>Ga0207105_1028_pt1 | contig 34451 bp, 27 predicted proteins | sample Alteio_BWMinHeat_77_FD_153569 | JGI IMG/M metagenome (GOLD analysis project Ga0207105, IMG submission 153569) | Enriched cells from forest soil in Barre Woods Harvard Forest LTER site, Petersham, Massachusetts, United States -... | ecosystem: Environmental > Terrestrial > Soil > Temperate forest >... | reverse complement strand
GCGCTCCATTTTTAAGGATTGCGATCGGTTTTGGAGGCGGATGTGAGCTCAAATCCATCATTTCAGTGTACATTAGCAAACTTTCCTTTCCTAATCTATCCCTGCTTTAATCCGCAAGTGAGGTCGGAAGAGTTGATTGATCACACGCAGCAAATGATCGGGATCCTCACTAAGCTCATCCCCGGCGAACTCCTGTTCGAGGACAAAGTCGACTTTCTCAACTGGCTGCAGGAATCGCTCCCGCTCATCCGCTGGAAAGATGTCAATTCTGTTCCGGGCTGTTTGACGGTCACTTTGCTTTGCAAATCTACTAATGGGGCCAACACCGGCGCCTTTTTCTATCAACTGCTCACACGCGGCCTGTTACAGAATAAGGTCGTAACCCTCTTTTCTCTCCATCAGATGGAGTTCTATCTCGGCGTCGACACGTTAGAAAAATGGTACGTCGCCCAGGTGGAAGTTCTTGTCGAGAACGAAGACGAAGACATCCTGATCCGAGAAAAACTTCCTCTTTTTGCAAGAGAGCTGAAATTGGGTCTGTCGAGCGAAAAATATGCGCGCGACGTCTTAGACAGCAAGCCGCTGGTCTATGATCAGAAGATCTCCATCATCCGTCAAAAACTGATCGACATCACGCTGAAATTTCCCACGTACACAGACCAAGAGCTGTTTGCCGAAATGAGCCGGTTCTTGGCCCTCTCAGAAAAAGAGTTTAGAGTTCAAAGATCTTACCTGCACCTTTTAAGACTGATCGGCGCGCAGTATAGTTTACGGCGCAAGATCATTAAAGCTTCCCGGCTTGTCTTTGACCGCAGGCATCTCTATCTTCGCTTTTTGCCCACAAGGCTCGATTTTGCCTTCGGCAGCAAGCAGGTTCTTGGACTTATCGTGAGCGTTCTCTTGCAAGATCAACAAGAGTTCTTTGGCGAAAAACACATCATCCAGGCAATCCAGAAATTTATCCCGCGCGTGCAAGCGGTGAAGAACTCCTGCTACCAGCACACCCTAGAAAAAATCCAGACCCTCTATTTAGAAGTGGAGAAGATGGGGGGCGGGTTTTTTACTGCAGCGGAAATCCGTTTGCTGAGGAGCGTGCTTGCCGAAGAGCTTAAAGGGCGTATTGAAAAACTCATGCCGCCCGTTTTCATGATCCGCAATGAAGAAGAGATCATGAAGAACATCCTAACTCTAAGCCAGGAGCTCCACGATCCCGAAGACATCCCGCAGGTGATGATCAAGTTTGAAGAGCAGACAACTTCGGAACTTCTTTTTTCTGTCATCCTCGTCCAGCCCATTGCGGAAGATAATGTAAAAACCATCCTTCCCCATTCCATGCCCGGCGCACGGGTCGCCGTAGACCGCATCCAGACCATTGAAAGGCTGAACCGCAAGTACTATAAAGAGGCAACGCTCCTTCAGGTCCACCTTGTGAAAGAACCGTTCTTAAGAAGCGATTTTTCTGTAAACACCTACCTAGCGCGGCAAAAAGTTGCCTCCCTGTTACAGGATGTCTTCGGAGAAATCCGGGACTACACGGGAGGAATGATCTCGCAGCAGGAAGAGCGCCTTTTTGAACTGAAAAAAATCATCAGCATGGAGCATCATGAGCTCCTCGAAAGCTTCTTCTTATCGATGAGTCCTTTGGAGGCCAGGTTCACCCATCCCTTAAAAGTGTTAAAAGTGCTCTTCTTGCAGATGTTGAAGGGATTGGAAGGGGAGGCGCCCTACTTCTCTTTAGAGTCCAAGGAAGAGGGTTCTTTCGCCGTCATCTGCGCTCAAGACGGAGAGCTGAAGGAGGCGATCAAGGTCCCTAAGTCGACGCTCAGTTCTTTCATCATGTATCGTGAGACCTACTGCTTTGCGTACCTTTGCCAGGGGCCTGAGAGAGAGACCGTCTCTTTACAGATTAGAAAGACCTACGAAGAGTGGCAAAGAAAGCTGAAAGCGCAGAAGATTGTCCGCCTGAGCTTTCCGCTTCTCCATTCTTTCTTAGATCCCCGTTTAGGAGGGTCTGTGGGCAACGGACACTTCTTCATTATGAGGATGCTGTTCGACGGGCTGACCCGCATCGGGGATAACGGCAAGCCCTACCTCTCCATCGCCGAATCGGTCAACATCTCCTCCGACCAAAAACACTATCTGTTTAAATTACGCAAGTGTACCTGGTCGAACGGATCTCCCGTCACCGCCCACGACTTTGAGTACACGTGGAAGAGTATTTTATCTCCCTCTTTCAAAACCTCTTCCTCCTATCTGTTTTATCCGATCATGCACGCCAAGGCGGCCAAAGAGGGGTTAACAGCTTTAGAAAATGTGAAAATTCGCGCGCTCGATGAAAGCACGCTGGCCGTTGAACTCGCCTTTCCGGCTCCCTACTTCCTAGAACTGATTGCAAATCCTCTCTTTTCTCCCGTCAATCACCTGATCGACCAAGTGCACCCCGACTGGGCGGCGCAAGAGTCGGAGTCTTATATTTGCAACGGCCCCTTTCATCTGGCCAAACGGCATGCGTTTGACCGCTATGTGCTCAAAAAGAACCCCTCCTACTGGGATGCGGACAATGTGAAACTGGACCAGATCACGATCTACAAGACCGGCAACGTTCACGAAGTCCTCGAGATGTTCCAAAAGGATCAGATCGATTACTTGGGAAGACCGATGCAGCCCTGGGAGCCGTTCTTTGCGCATAAAACTCCGGAGATCGATCCCACGCCCCGCGTCTATTGGCTGGCCTTTAACGTCCAGTCATTTCCCTTTAATCACCCTAAATTGCGCAAAGCGCTCGCGATGGCCATCAATCGGCAAGAGATCGTCGACGCGCTCTCTGCGGACATGATCCCGGCGACAACACCGCTGCCTCGAGAGCATTCGTATCACCTCAAGACGCATAATTATGAAGAAAATACCGCCAAGGCGCGCCTTTTGTTCGACGAGGCCTTCCAAGAACTCGGGCTCGATCGCGCCACGTTTGCGATGCCCTCGCTTCTATCTTTCCAAGGGTTCTTGCGAGAAACCACTGCGCTCGTCGTCAAAAAACAATGGGAAAGATGTTTTGACATCCATTGCCGGGTAGAAGCGCCCGATACGGCCACGCTGTTCGAAAGAATGTACCGAGGCGATTATCAGATTGGCGGAATGGGATGGGAGCCGCTCGTCAACGACCCCATTTACACTCTGGAAGCATTCAAGAACGCGAAGGAAAAAGTCAACTTTTCCAAATGGGAAGACAAAGAGTATCAAATGCTGCTCGACGCAGCCAATGAAGAATGTGATTTGAAAAAGAGAGGTGAGTACCTCTGGCAAGCAGAGAAGATCCTCATCGATCAACTACCCATCATCCCGCTTTATTATGAGATGGGAAAATTTATGAAAAAAGAGACCCTCTATGTCCCTGGCATAGGGTGGCAAATGGATTTTAAACACGCCTACTTAAAATAGGAGGGCAACATGACTACTTTAATGACCGCAGCTTACTCAAGGTCTCGCACTTTGCGTACCATGGATCATAAGTATTCAGCGATTCAAGCGCACGATGGCTGGAAAGGCCAAATGGATCTCATTACCAGTGAGAAACTCTTAGAAAACGAAAGTCCTTATGTTTACATTCTGCACCAAGTTGATCATCAACTTTATATCTCCTATGTAAACAAAAAGAATACCGTCTACCACGTTGCTTTTATCCTAGGAAGCCAAGGAAAGCACATCTACAGAAATGGATGGGTGATCACAAGCGATGAGCTGGAGGATTTTATTCCTTTGGCCATGCACACCACCAAAGACTCCTGCCAACCTTTTCATCATTAGCAGATGAGAGTCGCCGGCGCCAAAGCGCGCCGGCAACTCATCCACTTCCGACGCCCCACAGTTTTTTTTGACTACAGCAGATCAACGCAAAGGCGCCAAGACATGGGCGTATCCTTGCGCATAAGTTTTTTTTATTGCGTTTTCAGGTTGAAGGAATACGGCAATTCAACGCAAAGCCGCAAAGACGCGGAGACGCAAAGAGAGTAAAAGATGGGAAATGGGCGACTTCCCCTCCTGCGTCTTTGCGTCTTTGCGCCTTTGCGTTGAGCTGTCCTAATCACCCTGAGTCGTTAGCCATATAACATTGCAAGCAAAACTTATGCGTAAAGATATGTTTGCGCTTTTGCGTTGAACCGTTGAATTCACATTAGTTTTGCCAGGCCGGTGGCCCGAAGTTTGTGGCGGATGCGCAAAAATTGCAGGCTGCTGATCAAGACGCTGCTCATCGCCAAAACAAGCCACATCTTATCTCCCGACCAGTGAAGAACGTTCATGACATAAAACAACACGAGGCAGTCAATCCAGCTTAAAGAAGCCATGATCATGTAAAACACAGTATCTTTAAATGCCGTCAGCACAGCAGCCGCGATCCCATTGAGGGCGAAGCTAAAGCTGAAAATCCAAATCCATAGTAGGGCCTTGGAGAGGACCTCATACTCTTGCGGCGTGGGTGTGAGTTTAAATAACGAAAATAGCAGTTCGGGATAGAGAAGAAAGGGAACGGTCAAGATCAAGGAGATGATCAAGGGAAAGCTGAGGGCCGACTTGATCATCGTCGGGATGAGCTTTGTCTGTTTTGCCCCAAGCAGATGCGCGGAGACTGTGACGATGATCTTGGAGAACCCCTCGTGGATAAAAGAGAACAGGAGGATCGCGGTACTCCCCGCTGTGAGGACAAGGAGATGGATGCCACCTTTGCTGGTCATCACATAGCCGATAAACGCCCAGGACATCGAGTACATGAGCTTCCCCAAAGCAGAGGGGAGTCCGACTTTGAAAATTTCCCAAAACAGTTTCGGTTCGAACGCGTAGGCAGCGGTCCCGAACATGAGCTGATTTTTCTTCGCCAAGAACTCCCGGAAAAGAATCGCGCACAGGATGGCTTGCGCAATGGCGGTGCCGATGGCGACTCCGAGGATGCCCAGCGGGGTGCTGAAAAGAAGAAAATAGTTCAGGGGGATATTGATCAGCTGAGAAAAAATGGTCGCCCAGACGATAAAAGAGGTCCTTCCAAGTCCGATAAAAAAAGAAGAGAGCGCGGCGGTCAGAGGAAAAAGGAAATTGAACAAGATCAGACAGTTGAAATAAATGAGGGCAGGCACGGCGACTACCGTATCAGAAAAGTAGAAGTACCCGGCGATGAGGCCGATCGGGGTGATCACGAGCGTTGTGAGCAGGGAAAACCAGATCATCTGCCAGATGTGCTTCCCGATGACCTCAGGCTGCCCGGCCCCATTTTTCTGCCCGACAAACACTTGGGTGATGGAGGCGATGCGGATGCTGGGGGCCTGAAAAAGGAGCAGCAGGAAGCCGGCGCTGACGCAGGCCTCGCAGGCGATAAACGAATAGCGCGAGAGGAAAGCCCGATCGCACAGGCTCATCAAACTTCCTGAGATCAACGTCAGGATGAGCGGCAGCGAGAGGACCAGGATCTCTTTCAAGCTTGCGGTGGGGTGGCGCGTTAATTCACGCATGTGGCCTTAAATTTTTTTTAACAAAGATACCCCAACGCCGATAATCGCACAAGCAATACAGAGTTTTTTTTAAGAGGAAGCAGCTCGCTCCTTCAGCTTTTTCACCGCATTTGCCCATTTGTTATAATTTAAGTATCCCCGATTCAGCGAAAGTAGGTCTAGAGCTACGACGGGATAATTAAGTAAGATCTCCAAGCGTTTTAGGATGTCTTTTCCCGAAGTGCGATTTTTTTCCCATGCGTTTAAGTAGGGTGAAGAAAAAGTTAAGTCGGGGTGCCCGTGAAGCGAAGCCCAGCGGGTACCCAGATTTAATACTTATTCCACTTTCAGGGGATAGAAGCGTACGACGTTGCCTTGACGGATGAGGAAGAGGGCGCGCTTGCTCTTTGTGGTCTCGTTCATCACGTCGTTGAACTCGCCCACGTTCATCACTTTTTTGTGGTTGATGGCGAGGACGATGAACCCGGGGCGTAGGCCTGCTGCGGCTGCGGGAGAGCCGGGCTTGATCTTGGTGATCACGACGCCTTGCTCTGTGCTTGGGTAGCCGAGCTGGGCGGCAACCTCGGGAGAGAGATTGTCCACTTCCATGCCGAGCTTGCCGACGATGCCGCCGCTGGCTAGTTGCCGGTCGGAGGCGGTACCGAGGGTTACGGGGATGGTGAGGAGCTGTCCTTTACGATTGACTTTCAGGGTGACAACTGTACCCGGTTCCATGAGGGAAATCTCATTTCTGAAACTGCCCATTGTTTTCACGGGGATCTTGTTGTACTCAAGGATAATATCTCCTTGTTTGACGCCGGCCTTATCCGCAGGAGAATCTTTGATCACTTCAGAGACTAAGGCGCCTTCGGGCCGATCAAGGTTAAAGGCTTCCGCGATGTCTTTGTCGACAGGCTGGAGGGAGATGCCGAGGAACCCGCGGCTGACGGCCCCCTTGTCGATGATCTGGCTCATGATATTGCGGGCCATGTTGCTCGGGATCGCAAAACCGATGCCCATGTAGCCGCCGCTGCGGGAGACGATGGCTGTATTGATGCCAATTACTTCGCAGCTGAGGTTGATGAGGGGGCCGCCGGAGTTGCCCGGATTGATCGCGGCATCGGTCTGGATGAAGTCTTCGAGATCGTTGATGCGCAGGTTTTGTCTTCCTTTCGCGCTGATGACGCCAACGGTGACCGTGGCCTCGAGCTGGAAAGGGCTTCCAATGGCAACGACCCATTCGCCGGGTTCCATTTTTTCAGAGTCTCCTAAGGGAAGAAAGGGGAAGTTTTTTCCTTCGACTTTGACAACGGCGATATCGGTATGGGTATCGGTGCCGATGACGGTGGCGTCGAGTTCCTTGCCGTCGTGGAGTACAACGGTGATTTTTTCAGCGCCTTTAATGACGTGGGCGTTGGTCAAGATATAACCATCGGCCGTGACTAAAAACCCCGATCCCTGGCTGAGTTGGGGAGTTGGTTTGCCCCGCGGCTGGCCGCCGAAAAATCGGTTTAAAAAATCGTCGCCGAATTGATCAAAAGGACTTTGCGGCGCTGCTCCGCCTTGGTTGCCGAAGAGATCGCGCTCTTCGGGTGCGCCTTGGACTTTAATAAACACAACGGCAGGAGAGGCGGTTTTCGCCACATTGGTGAAAGCTTTAGAGAATTGCTGCGGCGAGCAAGCGCACTCAGATTCTGTTCTGGCAAAAGCGTTAGAAAATAACAGTGTCGACGTGAGCAGCATGAGCAGCGGGCGTTTCATAACAATGACTCCTTGGTTAGACAGCGAGTATACAAAGAAACGATTAGATAGGCAAGAGGGGGAGTGGAGATTTTAACGAAGAATTTTCTTTTGCAATCAATTCCTTACTTGCAAAGGTGACTATGGTCCCTGCCTCTTTCTGCGGAAGAAGCTCTTGCTCCACAGCATGGGCAATGTCATGAACGGTCAAACTTAATGTTTTATCCCGATGATGCTGGCGCATTTCCCGGGTCTTGCCTTCGCGCAGCCAGGTGTAGGCGGCGAGCGCTTTGGACCCGGGAGAAATAGGCGTGTCAAATTGCTGGATGATGCCAAGCTTAGCTTCATCGACATCGCTCTCTTGGAATTGTTTGGCAGCAATGGCGGAGATGGCGTCTTGGAAGACCCGTAGTGTGGAAGCGATATGGGGGTCTCGGTAGCTGTGCAAGTAAAAGTGGCCTTGCATCGCCGCATAGCTTGCTCCCGCTCCATAGGCGCCGCCCTGCTCCCGAATTTTTTGATGTAGGATTTTGTTCTCGATAATCAAAGCCGCCGCCTGCAGGGCCGAGGAATAGGGATGCAGGTAGCTGATGGTCCTAAAGGCCTCGGCCGTGAATGCGACGGGAGAGGCTATGGGGCGCGCCTGAGAGAGGACCTGCGGCGGAGGATAGATCCCGGTCCAGGGTTTAAAGTCTTTCGAGGGGAGGCTGAGCAATCCGTAGAAGTTATGCTCGGAAAGCTCGGAGTAAAGAGCGTCGTCGCAGCTGAGGATGAGCTTGGGCGCCTGACCCAGGATCAGTTCTTTGAGTTGATGGAACTTGACCATGACGCCGGGGAGCTCCTCTTTTTTGTGCTTGGCGATCTTTTCAATGAACTTAAGGTAGCTGATCCCATGCCAGAGTTCGCCGATGTAAGAGGGGGTGGACAGTCCTGAGAGAGAGAGCTGGAGAGCATAGCGGAGTGCGTTGCGGCTCAATCGATTTTGCAGGGAGGTGTGGACCTGCATGATGAGCTCGGAGAGCCGTTTTTTTTCATCGAAACGGACTGAGACGGCGATCTCCTTGAAGAGGAGGCAGAGTTTGTCCATGTTGCGCGCCAGCGCTTTTCCTCGGAGGATGAGGCAGGGCTTGGTCCACCGGGGATCTTGGGTCTGGACGAAGAGGGAGCAGGAGGCAGCGACCCCGCCCGTATAGGCCTGCATGTATTCCAGGTTCTCGGCATAACTCCTCTCTCCCACCCCCACTTCACTGAGCAGCGAGGTGAACAGCTGTACATACGGGAGGTCCTGGGTATCGATCTCAGGAAGGTCGAAGATGAGGTCGAGATAAAGGATCCGGTTGGTGAACCCGCTGTGATGAAAGACCCCTTTGTATTTTTCCTTCAGGGGGATGTCTCTGGTGAGCAGCGGGATATCCTTGATCTCAATTTTCGGGAGGCAATCGAGGCTTTGCCGCTCTACTTGGCGTTGATAAATGGCCAGCTCTTCCGTCCGTTTGAGGATGCTCGCGATCTCTTTTTCGGTGAGGCTTGCTTTGAGCGCTGCGAGCGTTTCTTTTTCTGCGGCCAGTTCTGCAGAGGCAAGCTTGGGATCGGGAAGCATCACCTGGCGCACAAAATGTTGGTTGTCGATGAAGTGTTTTTGAATGAGGCCGGGTAAATAGCGGGGATCTTTGACTTTGCTCAGCAGCGCTGCAAAGAGCGAGTGGATCATCAACGCATTTTCAGAAAGGCAGCCGTGCTGGCGCGGGAGGCCGGCGCGCATGAACAGAGCGAGGCCGAACGGTCCCTGTTCGCCGCCGATTTCGGTGCGTGAGAACTCGAGCTGGTGGAGCGCCGATTCGACGAGGGGGAAGGGGATGCCCTGCTCTACAATCTTTTGAAGCGAGGCCATCAGCGTCTTTTCTAATTTGTCGGCATCTTCGCTGCGGCATCCTTTGCAGACAATCGCGTAGGGGACCTCGCTCACCTCTGTATCAATGACCCCGTCGGCTTGGACGCAGAGCTGCGATTCCAAGAGGGGGAGTTTGAGCAAAGAAGCGTCAGTATCCATCAGGATGGAGTCGATGAGGCTTAAGGCCAGCACTTCTTCCTGGTCCGTGATCGGGGCCGTGAGCCATCCAAAGGCGATCATGGCCTTCGTCTCCAAGTCTTCGGCCTCATGGATGGGATAAGGCATCTCTTTGCGCACCGGCTTTTTGAACCGCGGCTGCCGAGGAATGGGGGGTAAGGGTTCCAATTTTTTCACGTCGTGCAGCGCCTTTTCTGCGAGCGTATCGAGATGCTTTTTCAGCGGAAGGTTGCCATAGAAATAGAAGAGGCAGCGGCTGGGGTGATAAAAAGTTTTATGGAAGGCGATCAGTTCCGGATAGGTCAAGGTCGGAATGACTAGCGGGTCTCCGCCCGAGTTGTATTTATAGGGAAGGTTGGGAAAGAGATGTTCGAGCATCGCATGCCAAAGGCGCGCGTCTCCCGAATTCAAACTGCCCTTCATCTCGTTATAGACAATGCCTTTGATCTCCAGAGGGCTGCTTGGATCTTTGGGCTCGGCAAATTCATACCTGTGCCCCTCTTGTAAAAACGAGAGCTCTTTGATTTCGGGATGGAAGACAGCGTCGAGGTAGACATCGAAGAGGTTGTAGAAGTCTTGTCCCACCTGGCTGGCCGCCGGATAGCAGGTAAAATCAGCGCCGGTGAACGCGTTCATGAAGGTGTTCAAACTGCGCCGGTTCATGGAGAAAAAAGGGTCCTTGACAGGGTATTTTTTTGATCCGCAGAGCACGGTGTGCTCTAAAATATGAGCCGCCCCGTTGGAGCTGGAGGGGAGTGTTTGGAAGGAGAGGCAGAAGAGGTTTTCAGGGTCGTCGTTCTCAATGTGCATGACCGCAGCCCCTGTGGGCTCGTGCGTCATCTCGCGTAGCAGGCAATTCAGCTCAGGGATGGGGATGCACTTGGTGACGACAAAATCTCTGTAGCGCTCTCCGACGGACTGTAAAAAGTTCATAAGGGGGGATTTTAGACGGATGGAGGTTTTTTGTCTTATGCTTTTCTTAATCTATTGATAATTAGAGTGTTGAGAATATAGCGTTAGCGTCCTTCAATTGCCTCCATTTTTCGTGATAAATCAGCACGCTAAAATTCCCCCAAATAGGCAAATGTCATTTTGGGGGAATCCACATCTTTCTAATTTCTAAGGGATTACGCCAGTTGTCTATTCAGACTTGGGTGTAAATTTCGAAGAGACATCCTCATACGTTTGCCGGTCTGAGATGGGGAGGGTCTGCAAGGTTTGCGCCTCCAGATCAAAGGTTTTCAGATCAATCATGCGGATGCTTTGGTCATCATAGGTCCTGTAATAGAATTTTAAGGATTGAGGATCGCGCACGGCGGTTGCCAGGGTTGCATCGGTGTGGACAACGCCGTTTTCTACAGCGCGCACGAGTCCGACGGGGATGTCAAACTGATTGAGAATGTGAAAGGCTTGGAAAACGGCGTCTTGCGCGTTTGCCGAAGGGATCGCTGCGGTGGAAAAAATCGCGGCGCGCGTGAACCTTGACGGAGGCGAAAAATCTCCGGGGAGGCCCATCATGCCCGATCCTTGTCCAAAGGGGGTGAAGGTGATTCCGTCTACGGTCACGGGTTTCACGTTGAAAGGGGTCAGGTTGACATAGTTCGTGAGATTGGTCATGTGCCAATCGAATGTGGGGGAATTCGTGATGATCCCGAGCTTGTTTTCGTAGGTTTTAATGGTGCCTCCCACCGGTTCGATCACAAGGCTTCTTCCCGTTTTATCATAGACGATGTAGTGGAACGGAGGAGGGGTTGGACCCCAATTCTCGATGACGGTTGGGGCAATCACGACGTTCTTGAGGCCCGCGAGCACTTCCTCGACCGTAGCGTGCTGGGTTAAAAGCCAGCCGGAAAATTCAGTAGGGGAGAGGGCATTCTTTTGATTCTTAGAGGTGATCTCCGGATATTTGGCGTAGCCGGGGAAATAAAAAGCGCCGACAGAGAGGCCTTTCTCATTCATGCCATCGAGGATAGCGGTCGTGTTGAAACACACAATTCCTACGGCTCCATACTTCGCTTTGTAGGAGAGTCCGGGGCCATGGGGATTCGTCCCGGTGAATGGATAGCCTCGGGGGATGACGAGGGCGGAAAAATCGAGCTGCACCCCAAACTCTGCCGTGCGCCCATGGACAACCGAGCCATCTTTGGCGGTGAGTTTAATGCCTGTGCACGCCTCTCCCGAGATCGTACTCAATGTGAGAGCGCTAATGAGTAGGGATATGTATAAAGATTTCATCGCAACCTCGGGTTTTATAGTTTTTTTCAGATCTCAACGCAAAGCCGCTAATATCCTTTTACGCATCAGGTTTTCTTGCTACGTTTTCAGGTGAGTATGGCAATTCAACGCAAAGGCGCAAAGACGCGGAGACGCAAAGAAAAAGATGGAAATGGAGCGACTTTTTCTCCTCCTGCGTCTTTGCGTTTACTTCCCTTACCACGTCAGCGTCGAGGACGACTGATACTCATTGACCCGGGTCTCGAAGAAGTTTTTCTCTTTGCCGAGGTCGATGGTCTCGCTCATCCAGGGGAACGGATTGCGCGAGCGGTAGATCGCCTTGAGGCCGATCCGCTCGAGGCGTCTATCTGCAATATACTGGACGTAGTCGCGGAACATCGGCGCGGTCAGGCCGAGGATCCCTTTAGGCAGGCAATCTTGGGCGTAGAGCACTTCGAGTTCGACCGCTTGGCGGATCAAGTCGAGGATGTGGGCCTGGAACTCAGGTGTCCACAGCTCGGGGTTCTCCTCTTTGACGCCGTTGATGAGGTCGATGCCGAAGTTGAGGTGGACGGTCTCGTCGCGTAAGATGTATTGGAACTGCTCGCCGATGCCGGTCATCTTGTTTTGCCGGTTAAACGAGAGGATCATCACAAAGCCGCTATAGAAGAAGATCCCTTCCATGATGATGTAGTAGCCGATGAGGTTCTCGAGGAACTTTTGCGCTCCTTCGAAGGTCTCCGTGGTGAACCCGGGTTTCATGATCTCTTCGGTGATTTTCATCTCGAAGGCGTCTTTGGCATGAATGGTGTTCACTTCATTGTACATGTTGAACACCTCGCCTTGATCTAAAGCGAGCGATTCGACGATGTAGTGGAACGTATGGGTGTGGATCGCCTCTTCGAACGACTGTCTCAAAAGATATTGGCGCGCTTCGGGGTTGGTGATGTGCTTGAAGATCGCGAGCACGATATTATTGCCCACGAGACTTTCTGCGGTACTGAAGAAGCCGAGGTTGCGCATGATGACCCGTCTCTCATCTTCGGAGAGCTGGTTCGATTTCCACGTCTCGATGTCTTTGCCCATCGGCACTTCGGTCGGCATCCAATGGTTGGCGCAGCCGTTGAGGTAATGTTCCCACGCCCACTTGTATTTGAGCGGCATCAGCTGGTTGACGTCGACGGCGTTGCAATTGATCAGCCGTTTATCTTTCACTTGTACCCGTTTTTCAGTTCCTGCATTTTTCATCGTCATGTCCTTTGTTGTTATTGACAGCTCTCGCAACCTTCTTCCATGCTGCAGCTGATCGGCTTATCGGCTGCTGCTTCTCGGTCTACCTGGATGTTGCTCGAGGCAGATTTGTTTTTCATCCAGCGGGGCTGGAGGCCGCGCTTGTTGACGTCGGTAGTCGATTTCTCAATCTGTGTCGCTGCCAAGGTGCGCAAGTAATAGTTGGTCTTGAGTCCTTTTGTCCAGGAAGAGATGTAGGCCTGGTGCAGTTTTTTGCCGCTCGGCTCGGCAAGGTACATGTTGAGCGACTCGCCCATGTCGATCCATTTTTGGCGGCGGCTCGCGCATTCGAGGATCCACTCGGGATCAATCTCAAAGGCGGTGAGGTAGACGTGCTTGATGTCGTCAGGAATTCTTTCGATTTCGGTGATGGTGCCGTCAAAATATTTGAGGTCATCCAGCATGTCGTGGTCCCAGAGTTTTAAGCTTTTCAGCCGCTCGACGAGATAAAGATTGGGGATGGTGAACTCGCCGGAGAGGTTCGATTTGACAAAGAGGTGTTTGTACATCGGCTCGATCGACTGCGTCACGCCCGTGATGTTAGAGATCGTGGCTGTCGGCGCAATGGCCATGGTGTTGCTGTTGCGCATGCCGTACTTTTTAATCGATTCGCGGACAGGGGTCCAATCGAGCGTGGAGCTGCGGTCCATGTCGAGGTAGCCGCCCCGCTCTTTTTCGAGAAGATCAATCGTGTCGAGAGGCAGATAGCCGCGGTCCCACTTGGAGCCTTTATAGGTTGAGTAGGCGCCGCGCTCTTTGGCAAGTTCGCTGGAGGCGAGGATCGCGTAGTAGGAGATAAGCTCCATGCTGACATCTGCAAACTGCACCGCTTCATAGCTGGCGTAGCTGATGTTCTGGATGTAGAGCGCATCTTGGAATCCCATGAGGCCAAGTCCGACGGGGCGATGGCGCAAGTTGGACGCCTTCGCTTCCGCAGTCGGATAGTAGTTGATGTCGATCACATTGTCGAGCATCCGGATCGCGGTCTTGATCGTGGAGGCTAATTTTTTCTCGTCGATCCCTTGGGGAGTGGTGTGCTCAACGAGGTTGATCGAGCCCAGGTTGCACACAGCGGTTTCTGCGGGTGTGGTGTTGAGCAAGATCTCGGTGCAGAGGTTGGAGCTGTGGACAACACCCATGTGGTCTTGAGGAGAGCGGATGTTGGAAGGATCTTTAAAGGTGATCCAAGGATGCCCTGTTTCAAAGAGCATGCTCAGCATCTTGCGCCAAAGGCCCAGCGCTTCCACTTTTTTGAAGAGCTTGATCTTGCCCTCGTCCACCATTGTTTCATATTCCGCGTAGCGCTTCTCAAAAGCAGCTCCGTAGAGATCGTGGAGGTCGGGGACGTCGTTGGGGCTGAACAAGGTCCAGGTCCCGTTTTCGATGACCCGTTTCATGAAGAGGTCGGGGATCCAATTGGCGGTGTTCATATCGTGCGTGCGTCTGCGGTCGTCGCCGGTGTTTTTCCGGAGCTCAAGGAAGTCTTCGACATCGAGGTGCCACGACTCGAGGTAGGCGCACATCGCCCCTTTGCGTTTGCCCCCATTATGGGCGAGGCCGGACGCAGTCATGTAGGACTCGTCGCCTTCAACCAAAAGGTCGTAGACAAAGGGTGTAGGCTCGATCGCCGTCACGCTTTTGACGCGGGAATAGAGGCGACCGTCAATCGTGAGCCAGTTGCGCTTGGTCAGAGGCTTGCAACCCACGCGGTCCGCGAGGGCCTTAACGGCAGGAATGCGGATGTCGTAACAAGTGGTAGTGCCCTTAAATTCTGTCGTAGAGCCATCGGACCTTGTGCCGGTGTGCTCCATCTTGCGCACCCGTTTATTGCCGGCTGTGGGGATGCCCAGTCTTAAACATTGGTAGCGGACCCCTTCTGCGAGCGGGAGCGAGGTGTTGGTGAAAGAGATCTCCGTACCTCGGGAGACATTTCCATCTGTCTCCAAAAGTCCTTGCAAGAGGGCCAAGGTTTGATTCTTGGGGAGGTGGGAAAGGCGGGGAGCGATCTGCTTTCTTCCTTGATCGTCGTACAGATCGGTAGAATCGAAGGGAAGCGTGGGCGCGCCGGCTTCGGTGATGCGTCCGGTCGTGGCGTTCCGCACGGCGCCCCGTCCTGAGGCCCAGCGGATTTGCTGATATGTGTTTCCTCGTCCGGTCTCCCAGAAGTGGATGCCCCGGGCTTCGAGGTAGCTGCGGACAAAGGTTAAACGGGCGTCGGAGGCGGGATTTCCCGATACGCCCCACTCCGCTCCGTCTTTAGTTAGGTGGCCGTCTCCTAGGAGGATTCCGTAGAGGCGGGCATCCTCTTCGTCAAATTCCGCTACGGGCACCACCTCTTGGGGAATGACCTGGGCTACATAGTCGCCCTTTTGGAGTTTAGAGGCTTCCACCCAGGCGGCTTGGAGTTTTCTTTTTTTGATCTTTGTCAGCGTGCGCTCGTTGGATTCTTCGAGCCTAGCTCCCTGAATGGCATAGAAGGGATGTCCCGCCGTTACAGAGAGGGGTTCTAGCGCATGCTTGATGTCCAGCCGGACCATGGGACCGTGCTGGTTATAAGCAAACCGTTCGATCACTTCGCGGTAGGCGCCGCTGACCCCTAAGACGAGATCTTTAGGACGGATTGTAGAGATGGGCCGAATGCCTTGAGAAGTATAGACCATGGTGTCGGGGGCAAAGCATTGGTTGACTGCCACGGCCGTGTCGTTGGCAACTTTTAAGAAGGGGATCACGCCCTGGCTGCTGCCGTTTGTCCCTCTAATGATGGCGCCGGTGGCGCGCACATTGGTCCAATCGTTGCCGATGCCGCCCGCAAATTTTGAGAGCTGCGCGTCGTCAGAGATCACCTTGAAGATATGGCCCAAATCATCCTCGATCGTCGAGAGGTAGCAGGAGCTGAGCTGCGGATGCATCGTGCCCGAGTTGAACAGCGTGGGCGTTCCCGTAATATAGAGGAAGGTGGAGAGGATGTTGTAGAACTCGATCGCCCGCTCTGTTTTATTCTCTTCTTTGAGAGCGAGCCCCATGGCGACCCGCATCCAGAAGATCTGGGGCGTTTCTAAGCGGCGCTGCTCGTCGTGGATGAAGTAGCGGTCATAGAGAGTTTGGAGGCCGAGGTAGGAAAACTGGTCATCGCGCTGCAGCTGCATCGCCGAGGCGAGCTTGGGAAGGTCAAACTCTAGGAGGGAAGGGTGGACCCGTTTGATCTCGACAGCCCTTGCCAAATATTTAGAGAAGTAGGCGCGGTGGGCTGATTCCAATGTGGGGTCGGAAGAGCTGATGCCCATCGACTCTCGATAGAGGACGTCGAGAAGGAGGCGGGCGGCGACCTTGGAATAGGCGGGTTCTTTTTCAATTTTTGCTCGCGCGGCGAAGGTGATCGCGAGGTCGACTTCTTTTTCTTTGATCCCTTCATAGAAGTTGGAGATCGAATGATCGAAGAGCTCCTCATAAGACACGAGATCATCGAACCCGCGGCAGGCGAATTTGAGCTTGTTCTTAAGCGACAACTCAGAAATGGTCTTCGATTTTCCATCTTCCGTATAGATGGTGAATTTTCTCTCGTCCCGTTTTTCTTCGATCATCTCATGAAGGGGAGAGGGGGAAGATTTGATGCCGGCCCTCGAGATGATGAAATCTTTTGCGACTCCATAAAACCCTTCGCGCATGAGCTGCTGCTCGATCTCATCTTCGATCACTGCAGTGGTGAGCCCTTGTATTTTGGAGAGCGTCATCGCCCTTGCGACCACTTTCTGCGTGAGGAGGTTGACAGCCTCGATGATCGTTTGGGAGGAGGGGCCATTGATGTGGCGGGTGCGTCTAAAGGCTTCTTCGATCGAGGAGGCGATCTTCATCGGGTTGAAGCGGACCTGCGATCCATCTTCTCGCGCAATCTTCAAATTTTGCGGAGAGTCCTCGCGCAGCGCCTTATGCTGGTCGCGGTAGATAATATAGTCCCTCGCCACATCGTGATGGTCGTTTTTCATGAGCATCACTTCCACAAGGTCTTGGATTCCTTCCACCGTCAAGCAGGCGCCCTTCGAGGCCAAACGGAGGATTTCAGCGACGATGATATCGGTCATCTGTTCGACCGCTTCCTTGTATTCCTCAGGCAGAGGGTCTGATTTAAAGACCTTTTTGGTGTCCCTAAACGCCGCTTCCAGCGCGCGGTAGATCCTTTCTTTTCGGAAGGGGACCAAAGTCCCATTACGTTTGACGACCGTAAAAAGAGTGGTGGCTGTTTCTGTGGCTTGTGTTGTCATTGTCTACCCGCTATTTTTTTTAATTCAAAGTCTTGAAGCTCATGCCTTTTGGCTGCAAACTACCACATGTTGTGGTATTCGCTGCCTTAACACACTATATATGGTAGCTCCAAACTTTAAGTCCAGAAAAAAAGATTTTTTTAAAAAGCGCATGGACAAGACCTCTTTTCCTTCCCCAAACGTGCCCCTGCCTTGGCCCCATTAATTATAGGGAAGGGAAAGAAGAAGAAATGGGGCACGTTTGGGGGAGGAGTGGTAGGAATACTTATCGTTATGGTATGATAAGGGTAGAGTGGGGGACTGAACATTATGAGACGAGTTTACCTGATCCCGAATATCATTACTGCGTTTGGACTGGCCTGCGGACTGTTTGTCATTTTTAAGGTGACGATGGTGGAGCCGGGCTCCGGGACCTTTCAAGGGTTGCAGGCGGCGGCTGTTCTATTACTTGTTGCCGCGCTTGCGGATGTCCTCGACGGGGCCGTGGCCCGGATGATCCGCGCCGAAAGTGAATTTGGGTTCATGTTCGACTCTCTGGCCGATGCTGTGTCTTTTGGCGTGGCGCCGTCCGTCGTTTTTCTCAAAAGTTTATCTTTAGAACAGGGGACAGGACTCGCTTTTTATGCGATCGTAGGCGCGATGCTGTTTTCGATTTGCGGCGTCCTGCGGCTCGTCCGTTTTAATGTGAAGACCCAAGAAGCGAAGGGCGATCCTCACGCAACCGCGCTCCAGAAGAAACACTTCACCGGACTGCCGATCCCCGCCGGCGCGATCGCCGCCGTCTCTGCCAACTTATTTCTCGCCTCTCCCTTCGGCATCAGCTTTCTTCCGATGGAGCCCGAGACCCAGGCCATCGTTCTCTCCACACTCATGGTCCTGCTCGGCTTTTTCATGGTCAGCCGGTGGAAGTTCCCCAGCTTAAAAGTCCTCCATTTCCGCGTTGCTTCTTTTCAGCTCGTCTTTTTTACCGCCCTGCTCGCCATCTTCGTTCTCTATGGCATTCTCCACTTCTTCCCTGTCATTCTGGTGATCATCCCTTGGGCTTACATCGTCCTTGCCTGCGTCCTCTCGATCATCCGGCTGATTGCGGGAAAAAAGTCAAAAACCTTAGAAGAGTTTGAACCTGAGGAAGAGGAGTAACATGGCCCTGATCGCCGCAGCCGCGCTGGCCTGTATTTTTTGTTTGCTGTTTCTTCGAGAGTACCACTTGCGCAAGATGGCCGAAGAAAAGGTGAAGAACGACGAGCGGTTCAAAGCCCTTTCCCACGACGCCCTCGAGCGGAACAACCGCACGTTCCTCGATCTTGCGAGCGCCAGCTTAGAGAAGTTTCATGAGCGGGCAAAAGGCGACCTAGAGAAAAAAGAGCAGTCGATCGAAGAGCTCGTCAAACCCGTCAAAGAGACCCTCTCCAAGCTCGATCTCGGCATGCGGCAGCTCGAAAAGGAGCGCAAGGGCGACCATGAATCGGTCCAGCAGCAGCTCCGCTCTCTCATTGAGACCGAACGGCAGCTCCGCCATGAAACCGGTAGCCTCGTCAAAGCGCTGCGCGCGCCGATTATCCGCGGGCGTTGGGGAGAGATGCAGCTGCGCCGTGTTGTCGAGCTAGCCGGCATGCTGAACCACTGCGACTTTTATGAGCAAGAGATCGGCGGGGAAGCGCGCCAACGCCCAGATCTTCTCGTCCGTCTTCCCGGCGGGCGGCAGGTGATCATCGATGCTAAAGTGCCGCTCGAAGCCTACTTGGAAGCGATCCAAACTCAAGATGAAGCCGTCCGCGAGCACAAGCTCAAAGAGCACGCCAGGCTCGTGCGCGCGCATGTGACGCAGCTCTCGAAAAAAGCCTACTGGGAGCAGTTCCAGCCCACCCCCGAGTTCGTGATCCTCTTCCTGCCCGCTGAGACATTTTTCAGCGCCGCCCTAGAATACGATCCCTCCCTCATTGAGATCGGCGTCGAGCAAGGAGTGATCCTCGCCACGCCCACGACACTGATCGCGCTCCTGCGCTCCGTGGCCTATGGGTGGAAACAAGAGAGCTTGTCGCGCCACGCCCAAGAGGTGAGCGATCTTGGCCATGAGCTCTATAAGCGGATCGTCGATATGAGCAGCCACTTCGCCAAAATGGGGCGCAGTCTGGGAAGTTCCGTCGAAGCCTATAATAAGGCGATGGGATCTCTTGAGAGCCGCGTGCTCGTCACCGCCCGCAAATTCCAAGAGCTCGGGGCCGCCTCCACCCACATCGAGGCAGAGGCATTAGAGCTGGTGGAGAGAGTTCCTCGTATTCTAGAAAGTCCAGAAGTTACTAGCCCAATGGACAAATAGGTGACAAAGAGCGCTAGCGAGGCAAAGCCAAATTGAAGCGGAAGCGGTCCGAACGAGGCGGACATAGTAGAACTATGGCCAACGAGAGAGGATCAATTTGGCAAAGCCGCAGCAAGCTAATTGGCACCTATTTGCCCAGCGGGCTAGAAAATAGTCAGCGCCTTTAACTTTTTTCTGGAGACAATGTCACAGAGGTAGGGTGCGGCGATACGGTTGAGCAGAATGGCCTCTTGAAGATCTGAATTGTCGATGACTTTCACACTGTTTTCGAGCCTTTGCCCCTGACAAAAGTTTGTCACTTTCTCTATAGCGGCGCTAGGGGCAAAAATGTATTGTAGATCTTTTCCGAGCTTTGCCGCTTTGACAGAACAACGCTCGGAAGGATTTCCAGGTTCAGCCGTTAACGGATTGAGCGTTGTCGACCCAAATACGAGGGGCAATACCTCTTTGGTTGTTTCTTTGAATACACCTTTCATAGGAATAGCAACGTCGGGTCCTGAATCTGTAGAGTTCGAAGATGTCGATGCCGTTGAGATACTTTTAGCGGCAGAGGCCGTCTTTTTGTCCAATGCGGAAACCCCCAAAGAGGCAGTGTCTGGATTCATTGCACGGTGGGAAACCTCTACCCAGTCGGGCATGCTTGCACGGGGATCTCTGGAAACGGATGTCATATTTCTGTCCACTTGTTAATAATAGTAATTACTATTATATCATTTAATTATTAATTTAACAATTAAATAATAACCTAAAAACAAGTCGTTAACGTTTTGATTGTCAATATGTTAGGCGGCGATGCCTGGGCTAAAAAGCTTTGAGCTTTTCGTTCCACTCATCCGGGATCCCCGCCTCGCGCCGGTGGTCTTCATGATAGATGAACCCCTTGGCCCGCTTGGGGGTCATCAAGGGAGGCAGGTTGTCGACCCAGACATCCCATTCGGTGCGGTTTTCCTCTTTCAACTTCGTCAGCCAATGCTTGCCGAAAGAGACATGCCGGATCTCATCCTCTAAGATCGTCTGCATCAGGGCTGCCGACTTTTCATCTCCGCACCGGGCAAACGATTTCCCATATAAAGGGGCAAAGTCGAGGTTGGCCATTTCGAAGGTGAGGCTCATCACGCTGAGATACCGGATCGGATTTGTTAAGAAAGGGGTGTGGGCCCAAAAGTGTTTATAGAGGGCAAAGTCGCCAAAGCGGAGGCCCAGCTCCTCCATCCGCGTCATGTAGAGGCGCACATGTCCCTGCTCTTCTCGCAGCGTATTGGCGACCCCTTTTCGAAAATGTTTCGGGGCGTCGGGGAAGGCGAGGAGCGCATAGGCCATGATCTCAACCGCCAAGAGTTCGTGGCCGGCGAAGCGGTGGAGGCAAAGGGCCCGCTTATCGGGATTGCGGTGCTCATGAAAGGCGGGGAGTTTTTCTTTATGGGTGTGGCGTTTAAACTCCATGCCGGCAGGGCGTGTCGGTTCTTTCCACAGAAGGGGAGTTCCTGGCTGGTGATCGGTGAGCTCAGCGGGGCAGAAAAGTTTTTCTTCGAGCGTATCGGCGCCTAAAACGCGGATCGCCCATTCTCTAAGTTCCATGGATGTTAGGCATTTTTTTATGGGGATTATAAAGAAAAGGGCTATTATGGAGAAGCGGAGGTGTAGAGCCCGGTTTAAAACATTGACTTCTCTCTGGTTGTATGAAAAAATTGCTTGATTTAGAAGTTTCTAAATTTGGAGGATAGCTAATGAAAGGTGAGATCATTCAAAAACTACAAAGTCATTTTGATACTTTGGCTCAAATGATTCCAGGAGAAGAAATTGAATTCTGGTTTGCTCGGGATCTTCAGGGTCCTCTTGGATATCTCCGCTGGGAGAATTTCATAGAGACTATTAAACGAGCTATAGAATCTTGTAAAACAACAGGTTACAATCATGAGGACCATTTTCGTGACGTCACGAAAATGGTCAACTTGGGCAGTAGCGCTGAGCGGCCTATCAAAGACTTTATGCTTACCAGGTATGCCTGTTACCTCATCGCACAGAATGGGGATCCCCGCAAAGAGCCAATTGCTTTTGCCCAGAGTTATTTTGCGATTCAAACACGCAAACAAGAGTTGATAGAGGAGCGTATGCGCTTGCAGGCAAGGCTTGAAGCTCGTGACAGATTGAAAGAATCTGAAAAGACGCTTTCCGAGAACATTTATGAACGTGGTGTGGATGATGCTGGGTTTGCTAGAATTCGATCTAGAGGGGATACCGCCCTTTTTGGCGGCCATTCAACGCAAGCTATGAAAAGTAAGTATGGGATAACTCAGAGCCGTCCATTGGCCGATTTTTTGCCAACATTGGCTATCGTTGCTAAGAATCTAGCAACTGAAATGACTAACCATAATGTGGTTCAGGAAGATCTGCAAGGTGAAATCTCGATAACAGGTGAGCATATGAATAATAACCAAAGTGTACGCGATATGCTTGGTGCCCGTAATATCAAGCCGGAACATTTACCGCCGGAAGAAGATATCAAGAAGCTAGAACGCCGTGTGAAATTTGAAGAAAAAAAACTTGTTGAGCAATCGGGAAAACTTCCTAAGATAAATAATACATAATCCCTTATGAGGGAATCTGCTTTCAACTATAACTCAAGTAGCAAAGCGGATAAGACCATTTTCGTGGCGTCACGAAAATGGTCAAAGTGGGCGGTGTATCCGCATTCTTACCCATACGCTTTTTCGAATTTTAACCACCGAGTCTGGGAAACGAATTACAAAAAATATTTCCAGGAATGGCTGGATTTTACAGAGCTAACTTGTTTAAAATGAGGGTATTCTGCCTGTTTTATTAAAAAGTCTCACACCCTGTGAGACAATTTGGAGATCTTCCGATCGCACAAATTCCATAGGAACACAATATCCTTCTGATTAGCAAGATGAAATACCGGCAATGCATCAGACAGACCATTTTCGTGACGTCACGAAAATGGTCAAAATTGACTGTTTAGCTGCAGTATTAATTGTAAGATTTTTCGGATATTTGCCACCGAGAGCACCGAGTTCACAGAGGCGGCTACGCCGCGAATTAATCCTCTCTGTGATCTCGGTGCGCTCGGTGGTGAAGAATCTTTCTTTCCCTCTTAATCGACGCTTAAAGCAAAGTAGGCGGGGAAGGCGAAATTGTTATTCGGCCTTGGGGTCCCGTGGATGGTCACTTTTTTACCGACATACTTCCTTAAGTCCACATGCGTGCTATAGACATAGGCGACAGGCAGATCTCTATCGCGGACGATAAAGTCGCCGGGCTTATTTTTTACGGGAATCGAGTAGGGCTCCAAGATCCCTGTGACAGGGACGGAGGTGATCAGTTGGTCTTCATAATACTCATCCATGTTGCGGAAGTCTTTGACGGCGGCAAGGTTGAGGTAGAGGGCCTGCTCGATCGGTTCCCACATCTTCATCCGGTCATTCAGCGGATCGCTCTCGGGCAGCAGAGAGGCTTTCTCTTCTTGGACGACAATCGTCTCGGTGTGAATCTTTGCGGCCTCAGACTTGCCTTCTAAGAAGGCGATCTTTTTCTGGAGGTAGGCTTCTTGCATTTGGGCAAGGGCGGATTTAGCAGCTTCGGCGCACTCCTCTAAGTCGGAGAAATCGCTGACGAGAGTTTGATAGTTGCGGGAGAGCTTTTCGATGTTGATATCTGCAAACGGTTTTTCGAGCTCCGCTTTGCTTAAAAGCGAAGTCGTATCGAGCAGCTGCTCGGCGGAATATCTGCGCTTGTCGGCCTGCGCCTTCACTTCGGGGCCGCCGACGTTTTGGACAAATTCTTTAGCGATATAGAAGCGGGTGGACTTAGGGGCGGAAATTTCGGCCCACTTGTTGTTCTTGGCATAGATGACAGGATCGACACGATCTCCCGCATTGAGTTGAGCGATCACGGGAGATTCGGTGTCGGGGGCAAGGCGGACATTGACGCGGTTGGCTTCGATCACGTTGTCTATAATATAGCTGCGGAAGACATAGGCCTTGGTGTTCGAAGGCGGTTCAATCGCCCAAAAATTTTCATTTTCTCCCACCACGACGACCATTTCGCTTCGGGGAAGCTCTTTGATGACGGTGCTTTCTAGATTCGGTAATGCACGGACGCGGACTTTCTTCGCCGTCACTTTTCCCGTGAACTGGCTAAAAGGCTGCGCCGGGACCGCACGCTGTGCAGGCGATTCAAACATAGCCATTGGCGTGACCTCTTGAACAAGGGAAGGGTCATGAGCCTCGGCAGCTGCAAACAGACACGTTAAAGCAGGAGCGCTCATGAGAGCGCATGTATACGCAATGAACCTTGACATTTTAGAAATCCTCCTAAGATAGTTCTAAATCGCCATTCTATGAGGAAGGTTTTTTTAACACAAGCACTCTTCCGTTTTACTCGTTGGATAGAATCAAGGATACCGTCCATCCTCTAGAGAAAAGCATGCTCTTAGGGGCGTGATTCTCTGTTTTCTATAGCGCTCGCAGTCGCGGTTGCTGAAAGAGAATTTTTAGCTCTTATGACTGCGTCATTGTATTCTTGGGCTGCTTGTATGTTAAGATTGAACTGCAAAACGCATTCTCTAAGAGCTCGTTGGAGGAGCGGATGATGAGTGCGCAACTTATCTCCGAAACCCGAAGGTCTAAAATCAGGCCACCAAGGAGAGAATCTCTCAAAGTTCCCTGCTTTAAGCAATGACTCTGCTTCAGTCAAAGTTGCTGCTACAAAGCTATTAGCATCTTCCACCCCGCTAGAAGGAATCGTAGAAGTACTTGCTTTTGCTAGTAATGTTTTTGCATGTGTAATATTAAACTTGCTAATATACATTAGCGAAATGATAAGATACCCGATATTTTTAGCATAGATTTCCTGGATACGGTCACAAGAGAGTTCAGCGGCAATTAGCTGCCCCTCATCAATTTTTTCAATGACTATTGCTAAAGTACGCGAGTCTTCGCGGTTAATCAGTGGGCTTGAGTAGTAAATTTCATCGTGCATTCCTCTAATAATGGACATCATAATTCCTTGTTTATCAATTAGTATTACTCCAAAGTTGAGTTGCCATTTTATGTGGAAGGTTTTTTTTACACAAGGACTGCTTGCGATTTTATCTCATATATAAAAAATTTACATGGAAACAGAGGGCCTTTCACAACCCATAGAAGGCGGAGGATGTATACACAAACAACTTGAAAAATTGGTTTCTGACTGCGTCGGGCAGTCACTGAATTTTAGCCCGCCTGCATCGCTCAACTTATTCAAGTTGAGCTGCTTCGGCGCCGGCTGCGCCTGGCTCAAATTCAGGGCGCCTCCTTGTTATAATCCCAATTTTTCAAGTCATTTGTGTATACTGACTATTTCATGGATGATTAATAATCATTAGATTAAAATTGCGTGGCAAACAAACTGTAGGTTAAGGAGAGAATTATGTGTACCCCATGTCCGCCTATGAAAGATCCTTTACAAGAGGCTGCGGAGCTGAGTTTCTACCTACTTGAGAAAAAGGGACAACTCACTTTATTTGGCAGCAATCGAAAGGTATATATTTCCTGGTTGGTGAGCGATCTGACCGGCAAAAAAGAAGATGCAAGGATAGAACATGTTCAGGTGCCCGAAACGGTTATCGAGAAAATCAGAGCGATCGCCGAGGGGCGCGGTAAGATTCTAAAGCGTTGGAATGAGAGTGGAGTGGAGTTTGAAGGTGGAGGCCAAGCAGGGCCAAGTATGCAAATCCATCTTTCCCTCATAAACCGGGCCTAACTCTGTTGGTCAAAGTGAACCCCGGCCTTAAGGCCGGGGATTGTTACTGCGTCTTGGGAGGGGCTTCGTACCCCTCCCAAGTCGTCTTTTTGAAAATACCCGGCCCTTAAGGGCCGGGTCTCCGCCGGAGGACGGATGAAAACTGACGTGTGAAAATATGTGTATCTGCCCACCTATTGATAATGATCCTACGCACGCTGCAGCTGAGAAGGCGCTCGAGCTTCTCTTGGAAAAAAACAATCTGTTGCTTAGACAGGATCCACTCTATAGCGGCAGAGTGGTGTTTTGGTACGACACAGGCAGCAAGCGTCTCGGACCGCTGGACCCAAGTCGAATCTCTTCGAATCCCAGATACGTCAACGTGTCGCGCGATGTCATCGAGATCATCCAACAGATCGCTAAGGAGCGTGGGATAAAAGTCGTCACGGTCGCGAATACTGGGGGCGTCCAACTTTCGATCTCACAAGATTAGAAATTTAGATTCAAATTGGAGGAAATGATGTGTACGCCCTGCCCACGTAGTATTTATGATGATCCCTTAGACATTGTTGCTGAAAAAGCATTTAGAATTCTCGAAGTAGAGGGAAAACTTGCATTCACCGGAGATAGAGGCGGTGACGATTCTAAGGTTTATTTTTTTGACTCGCTGGATGAAAGCGCAGTCCATGCGATTCACAAAGTGGTTGATACGACAATGGCCGTTATCGGGAAGATTCAGATGATCGCACTGGATCGCGGAGAAAGGGTGACTATCGGCGATATGCAAAGAGTGAATAACTATACATATTACGGACATCCGACCCAGTCATGGGATGCGACTCTCTATCTTCACCGCAATTAGCGTTAGTCTAAATAGGCTGGGTCGTTTTCCCGAAGGAAAATGACCCTTCCCACGTTTAGGTGGAGAGGACGGCGCGGATGTGTTCGCAGTGGTTGTCGCCGCATGTGCAGCCCATCGGCTCGCCGAGAAAGACGTTATACTGTTCCTTTGCGTCCAACGGATTGGACACGAGGTACAGCTTGTCTGTGGTTTGATTAATATCCCAGGTGCGGAACTTGAGGTCGTCTGAAGAAACCTCCTCGTCGAGATCGATGGTGGCCCCTATCTCATTCTGGAATGCCTTGGCGACCTGGCAATGCATGCAGTTGCAGTTCGGCTCGGGATTTGGCAGTACGGCAGCGTCGTCGATGCCTAGCGCCTTGGTGATCGCCACGATTTTGGCGAGGATTTCATCGGGCAGTTTCGGGGCGTTCGCTTGATCGGGGTTGTGGTGCATCATATCGACCAGCCCTTCCATATTCTGATCGCCGATCTGGATCGGCAGATTGATCCCAAAAACCTCGCCGCTCGGCATGGCCTTTTCAACGACCTTGGTTTGGCCTTGTTCTAGGTATTTGGCGTGGGCAGCAAAAATGGCCTCGATCACAACTGCCTCAAGCTCAGGGACTTTCACAGATTTTCCTTGGACAAGGCCGATCATAACCACAGGTCTTCCGTACTCCGTTTCGACATGGATGGAGGCGATGTTCTTCCACGACGTCGAGATATAGGGAGGAATGCTCAAAATTTTATGATTGATTCTCATAAGTAACCTCATGGTGATTAAACTATCATTATATCTCAAGAGGATTTTGGCTGTCAACAAATTTAGCAATCTCATGTCTTAGGTGCTGAAAAATATTGTAAGTCCTTGATTATTAATGACGTAAAAAAATGTTTTGATTCCTTCGGGGAATCGTCTATGATCCAGAAAAAAGGAGCAACACTTTGAGAAAAACCCTCGTGCTCGATACCAACGTTCTACTCCATGACCCGGATGCGATCTCGAAATTTAACGATAATGATGTGGTGATCCCTTTATCAGTGCTGGAAGAGCTCGATAGCATGAAACGGCTCTCCGACGAACTGGGAAAAAACGCCCGCTATGTGATCCGCTATATCGACTCCTTAAAGGCCAAAAAGAGCGGCGATCTCCATAGCGGAGTGATGATTGACAAAGGCATTAAGGTGAGGATCTTCCTTGAGGGGCGCGGGGGGCAGGAAAAGCGGGCGTTTCCGCTGCCGACGGACCGCAATAAGATCTTGCTTGCCGCCTACCAGATTCGTGAGCAGGGCGAACCGGTGGTGCTGGTCTCTAAGGATTTCGTCGTCCGCGTCAAGGCGGAGGCGATTGGGCTGGAAGCGGAGGATTATGAGAATTTGAAGGCCTCCTACGACAACCTCTATCGGGGATACCGCAAAATCAGGCTCGAAAAGCGGGATATCGACCAGTTTTTGAAAGATGGACACCTCACCCTCGACCTCAAGGATTTGCATCCCAATGAATATGTTCTGATGACGTGCGCGGAACAATCGACCGGGGTGGCCAAATACAACTCTCAGACTAAACGTTTGGAAGCATTGGGCAAGATCACGAAGGATATCTGGGGGATCCAGCCGCTCAATGTCGAGCAGCGCTGTGCGATGGACCTGCTTTTGCGCGATGAGATCAAGCTGATCACGCTACTCGGGCCGGCCGGAACGGGAAAAACCTTGATGGCGCTTGCAACGGGCATGAAAAAGGTCTTCGACGACAATATCTATACAAAGATCCTTGTCAGCCGGCCGATCATGCCGCTGGGAAAAGATATTGGGTTTCTGCCGGGGACGAAGGATGAAAAGCTATTCCACTGGATGCAGCCGATCTTTGACAACCTTGAATATCTCTGCCAGTCCACAACAGGGGATGCCTCAAGCGCGGAGACACAGCAGTGGATTATGGACAGCAAAAAGATCGAAATGGAAGCGGTGACCTACATCCGCGGACGGTCGCTGCCTAAGATGTATATGATCATCGACGAAGCTCAAAACTTGACGCCGCACGAGGTCAAAACGATCATTTCAAGGGCCGGACGGGGAACGAAGGTGATCTTAACCGGCGACCCGACGCAGATCGATAATCCTTATCTTGATAAGGATTCTAACGCGCTCACCTTCACGGTGAACAAGTTCAAGCACTTGCCTATTTTTGGTCATATGTTCCTGGAGAGGACGGAGCGCTCGGAGCTCGCGGCCTTGGCGGCCGAAGTGATGTAAAAAAGAGGACCAAGAGGCCCGATCCGCACGTGAGGACGATCCCGATCCATGCCCAGAGGTCGGGAACGTTATCCCAAAACATCCATTGTAAAATACCTGCATAAAGGATCCCTGAATAGCTGAAGGGAGCCAAATGGGACGCTTTGGCGCACGAGAGCCCTTTGAACTGCGCCCATTGTCCGCAGGCAGAAAAGAGGCCGATCCCCAGCAGTTCCAGAAAGGCTGTAAAGGAGACGGGGTTTTGCCATTCGAGGAGGTTGAAGGGAAGAAAGAGGAGAAACCCGATCAAAAAATAGTAAAAGAGCAGCGTGTGCATCTCTTCCGATTTTGTGGAGATCCGCACGGCAAGTGCCGTGATGGCGGAGATGAGGCCGGCGCCGAGGCCATAAATGGAGCCGCTATGGAAAATGCTCGAGGTGGGCTTAAGAACGAAAAGTACGCCGACGAATCCAACAAGGATCGGAATCCAGAGCCGATGCTCTATCGGTTTTTTCATCCACAGCCAGATGATAAAGGGGAGAAATAGCGGAGCGGTATTCATGAGGACGCTGGTATCGACGAGGTCCACCTCTTCTAAAGACAGGAAGATGAGGAGCATGCCGATCAGGCCAATCGCCGAGCGGAAGAGCACAAGCCAGGGTCTGGTGACTTTAAGGCTTGCCTTCCCATGCCTGATCATCCAGGGAATCGTGAAGAGGACCCCGACTAAATTGCGGAAAAAGACGATCGAGGGGATCGACGCGTGCGTTTCCGTATGCTTGATCAGGGCGAAGCCGCAGGTAAAAAAGAAGAAGGCGAGCAGATAGAGCGCCACCCCTTTTTTTAAATTCCCGCGGGCAGCTTCATCCATGGTTGCGGATGTGCTGGATCGTCATTTCTAAATCGTGGAGCGCCTTATCCAGCCCTCGGGAATCATGCTGCAGCCCGGCAATGATCAGCTCGCCGATGTCGTCGTTGATGCTGCCCCAGTCGCCCCAGGTCATGTGGACGCCGGTTTTGCTGATGTTCTTGAAATCCTGAGGAAAGGTCGTCACGACCATTTGGCTCACGCGGTTGAGGTCTCGGTTCATGAACGCGCCCTTGAGCATGGCGGCGTCGCGATAGAGTTTATCTAAAGGATCTGATTTTGATGCTTTCTTTGCCATAATCTGCCCCTATTTGATATTGCTTCCTATTTTTAATTTAGTTGTTAATTTGATATTTTTCAATATAAATCTGTTATTCTTTACATTATTTGTTAAATATGAGAAATATAAGATAAAAGGAGTGTTCTATGAAGGGTATGAGCGTTATGGGCGTCATTTTAATGATTATCGGCGTCGTGTTATTTGTTTTTTCTAATTCCATTTCAGAAAAAGTTGCCGAGGGAAGGGGGGAAATCTCCAGCGCCCAGAGCCAGGTCGATATGGGCAACAGCGTTATGTCTATGCATCCCGCGACAAAAGAGGTCGGCGGTATGTTTACCGGCTCTGCGCAAAATCGGATCAATGCGGGGACCGAAGAGGCCAATTACTATGAACGGATGGCCGCTTGGTTGAAAATTGGCGGAGTTGTGGTCTTTATTCTGGGCGTAGGGGTCTTGGTCGTCGGAATGAGAAAATCCCGTTAAGGCAGCAGGCGCCCTCCCGGGCGCCTTAATTAAGCAAATCGCTGAATTTTAATCAATTACATACTAATAAAATATTTAATATATTTCACTTTATCTAGATTTTTGGTATACTAGCTACATATTTTAACCAAATTAGGGGATCCTATGACCAATACTATACATTTAGCAAGCGGTCCAGCCGCAGCCACATCTTCAAATTCTTTGACGGCTGCAGCGATCGAACCCGCAGCTCCAGCCCCTTCGACTGAGGCTGTTTTGCAAAAGGAATGGATCCATCTAGAGAGCCGAGGCCACAGTTCGGGGATCGTCAAAGGTCCGGAAGGCATGATTGTCGTGACCAGCGGCCGCACGGATAAAACGGAGCCGAAAAGCATCCTCATCTATCGAGAAAAAGGGGGGAAGTGGACAAAAGAAACACTCTATACTCCTTCCCAGCCAGGGGAATTCTGTTCCAGTCCTGTCATTTGCCCTGCGATGAACGGCTATTTATTGTTTTTCCTCATGGGAACGCAGCGCGATCAAGACCATCTGCACGGTCAGATGCTCCGCTCCGTCGATGGAGGCGTGACGTTTACAGCGGAAGCTTTACCGGAAGGGATTATTGGACCTACAAAGTGCAAGCCTCTACAGGTGGGCAGATATTTAGTGTTCGGATCTTCTTTTGCCGAGGAAGGCAAGAAGAAGACGGCTGCTAAGATCGAAGTCTATGATACCGTCACAGGGACATGGCACCAGTCTCCGGAACTCAATGGAGAAAATGACTTTGGGGCGATCGAACCGACATTCTGTACCTTTAAAGAAAATGGGGAAACGTGCATCCGGATGCTCTGCCGCAACCGCAGCAAGGGTTTTGCCCTCACCGCCGTATTCACCCTCCCCAATCATCCTGAAGAAGGATTTAAATGGCCCGCTAAGCTCATCGATTCCACTCTGCCGAATTGTGACTCGGGGTTGGATATCGTCGATTTATCGGGAAAAGTGGTCGGAGAAAAAGTGATCCCTGAGGGCACAGCCATTGCCTTTGGAAACTTTTTAGGCAATCGAAGCACTCTGGAAATGAGCGTGTCTTCCAATGGCGGAAACAGCTGGTCTGCTGCTCAAACGATCGAGGCCCAATCGGGAGAATTCCCTGCAGCTATTTTCGATGACGCCACGGGCATGGTCCATGTGGCTTATGCCTCCAAAGTTCCGAACAACGCTCCCAACAAAGATGCGCATTCTATGCGCCATTTTGTCCTAGATCCTAGATCTATCAATCTGTAAATCTTCTCTTCCTCACACCGGGTGTCGGTGTGAGGAGTTTTTTTCTGTAGACCTTGCCTAAAATCCGCCGTTCTGGTGGATTGAAGGAATGACCATGCTCCAGATCAAAGTGACCCCCAATGCCTCCAAAAATCAACTCGTTGGTTGGGCAGAGGGCGTCTTGCGGCTGCGCATCAAGGGCGTCCCCGAGAAGGGGCAGGTGAATGAAGAGCTGATCGCTTTTCTTGCCAAACAGCTCGACATCGCCAAATCTCACATTGAGCTCGTCAGCGGAAAAACTTCCCGGTTGAAGCGGCTGAAAATCGCAGGTCTCACGCGGGAACAACTCGAAGAGAAATTGAAAGTATGAAAAAAGCGGCGCTATCTCTCGTTCTTATCTCCAGTTTATTTGCAGGCTCAGCTGCGGCCGACCAGCGCCCCATCACAAATCCAGTCGTTGCCGATGACGTTTGGTCCTACTCTTTGGCCCTTCAGGCAGCCACCTGGGGCGGGCCGCTGGTGACGATGTATGCCTTCCGGGAGCATGTGGCCCTCGGCCCTTCGGCTAAGGCTGCCCCTAATACGCTCTGGCGAATGGAAAATATCTCCACGCCCGCGTTATCGAAGGAAGCGGGCTATGTCACGCCGAACGTCAATGTGATCTATGGATTTGGGTTCATGGATTTGCGCCAAGAGCCGATCCTCATAGAAGCCCCCGATTCCGAGGGGCGCTACTACATGGTCGAAATCCTCGATATGTGGACCAACGCATTTGCGTACATTGGGGGAAGGAGCACAGGCTATAAGGGGGGCAAATTTCTCCTGACCGGCCCCGGCTGGAAGGGAACTGTGCCTGAGGGGGTAGAGCGGATTTATTGCCCCACGCCCTGGGTGCTCGTTCAGCCTCGGGTGCATATCTACCGCAATGGCGAGCTGGACCTTGCCGGAGCTCAAAAAGTGCTCCAGGCTGTCACGATCACCTCCTTTGCAAAATTTATGGGAAGGCCACAGATTCCGGCGCCCAATTACGATTACATTGTGCCCAAGGCGGTCGACTCCGCCCTTCCTGTCAGCGTGATGGAGTACAAAGATCCGCTTCAGTTTTGGGAGCTGCTCGCTGCGGCCTTGAAGGAAAATCCGCCCCCTAAAGAGCAGGTCTCTGCGCTGCTCCCGCTATTCAAACCCTTAGGGATTGAGCCGGGCAAGCATTGGGACCGCACCAAGCTCAGCCCCGGTGTCCTCGAAGCCATGAAAAAAGCGGCGAGTGAAATCGGAGCGCTTTTGTCCCATCTTTCGATCGGGACCTATTTCCAGGGCGCCAGCATTCCGCCGGCGACCATTGGGAAGTTTGGGACGGATTACAGGACCCGCGCGATCATCGCCCGCGTCGGGTTGACCGCGAACAAACCGTCAGAGGCGGTCTACTGGATGTACACTCAGGACAAGCAAGGAGCCCCGCTCACCGGCGAGAAAAAATATACGATGACGTTCAAGGAGGGGATCCCCTTTGAGAAACCGGGCTTCTGGTCGATCACTCTCTATGATGCAGTCAACAACTACACTATTGTCAATCCGATCCACCGCTACATGCTGGGCAGCGATACTCCCGATCTGAAAAAAAACAGCGACGGCTCCTTCACTCTTTATATTCAGAACACCAGTCCCGGCAAGGACAAAGAGTCCAACTGGCTGCCCGCCCCAACGGGTACTTTTTATCTCGTCCCACGCTCCTATCCGCCTAAACCCAATGTGGTCCATCTTTTATCGGATGTGAAAGCATGGCCGATCCCTGTTGTGGAACAGGTGCAATAGTTAAAATTTTTTCGTGGAAAATAATGGCCGCTTCCTCGATTTTGAAAGCAAAGTAAGGAAGTAAACGATGGCGAAAAAGAAGCCCCGCCCACCTAAGAGCTTAAGCGCCGTTCAACCGATCCGCGGCAACGAGGGGGCTACCGTGCTCGGCCCGACCAATCCGGCGCGCGCTGCGGAGAGCCGGAGTCGGGTAGCGCCTCCTAAAACAGACCACGGCACGCTGCCCAGCTTGCGCTGGTCGTTCTGTGACAGTCATAACCGGCTCTCAGAGGGCGGCTGGGCTAGGCAGACGACAGTCCGCGAGCTGCCGATCGCCACCGAGATTGCCGGCGTTAACATGCGCCTCAAAGCCGGGGCGGTGAGAGAAATGCATTGGCATGAAGAGGGCGAGTGGGCCTACATGCTCAAAGGGAGCGCGCGGATTACTCTAGTCGATCAAAATCTTCGGACTTTCCAAGCCGATGTCGGCGAAGGGGAAGGGTGGTTTTTCCCTGCCGGCATTCCCCATTCGATCCAAGGCTTAGGGCCGGACGGATGCGAGTTTTTGCTGGTATTTGATGACGGGGATTTCGATGAGAACTCCACGTTCCAGCTCACCGATTGGCTGGCCTGCACGCCAAAAGAAATTCTCGCAAAAAACTTCCACACCACGGTCAGCGCCTTCGATAAGATTCCCACGGAGGAGCTCTACATTTTTCAGACGAAAGTCCCGCCGCCGCTCTCGAAAGACCGCGTTCTCGGCTTAGGGCCGGTTCCTGTAGATCTCAAACACCGGATGGGGAAAATGGACCCGGTCCGGATGAAGTATGGCTCAGTGCGGATCCTCGACACGAAGCTATTTCCCCCAACCACGATCAGCGCCGCTCTTGTCGAGCTGGAGCCGGGGGCTTTACGCGAGCTTCACTGGCATCCCAATGCGGACGAGTGGCAATATTATGTCTCGGGCCAGGGGCGGATGACAGTGTTCGCCTCCAATCGTTCCGCGCAGACTTTCGACTACCTGGCGGGCGATGTGGGCTATGTGCCGCGCGCGCAGCCCCACTATGTCGAAAACACAGGTAAGACCACGCTCCGGTTTTTTGAGATGTTCCGCAGCCCGAAATTTGAAGATGTCCCTCTCGCGCAGTGGCTGGCCTTTACGCCGCATGAGCTGGTGCGCGCGCACTTGAATATCGATGAGTCGCTCTTAAAAAAAATCCCCAAACGGAAAATGCCGATTACCTGAGTTTTGGGTTCAGTTTGTAGTAGATTACCAATGGACCCAAAACTCAGGTTCGGAGGCACATGAAACGTTACTGGCCGCTCTTTGTTTTAATCTTCATCGCGATCTTAGGCGCTGCGGCGATTGCCCACAGCACCCAGCAAGGATTTGCCGCCTGGATGCACTATTTCATGGGTTTTTTCTTTTGCCAGTTCGCGATGCTGAAGCTGTTTCATCCGTCCGGTTTTGCCGAAGGATTTCAGATGTACGATTTGGTTGCGAAAAAATTCCGCGCTTATGCCTATGTCTATCCCTACATTGAATTGGGGTTGGGGCTTGCCTATCTTTCATTGATCGCGCCCCCGGCAACGTATTGTATCACG
>Ga0207105_1027_pt1 | contig 34574 bp, 28 predicted proteins | sample Alteio_BWMinHeat_77_FD_153569 | JGI IMG/M metagenome (GOLD analysis project Ga0207105, IMG submission 153569) | Enriched cells from forest soil in Barre Woods Harvard Forest LTER site, Petersham, Massachusetts, United States -... | ecosystem: Environmental > Terrestrial > Soil > Temperate forest >... | reverse complement strand
CCACGATCGGGGATTTATGATGATTGTCGGGGTGATAGAGATTGCCGCCGGCATAGGAGTGATATTTAAGCCAAGAATATTTGCCTATATTATCTCTCTGTGGCTCTTGGGGATCATCATTAACTTGCTACTGACGGGACAATATTATGATGTTGCCTTGCGGGATGTAGGCCTATTTCTGTCCTCGATTGCTTTAGGCAGGCTGAGCCAGAAATATACAGTGAGATAGGACCTCAAGCAATTTCTTAGGTCTATTTGGGCTTCTTTTTTTTGTTGCCGCCGCAGCCGCAATCTTCATCGACCGGGACTTGAGAATCTGCAGAAGAGATTTCTTCGGATTGAATGGTTTTTTTCTCTTGTTGATCGGCATGGGCTGGTAGTAGAGAAAACATCGCAAAACCTAACATAGACAAAAACATCATAGGAACCTCCTTGGTTATGCACTAAGATACGGATTCATTTAGGGACTGTCAATGAAAACTTTATCTCTTGGGCATTGTAGCTGGAGCGGACGAACGGACCGCAATACATGTGTTTGACGCCGAGGCTGTAGCCATAGTCTTCATAAGCTTTAAATTGCTGAGGCGTAATGAAATTTTTGACGAGGAGCTTGCGCGGATCGGCCTGCAAGTAATGGCCGATGGTGATGATATCGCAGCCGGCGGCTTGCAGATCGCGGATTGTCTCCTTGACCTCGTCATCCGTTTCCCCGAGGCCCACCATGATGCCTGATTTGACGAAGTTGCTGCCTGCATCTTTGGCATAGCGGAGAACGCTTAAGGTCCGGTCATAGGTCGCTTTGTGCCTTACCCGCGGCGAAATGCGGCGGACGGTTTCAATATTGTGATTAAAGATTTCAGGCTTTTCGGCCAGCACCGTGTCGATCGAGGTAAAATTTCCTGCGAAGTCGGAGGTCAGGACTTCAATGCTGACATCGGAGCACTGCAAGCGTACTTCTCTCAAGATGGCGGCAAGCGCTGCGGCCCCGCCGTCAGGCAGATCATCGCGGGCGACCATGGTGAGGACGACATGTTTGAGCCCCAGTTCTTGCACCGAGAGAGCGATGCGCTGGGGTTCGTCGGCTTCGGGAGGTTTGGGCTGTTTAGAAAAGTCGATGTCGCAAAAGCCGCAATTGCGTGTACACTCTTTGCCGAGGGTGAGAAAGGTCGCTGTCTTTTTTGAATAACACTCCCAGCGATTGGGGCACTTGGCTTCCTCGCAGACGGTGTTCAATCGGTATTTTTCTAAGATCCGCTCGGTTTTGAATAGGTTGCCCCCCTTCGGCAATTTGCGGTGGAGCCAAGAGGGAAACCTTCCCTGGCTAGCTTCATCTGCGTTAGGAGGCAGCACATTTAGCTTTTTCATTTTTTTAGTTTGGGCGGGAAGTGGATCGGGGTTTCATTGGCGATCAGGGCAGCTTCCAGCCATGCTTCTGCCACTGTCGGGTGAGCATGGATCGTATCAGCCAAACAGTCAACTGTCAACTCGTTTGCGATCGCGAGCGTCATTTCTGCGATCAGGGCAGAGGCTTCATAGCCGACGACTTGCGCGCCCAAAATTTGTTTGGTCTTCTTGTCGGTGACCACTTCTGCAAATCCTTCCGTCTCCATCGAAGCAATCGATTTGCCGAGCGCCATGAAGGGGAACTTGCCGGCCGTTGCAGGATATCCTGCGGCGAGCGCTTGCTCTAGGGTCATCCCGACGGAGGCGATCTCGGGAAGCGTAAAGATGACCGCAGGAACGGCATTGTAGTGCATGGTGGCTTCTTGTCCAATGACATTGCTCGCTGCGATGATCCCTTGGTGAGAGGCGACGTGGGCCAGCATGAACTTTCCGGTGACATCGCCAATTGCGTAAATCCCGGGAACGTTTGTCTCCATCTTCTCATTCACGAGGATCATGCCCCGCTCGCCCACTTTCACGCCTGCCTTGTCTAAACCGAGATGGTCGGTCACAATGCGCCTTCCCACGGCCACAAGAGCCATATCGCAACTGATCCCGGGCTTATCTTTCAATTTGACGTGAAGGCCATGATTTGTTTTTTCAATTGTTTCGACAAAGACGCCCGTTTGGACGTCGATGCCCTGTTTAACAAAGGCGCGCGTCAAGGCCTCGGAGATCCCTTTGCCTTGCGCTTGGACGATCATCGGGAGGGCTTCTAAGAGGGTCACCTTGACGCCGAGCTCCGCAAAAAGGCTGGCAAATTCGCAGCCGATGTATCCGCCTCCGATGATCGCGAGCGTTTTGGGCAGCTCGGTCAGCTCCAAGATGGATGTGGAGTTCAGAATACGCTGATGATCGCAGGGAAACGCCGGAATGTCGAGCGGCTCGGAGCCTGTCGCAATGATGGCCTGGTCTGCCAGAATAATCGTGTTGTCCTGGCCTTTAATTTTAATTTCTTTGGGAGAGAGGAATTCTGCAGAGCCGCGCAAAATCGTGATCTTATTGGAGAGGATCAGCCCTTCAAGACTCTTGCGGATTTTTTCGATCACGCCGTCTTTGCGCAGTTTCATTTTTCCGTAATCAAAAGTCATGGGGCCGGTTGCGATCCCGTAATCGGCCGCATGCTTGATTTTGGTGACCACGCCGGCGTTGGAGAGGAGTGTTTTGGTGGGAATGCAACCAACGTTCAGACACGATCCGCCTAAATAATTTCTTTCAATGAGGCACACCCGTTTGCCATTCTGAGAGGCTTTGATCGCGGCCACATAACCGCCGGGCCCCGCTCCAATAATCGCTACGTCAAATGTCATAAAAATTCCTCTTTAACAGTTCCAAGGGAATTGTAACTGATTCTAGGAAAAGAAAAACAGTGCAAATTTTATTGTCGATATGACACACTGAAAAGTATAGGAAAGGAGTGATCATGAAGCCTACTGAACGTCAAAAATTATGTCCCAACTGTGATGGAAACGTCCCTATCGAGGCCGCCGTTTGCCCCTACTGCGCGGCAGATCTGTCGGGACAGACAGAGAAAGATTCCGCGCCAAGCCAGGCCGTTCTCTTTAAGAACCAGTCGCTTCAAGAAAGTTTAGCCTCCCTCTATACGCCTCCCTATTCTTCCTCATCTGCTGCCCCTTCTGCGCCCAAAGCTCCTGTATTTAAGGAAGCTGCGCCAAAACGTGCCGAGTCCGCCTATAAGTCGGCCCCGCCGCCCCCATCACCTACTCCTGCGGCAACAGAAATGGCTGTTCCCGAGGAAGCTACCGATAAAGCGAGCGTCCTTTCCATCCTGCTACTGTCCCTGTCCGGAGTGCTGCTCACGCTGGGGCTGATTCAATTTTTCTTTTCAAATAACGGGGTTCTTAGACTGGAGTGGGATGCTTCCTACTGGTTTATCTACTGCCTAGGCGCGCTGCCTCTCTTCTATTTCGGCTATAAAAAGCTGCAATAATACCATTCCCAAAAAATAAAGCCACAAATTGCAGGCGTCTTTCACCTGCGCTCCTTCGCCTTCGCTCGGGCCAACTTATTCAAGTTGGCTCTTCGCTCCAGGCTTTGGTGCTCGGCAAAATACGCTGTGCCCTTTATGCCTTTATTTTTTGGGAATGGTATAACAGATTACAGCCTTAATTTTCTTAACGTGCTCGTGCCCTTGCCCTCCCGCGTTAAGCTAAGGGAACGTTTTTAAGTCAATTCTAGTTCGGGCATTTTGGAGAGGCTGACCCTGCGGGTGGGCAGCTCTTCTATGGGCGGCTGCATCCTTTCCGGCACGACCATCTCAAACTTAAAGAGTGCGTGCGCAATCTCAATTTTGATCCTGAGACTTAAGCGGTCAAACAAATCAAACGCTTCGTGCTTGAACTCTTGGAGCGGGTCCTTCTGGCCGATGGCGCGGAGGTGGACCTCGGAGCGCAGGTGGTCGATATTGAGAAGGTGCTCTTGCCAGAGGGTGTCGATATTGCGGATGAGGATGCTGCGGATGACGGAGTTTAAGATCTCTTGTGCGGGAGTCGGGAGGGATGCCAGCTTGCCGGCAGGCTGCATCATTTTTTGGACTTTCTCGATTACACCGGCCTGGTGCTCCATTTTAACATTGAGCGCATGGATCACTTTTTCTGCTGCTTTGTTTTCAATGTCTTCGATCTGCAAATAGTCGTTGTCGAAGTCGGAGGGGTCGTAGGTGACGGGAAACTGTTCCATCAGCCAACGGCGGTACTCTTCTGGATTCCAGCCCCCTTCTTGGGTCTTGCTCTTAAAGAACTTGCGGCTCATGTGGCAGCAGACGCTTTCGAGCAGGTCTTGCGCAATGCCGATGAGATTGCCGCTATGGAGCACGTCGTTGCGGAATGTATAGATTTCCGAGCGCTGCTTATTCATCACATCATCGTATTCGAGCGTGTGTTTGCGCATGGTGTAATTTCTTTGCTCGACCCGTTTCTGCGCGGTCTCAATCGATTTGTTGAGCACTTTTGCTTTGATCGGCTCTCCTTCAGGAGGGCGGAAGCGCTGGAGGAATGTGGTGAGGCGCGGCGAGGTGAAGAGGCGCATGAGCGAATCTTCAAAAGAAACATAAAATTTTGAGGAACCCGGATCCCCAAGGCGGGCGCTGCGGCCGCGCAGTTGCCGGTCAATGCGGCGGGATTGGTGCCTTGTGGTCCCAATTACATGCAGACCGCCTACATCGGCAACACCGGGTTTCAGCTTAATATCGGTTCCTCGGCCGGCCATGTTGGTGGCGACCGTAATGGCTCCGAGGCTGCCGGCGTCGGCGATGATCTCCGCTTCCTTGGCATGATTTTTGGCGTTGAGGATCGTGTACTCGAGTTTGTTCTGCTTGAGAATGCGGGCAAGCTTTTCAGAGATATCTACCGATTCCGTACCAATCAGGATCGGGCGACCTTTACCGTGGACCTCTTGGATGTCTTTGAGGATCGCGTTGTATTTTTCCCTTTCGGTCATGTAAATTTCATCATCGGCGTCGGCGCGCTGGCAGGGGCGGTGAGTGGGGATCGCCAAGACCTCGAGCTTGTAAATTTCTTTAAACTCGTTGGCCTCTGTCATCGCCGTTCCGGTCATGCCGGAGAGCTTGGTATACATGCGAAAATAGTTTTGCAGAGTGATCGTCGCATACGTTTGCGTTTCGCCCTGGATGTCTACGCCCTCTTTCGCTTCGATCGCCTGGTGCAGTCCGTCCGAGAAGCGGCGGCCGGGCTGCGGTCTTCCCGTGTTTTCATCGATGATGACGATTTTATTTTCAGCGATGATGTAATCGATGTCTTTTTCCATGAGAAGGTGAGCTCTGAAGAGCTGCCGCAGGTTGTGGGCGCGCTCTTTTCTTGTCGCATCTTTTTCTCTTAAGATCACTTTTTCTTGAAGCTTCTGCTGCTCAGAAAGCGCGGAGTTATCATCGATCTTCGCATATTCGTACCCGAGATCGAACATCACAAAGTCATCGCGGACGCTTTCATCTTCATGCTGCTCCATCCAGAACTTAATGCCCTTATCCGTCAGCTCGTACTCGTTACCCCGTTCATCGACGATGATGTAGAGTTCGGCGAGCGCCGTCGCACGCTCTTCTTTATTAGGTTCTGCATAGTAATAGACATCCCACTTGTCGATCTCAGAGCGTAAATGGGGATTTTCGCGCATTCTTTTGAGCACATTGTTCTGCGGAGTGCCTTTGGAGACGAGCCAGAACTTGCGGAAGGCCTCTTTTTCTGCAGCTTCTTCTTCTTTGGTCAATTTGCGCGGCGCTTCTTCGGACAGCCTGCCGAGGCTCTCTAACGTTTTGCGCGCATCGGAAGCGAATTTGTTGCACAAGTCGCGCTGGCGGCGGACAAGCCCGGCGACATCCTCTTTGAGCTCTTCGTACATTTGGCGGGAGCCGGAAGAGGGACCCGAAATGATCAGCGGCGTTCTCGCCTCGTCGATCAAAATCGAATCGACCTCGTCGATGATCGAGAAAAAATAGCCGCGCTGGCATTGCTCTTCTTGACTGTTGGCCATGGAATTGTCGCGCAGATAATCAAAACCGAACTCTGAGGCGGTCCCATAGACGATGTCGGCGGCGTAGACCTCTTTTCGGTTATGGTGCGGCGTGGCATTGGTGAGCGATTCGACGGTCAGGCCGAGGAAGCGGAACACAGGCCCGATCCACTCGCAGTCCCTTTGAGCGAGGTAGTCGTTGACAGTGACCAGGTGGACAGGTTTTTGCGTGAGGGCATTGAGGTAGAGAGGCATCGAGGAGGTGAGCGTTTTCCCTTCGCCGGTCTGCATTTCCGCAATGGCCCCGAAGTGCATCGCGATGCCGCCCAAGATCTGCACATCATAGGGGACCATGTCCCATTTTTGATTATATCCGGAGACGTGGACTTCGGTCCCGCAGAGCCTGCGGCAGGTGTTTTTTACGGCGGCGTAGGCCTCAGGGAGCAGGCTGTCCAACGTTTCGCCGCGGGCCAGCCGGTCCCGAAAGCTCTCAGTTTTTTGGCGCAGCTCCTCATCGGAAAGAGACTGATAGGCCTCCTCGAAACGGTTGACCTGGGCGACAAGCTTCCCATAGCGCTTGAGTAGGCGGCCTTGGGCAGTTCCAAAAATCTTTTTGATAAGTCCTAACATGTGAGTCCTAGAGGTCGTTGAATTGCCCCTATGTTACATCATCCTGGATTAATAAATCAAACCGCGATATAAGTAAGATAGATTATTTTAGGTGTTCATGTGGCTTTGAGTTTGGTCGTGATCCTTATCAAGAAGTCTATCGCCAGAGATCGTCCGCTGCGTCCTAAGCCTGTTCAGTCTAAGTGAGTTATGGCGGACATTCAGATCCTCGATAGAGTCAGCTGCAAGCTGGAGACCGAGAAGGTTTACGGCAAAGTTTACCTTGAAATGCTGTATGGAACGAGTCTTATTTCCCGCCTGATTTCTTTTATTTTTTTACCGATCGTTTCAAGAATTTCCTTTCTCTCCCAATTCTACGGTTTTCTTCAAAAACGTCCTAGAAGCCGCCGCAAAGTAAAACCTTTTATTGAAAAATTTTCTGTTGATGCCGGCGAGTTCCTAGACCCCGTCGACTCCTTCGCCTCCTTCAATGATTTTTTCATTCGGAAGCTGAAACCCTCCGCCCGCCCGTTTGCCAAAGGCTCGGCAGTGGCGATTCTGCCCGCAGACGCCCGCTACTTAGTATTTCAAGAAATCGACAAAGCCGACGGTTTTTTCGTCAAGGGGCGTAGGTTTTCTTTAGAACATTTGCTGCAGAGCCAAAACCTCGCCAAAAAGTATGATCGGGGCTCGATGCTTGTAGCGCGGCTTTGCCCGACCGATTATCACCGCTTCCATTTTCCATGCGATTGCATCCCCGATCTTCCGCGGCAAGTCCCGGGCTATCTATTTTCCGTCAATCCGATTGCGCTCAAGAGATACGCGGATATTTTAGCGGAGAACAAACGGGTGATCACGGCTCTGCACACCAGGCAATTTGGAACCATTCTCTATATTGAAGTGGGGGCCACCTATGTAGGAACGATCCATCAGACATTTCAAGCGGGCAAAGGATATGCCAAAGGGGATGAGAAAGGCTATTTTTCGTTTGGGGGGTCCTCTCTCGTGCTCCTTTTTGAACCGGACCATATTCAGTTCGACCAAGATCTTATCGACGCTTCCGAAAAAAGAATGGAAGTCAAAGGGCTGCTGGGCCAGTCGCTCGGCGTCGCCCGCAGCTCGCCGCTCAATTTTGATTGATCGTGTGTTAACCAAACTTATTCTATGAAAATTCAACGCAAAGACGCGGACACATCCCTATGCAAAAGTTTTTCTTGCAGTGTTATATGACTAACAACTTTGGGTGATTAGGACAGTTAAACGCAAAGACGCAAAGACGCAAAGACGCGAGAAGAGAGAGTCCCTTAGCATTTTCTTTCCCTTACCCTCTCCTTAGCGTCTCTGCGCCTTTGCGTCTTTGCGTTGAACTGCCTTACTCATTCAACCGGAAAACGCAGCAAGAAAAACTTATGCGTAAAGATATGTTTGCGCCTTTGCGTTGAGTGGGCTTACTCTTTCAACTCACCGGGAATTGCGGCGCTGATACCAATAGAAAAATAGGACGGGGGCGACCATGAGGACACAGCCGAGAAGGATCATCAAGGCGTACTGGAGCCGATCGATGTGAAGCTCATCAGGAGGGAAAAACCCGATGATGAGCGTCGCAGCGCATCCAAATAAACCTAAAAGAATCGTTATCCACATTCCCACATGGTTACCCGGAATCTTGAAAATCTTGGGCCGGATCTTATGTGTATAGTGCAAACGGAGGGCAGCAAGAAAGATCATCACATACATGATCATGTAGAGCTCCGTGCTGAGGCCCGTGAGGAACCAATAAAAGCTATTGATTTTCTCGACAAACAAGAAGAGCATGCAAAAGAGGGAGACGAGCAGAGCTTGGACCAGGAGTAGATTTTTTGGCACTCCATGCCGGTTCAGTTTCGAGAAAAAGGGAGGAAGAAATTTCCACTCGGCCGCATGCAGAAGGCCCTTGGCAGGGGCGATCAGCCAGTTGATCATGCCGCCTACGCTCCCAATGACGATCAATAAAGTGAGGATGGGAATAAACCAGGGTATGTGGAACGATTGGAAGAAATCGGTAAATACTTGCATCACGCCGTCCACCAGACGAATTTCATGGGTGGGGATCACGAAGGCGATCGCGAGCGATCCGAAAAGCATCGAAAATAAAATGAACAGCGCCGAATAGGCCATCGCCTTCGGAAAGTTGCGCTGCGGGTTGTGGATGCTGTTCACGTGTACGCCTGAGAGTTCCATTCCCAAAAAAGAGGCCATGATCGCCGTCAAAGAGACCCAATTTGCCGCATTGTCCAAAGAGGGGAATATCGAAGCGGCATCGAGTTTGATCGCCATCGGCATCCCCGAGGAAACCCAGGCGATGCCTAAGGCGACCAAGAAGAGCATGGGGAACATGGTGCCGATGAGGACGCAAATCCCATTCACCTTGGCAGAAAATTCAATGCCCTTTAGGTTGACCCAGGTCAGAGTCCAAAAGGTGAGTAAGATCACACCGACCAAATAGAGTTTATTTTGCGCCAGTTCCGGTTTGATGATGTAGGCGGCGGTCCCGGCGATGAAGGAGAGAATCGTTGGGTACCAGACCATCGTATTGATCCACTGCAGCCAAATCGAGAGCATCCCTGCTTTATCTCCAAAAGCGGTCCGGACCCACTCATACACACCTCCCTTATTGGGGAATGCTGCAGAAAGTTCAGCAGAAACCAGAGCGATCGGAATTAAAAAGACGATGGCGGAAAAAACGAAAAAGAAAATGAGCGAGCTGCCGAATAGAGCGGCAGCCGGCAAATTACGGATGCTATCAATGGCTCCGATGACGAGCAAGACAAGGGCAAAAAGAGAGATTTTTTTAGACATATGTACCAAGTTCATGCTACCTCAAGTGCCACATTTCTACAACTGTCCACTTCAATTGGGGGTGATTAAAAGTGGTACACTGAACCAAAAAGTGATGCTTCCTCTATTCACCAGTGATCGGTTATACTCGCGCCAGTTAAGGAGGAAGTATGACCACTGCGTTAAGCTTGCGCTCAGTTCCACCCGTAAATATGGCTGGTTGTATTGGGCTTGTTTGTAATGGCGAAATAGAAATTACCACTAGCTTGCAAGAGTATTTGAAAAACTGTGCGTCTATTATTGGAGTCGATGGAGGGTTAAATCATTGCAAAAAAATGGAAATAACACCCCAGTGGGCTGTGGGAGATTTTGACTCGATTGATCCGACACTTCTTGAAGAAATTAAAATGAAAAAGAATGTGGTGGTCCTGCCACGAGCTAAAGACTGCACAGATTTAGAAGTTGCAATCGATAAAGCCAAAGAAATTTCAGCTCAAGCCCAGGTCATTATTTGGGGTGGTTTAGGGGGGCGCATTGACCATACTTTAGGCAATATTTTGCTGCTTTTTAGAGATCCTGCTCGACTATTTCTTCAATCGGAGCAACAAATACTTTTCGTCGTCAGTAATAAAATAGGAGAGGTTGAAATCCGCCATCCCAGTCATCAAACAATGACTTTGTTGCCATTAAATGGACCTGTCAGCAGTGTTTCAATAAAAGAAGGCGGTCAGATCATCGATATTCCTGTAATAGACAAAAGCAGCCCCATGATTTTCACATTTAAAGATCAATGCACTTTAACTGTAGGAACCGGGGAAGTTCTGGTGATTCTTGAGCAAAAGGCTTCTCCCCCGCTGAGTGCTTTGCCCCAAGGAGAGATCTCTATGAAATTTAGCCTGGATCAGCCTTTGGCCACTGTTTTTGAGTACCTAACTCACCAATCGTTCCATTTTCAAGGCGTTAGACTGTCTTCCGCTAAGGAAAGGATATCCAATATACAGCACGCTTCGGGGAAAGTCAGTTTTCCAAGCAAGAGAGGACAAACTGTTTCTCTAGTGCCATTTTACGGCCCCGCTAAGGGGATTAAAACACAGGGGCTAAAGTGGGAACTTGGAGAGGCGACCTTGGACAAATTAGATAAAGATTTTGTTGGTATCTCGAATGTATCCATGGGTAATGAATTTTCTGTGGCGGTAGAGAGTGGCGAACTTTTGTGTATTGTGAATGAAGGTTTAATCGACCAAGAGTTGGTCGAGGCTAAGATTAATAAATAGGAAGTTTCTTAGCAAAGAAGTCCTCTATCTTGGAAGTCTGGATTTTCCGCAATTCGTGTCGGTTTCCTTGATAACGTTGTTTTATTGATTTCTAACTTTTTAAGGAATCGATGGATATGGGGATCGCCATTCAAGTGAATAGCTTCATCGAAACCGAACCAACGGACCGCGTTAAATTCCTCTGGGTCATAGTAAGTTGGCGGATTGAGACTGTTCCCTTTCAAGAGATACCAGAGGGTAACATCTGTATGTCTTATATTCATTCTGCCTGTAGGAGTCACCGTCAAGAAAAAAGGTTTGTCATATAGAAAGTGAGCTTCGAGGCCAAGCTCTTCCTTGACTTCTCTTTTGACCGTTTGCATTGGATGCTCATTCACTTCCACATGCCCTCCCGTCGGAATCCAAAGCTGGGCTTTTTTATGATCTGTCAATAGAATTTTCTGCTGATCTAAGTCTAGGACAACAAAATAGACGATTAAGTGCGGATCGGGATAGGCTGCTCCATCAAGGCGAAAAATAGGCGCTCCAGATGAAATCCACGAACAGGCAAAATCAATATCGCCCTTCTCTAGACTGTCATAGGAGGAAATAGAACTAATTAATTCCTGTATTACTAGTTTTATGTCCTTCATTCGTATGTCCTTGCATTTTCATGTTGCTTGGCAATACATCGCATTGATCTAAGACAACAATTACAACCGCCGATGCCCATGATGTGCGGATCATTTTAATAAGAAGATTATTATAAAATGTTTTGTAGCCATAGGTTTGCCCAATATTTCGGACGAGATGCGACAACCCTTGTTGAAAAGGTCGATCTTTTTGATATTGCGTTTTAATTAAGTCCAAAGGCGCTGCAATAAGGGCTTGCACGGCTCCTGCACCCGCTCCTATGGAAAATTTTTGGAAAAGGTTGTCGTCAAATTTATTTTCCTTAGCGCGATCTAGAAAAAATTGATAAGAAACAAGGAAAGAAACCCAACTGATGTTTTTTTGGAGCAATACCTTATCCCATCCTTGTACGAAAAATTTAAAGCCTTCTTTATGGATGCGCTGTTTAAGATCTAGCTTTCCAGCTTGTGTCATTTCTACAGTTTTTAGGCGCTCTACGGGACAATGGAACAAAAATGTCTCAAAGGTAGATGTGAGCATCCCCACCTCTGCTGCAAATATCTTAGGGTGCTGTTTTTCTAAACTTTCTGGAGAGATTTTCTTTGCGATGGAATCACTATAATGGTTAATGCTCCAACGCATTGAGCCCTTTAACCCGCACGAGAGAGTATTCCAGCGAAACCCTTTGTAAAATTCTCCGATTCCACCTTTATCTTTGATTGCTCTGATTGCTGCGACCGCGGTCTTTAATTCGGGTCTGGCTTCTTGTTCCACTTTGATGCGGTCCAGGACATGACCTAGGGTCACGACTTCTAAGGAGTTGGCCAAAGCACCAGAGGCTATCACATGCAACGGAGTGAGTCCTTTATCGCTTACGGAAGATGTCATATTAATCCTAACGATCTTGATAATCCCAAATGTCTTTCATATGATTCAAGGTAAATTTTTGCAAAATCCCTTAAAGACTCTTTCCGATCGGAGATAGCCAATCTCTCAATACACCATAAATGGTAGTAAAGATCTACTATAGTTCTAGCAAGGAGCAGCATTTCAAATTCTTTTCCAGAGGATCCATTATAGCGAACGAGCATCGCTTTCATTTGGTCTATAGAAAGTTGGTGATGACTTGCAATAATTGCCAAATCGAATATGTAATAATTATAGGCGGCAGTCTCCCAATCTATAATATATAGGCTTCCATCTGTTGCTGAAAAGAGGTTTCCTGAATGTAAATCATTGTGGCAAAAGACTTTCTTTAATTTTGCTAGATAAGGTTGCAGTGCGTCTCGAATGCGCAGAATATCGCTGCTCTGTATCAGTTGATCTTCTCTCATTGATTTTGTTCTTTCAACCGCTGCTATTACTAAATCAATGTGATCGAGTTCTTTTTCAACGGGTAGAACAGTTGAATGCACTTTCTGGATTTCAGGGATAACCCGATCCAAAAAATCGTGATCAGAAAATTGCCAATTTACCCCGGGAATCTGTTTGAGGAGCAATATTCCATGCCCATTTTGGACAAAGTCTACTGGAGTCGGAACATTAAATTTTACACATTTTTTTCCCAACTGCTGAAGTACATTGTACTCCCATGCTATATAAGATGTTTTAGAAGGGTGAGCAAGTTTAAGGAAATATGGTTCCCCATTCATTTGCAAATAGAAGTTCTTGTGAGAATGGCCGTGTGGCACTCTTTCAATGATAAACTGATCAAGACCTCTCTGTGGCTGCCCCCTCCTCTGAAATTGGCTTAATAAGCCATAAAGAGGCTGTTTGGACTCATCATCGATGTCCAGTTTATCTATTGCAGTTTGCAAAATGTTCGTGTAATGCAAGCCTTTTGCCTCAGCCCACTTTACAATAAGATCAGTTAAGTGTTGAGAGTGAAGATCTAGTAGGGAAAAAGGACCCAAACCATCCTTATGTATTGGGATAAAATCAAATTCATTTTCCCCTTTTTGGTAAACGATCTCAAAGCAAGGCGCCTGTGCTGTGACTGTGGCATGACCGTTTACTGTTTTGCGTTGGCTTAAGGGCACGGGATTTTCGGACTGGCGGACAAGAAATGGCGTTGTTCCATCGACCTTGAATTTTTGCAAAGCCGCCTCTCGCGAAATGGCGCCAATATACCATGTTTGATCTGCATAGTTATCTTCAAGGAACTCTAAAGCCTTTAAACAAAAGGCTTGGTATTTGGAGTGCGGTCGCGCGTTAATTTTCAGCTCTGTTTGCGATAAATCCACCCCATTTTTTAATAAGAATTTTAGAAAATACTTCATGCTCTTTTCTGCTTGGTCGACCTGATTCCCATCGTCGTAATGTCCACATTTATCATCAATGCTGAGGATTCGTCCTGCTTGGGCATCCAATCCTCCTCCGGCTAATATGGCACCTCCTTTAGTTAGGGTGGTATGGTGCCATTTCGCTGGATAATAATTGCATCCATATAGGTTCAAAGAAGGGTCTAAAACAAAGATATATCTTTGGCCCTTGGTATCTAAAGGCTGTCTGTCTTGAAGGAGTCTTCCGGTTTCATCGAAAGTAATTAGATAATTTTGAACCGTTTCATCTAAATATATGACAGCACTTGGATTTACTAAGTTCTTTAACCAGCTGTCAAATCCTTCGATTGAGGTGTAAATAGAACTTTCCCAATATTGATGTAAAAAACCTAATGCCTTCTCGTTTTTGTTTATGATCAGTTGTTTTCCCGTTTCCTCAAGCCATTCAAAAAAGGGAACCTGGGCATCCCAATTTTTCCAAAGGAGAAACATAGGGTAAATATATCCACCATACCGATGAGCTGGGTCTATAGCTTCAAGCCAATATTCCTCTTTAAGCAGAATAGGTTTTGCCGCTGGGTCTTTTTGGCAGGTTGCATTTCTACCAATAACGTTTTGGACTGCCCTCTCTATTTTTCCCCTAAGTTGCTCATTAGGTAATCCTGAGTGCTTTTCCTGAACAGCTAATGGCTGATTGTCTTGCTTTTCGAGTGTTATAGGACGTAAAAGTGATTGTGACATTTTTTTATCTCCTGAAAACGGAGAATTTTAACAAAGCCACCATTAAAATTCACTTATAATATGAAAATTGCTTGCAAAATTCTTGTTTTCAAATTATACTTCTGCGCATGAAATATGCTATTGAGTTAGAAAGAGATCCTTCTGATGAAAAGGAAGGTATTTTATTACAAGGTGTAAATGAGGCTGACTATAAAATAAAAAAAGTCAACCCAATAGAATATTATGCTCTCTTTATAAAGGATTTACAGGGAGAGATTTGTGGGGGCATTTCGATTATTTTGTATTATGGATGTGTTTCTATTGATCTCCTTTGGGTTTCTCCGGAGCTTCGTGATCAGGGTTGGGGATCAAAACTTATTGAAGAAGCCCTTCTTTTTGCCAAGAAAAAAGAGTGTTTGTTTGCAACTGCCCATACAATGGATTGGCAGGCCGTCTCTTTTTATCAGAAGCTAGGATTTCATATTGAGTTCATCAGTAAGGGCTATCAATACAACTCCGAACTTTATGTGTTAAGGAGGAATTTTTGAAGTCTACCCTATTGCAAATGAATCTCTTGCAATGGGCGTCTAACTGAGGATGGTGAGATGCCGGCTTTTAGCGCAGCGATCACGCCGGCTGCTTCCCAGTAATTTTCCACTAAATAATAGTGCCTAGGGCGCCATGGGAGTTGTGAGAGATCGTTTCGCATCAGATTTTGATTCTCTTTCACGGCGATTACAGGGATTCCTTGTTCCAAAGCGGCTAAAACAGGAAGGCCAAGACAACCTTCGGGGACAATCAGACAAGAAATATCTTCAGCAGTGACCAATCCAGGCCTTCGCATCGCTTCTGGGTCTGAGATCATTCTAGGGCTCTTTTGAAGCCCTTTGAAGATACATTGCGAAAATGTCATAGAGATGACCTCCCCCGCCATTCTGGGATCGACAATATGTTCGCATAAACCGCTTTGTTCCTTTAAATCTTCTGCACGGATCATGGGTGCATGGGCGCAAGGAATGTCGTAAAGGAGCGAGAGGGCATGTGTAAAAATTGCTTCTACGCCTCCCCACGGGTTAATCATTTCTCCCTGGCTTTGAAAATATTTTTCTCCCAGAAGAGGAGGATATTGAATAATGGTAGCCAAAGCAATGGCATCGAACGATCCTAAACGAGAATCTAACAGCTCAATCAAGTTGGATAACTGAGAGACCCGCCCTACAGCTCGACCATTTTCTGAGTATTCTGCCACCATTTCGAGGGGCGGCTCAATTTCGATCATTTGTGGGCACTCAAGGCCGTAAACGGATCTGGCTGCATTTAAGGAATTGATATAACTATTAGTTACCGAGGTTTCGGAGTGCTTATCGATTGCAAAGAGGAGTTCATTAGAGCGCGTCTTTTCTAGGGCGATTGATCCCATAAGTAAACGAGAGAGTGTGCTCCCTTCCACATAAAGGCCATTTTCTGGCAATTCGTTGATGTCGGAGGCATTGACGACATTGGGATGCGTAATGATATGATCTGAGAGGCTCCCTAACATTTTTGACACGGGACAGGCATCCCCTGCATGGCCACCAATTTGAGCCCCAATGCCGGTAGGAACCATCAACACGATATTAAACTGATCCGTTCTTTGTATTTTACGTTTTTCAAAGGAAAAGATGGAGGGAATGGTTTTGTGGAAATGTTGTTGATCTATTTTTAATATGCCAACTTCACAGTGGTAGTGTTGAGAATCGGTAGAATGGACGACAAACCTAATTGGGATCTCATCTTTTGAGAGCAAATGGGAGATTGCTTGATCAAAATAAGAGATTAGGTTCTTATGGTTTTTGATAATCGGAATCTTAAATGAACGTTCATAAAGTTGTGTCATTCTCAGCACCTGGATAAAAAGTCTTGGTAAGTATACTGTTTTTTCAGTTTCAAATTTCCATTCGGTTCCATTAAATATTGAGCGGGGAGATTGATCCCATTAAACATGTGCGCCTTGACAAGTGTATAAGCGCCACACTCTAAAAATAGGATGCGTGAGCCAATGGATAAGGGCGCATCAAAATGGTATTCGCCAAAAAAATCACCCGCGAGACAACTGCTGCCTACTAAAAATACTCGGTATTTCCCCTTTTTACTCTCGCCAAGAACAGCTGGTTTCATTTGGTATTCGAAGACTTCTGGCATATGGTTAACAGTAGTGTCAAGAACAGCAAAGGAGTTGTCTCCATAGGTAAAAAAATCGACAACAGATGAAATAAGACAACCAGCACGCGAGACAAAGGCAGAACCTGGTTCCATGAAAACTTTTAAACCATATTCAGAATCCAAAAGGTTGATAGCAGAAAAGAGGGGAGAGTAATCTGTTTTTTCGTCATAGAGATAACCTCCTCCCAAATTGATCCATTCCAAATTTTTCATAAGTGGATGGAGCTCCCTGGAGAGTTTTTCGACTGTTTTAAGGAGGGGAGTGAATGAGGGAGATTCGCAGTTAGAGTGAAAATGAAGTCCGCTAATTCCTTCTATAGATGTATCCTTCAAAGTGATTAATTCATGGATTGGGACACCTAACTTTGAGCGTTTGCGGCAAGGATCATAACGCTCATCTTCTACATAGGAAATCATGGGATTCACGCGCAGTCCTTTACGAATTTTTTTGGGGAGTCTTAAATGGAAATGTTGGTATTGAGATAGGGAGTTGAAAGTAATATAATCGCAGATCTGGCCAATTTCTATGATCTCCTCTTCGCGCAATCCTGGCGAAGTCATGTGAATAGATCCCTTTTCTCCTAATATTTCTTTGGCTAATCGTGCTTCAAAGAGAGAGCTTGCAGAAAATCCATTAATACCTTGGGATACCATGGTTTGCATCACTTCAACATGGGTCAAAGGCTTTAAAGTATAAAGGATTTCTACTTTTGCCTGTTTTTTGATCCATTGCGCCTGTTCGAGGGCGTTTAAAATCACCTTCTTGTCGATCACGAAAGCGGGGGTAATTATAGGATTTAAATGCTGTAAAGTTTCAAAGTAATGTTTTGTAAGAGAGGTTGCCATGGTAAATAATGCAATTTCTATAATAATTTTGATGAAAACAATAATGGTTTTGCAAATAAAGATCAAGCCTTTTATACTCTGCGGGAATTCTGCCAGTTAGAAGGGGTGCTTATGTCCATTACATCAAATTTATTGGATCCTACCTTTAAAACAAGCCTAGCATGTGTTGCGAATGCGATCCGGGGGCTGGCCATGGATGCTGTTCAGCAAGCCGGTTCAGGTCATGCTGGCACCCCTATGGGATGCGCCGAAATTGTTGCCTACCTGTATGGGTGTTTTTTGAAATACAATCCCCACAATACCCATTGGATCAATCGAGACCGATTCATCCTTTCAGCTGGGCATGCCTCACTAGTTCAGTATTCCTGCCTCCATTTTGCAGGGATTCTATCTATGGAGGAGTTGAAAAAATTTAGGCAGATGAACTCTCTTACCCCTAGCCATCCGCAATATAGGACTACTCCAGGAGTTGAAGCGACAACAGGGCTAGATGGACAAGGAATTGCTTATGGAGTTGGGCAGGCTTTCGGAATCAAGCTGCTAGCGGCGCGGTTTAATCAGGCTTATTTTCCTATATTTGATGGGAAAGTAGTCGTTTTAGCTGGTGATGGGTGCTTGATGGAAGGGGTTTCCCATGAAGTTTGCTCGCTTGCAGGCCATTGGAAGTTGGATAACTTTATTCTAGTATACGATCGAAACAAGACCTCTTTAGATGGTCTTGTTTCAGAAAGCACCTCGGAAGATACAAGAAAAAGATATGAGGCTTATGGTTGGGATGTCCATGAGATTAATGGCCACGACTTTGATGAGCTTCATGAGGTTTTCTCTCGTTTGAGGCAAGAGCAGAGTAAGCCAATTTTAATTATTGCTGATACCATTATTGGCAGAGGAGCACCCACAAAAGCAGGTTCTTATCTCATCCATAGCGAACCAGTTGGCCAAGAGGAGAGGGCGCAAGCTAAACAAAATTTAGGTCTTTCAGAGGTCGAGTTTTATGTTCCAAAATTGGTATACGATTTTTTCACTCAGAATTTGGAAGCAAACTGGGAGTCTCAATGGAAAGAGGGGTTTGAAAAATGGAAAACTATTTATCCCGATTTATACAGCGAATTTGAAAAAATGAGTCCAAATTGGCTCCCCGAGGGACTTGAAAAAGAGCTTCTTCAGATCCATCTCCCAAATCCTATTTCCGGAAGAAAGGCGTCTGGATGTGTTCTCAATTACTTAGGGGATCGACTGCCAGGACTTTACGGGGGTTCTGCGGATTTGGCTCGTTCGGATATGACTCATATGCATCAACATGCAGTCATTTCTTCCACCCAATTGACGGGAAGGAATATTAAGTATGGTGTTAGGGAATTTGGAATGGCAGGAATCGCTATTGGGCTTTCCCAAACGGAGATGATTCGACCCTTTATTGGGACTTTTCTCGCGTTTTCAGACTATATGTTAAGTCCCATCCGCATGGCTGCTATGATGGGGCTTCCTATTGTCTATCAACTAACCCATGATTCTATTTTTATCGGACAAGATGGCCCCACGCATCAGCCGATTGAACAACTCGCCCATTTGCGCGCAATCCCTGGCCTACAGGTCATTCGCCCTGCAGACGCAAATGAGGTCGAGATGGCTTGGCTTGCCGCTTTAAAATATCCCGGCCCTACAGCGCTTGTCCTGTCACGGCAAGATCTTCCTCTTTGCAGTGGGACTAATCAGCCTTTTGAGGAAGGGGTCGGACGCGGGGCTTATATTGTGAAAGAATGCTCAAAAAAACCAGATGTTACGCTCATCGGTACAGGCTCTGAAGTCTACCTAGTCCTTCTTGTTGCCAAAATCCTTGAAGAAGAGGGGTATTCTGTTCGGGTTGTCTCAATGCCCAGCTGGGATCTTTTTGAAAAGCAGTCAGAGGTTTATAGAGCCTCTGTTTTGGGGGAGCCCTCCTCTCTAAGAGTCAGTATTGAGGCTGGATCAGAAATGGGATGGCATAAATATATACTTAATGGAAAAACCATTTCGCTAAAAACTTTTGGAAAATCAGCACTCCCGGGGGACCTCCGAGAAGAATTTGGGTTTACAGTAGAAAAAATTGTGCCCTTAATACGCAGTCATCTGTAATAGGAGAAATATGATAAAGATACCATCTTTTTTACCTTCTTTTCGCAATTTCAACCCTGTTCGCTTCTTCAGCCATGCTATCTCATTTGAGACTGTTTCGCAGTTGTCTAAACGATGGAATTGTGTAGAAACTTCTTTGAGATCAAAAGGTTATGCTCTTCTTCAGGGACCTAATTCAAAAATTGGTACTTTAGGACAAGTTGCAAGCCTCTTTGGAACCGCGCAAAAACACCTAAGAAATCATCAAACAGGGATTACCGATATTATTGATGAGTCTTGCCAAAATAAGAAGACCCAAGTAGCTTCCAATGGGGAATTTCTTCCTCATACAGATGGAACGTATCTGAATGGGATGATCCGTTCCAAAGAGGGGAAATATTTTCGCGTTGGTCCACCTAAATTCATTTTGCTGCAATGCATTCAGCCCGCTTCGGATGGAGGCGGGACTAATATTCTCGTAGATGGAGAAATGATTTTGCATTCAATGATCGAAAAAGAACCGGAGCTCTTATCCTCCGTTTTTTCTCCGATTTCTATTATGAGAGGGGATCACCTCGTGCTGGATGTGCCCATTTTCAAGACACTTCCAAGTGGGTTCTATGCACTCCGTTTCAGCTATGATTCTGACATGTATTTTCCGAAAAAAATGGGTGTGCAGTTAGCTCGTTTTAACGAACGTTATATTTCAAATAGCGAATATATGACTCTGAAGCATTTGAAAGAGGGAGAGATCTTGGTGATTGACAATTTGCGGAGCCTGCATGCCCGGACAGCTTTTGTGGGAGAGCGCCATCTTCGACGTTTATGGATTCATGACGATACTGAATCTGAAGAGTTCATTAACCCACAAGGAGATCTTTACTATAAGTCCGATATTCCTGCGACTTCTCCAACTGCAAAGTATGAAACTTACGGCCCCGTATCCGATCCTTCTCTAAGTGCTAAATCTATCCAAGCAGGGATTTATATTCCCCCGCACTTAAAAAGAGTCTTAGATTTTCATGTTTTGCGGAAGGGCATTGAACCGATCTAAAACCAAAGTTGTTATGGCAGTTGCCCACGTTGTGCGGATCACTTTTAGCTGCAAGCCTCGGAACATCCCTCGCCAACCGAGTTTTTTAAAAAAAGAAAGTGCGATCGAGCCGATATTTTCAAATTCACCAGTGCCCTGTTTTTGAACTTGCGTTTTAAGGAGGTCCATAGGGGTATTGCAACATGCGACAAGGCTGCCCGTACCCCCACCCAAGGCGATTTTCTGATAGGTAGTGAGAGGTTGGTGGTCATTGAAATTTAAAATCTGGCGACGCAGTTGTTGGTAGATCCCCAAATAGTTCATCCAATTCCAACTTTTGTGAAAAACCATTAAAGTCCATCCACGATAAACGAACCTTGTCCCTTTTGCCCATATCATCTTGATTGCCTCAATTTTTTGGGGAGAGCCATTGGTCATTTCAAGAACTTTTAATCTCTCCAGAGGGCAAAGGAAAAGGGTTGTTTCTGCAAAAGCTGTAGAGCATGCCACAAGAGCCGTAAATCGGAAAGGGGGATCTGCAGGTTTTTTTTGAGGGAAAAGGGCGTTCATATTCCGATTGCAAAAATTATGAATGCTCCATCCCCCAGCCCCTTTTGTTGCACTTAGCAAAACATTCCATCTAAATCCTTTGTAAAAGCCTCCTTTTTGGCTTACCGATCTGAGGCTCCCTCCAAGGGAATGAGCTGAAGAAAAAGCCTGCTGCTCAACGGTGAGTCGATCCAACAGGTGTCCTAAGGTGGCGGTTTCAATCAAATGGGCCGAGCTCCCTGCTAACGCTGTAACGTAAAGAGCTGGGTTATTAGAGGTCATGAACCTTCATTTTTATCGGATTTCCATTTCACTTTTAATTTATCTAATAAAGTAACCGTATAGGCTGAATGGAGCATGTAATGGACCATTTTTACTCGCCATCCTGTGTAAAGGGCTGAAAGACCTCGCTCTTTTATGAAATGGCGCATCGTTGAAGTTACTCCCTGCTGTAGGGGATTCTGTTTTTGCAGCTGCGTTTTGACAAAATCAAAAGGCATTACTGCCGCAGTATTTACAGCCCCGACAAGAAGGCTGACGCCCATCAAAGAAGGAAAGTCCAGTGCCTCTTTTTCTTTTTTATTCGTAAGTTCTCGTGCTTTCTTTTTAAAAAATGCATCAGCCACTGAAAAGGTGGACCAAGTGACGACTTGTCGGAGAAAACAGGCTTTAAACCCTCGAAACAGTTCTTGAAACACATGAGATTTGTTTTCTGAAAAAAACTTTAAAACACTCCTGTTTGCTTTGTCAGAAGTCATAATCATAACTTTTAGTCTTTCGAGGGGTGTAATTACGCCACTTTCTAAGCTTGCAATGGTAACACCCGTGAGAGCGTCCTCAGCGTGAGGTAAATTTTTTTTAACGCCTTCTGGAAGGCGTGTTGAGTAAAATTCTGGGAAAGATACCATCATCGGGAATCGATAAGATTGCTTAATCACCATTCTAGTTCCATTGGGGAGAGCGCCTGCGTAAAAACCTCGTATACCCTTGTCTGCGTAAATTTGCTGAGCCACCTTGCTGGCACTCGGTAAATGAGGAGCTGCTTGCCAGTTTGTCTTCACGCAATCAAAGGGGTGTTCTAGAGGGAGTCCCGTTATCCCTCGCGCGGCTCCTGTTAAGCTTGCGTCTAAATATTGATTATCGATTTTGAATGACATATACCCTCATTTGTTTTGTCAAAAAACAGGGCAATTATAGGTTTGCTTCAAGTTTTTTGCAAGTAATTGAAGAACTCGTCCCTCAAGGGACGAGATTCTCCGACGGTTTAAGGATTCTTGCCATAAGACAGCCCGCCTAACCCGCCCCTGAAGGGGCAGGATTGCGGCGAGCGCACCGTTCAAGGGGCGAGGCAGACACTGATCATTAAAAAATAAATTTTAAATTACTATACAGTGAAGATGTCTTGTTTAAACCTGAAAGAAGTTTCCACATCCTTCACAGGCCATGTGACATGATTCATTCCTGTGATTATAATCCCTTCAACGATTTTTTGATCATACGCGCAGCGCGCTCTCCCGACTCGCAAGCTGCCTCCAACGTTCCCGACACATCTTTTAAAACGGATGCATGTTCCCCTGCAAAATAGAGCGTCTGATCAATGGGAGCAAACAGGGTTTTCACTGTTTCTCCATGATCCTGCACAGTCGCTGTCAAGGAAACTTCCTGCCCCGGACTGATATAGGCGTACGATCCCTTGGCATAAGTATCATTCGGCCAGCTGTACCCAACAGGACCATCGTACGCAACAAAGGATTCGTCCAACGCAACTTTAGGAGCAATGAATGGCGGGCACTCTTCTCCAAATTCCTTTTCTAACATTTGGCGATCCCGCCAATAGTTTTCTACGATTGTCTCCGCAGAAAATCGTGCCGCGTCCCCTGTGTAATAGAGAATTAAAGCATCTAGGGACACGTCAAAAAAGCAGACAGTGCGGTCATTGACAATGGATATTCTCTTTGAAGAGGTTCTAGGGAAAGGAATCAAGATTTTTGAATTGACGCCGTAGTGCACGCTTTGAATCGTCTCCAGCCTTAGCTCGGGGATAAGATCTTCTTCAAAGTGAATGTCCGCATAGACAGAACAGGGAATCGCAAGAAGGAGAATATCGGCTTTAACCCTCTCTCCATCTCGGAAAGCTAGGTTATAGGAACCATCAATAGATTTGGAAACCGATTTAAGAGGCATATTGAGATGAACCCGATTTCCCAAAGAACCGGCTAGCCTTTCGAGTAATAGTGCATTTCCGCCTCGGATCCTTGCAAAGTTCGCATAATTTCCTTCCATGCCGGACTTTTTGTGGGCAAAGGAAAGTCCCCCCAGGAGCATTTGGTTCAACGTTTCTGCATTTATCGTAGATAGCTTTTCTGGGGAGTCTCCCTCGTAGGCCGCTAAGCGCACCGATAAACTTTTATACAGAGGGTCGCTCTCCTCCAGGATCGCACCTAATACCTCGCGCATATTTCGGGATTTTTTAACTGCATCCGCTAACTGCACTCTGAAAATTTCTGGATCAAATTCTCCTTCATGCAAGTGACGTTCAGAAATGAGTTTCTCTCCATTAAAATAATCGAGCCCAAGAGTTACCCTTCCCTCAGTTAGTTCAAGGCGGCACTCTTCGATCAGGCGGCGGATATTTACGGCCTCTGCGCCATCGTTAATATTTGAACCTCCCAGTTCGACGGCATTCCCTCCCAAGATTGCGGTAAGGATGCGTCCTCCAACCCGGCCTCTTGCCTCATAGACCTGGACATCGATGTCCTTTTGGTGCAGCCGATAGGCCGCTGTCAGTCCCGCAAGGCCCGCACCAACGACGACAATCCTGGGACTCTTTTGCTTTGTAAAACCAGAAGATACTGCTAGCATAGTAGATGTCACCAAAATTATTTTTGAGAAAAAGTTACAATAGAGCAAATCGGGCACTGCTCCACTTTGTGCCCCTTGGCCGGACAATACTTTCGCGCGAAATGGATGATCTGAAGATGGAGTTTGTTCCATGAGGACCTCGGGAAAAGTCTCTTGAGGTCTTTTTCCGTTTGGACGACATTGCGGCCGCTCGAGAGCCCCCACCGTTTGGCGCAGCGGTGGAGGTGGGTGTCAATAGGGAAGGCAGGGTGGTTGAACGCTTGGCACATGACGACCGAGGCAGTTTTGTGGCCCACCTGCGGCAGCGCTTCCAGAGCTTGAAAACTTTTCGGGACCTTTCCGCGGTGTTTTTCGATGAGTTGCTGCGACAGGTTCCAGATCCCTTTGGCTTTTGCGGGGGACAGGCCGCACGGGCGAATGATGGCAGCAATTTCTGGAATGGAGAGTCGGATCATTTCTTGAGGCGTAGAGGCTTTGGCAAAAAGGTGCGGCGTGATGAGGTTGACGCGCGCGTCGGTGCACCGGGCTGAGAGAAGCACGGCGATGAGCAGCGTGTAGGGATCGCAGTGCTTGAGCGGAATTTCTGGCTCAGGAAAAAGTTCCTGCAGTTTTTTTCTGATGAAAAGTGCTCTTTCTTTGCGATTCACTATTTACCGATGCAAAATTTTGAGAAAATCGCCGAAAGGATATCTTCTGTAATATTCTTCCCGATGATGGTTCCTAATTCTACCAAGGTTTTGCGCATATCGGAAGATAAAAATTCGGGCGACACCCCCGTTTTCAATCCTTCGATCAGCGTGGAGAGGGAGGCAATCGCTTGGGTCAACGCCTGGCGGTGGCGCAGGTTGGTGATCACCACTTCTTGTTTGGAGGGCGGCCCTTTTTTCCAGATTACCGCTTCGATCATGCGGTGGAGATCTTCCAGTCCGATTCTTTCTTTTGCCGAGACGGAAACCGTATGCGCGAACGTGGGAAGAGTGTCATGAGGCAAATCGATCTTATTCCACACGGTGATTGTTTTTTCCGGCGCAGTTTCTAAGAGAGAAGGGTCTTCAATTCCTTTCGTGGCGTCGAGGACAAGCAGAACGAGGTCGGCCTCCTGCATCGCTTTTTTCGAGCGGCGGATTCCCTCTTGCTCAATGACCTCTTCGGTTTCACGGATGCCGGCGGTATCGGCTAAACGGAAATGGAGGTTGCCAAGACGTAAATTTTCTTCGAGAAGATCGCGTGTGGTGCCGGCGATCGGGGTGACAATCGCCCGCTCTTTGCCGAGCAGCGCATTCATCAGCGAAGATTTTCCGACATTCGGCGATCCGACGAGGCATAAAGAAAGTCCCTCATGGATCATCTTTCCATTATCAAACGTGTTGCTCAAAGCCGTCATCTCATCCAAGATAGTTTCCAGAGCGGTCACGATTTCCTCGAGACTGGCAAATTCTAATCCCTCTTCGGGGAAATCGACCCAGGCTTCGAGGATTGCGGCTGTGTCAAAGAGCCGCTCTTGGAAGTAGGCAATTTTTTTGGAGAGGGCGCCTTGCAGCTGATTTTCAGCCGCATGAAGCGCGAGTTCGTTTTGCGCGCCGATGAGCGTTTGCACGGCTTCGGCCTGCGCAAGATCGATCTTTCCATTCATGTAGGCTTTGAAGGTGAATTCTCCGGGATATGCGGCACGGGCGCCTGCAGCAAGAACTGTATGCAACACTTTTTTTGTGATCAGGCTTCCGCCGTGGCAATGAATTTCTACGGTATCTTCTCCGGTGTAGGAGCGGCTGCCGAGCATCGGGACTAAAAGCACTTCATCGACGGCTTCCCTCTGAGCATTCAAAATTTTTCCGAAGTGGACCGTGTGAGAGGCATACTCTCTCACAGGGCCGGAAAAAATTTTTCCCGCGACGATCAGCGCCTCATTTCCTGAAATGCGGATGACGGCAATCCCTCCCTCTCCGGGAGGTGTGGCGACGGCGGCGACCGTGTCGCCGGCCTGATAGGGGCGGTGGATGTATTCCATAGGGACGGGAGTATACCAAAAGTCTGTGAAGAATCAGATCAAAATATTTTTTTTAAATTATTGGGAGAATGGGCATTTCTATCCGAGTTTGCTGAGATTTTACAAGTCCTTGATAAACAGTGCGATCCTAGATGTTCATCAAACTAACCTTAGGGCGCTGGTAATTAATTTTGAGAGATTGGGAGTGTCCCCAACTTCTTTCATCACAGTTTGGATGGCTTTTTGAGCGCGCACCGGATGGTAGCCGAGATTGATCAAAGCATTTAATGCATCCGCCGCCGTTCCGCCGAGTGTACTAGCGGGGAGGGGTGAAGGAATATTTTTAAATTGATCGCGCAGATCAATGAGGAGACGCTCGGCGGTTTTTTTTCCAATTCCGGGCACTTTAGAGAGAAGGGCGGCATTGCCGCAGGAGACGGCCATCTGAAGGTCGGAAATTTCCATGTGGCCCAGGATGGCAAGTCCGGTTTTTGGGCCGATGCCGGAAATTTCGATCAGTTTTTCAAAGAGGTCCCGTTCATAAACGGTCAGAAAGCCAAACAGGCGGTGGGAATCTTCCCGGATGACGGTAGAGATATAAAGGACGGCCTCTTTGCCGACAGCGGGTAGCGCGGCGTAGGAGCGCAAGGGAATAAAAAGTTTATAGCCTAGTCCGCCGACATCAATGACGGCATAGTGCGGGGAAGAGAAGGTGAGGAGGCCTTTGATGTATTCAAACATAAATTTTTTCCAAATTTTAATGTGTTCGCATGACAGAGGGCGAGGGCGAGGGCATCGGCCGCGTCCTCCGGTTGGGGCAGTTGGGCCAGCTTTAAGATGAGCTGGACCATTTTTTGGACTTGGATTTTGCTCGCCCCGCCGTTGCCGACGACGGCGAGTTTTGCTTTGCGGGGAGCATATTCAAAGACGGGTACGCTGCGTCTTGCGGCCGGGAGCATCGCGACGGCTCTGGCCATGCCCAGTTTCATCGCGCTTTGAACATTTTTGTAGACAAACTGGGTTTCAATGGAGACCGCGTCGGGTTTGTAAGCATCCATGAGGTGTTCAATGGCATTGAAAATTGCAAGGTAGCGCTCAGCAGCGGGGAGGTGCGTCGGGGGGCGGATGCAGCCGAAGTCGAGGGGCGTGCTGACCGATTGTTCGCTTTTAATGATCCCGTACCCGGTGATGCGCGTCCCGGGGTCGATCCCTAAAATGATGAGTGATGAGCCCTTTTTTCCTCCCGGATTGTTCATTGATGCCTGCTGGGGAGGGGATTAAACGCAAAGACGCAAAGACGCGAAGGCGCAAAAAGATCCGGTTCATTGCGTCTTTGCGTCTTTGCGCCTTTGCGTTTATATCTTTTCATAAAGTAAGCATCATTTCTGAAATATGTCTTAGTTTGAGAATATAAAATTCAACCTCTACATAGCAAGGATTAGTTTGGAATTGAAGTAGGCAGGGCCCCGTTTTGGGGTGCCAGCCTCAGTTTTATGAGCAGTTGCTTAAATAGGGGGTTTTTGTTAGCTTTTAGATGATTTAAAGTGGGGATTTTGCAAAAGGTGCAGCCTAAAAATATTATCGTGCGGATGCCCAACTGGATCGGAGATCTGGTCATGGCCACCCCCATTCTAGCCGACCTGCGCAAGGCTTACCCTGATGCTTATCTGACGGCGATGAGCCGCTTTCCTCTGTGCGATTTGCTCAGGGAAGATCCCCACATCAACGAGCTGTTTTGCTTTAGCAAGGCCAGCACCTTCGGCAGACATTCCGACAAACGGAACATCATCGAAAAACTCCGGCGCGGCAAATATGACTTGGGGATTTTGCTCCCCCACTCATTTTCTTCAGCCTGGTGGTTTTGGCAAGGCAAGGTGGCCCGCCGCCTTGGCTATGAGGGCAATGGGCGGGGGATGCTTCTGACCGACTCGGTCCTCCTTCCGGAAAATATCAACGCGCAGCATCTTGTGGTCACGTATAAAATGCTCTTGGAGCCGCTTGGGATTCCCATTTCCGACACGGCGCCAAAAATTTATTTGGGGGATAAAGAGTTGGAGGAGGCGCGCGTGCTTTTGAAACAGCATGGCATCTCCAGAAATAGCTCCATCGTGGGTATCAATCCGGGCGCCACTTATGGATCGGCGAAATGCTGGCTGCCGGAGCGGTTCCGCGAGGTGACGCAAAAGCTGCTGCAGGACCCCAATGTATTCGTGGTCTTTTTTGGAGATCAGGTCACCGCTTCTGTCGTCAAAGAGATCTGCCATGGGCTTTCCCCGCGTGTCGTTAATTTGGCAGGGCTCACTTCTCTGCGCGAGCTTGCCTGCATCATCTGTTTGTGCGATGTGCTGCTCACCAATGATAGCGGTCCGATGCATATCGCGGCTGCTGTGAACACGCCGATCGTGGCCCTGTTTGGATCGACGAGCGAAGAGATTACGGGACCGTACCGGACGGGGACTGTGATCCATAAACATGTTGAGTGCTCACCCTGTTATCAGCGCACGTGCCCGATCGATTTCCGCTGTATGAAGCGGATCGAGGCGGACGAGGTGTACCAAGAACTTTATCATGTGCTTCAGAGTAAAAAATCCAAACTTCATGTCGTCTTATGAACCTCATTAGTGCTTTATTTAGAAATCCTTTAGATGTCTTGCTCAAAAATGCTGCAAAGAAGGGCGATCGGAAGTTTTTGATCACGTGGAACCGGGGGCTCGGGGATATTGCGCTCGGTCTCTATGCGCTCACGGAGCGCGTGCGTTCGTTTGTTCCGCATGCGGAGATCACGTTCATCACGCGGAAGGATCTGGCTGACGGATTTTCTCTGCTGAAAGATGTTCATGTGCTCGTTGCGGAGGAGTGGAAGCGCGGAGTTGCTTTTGATCTGGAGGAGACGCTGGATGTGCTCAGCGTCGACAAGGCGCAGTTTGATGTCGTGATCGAAAATCCCAATGTGACCAAGTGGCTCTCTTACCAAATTGGAAAGCTGACGCCGCGGCTGCAGTGGAAGAACGAGTGGGATGCGCTATGGAAGCGGTTTGATCTTTCGACAAACGGGACCTATGTCGCCGTTCATGTCCAAACAGAAACGGTGTATGCCTATGAAAAAAACTGGCCCTTAGAGCGCTGGACCGAACTTTTTAAACGCCTCGAATTTGAGCGCTGCGCGCGCATCATTCTTTTTGGGTTGAGAAAAAGCGTCCCGTTTCCCGTTGAGGGGCTTATCGACCTGCGCGGAGAGACGACATTGTTTGAAATGCTCTCGATCATCAAGAACCGCTGCACTTATCTGATTGCCCCCGACTCGGGCGTTCTTTCACTCACCTATTATATAGATACCGCTTTCCCTCTCAAGTTGATTTCCTTATGGGCAGATCCGAAACAAGGCATTCTCAAGCAAAATGTGGACTCTCCCAATCCGGAACTCGTCCATGCGCCTCTGATCGGGAAAAATGGGGACATCAGCTCGATCACTGCGGACGAAGTTTGCGGACTGTTTGGCGAGTCCCTCATTTTGCATAGTTGAACCATAGACTTAAATCTGTTACTTTAAATTTATGAAAATTGCTTATCTAGGCGCGGGCACCTGGGGTTTTTGTTTAGCTTCTCTTTTGGCATCCAAGGGCTATGAGGTCGTTTTATGGACGGCGAGTCCTGAATTTGCCAAGCTCCTTGCCAAAAAAAGGCAGCATCCAAAGCTCCATCATTTTAAAATTGATGATCGGGTCCAGATCACCTCCGACTTGAAGGAGACGGTGGAGGGCGCTCAGTTTCTCGTTGAGTCGGTGACCTCGATGGGCGTCCGCCCTGTTTTTGAGCAGGTTCTGGCAGCCGGGGGCGTTTCGTGTCCGATCGTGATCACCTCTAAAGGAATTGAACAAAATAGCGGCCTTCTGCTTCCTGAAGTGGTCTTGCAGGTGCTCGGGGAAAAACACCGCTCGAAAATTGGGTGCATCAGCGGTCCGAGCCATGCCGAAGAGCTGATCCAAAAACTCCCGACGTCGATTGTGGGATCTGCCTACGATGCCCATTTAATGCACAAAATCACCGAAACATTTTCCACGCCTTATTTCCGCGTCTATCCCAATAGCGATATCAACGGCGTGGTGTTCGGCGGCGCGATGAAAAACATCATCGCGATCGCTTGCGGAATGTCGGATGCGCTGGGATTTGGAGATAATACCAAGGCCGCGCTCATGACCCGCGGGCTGCACGAGATGAGAAAATTGTGCGTCACCAAACATTGCAATCCCGAAACACTCAACGGACTCTCCGGCCTAGGCGATCTCTGCGTGACCTGCCTCTCGAAGCTGAGTCGCAACTACACCTTTGGCAGATTGATCGGCGAGGGGATGGATCCGCAAGCCGCAAAGGAAAAAATTGGAATGGTCGTGGAAGGGGCCTACACCTGCGTCTCCGCCCTGCAGCTGGGCCAGAAGGCGCATATTCCCGTTCCGATCACGCAAGCGGTCTATTCGATCCTCTATGAGGGGCTTGATCCGCGCGATGCCGTCAAGGCTCTCTTGCAAAGGGCCATCAAAGAAGAGCATTTATAATGGAAAAGGTCATTACAGCAAACGAGATGACGCGGATCGAGCAGATGGCCTACGCCGATGGGGCCTCGCCCGGTCTGTTCATGGAGAATGCGGGCAAGGCGATCGCTGAAATCCTCACCTTCCTCAATCTGGCCGACCGTGTTTTCCTCATTGCGGGGAAAGGAAATAACGGCGGAGACGCCTATGCCGCCGGCTGCGAACTGTTAAATAGCGGCGTTGCGGTAGAGGCCTGGCATGTCTATCCCTTAGAAGAGTGCAGCGCGCTGTGCAGGCAGCAGCATGACCGCTTTGCCGAGGGGGGCGGAACAGTCCATTACGATGAGGTTCCTTTCCCGGAAGAGGGGATTATCCTTGACGGTCTTGTCGGCACGGGATTTGAAGGCGCTGCGGAAGGCGTTCTCGCCCAGGCGATCTCTTTTGCCAACAATGCTCAGCTCCCGATTATCGCGATCGATATTCCTTCCGGACTGAATGGGAACACCGGCGAAGTGGCCACGGTGGCGGTCCATGCGCTGATGACGATCTACTTAGGGCTTCCGAAGCTGGGGTTTTTTATCGGCTCCGGCTGGAACTATGTAGGGGAACTAGTTCACGCAGATTTTGGCTTAAGCGGCGAATATTTGGCTGCGGCGCATCCGGTCGCCCACCTGCTCCACGACGGAAACCTTGAGCTTCCCAATATAAAACGGAGCCGCCACAAATATGAGGCGGGATATGTGCTCGGCGTCGCCGGCTCGCCCGGAATGGCCGGAGCGGCTTCACTTTCGTCATTGGCGACACTCCGCGCAGGAGCCGGGATCGTCCGCCTCTTTCACCCCGAAGGACTCGAAAAAGAGCTGGCCGCAGCCCCTTATGAAATCATTAAAGAGCCATTTCATATCGATCGCTTTCTTGTGGAAGCAAAACGGGCCAAAGCGCTTTTTGTCGGTCCGGGCATGGGGCGCACCGAGGATAAAAAGCAGCTCCTTCAAATTCTTTTGGCGACGATCACACTCCCTACGGTGGTCGACGGAGATGCCCTATTTCTTCTCTCTGAAAATCCGCATTGGCGCCTCCCCGAAGCGTGCATCTTAACGCCCCACCATAAAGAGATGGAGCGGCTCCTGCCCCACGCGCCGACGTTTCCGCTCTGCCAAGATTTTGTAGAAAAAAAGAAAGTGACGCTGGTGCTCAAGGGCGGGCCCACTGTCGTGTTCCATCCCGGCGAGCTTCCCCTCATCATGACCCATGGGGACCCGGGCATGGCAACCGCCGGCTCCGGCGATGTGCTGACAGGCATCCTCGCAGGACTCCTCGCGCAGGGGTGCAATACGTACGATGCCGCGACTTTAGGGGTGTTGCTTCATGGGATGGCGGGAGAGCAGGCGGCGATCGACAAAACGTCCTATTGCCTCATCGCTTCAGATATTCTTGACTACCTGCACAAAGCCTATCAGCACGTTTTATACTCCTAGGATTTTCCGTTCTTAGGAATGGCTTGTATTTTGAACAGTTTTTCTTCATCTTATACATCCCGCCGACGTTTAGTCGATCCTGTACATCCTGTTTTTTTCTTGTCACCGCATTACAAACCATTTCACAAACTGCTCCATCCCTTGTTCTAACGAGACCTCGGGATTAAAACCCAACAGCTTTTGCGCTTTACTGATGTCGGCATAGGTTGTCACGATGTCGCCCGGCGGTGCGGGCAGAAATTCTTTGATCGCTTTCTTTCCGGTAAATGTTTCAATCAGCTCAATTAAGGTGAGGACGCTTTCGGGATGGTTGTTGCCCAGATTAAAGATTTCGCACTCCGCGCCTAGATCGATAGCGGCGATGGCCCCCTTTACGATATCGTCGATGTAGGTGAAATCGCGCTTTGTCTTTCCTTCATGGAAAACAGGAATGGGCTTTCCCTCTAAAATGGATCGGGTAAAAGAAAAGTAGGCCATATCGGGCCGTCCCCAAGGACCGTAGACAGTGAAAAAGCGAAGACCGGTTACCGGAATTCCAAATAAGTGGTGGTAGGCGTGCGCCATCAGCTCGTTCGATTTTTTTGTGGCTCCATAAAAACTGGCGGGCCGATCAGTGGGATCGCTCTCGGAGAAAGGAATTTTTTCGTTCAGTCCATAGACCGAAGAGGAGGAGGCGTAGATGAGCTTCATCGCGGGGTCTTTGCGGCAGAGTTCCAGAATGTGAAAAAAACCGTCGAGATTATTGGCGACATAGCTTTCGGGATGCTCGATCGAATAGCGCACCCCTGCTTGGGCTGCCAGGTGGACGAAATGGGTCGGCTTCTCACTTAGTTGCAGTGAGCGGATGTCGGCATCAAAAACGGGGATTCCTGCGGTTTTTAAGAGTTTCGCTCGCTCTTTTTTTAATTCGGGGTCATAATAGGGATTGAAGTTGTCGCAGCCGACGACGTGGCCGCCTCTGTGCTTTAAAGCAAGAGCGAGATGAAACCCGATAAATCCTGCGATCCCTGTGATAAAAATCTTTTTTGTCAAAGAAGCCTGTTGCCTAAAAAGCCAGACTATAACATAAAATTGGTCTATGAGCAAAATCCTTTTCGTTCTGATCCTCGTTCTGTCCGCCTGCACGAATACCCCTTATAGCGGGGATGGTCTCGCGGGCCCGGATGAGTTTGTCATGGATTCGTATAAAATCCGTGAAGGAAAATTTTCAGTGCTTGAAATGGAAGGGAAGGAGATCGCCGCCTTCCCACCTTCCTGTCTGGAAGAGTGCGCCGGCGAGATGTGCGGCGGGGATGTCCATGGCAAGGTGCAGTTGGCGGGAGCTGTCGATGTCCCCGAAATTGCGGTCGATGGCACAATGCGCCTTTTCGAGGTGTTGGCGCACGCCAAAGTGCCCACATCTGCCAATCTTTTCAAAAGTTATCTGCTACGCGATAATCAATTCCTTCCTGTCGACTTTTACAAACTCCTCAAGGAAGGGGACATGAGCCAGAACATCGTCATACGCGGCGGCGATAAAATTTATATTGCCCCCTCCGCTGACGCCAACGTCATCGTCTTCGGAGAAGTGGGCGCTCCCGGCGCGTACGACATGCCGAGCGGATTTATGCGGTTGACCGAAGCCCTCGCCCTTGCCAAAGGGATCACTCCCGATGGAGACAGGAGGTACATCCAGGTCATTCGCGGCAGCATGTGCAATCCAAAAATCTACACCCTGCATTGGCAGCATGTCCTTGGCCTTCCGAGCGACAGCTTGCTCCTCATGCCCGGGGATATCGTCTATGTCGCCGCGACGCCGATCACCGAGTGGAGCCGGTTTGTCACCAAGTTGCTCCCGCCCTTTATTTTCATTGGGTTTTATCCCCAATGAAAAGAGTTTTAGTCACCGGAGGAGCCGGATTTCTTGGCTCTCACCTCTCTGAAAAACTGCTGCATCTCGGCCACTCCGTCGTCTGTCTTGACAACTTTTTTACCGGGGACAAAACGAACGTCCGCCATTTGCTCGACCACCCTGAGTTTGAGCTGCTCGAGCACGATGTGACGACCCCTTTCCACCTCGAGGTGGATGCAATTTATAATCTCGCTTGCCCTGCCTCGCCCATCCATTACCAGCTCGATCCCGTCCAAACTGTGAAGACGTGTGTTCTTGGCGCCATGAACATGCTCGAGCTCGCACGGGCCCTGAACATTAAAATATTTCAAGCCTCTACCAGCGAAGTCTACGGCGACCCCCATGTGCATCCCCAACCTGAAAGTTACTGGGGAAATGTGAACCCGATTGGCCTCCGTTCCTGCTACGATGAAGGGAAGCGGTGCGCCGAGACCCTCTTTTTTGATTACCACCGGCAGTATGGCGTGAAGATTAAAGTGGGGCGGATTTTTAACACCTACGGCCCACGCATGCTGCCCAATGATGGGCGGGTAGTGTCCAACTTCATTGTCCAAGCGCTTAAAGGTGATCCGATCACCATCTACGGCGACGGAAAACAGACCCGCTCATTTTGTTATGTGGATGATCTCATCGAGGCGTTCGTGCGGATGATGGCTACTGATAACGCCATCACTGGGCCGATCAACCTAGGAAACCCTTCAGAATTTCATATCGTTGATCTTGCAAAAATGGTGATCGAGCTGACGGGTTCCAAATCACCGCTAATCTTTCAGCCGCTGCCGCACGACGATCCGAAGCAGCGCAAGCCTGACATCACCCTCGCGAAAACAATCCTGCGCTGGCAGCCGAAGATCGAGCTGA
>Ga0207105_1026_pt1 | contig 35237 bp, 39 predicted proteins | sample Alteio_BWMinHeat_77_FD_153569 | JGI IMG/M metagenome (GOLD analysis project Ga0207105, IMG submission 153569) | Enriched cells from forest soil in Barre Woods Harvard Forest LTER site, Petersham, Massachusetts, United States -... | ecosystem: Environmental > Terrestrial > Soil > Temperate forest >... | reverse complement strand
TCCTTTGTGAATGATCGGCTGCATGGCCACATTGGATTGTGCGGCAAGGTTTCGATAATCATTGATGAGGGCCATCTCATTGGCGATGCTCTGCCCATCGATGGCCAAAAAGAGATGGTTCGCCTGGATCATCCAGCGGTACTCAGAGAAGGGGAGCCCTGCAAAGACGGTTTGGACCGATGCTTCAGGACTGGCGAGATAGAGGTAGATCTCCCCGACGTATTCTCCGATTTCCGAGTGAGCGGGGATCGCTTGTTCCGCAAAGATGCCGTAGTTGGCATGGCCGTTTAGGGTTCTTTTCCGGCCCAAGGGGTGCGATGGGGATAGTTTTTTGATGCGGATGTCGGGGTGGACCGATTGGGTTTCAATGAGAGGAGACGTTTTGTGCAGGTCTTCGGGGTTGCCGGTGCTGAGAAAATCGCGCAGGATTGCGAGGTTCATTTCCGGGGCCACAGGCTCTTTGGAATAGGTTGCGCGCTTAGGCCAGCCTTTAGGAATTGTTGCAGACATAGTTTTTGTATAACGATTTTCAGTTTCTTTGAAAACTCAAACTCGTACTCCAAGCAGCAAAACCAGCGGTATAGATTTTTTATTGTTGTTTTGAACGGTGCGCTCGCCGCAATCCTGCCCCTTCAGGGGCGGGTTAGGCGGGCTGTCTTATGGCAAGAATCCTTAAACCGTCGGAGAATCTCGTCCCTTGAGGGACGAGTTCTTCAATTCCAGCTCCCTTGTAATCTCAATGCGAAAAAAATCAAATAATGGAGGTTTGCGATGTCTGTAAATGGAGTGGACTACATCAGTAGATTGAACACGAAGCCATTATCTGCGATCACCTCGAAGCTAGGCATCAAAGATTTGTGCAGTGTTTCCCAGGTCTCAAGAAGATTTTTCATCCATGTTTTGCAAGAATGGTCTCAGCCTCATCATAATACCCCTGCCAATCGCGCATTTGTCGCAAAGAACTATCGCTGCAGCACCGATTTAGGAGAAGAGGTTACAAGATAGGCAAGATATGGAGGATGAGAATGGATGTTTTTGTCATCCTGTCCATGGTCAAGACAAGAAACGACATGGTTTACTTGCGCCTCATGTCGAATCGGCCTTAGATGTGATAAAATTAACATTGTTCAATATACCTCGACGAGGTATATTGGTGTCTTACTTGGAAAAAATATGGCGATCGGTTCGTTTGGCGATGAGAGTGCTGAGAATTTTTTCGTCAAGGGTACTCTACCCCGCAAAAAGGGTTGGGCGGGTGTAGGAAAAGTGGTTAGGCGAAAGCTTGACATGTTGGACTACGCCAAGGAACTTCAAGACTTGCTTAGCCCTCCCAATAATCGTCTTGAGAGTTTATCAGGAAATTTAATTGGCTATTATAGTATTAGGATAAATGACCAGTGGCGTATCGTGTTCAAGTGGAGCACGCATCCTTACGATGTGCGAATTGTAGACTACCATTAGAAGAAAGAGGATAATATATGCAAAGAAAACCAACCTCGCCCGGAGAAATTCTTGTTGAAGAGTTTTTGAAGCCTCTTGGTATCAGCCAAGCAGAATTGGCAAAACATCTGGGTTGCGATTACAAGGTCATTAATCGGATCATCAACGAAAGGGCCAGTGTCACACCTGAAATGGCAACCAAATTCGCTGCTGCCTTCAATACGACTCCCGATTTTTGGCTGAATGCTCAAATGGCAATGGATTTGTGGTCCCTGAGAAATAAGAAATTTAATGTCCAATCGCTCATTAGGCCAAAAAGCAGAACTAGACGCTCGATCAGTCGTACAAAAAGATCTGTGATTTGAATCGGAGTATCATTGTAACAGATCTCTTATAGACGATTTTACTTGGGGATCTTTGAGATGTTCATGCACGCCATGGACGTTTGCTAGCCCACCTTAATATGATGCTTGTAGCAGAGAATCGTGTTGGAAAGGAGCATGGCGATGGTCATGGGGCCGACGCCGCCGGGCACGGGGGTGATGTGGGAGGCAACAGCGGAGACGCTGTGGAAGTCGACGTCGCCGACGATGCGCCCTTCGACGCGGTTGATGCCGACATCGATGACGGCGGCTCCTTTTTTCACCATGTCTTTGGTGATGAGGTGCGGGTGCCCGGTAGCGGCGACGAGGATATCAGCGGTGAGGCAGAGGGTTTTGAGGTTTTCGGTACGGCTATGGGCGACTGTCACGGTGGCGTTGCAGCCGGGATGTTTTTGCATGAGGAGGGCGGCGAGCGGTTTGCCAACGATGTTGCTGCGGCCGACGATGATGACGTGCTTGCCGGCAACGGGGATATTGGAGGTTTCAAGGAGGTACTGGATGCCGCGGGGTGTGCAAGGGATGAGCCCTTTTTCGCCGAGGAGGAGGCAGCCGACGTTGTAGGGGTGAAATCCGTCGACGTCTTTGTGGACCGAGACGCAGCTCATAATGTTGCCGACGTGCAGGTGTGACGGGAGCGGCTGCTGGATGAGGATGGCGTCGACTTGGGAATTTTGGTTGAGGAGTTCGATCTCGCGGATGAGCTGTGTTTGGATGATTGTCTCGGGAAACTCTCTGTCGAAAGAGAGGATGCCAACTCGGGCGCAGCTCTTTTTCTTGGCGTTGATGTAGGTGCGCGAGGCGGGATTTTGTCCGACGAGGACAAACGCGAGGCCCGGTTTTCTCCCTTCCAGGCTGGCCACAAAGGTGGCGACCTCGGCTTCGATCTCTTTGGCGATGGCTTTGCCGTCGATCAGCGACATGATTTCTCCAGTTCTTTGATCATATGATCATGAAGAATGCCATTGGAAGCAAGCACTGTTTTACTGTTGAAGAGGTCGCGCTCAGAACCGTCGTAGTGGCTCACGCGTCCGCCGGCTTCCTGAACGAGGAGTTTTCCGGCGGCAAGGTCCCAAGGCTCTAAAGAGACTTCCCAGTAGGCGTCAAATCTGCCGGCGGCGACGTAGGCGAGGTCGATGGCGGCGGAGCCGAGGCGCCGGATGGGGATGCCTTGCCGCGTCATGTGGTCAAAGGTGTCGATGCAGTGGAGGGGGTTTTCATCGACGTTATAGGGAAACCCTGTCGCTAGGATGGCAGTGTCTAGGGTGGAGGTTGGTGTGACATGGAGGCGGACATCGTTGAGGTAGGCGCCTTGTCCAGCTTGGGCGATAAAGAGTTCATCGAGCAGGGGGGCGAAGACGACGCCGGTGACGAGTTTGTTGTCGACGCAGGCGGCGATGCTCACGGAAAAGATCGGGATGTTGTGAGCGAAATTGACTGTGCCGTCCAAGGGATCGACGACCCACTGGACAGGGCCCTTGCCTTGCGCGCCGCTCTCTTCGGCCAAAATGGCGTGGGTGGGAAAGGCGTCGAGGATGATGCTCTTGATGGCTGCTTCAGAGGATTTGTCATACTCGGTGACGAGATTTTGGCGGCCGGGCTTGGAGGAAATCTTGAAGCTGGTGCCGAAGCCTTTTTTGAGGATCTCTCCGGCTCTACGGGCGGCTTGGACGGCGACAAAGGTGAGTTCTGAGGTGTCCATTAAATTCACTTTGGGTCTCCGCGTTTCTCTTGAAGTTTAAATTTGAGTGGCTGCCCATCCACTGAGATGCTATGCTACCCCAAACTTAAATAACTTTCATCTAAAAAATAAATGCGCCCCTTTTGCACAGCACTAGACAACAATGTTAGCAATGTATATGTATAAATATATGGCGATAAATATGGGTGTTTTGATAACCTTCTCGCATGGATAGGATTGTTTTTGAGTGGGATCCTAGAAAAAATGAAGTAAATATAGGAAAACATGGGGTTTCATTTATTGTTGCTCAACGGGCATTTTTGGATCCGAAACGTGTTATTGCCGAAGATATCGAACATTCAAGAAGCGAAAAGCGCTACTATTGTTTTGGCGAGGTTGATGGCGCAGTGATAACGGTCCGTTTTATTTACAAAGATCAAACGATTCGCATTTTTGGTGCAGGTCATTGGAGGAAAGGGAGGAAAATTTATGAAAAAGCGCAAAGTTAAGTACACAGACGAACCGATTGGAAAAATTAAAATAGTCGATGATTTTTTGCCAAAGCCAAAAGACTTGGTTTTGAAGGAAGAAACAAAGAAAATTACCATTTCTTTGACAAAGTCAAGTATTGATTTCTTTAAGAGCGAAGCTGCAAAATATCACACAAATTATCAAACGATGATCAGGGTGTTAATCGACAAATACACTTCCCGTTACGTTTAACTGGAAAGATGCATTCGCGATGAAGTCGTGAATGCATCTTTCTCTTTTTCTTTTCTCTGTGCCCTCTGTGGTAAAAATCCGAAAAATTCACTCTTCTTGCTCTTCTGTCTCTTTTCTTAAGAAGCGGCGCCAGGTTCCTTTTTTCAAATAGGCCACGATCTTCAACGGGATCGTAAACCAGAAAAGGGCATAGAGGGCGTCGCAGAGGGGCATGACGCAGAGGTCGGTGAGCGCGAGTTTCCAGGTGAAGACAACCTCCTTGAGGAGGATGAGCTGGAGCAGTGTCGAGATGAGGGAAAAAAACAAGGTGAAGAGGGGAAGGGAGAGCGGTTTGTCTTCAAAGAAGTGCCGCTTCTGGTTGTAGAGGATCAGGGTGGTCAGCGAGTAGTTGAGTGCATAGGTGCCGAAGCGGAGCTCAGCGGAGAGGAGGTCGATGATGAGACCGGAGAGGAACGCGAGCCAGAGTGAGGTGAGCAGCGAGGTACGCATGTAGGCAAGAGAGAGGAAAGGAGCGAAGGCGATGAGGCGCAGGCTGGGAAGCAGGATCGTTCCGAAGAGCGCAGAAAATAGAGCCAGGCAAAAAGGGATGAGCATGGGCTAATTAGAGCGGAAGACGAGTTTTTGAGCAAGCAAGCTTAAGTGCGGGGTGGGGACGGAGAGGGCTTTTAGCTGATCGCAAGCGGTTTTGTAGAGGGTTTTGGCGAGGGCTTCGGCCTCGGGGGCGGAGAGAAAGGAGAGGACGGTGGTCTTTTCAGACTCCTCGCCGGCGTCGAGGAGGTCGTCGATGATCTGGAAGGCGAGGCCGAGATTTTTGCCGATGTCGCTTAAAAGATGGTGGTCATCGGGAGGGGCGCCGCCGATGATGGCCCCAAATTCGAGCGCGGTCGCGAGGAGGGCTGCGGTTTTGTGAAGGTGCATGAACTTGAGCGTGTTCCAATCGATGGTTTTGTTTGTGCTGAGGAGGTCGACGACTTGTCCGCCGATCATTCCGTCGGCGCCGGCGTTGTAGGCAAGGCAGCGGATGAGGCGCAGCTTTTGATCGGGGGTGAGGTGCTTATCTTCGCTGAGGAGCTGGAACGCATACGTGAGGAGGTAGTCTCCGGTGAGAACGGCGTGCCCCTCGCCGTAGACCTTGTGGACGGTGGGACGGCCGCGGCGCATGTCGTCGTCGTCCATGCAGGGGAGGTCGTCATGCACGAGGGAATAGGTGTGGATGAGCTCGAGGGCGCAGGCGGGGAGGAGGGCGTTGTCTAGGGGAGCGCCGTAGGCGTCGGCTGTGGCGAGGACAAGGAGTGGGCGGAGCCGTTTGCCTCCGGAGAGGAGCGCGTAGCGGCCTGATGCAAAGAGGAGTCCATGGAGGGCTTCTTCCCGTGGAGGGATCAGGGAGGCGAGGGCCTTTTCGATCTGCTCAATGCTTTGTTCGAGAAGGGACTCCGATGCCGAAGTAGTCAAAACCTTGTTCACACATCTCCTGGTGTTTGTATTGGTTGCGTCCGTCGAAAAATCCTTTGCCCTGCATCTTTTCTATCAAGGCCTTGCAATCGACAAACCGAAATTGCTTCCACTCAGTGACGAGCGCGATTGCATGCGCGCCGGCGGCGGCGTCATATTCGTCGGTGCAAAAGTGGAGGTTGGGGTGCTCGCCTAGGAGTTTTTTGGCGTTCTGCATCGAGACGGGATCATAGAGGCGCAGCGCGGCGCCGGCGGCGAGCAATTCTTTGATGAGCTCTAGCGACGGTGCTTCGCGGATGTCGTCGGTATCGGGCTTGAATGAGAGGCCCCAGATCGCAATGGTCTTGCCGCTCACGGCGCCAAAGTAGCGGGTGATCTTAGCGGCGAGGAGTTTTTTCTGCCGCTCATTGATGGCCTCGACGGCGTTGATGAGGGGAGTTTCATAGCAGGCCTCGCGGGCCATGGCTTGCAGCGCCTTGAGGTCTTTTGGGAAGCAGGAGCCGCCATAGCCGACGCCGGGGTATAAAAATTGGTAGCCGATGCGGCTGTCGGATCCGATGCCGATGCGCACGTCATTGATGTTGGCGCTTAAGTTTTCGCAGAGGCCGGCGAGCTCGTTCATGAACGAGATGCGGGTGGCAAGCATCGCGTTGGCGGCATACTTGGTCATTTCGGCAGAGCGGATGTCCATGAGAAGGAGCCGGTCGTGATTGAGGTTGAACGAGGCATAGAGGTCTTTCATTTTTTGGGCGGCCGTAGGGCTGTCCACGCCTAGGATGATCCGGTCGGGCTTCATGCAGTCGCTGATGGCCGATCCCTCTTTGAGGAATTCGGGGTTGGAGACGACATCGAAGGGAATGCTTGTAAACTGCTGCATATGCTTTTTCACAGCCTCTGCGGTGCCGACGGGGACGGTGGATTTGTTCACGATGATGCGGTAGGAGGGCATGTGCTTGGCAATCTCGGCGGAGGCGGCAAAGACGCAGCTGAGGTCGCAGGCGCCGTTTTCTGTCGCAGGGGTGGGCACGGCGATGAAGCAGACTTCGGCCTGTCTGACGGCGGACGGGTAGTCGGTTGTGAAGTGGAGGCGCCGTGCTTTGAGATTCCGTTTGATCAGTTCGTCCAAGGAGGGCTCGAAGATGGGGAGGACCCCAAGTTTGAGGTTATTGATTTTGGCGGCATCGATATCGAGGCAGGTGACATGGTGTCCCATTTCCGCAAAGCACGCGCCGGTAACGAGGCCTACATAGCCGCTGCCGATGATCAAGAGGTGCATAGGTGTCCTTCTTTGAGGATGAGGGTGCGGTCGCAGAGTGCAGCGAGCTCGGGATCGTGGGTGACGACGATTAGGGCCTTGTTGAACTTTTTTGCCGTACCGATGAGGAGGGCGTGGATCGCTTGTGAGGTGGCGTGGTCGAGATTGCCTGTCGGCTCATCGGCGAGGATGAGTTCGGGATCGTTGCAGAGGGCGCGTGCGATCGCAACCCGCTGCTTTTCGCCCCCGGAGAGATGCTTGACGAGGAGGTCTTTGCGGGAGGCGAGCTCCACTTTGCTTAAAAGTTCCAAGGCCCGCGGGAGCTGCTCTTTTTCTTTGCGGGCGATCTTGGCAGGCATCAGCACATTGAAGAGCGCGGTCTCCTCCTCCAGGAGGTGGAACGCTTGAAAAATAAACCCGACGTGCCGGTTGCGGATCAGAGAGGTATTTGCAGGCCTTGCGAGCTGTCCGGCGATCGCTACCTCGCCGGCGCTGGGCGCCTCAAGGGTGCCCAAGATGTGGAGCAGTGTGCTTTTTCCCGTCCCGGATTTGCCCATGATGGCGACAGCTTCGCCGGCGGCGACTTCTAACGAGAGCTGATTCAGCAGCTCGATGCCGGGAAACGACTTCGAGATGTTTTTTGCGCTGAGAACTGGGCTCATTCTGACCTCAAGATGTTCGAAGGGCGCAGGCGACAGGCCTTGATCGCGGGAACAAGCCCTGCGATGAGCGCCATCAAAGGCGTCACGATCAAGATGAAGGTGAGCGCGCCCCCGCTGAGCGTGGTGGGGAGATTTTTTCCGTAGAAGGCGGCGTTGAACGCCTCATGGCCTTGCACAAAACTTAAAAAACCTACGACTGAGTCGATATTTTTGAGGGTGAGGTAGGCGCCGAGTGTGCCGAGGGCTGCGCTGAAGATGCCCATCGCGATGCCGCAGACGCCGAAGATGGCGGCGATGCTAAAACCGGAAGCGCCCATCGATTGCATGATGCCGATCTCTTTTTTCTTGTCGTTGACGAGGAGGACGAGCAGAGAAATGATGTTGGAGCAAGCGACGACGAGGATGATGAGGCCCACCAGCATGAAGAGGAGCTTGTCGCTCTGGAACTGTTCCATAAGATCCTTGGAAAAATCATACTCTTTGAACGAGGTGGCTTGCCAGTATTCTCCGATGCCCGCCTTGTTGAACGCCTCAACGATCTGCTGTTTGATCGCGTCGACGCTTTTTAAGTCGCGGAACCACACCTGGATCCCGTTCGAAAGGCTCGGATCAAACGTGAATGTCTGGGACGAAGCATTGACCGCGTGGGCGAGATCGGCGGGGAGCAAGATACATTTATTGCCGATCGCCATGATGCCGGGATCGTAAAAGCCGGCGACATAGATCGGCAGCCGCTGTTCTTGCACCGCGCTGATTGTCGGCGCGGAATAGGAGAGGAACCCTTGGTCGCCGATGCCGACGCCGGCAGATTCAAAGCTCTTGGCGAGAAGGACGCCGTTTTGGGGTAGCACTCCCGTTTGGCCCACCGTGTAGGCCCACAGGGGAGGTGTTTTGGGTTCCTCCGCAAAGTGGGTGCGGGCCTCTGCCTGTGAGATTTCCAAACCGTCCCACCGAATAACGCCCTGCAGTGAAATGCCTTGGAGCGTGCCGTCGACTTTAAGCAGGATGTCGGTCAGGTGTTTTGCGGAGGCGAGCGAGGCAGGGATCGGAGTTGCGCGGAAGGTGAGGGCCCGCTGAGTCAAGAGAGGCGCGCCGGGATCGACCCCATGTTCCCCTGAGGCATCCACAAATTTCACCGCTCCCTTTTGCTTTGTCAAGTATCCGCGGCCCTTCACGGCCTTCTCATCCAAGATACAATGCGTGATCACGCCGTTCTTGACAAAGGCCTGCGCCGAGATATGGACCGCTTCGGGGAGGAGGCTCATCGGCAGGCGCCAATGGTCCTGCGTCGTCTTCACCTCATCTAAGCGGATATTGTCTAATAAAGCTTGCAGTTTTTGGGGCGAGGCGTTCGAGAGATAAAACAGGTGGTTGAGGTCTTGTGTTTTGAGCGGGCTTAAGAGGGAGAGGAGGTAGGGGCTCCGGTCGGAAAAGGAAGAGAGGTAGGAGGCCTGCGTGAGGTGGGTCTGCACATCGCTGCCGCGCTGCGTGATCAGCCCCGATTCGGGGCGGGCGAGCTGCAGTTTCATCATCGCGCCGCTAAGTTCGTAATCTTGGAAGACAATGCCGGGGATTCCTTCAAGGATCCGGTAGGCGGTCTTGACAGGATCGATCAGAGATCCATCAGGGCCCAGCGCTTTCGGGGCCAGGTAGGAGGGGAGCTCCGGATCGGCCTCGGGCGCGTAGGGGTCGGCGCGCGACGCGGCAGCTTTTTGGGCGAGCGTTTTGTGCTCAAAGCCCGACGCGCTGCTGAAGGCATCGATCTTGTAGTAGTAAGAATTTAAATAGGTGCTTGTCGGGTTGATTCGAAGGGGGGCATTGAACGCGGTGAGCTTTTGGAGCCAGTTTTTCTCGATCCCCTCCGTCACGGAAAGGAAGAGGAGCACAAGCCACACCACTAGAGAGATCACCGCCACGGAAAGCGTGGCGATCAGAGAGACAGATAGCTGTTTCTTTCTAGGGACCAAGTACTTAAGGGCGACAGCGAGTTCAAACATCCCAAAGCGTTATTTAGCTTCTTTAAAAATCACGTGCTTGCGCAATTTTTTGTCATATTTTTTCAGCTCAATGCGGCCTGTCGTATTGCGCTTGTTCTTTTCTGTCCAGTAGCACTCATCGCTCTCGGTGCTTTTCATTTTTACGTTTTCTCGGGCGCCTTTTGCCATAAACAATATCCTTTAAAAATTAAGTTCATCCCAGGATTATAAGTGCCGCCCCAATAAGGGACAAGAAAATTCCTTTGCACAAAAATATTTTGAAGCCTACATTGAGGACATGAAAAACTATCTAATCCTATCCTTGCTCCCCGCGACTGCCATTTTCGCTAATGAATCGGGGATCATTACCAACCGCCCCAGCGAACAGAGCGCCCCGGCCGCACCACAAAGACCGATCTATTATGCCAATGAGGACCGTGAGGTCTGCCTAGAGGAATGCCGCGAAAAGTGCGAACCTGTCACGATGGTCCCCGCCTCCTCGAGGATGCAGATCTGCGACGGCCTCAACCTGGTCTTCATGGGAGATTTCCTTTACCTCAAGGCCGAGGAAGACAACCTGGAGTATGCGCTGCAGAGCGCCGCTCCGATTGCCGATCTGGTGACCCTCACCCAGGGAAAGGTCCATCGCATCTCGACCGATTATGAGCCCGGGTTTCGCGCCGGCCTAGGATTTTTGATCCCGCACGATGAGTGGGACCTCTATTTTATCTGGACCTGCTACCGGACCCATGAGAATGCCTCTGTCTCAGCTCTTCCCGGAGAGATCATCTACCCGACCATGCTCAACATTTTTCAAAATCCTCAGGCGACGAGCGCCTCTTCCTCGTGGCACCTCAATTTCAACACCGGCGATATTGAAGTGGGCCGGAGTTTTTTCGCGGGCCGTTTTTTTACCTTGAGGCCTTTTGCCAGCGCGCGCGGCGCCTGGATCCACCAGGGCATCAACGCCAACTATGGGAATGTGCTGTACAACAGCACGGCCGCTTCCTTCACCTCCGTTAAAGCGCACAACACTTCGAGCATGCGTGCCTTTGGGCTCCGTTTAGGCGTGGATGTAGATTGGGAACTCGGGGACGGCTGGAACATATTTTTCAATGGCTCCGGCTCTTTGCTCTGGAGCGAGTTCAACATCAACCAAAAAGAAACTCTCCCCGATGGGACCAGGATCAACCAGATCGGAAATCATCTTCATGCCGTGACTCCCGTCATGGAAATCGCAGGCGGCCTCTCATGGGGGCGTTACTTATTCCAGCATCGCTACTTCTTGAAGATCCATGCGGGCTGGGAAGAGCAAATTTGGTTTGCCCAAAACCGCTTCAGCAGAATGATGGATGATGTGAATCCCGGCAGTTTGGTCTTCAACAGCGGGGACCTTTCCCTCTCAGGCCTGAACGTCGGCGCAACGTTAGGCTTCTAAGGACAGAGGAATCCGAATCTGAGGCTCTAAGTCGAGGCCATCGCCATGCCCCTGCTTTTGATAGACATGGTAGCCGAGGCCGGCGATCATCGCCGCATTATCCATCACGAGCCCCTGCATCGGCCAGTAGAGGGGCAGGCCAGGATTTCTTTCCGCGCAGAGCGCCCGCAGCCTTTGGTTGCTCGATACACCCCCGCCAAAGAAGATCGCCTTGCAGCCAAAGGCCAGGGCAGCTTTTAGCGCCTTATCGACCACATCGCCCAAGGCTGTTTCTTGGAACGAGGCGGCGATATGCGCCTTTTCTTCTTCAGCAATGACAAGAGGGGCGTGCTTATGGGAGTTCGGCCCCTTCACCGTATAGAGCACATTGGTCTTCAGCCCGCTGAAGGAAAAATCCCACGGGCGCCCCTTGACTTGCCCCGGCCGGAAGGGATATTTTTTTGGATTGCCTCCTCTAGCCAGCGCCTCGATCGCCGGTCCGCCCGGGTAGGTGAGTCCCAGCAAATTGCCCACCTTGTCGAACGCCTCGCCAATGGCGTCATCCACGGTAGTGCCGATGAGGGTGTAGCTGCCGAGCGCTTCAATCTTCACCAAGAACGTATGTCCGCCCGAGACGACCACGCCAAGCGCAGGGAGCGGAAGTGTATCTAAGGGCATCATGGAGGCATAGATATGCGCTTCCACGTGGTTGACGCCAATGAGGGGTTTGTTCCACGCCAGCGAGAGGCCTTTGGCGGCGTTGAGGCCGATGAGCAGCGCTCCGATCAGGCCCGGGCCTTTGGCGACGGCGATCAGGTCTGGTTGCTCGATCTGGGCTTGCTTTAGCGCCTCTTCCAGGATCGGAAAGAGGACATCGATGTGGCGGCGGCAAGCCAGCTCGGGAAAGACCCCTCCGTAGAGCTCGTGGAGGTCTATTTGTGAGGTGACGACGTTAGAAAGCACCTCCTTCCCGTCGCGGACAATCGCGCAGGCGGTCTCATCGCAGGTGGTCTCAATGCCGAGGACAATCATAGCGAAAAAGATAGCAGATCTTGGGATACTTTTCCACAGATCTTCAAGAGGAGCTTTTCCCGCTGTGGTAGGAAAAAATTGTTCAAAACTATTCTTTTACAACTGGGCCAAAGGTCGGGCACCCTGCCCGATCAATTTTTTCTCCAAAACAGGAAGTGTACGAGCAGTAAAAACTATTTTTTGATTCTCGCCTTTTAGAAGTCTTTTCTAAGGCTTAAAAATGACCGTTTTACCGTCATTGACGAATCGATTCACTCGAAACGTTCTGTCGAGAAACTCCACGTTTTCCTCGTCTGGCTCACGAATGGTGATGTAGTGGCGGCCGTTAATTACAGAAATCTTTGTTCGCGCACTGGAAATACTTCTTTCATCGGGATCTGGTATAGGGTTGTTTGAGTCAAAAATCACCTTTCCGCCATCAAATTCGTAGCGCACAAGGGGATAGGTATGGTTCAGAAATCGATCATTGCCGTCGCTTCCCTCGATGATCGTTACAGAGCGGCCATTTTTTGAAATCTCTGTTTTCCCTGTGGAAATGCTTCTTTCGCCTGGTTGGCGAGGCTCGGAGGATGGGTATGTGGGGATGCTAGGCGGGGGGCAAGGGGTTGCCATGGTTTTTTTCCTGCTTTAAAAAATTTAATGACTAACTTAGTGCTAAGCGGCACTCAAGTGGGCAAGATTATGCTTACAAGTGTTGATATTTTTCAATGGGAATGCAGACTTTTCTAAGGGGTGAAAAGAATGGGGGATTTAGGGTATAATTCAGACTATAATTCGATAGGAGATGCAAAAGATGATAAAAATATTTTTAGGCTTAAGCGTATTCGTATTCTTTATTGTAGGCATGTGTCTGCAAGATTGGCTCACGTTCAAACTCCGCGGCTATGCCAAGCCAGACGATCCGGATAGCAAAAACTATCCCATTATTACCGGGCCAAGCGATGCTGAAGCCCATTGGACTGTCGACCGGTTCAAGAAGCCCGAAGATCCAAAAAAATAACCCTCATTTTGCGCAACTTTCTAATTGTTAATTAGATATGAACTGCACCAAAGTGGAAATTTCCATTTTGGTGCAGTCCAAAGCGTTCATTGGCGCTGCACCAAAATGGACTTGTTCAATTTGGTGCAGTCTGATAGACTCATGATTATGGACGATCCCTTCTATGGCCGTGAAAGAGAGTTAGGAATATTGCACGAGCTGCTCGACTCAAAAGTCGCGCGGTTCGTTGTCTTGCGCGGTCGCCGGCGCATCGGCAAAAGCCGCCTTGCCGAAAAGTTCGGGGAGTCTTTCGATAAACATTACACCTTCATCGGCCTCCCTCCCGAAATGGGCGTCACCGATGAGATCCAACGCCGCCATTTTGCGAATGAACTGGAAAAACAGACCGGTCAGCTGGCTTTGCGCTTCGACGATTGGGATTTTCTCTTTGACAGCCTTGGGCGCATCACGCAGAAGGGCAGAGTTTTAATTGTTCTCGACGAGATAAATTGGATGGGATCTTTGGCCCCTGCCTTTCTCGGCAAGCTCAAAACGGCGTGGGATGCCTGCTTTAAGAAAAACCCTCATTTGGTGCTGCTCGTCAGCAGTTCCGTATCTGCATGGATTGAAAAGCATATTCTGCGCAGCACGGGATTTTTCGGGCGCATCGCTTTAGACATTGTTCTGCATGAACTGCCGCTCTATCAGTGCAGCCATTTTTGGCGCCCCCACGAAAAAAATGTCGCTCCTTCAGAAAAGTTCAAAGTGTTATGCGTGACGGGAGGAGTGCCCCTCTATCTAGAATCGATCAACCCCAAGCTTTCTGCTGAGGAAAATATTCGCCGGTTATGCTTTCGCAAAGAGGGACTATTATATTTGGAATTCGAGCGCATTTTCTCTGATGTATTCAAGTCGCGCGCGCCGCTCTACAAAAAGATTGTTCAAAGATTAGCTCAAGGACCTGCGGACCAGGCGGCTATATTGCAAGCCATCGGGGCAGACAAGGGCGGCATCTACAGCGAGTACTTGGATGAGCTAGAAAAAACCGGCTATCTGTCTCGCGACTACACCTGGAGCCTCGGTTCGGGAAAATTCTCAAAATTAAGCCTGTATCGCTTAAGTGATAATTACTTGCGGTTTTATTTGCGCTACATCGAGCCTAACCAACCGAGCATTCAGCAAAACAGGGATCAATTACCGGCCGGTTGGACAAGCATCATGGGCTTGCAGTTCGAAAATTTGGTCCTCAATAATCGCCAGGGAATTCAGAGGCTGCTCAGCATTAATCCCTCGGACATCAAGATAGACAACCCCTACTTTCAGCGCGGGACCAAAAAGAAGGCCGGAGTCCAAGTTGACTATATGATCCAAACGCGTTTTAACACGCTCTACATCTGTGAGATCAAGTTTCATCGCGAACCGATTGGAATGGAAATCATCAAAGAGATGCGCCAAAAAATCGAGGCTCTGAGCTTGCCGCGAGGATACTCCTTGCGTCCGGTGCTCATTCATGTCAATGGGGTAAAAGAGGAAGTCATCGAGCAAGAGTTTTTTTCGAACATCATCGACTTTAGCCAGCTTCTAGAATCAAAATGAGCTATTTAGCTTACCAGCAAGGGCCTTCTGCTTGGATTGGCTGCATGCAAAAGCTCAGCATACTTTTCGAGGCTTGGCCTTGCTTGAGCTCTTTCATATCTTGAATACGCATTCGGCGATTTCGATTTCAATCTTCTGGAAACTTCTCGAATTGTTGAACCGCTTCTCAATCGCTGCCGCTTTAAGCCCAGTGCAAAAAGAAGTTTTTCATCGGAGGAACCCAGACCAATGATTCCATCTTCATAAAGATTGACCATAAGTTGGAATTTTTTATCCAAAAAGTCTCCGTAGGAATCTTTCAGCAGCTCCATGACGGCATCTTTGATCATTTCAAGAGCGTCTTTTCTTGTCTTTCCCTGAGTCATGACATCTAAGAAAGAAATTTCAATAAGCCACCATGAACTATCAGGATCTTTCCAAACTCTGCCTTCCAGCTCTATCATGCAGCCCGTTGTACACGTTTTGGTGAACAAAGCCAAATTTGTACCAGAAATGAGGGTTTTTCAGAACACTGAAATACAATATTCTTCCGTCTTTGCGGCTCCGCGTCTTTGCGTCTTTGCGTTGAACTGTTGAATTCACATCAGTTTGAAAACTTATGCGTAAAAGTATGTTGGCGCCTTTGCGTTGATTTCCCCTACCTAAAAAGAGCGATACTTTTCTACAAGAGAAGCCGCGGCCGTGTCGGCGATCCAGAGCGCCTTGTGGGCCAGGGTCCCCACCGCTTGGACGGGATAGGTGCCGGGCGGCTCCAAGAACACTTTCGCCAAAATCTCTTTCTTTCCTTCTCCTAACGCATACACTACAATGTGAGACGCCCCATTGATGCACGGGTAGGTGAAGGTCATGCGCCAGGTGTTTTTTTGGGGCACATGGTTGGCGACGACGAGCTCATGGTGGGCGTGCAGAGCATTGGTGTGCGGAAAGAGCGATGCGGTGTGTCCATCGTCACCGATGCCGAGCATGACGAGGTCAAGGGGATGTTTTTGAATCAGGGCATCGTAGGCATGGGCATTGTCGACAATATTGTCCTCGGCGACCATCCGGTGGATCTGCTCTGCGGGGATAGGAAGCTTTTTAAATGACTCCATCGCCATGCGGTAGTTGCTCTCGGGATGCGCGGGCGGGACGCTCCGCTCGTCGCTCCAGAAGAGGTGCACTTTTTTCCAGTCGAGGTCGGCGGCGTGTTTGGCGAGGCGCTCGTAGATGGCTTTGGGCGTGGAGCCGCCGGAGAGGGCGACATGGAAATGCCCTTTTGTGCGGATGGCTTCTTCGGCGATTTTGAGGAAGTGGATGACACAGAAGTCGAGGGTCGCTGCGGTGTCTCCGGGGATGACGAGCTCAGCCCGTTGTTCTAGCATAGGGTCATCGCATCCATTTTGGAGACAAAATTGAGGACCTTGAGGTAATGGTCGCTTGTCCGTTTGTGGTAGATCTCTTTGACGAGCGATTGTCCCGATTCGGCCTTGGCGAAGATGAACTGAGCGGGGATCTCACACTTGTCTTCGGTGCAGAGGACCATGTTGATCTGCGGAGGGAAGGCAGGGTCGCGGGAGAAAGCGAAGTGGTGCCCTTCGGAGGTCATGAGGTCGATCGACATGAGAGTGCCGGGCGCGAGCTTTTCGTTTTGAGCGGGGACGAGGCTGATCTGCACGGCGCCTTGCTGGTAAGAGAAGGAGAGCGAGTCAGAAGTGGAGGCGAGGCCGTCCAATTTCCACTCGAGCTGGCAGGCAAGCCATGCCTGGAAATAAATCGCTTGGATCTTGGTGTGGCAGAAGAAGGGGGTCTCCCGCCCGTTGTACTGGATTTTGAGCGTTTTGGTTTTTTTGAGGAGGCCGAGGCGTTCCTCAGTGTAGAAGCAGGTGGAGAAGAGGTCGCGCCAGCTCTCCATGCGGGCCCAATTGAGGTCAGCAATATCTGCTTGCGAGACGGCCTGATGGCGGATGACTGCTTTGGCGAATTCGGGCAGGTTTGTCGTGGCTTCGGAATCAAAGATGAGCCGGGTGCAGAGTTTTTCGAGAGGGTAGGCCAGCGGGTTGTCTTCCATGGGATCTTCAGCCCACACGAGGTAGACGGGGAGGTCGGGGACGATGTGCGGGAGGACGACAAAAGGGATGCGCAGCTGCTGGAGGCCGGCAACATCGATCTGGATGAAGTCGCAGGCGGCGTCGTTTTCTGCGGAGCCGACCGGCAGCACGGAGACAGAACTCTTGAGGAAATTGGCGCCCGGGGTCTGGTCGACGGAAATGAAGAGGATCCGCGAAGGGAACTTTTGGATGGCTTTGAGGGCGATGGAACGGTAGTATTCGGCACGCTGGTTGTTGGGAACATAGAAGATCAGGTTGAAAAGGGACGCCCGCATTTTGCTGGTCCCTTCCAAGGTTTCCCAGATGCGGGTCAATTCCGCTTCGATCTGCCCGGGCGACGAGAGGGTCTTGAAGGTCATATAAGCCTCCATTTGCGGTTGTCTTTTCCGATGAGCGCATCCGCGGCCTCAGGCCCCCAGCTCCCGGCCTGGTAGTTGGGAAAATCAGAAGGTTTTGTGGAGGCCCAATATTCTAGGATCGGAGTGAGAAGCCGCCACGAGTTGAACACTTCGTCCTCGCGAGCGAACAGTGTGTTGTCTCCGGCAATCGCATCGCCGATGAGCCGTTCATAAGCCTCAGGGGGCGACATGCCGAAGTAGGACCCATAGCGAAAATCCATCTTTACCGGCTGGATGGGGCTGGCGTAACCGGGGACCTTGCAGTTAATTTTAAGGGATGTCCCCTCGTCGGGCTGAATACGCAGGGCGAGGATGTTATGCTCATTTTTTCGGGTCGGTGTCTGGAAGAGGACGCCTGGAGGGTCTTTGAACACGAAGGCGATTTCGGTCGCCTTCTTGGGCAGCCGTTTGCCGCTGCGCAAATAGAAGGGGACGCCGGCCCAGCGCCAGTTGTCGAGATAGAGGCGGAGCGCGGCGAAGGTTTCGACAGTGGAGGTGGGGCTGACATTGTTTTCATGCCGGTAGCCTAGAACTTCCTCGCCATTGATATAGCCCGCGCTGTATTGTCCTCGGACGACATCGCTCATTTCAATGGGACGGATCGCTTCGAGGACCTTCACTTTTTCATCGCGGATCGCGTTGGCGGACAAGTTAACGGGCGGCTCCATCGCGACGAGCGAGAGGAGCTGCATCATGTGATTTTGGACGATATCGCGCAGCAGCCCCGACTCTTCCCAAAAGAGGCCGCGGGTTCCGATGCCGATCTCTTCGGCGACCGTGATCTGGACGTGGTCGATGTAGCGGTTGTTCCAGAGCGATTCGAAAATAGAATTGGCGAAGCGGAAGACCAAGATGTTTTGGACGGTTTCTTTGCCGAGGTAATGGTCAATTCGGTAGATCTGGTCCTCGCTGAGAAAGCGGAGCAGCTCTTTTTGCAGACTCTCTGCAGAGGCGAGGTCGTGGCCGAACGGTTTCTCAATAATGACGCGCGACCATTTGTCTTTGACTTCCGAGGAGTCATACAGCAGTCCGCACTTTTGGAGCTTCTCGCAGACAAGCGGAAAGAAACTGGGCTGGGTCGAGAGGTAGAAGAGGCGGTTTCCCTTGGTGCCCAGGCGGGCATCGAGGCCTTCTAAAAAAGTTTTTAGACTCTGATAACCCGCGTCATCGTGGAACTCCGACATGTGGTAGTAGATGTGCTCCTGGAACTTATTCCACAGCGGTTCCTCTAGGGGTTTGACACGGGAGTATTTGCTGACCGCATCTTTGGCCTCAGCCCGAAACTCTTCGTGTGTTTTGGGGCGCCGGGCGAACCCGACACAGGCAAACTGGGGCGGGAGCTGCCCCTCGCGGGTCAGATTGTAGAGGGCGGGGAGGAGTTTGCGGGCGGTCAGGTCACCCGTAGCGCCAAAAATAACGAGGACGCAAGGATCTATAACGCGGCTTGAGAGGCCAGGCTCTGAGAGGGGGTGTTCTTCCATATCCGGCAGATTATACCATTCCAAGATTTTCAATTAGAGGTTTTTTTAGCATTGAGCCTCTTTAAGCCCCTCTCATCCTCTTTGAAGAGAACCTGAAGATAGGCATAAGTTTCCGGATCAAAAAGATCGGCAAAGGCCGGATAGCTGCTCCGCCTCCATTGATAAAAATAGGGGGAAAGCTGTTTTTCTAATTCCCTCAAAATTCTTCCGTGCGCATGGAGAATAGAGATTCCATTTTCCTGGGACAGTTTTCTAATTTTTGGGTTCAGAGCAAGAAGAGGGTTCGGGAGCGGCTGTGGAGTTGCTATAGCTGAGCTGAAATCTGTGAGAGATTTCACGATGATCTTTAGGTCCCCTTTAATTCTATCCAGGGGAATCTCTAAAGGGGGAACTGTTGCGTACTTCTCAACCAAATCCAGGAATTTCTCTTCCCAGGCTTCCATATCCGACGAAGGATAGGTATCTGACTTGAGGAGAAGGAGGTCGCGCGGGGTATCTCCATCGGTCGTTTTTGCATCGGGTTCGGCTTTGTGCTCAAGCAGCAACCGGACGATTTCCCAATCCGGTTCCCCGGGACAATTATATAGTGCGAGATGCAGCGGTGTGAACAGAAGCCGATTGGGCGCGTTGACGTTCCCGGTGTTCTGGAGTAAAAGCTCAAGGATTTCCCTGTTTAGCGGGGTGGACCTGAACCTTTCCATATAGGCATGTAGGGATGTCCCTTCCAGAACCGGGCCGCATTCATCGACATCAGCCCCGAGGTCGATGAGTGTTTTAACGAGCGCAGGATCATCGAAGCGGGCGAGCACAAAGTGAAGCATGGGGAGCGTAGGTGCTTCCGTGAGGATGCGAAATTTGTAGTCTAACACCTGCTTTCCCATCGTCTTGATCAGTTGGGCCACCTCTAACGCGCTCACATTCTTGGCAAAATTAAGCGGAGAGTGGCGGGGTAGGGCTGAAGGGACTCCAATGGCAGACATTTTTAGCTTGGATCGTTAACGTTTTTGAAGTTGGCCATTGTAAGTTAAATCCTTGATTATTCTAAAGGGAAATTAGGAGATCAGCCGTTGTTGTTGTCGGCAGCTGCATCTGGGAGCTTTTTTTGTGCGTTTAGCATGGAGTGCAGTTCTGCATCCCCAACGCTAAGCTTTTGAAGAAAAGCAAAGCTCTCCTTATCAAAAAAAGCGGAAAATGCGGGGCAATCACTCCATCTCCACCTGTAATAGTAGGGTGTAAGTCTTATGATGATATCATTTAACAAGGCTTTGCGTGTTTGTAAAAGATCGCAGCCTCGGTCTTTGAATTCCCTTTGGATGCCTCGTTTCAGGACGTGGCGGGGCAGGCCGAGGCGGGGATTGGGCAGGAGTCCGGGCTGCAAAAAATCAATGGGGAGGGTTTTGAGAGGTTCAAGTTGCCCTTTCAGCTCTTTCTGCACTTCGTCCAAGGCGATTGCCCGAGGAACAATCAAGGCATCTTTCTCGAATAGCCCCAGAAGCCTTTCTGCCCAGTGTCTCAACTCAGGCAAGGTCAAGTGCGCCGTTTTTTCTAGGAGAAGATCTAAGGGAGTTCTTCCATCGCTTGTGGTTGCGTTGGGATTCGCGCCTCTCTTCAGGAGGCGTGCGATCACTTCCCAATCGGGCTCTATGGACCCATTACTTCCATTGAATATGGCCGCGTGAAGGGGAGTAAAGCCTTCTGCATTGGGAGCGTTGATGTCGTGCGTATTCTCTATTAAATAGGCAAGGAGGTCCAGATCGGCCGGGAACAGTTTCAGCCTGTTTATAAAAGCATGGAGGGCTGTTCCTCCGAGGGGATCCAGCGCATCGACGTCCGCCCCGAGCCAAATCAACCGTCGAACCAGCTCAGCGTTTCCCCAATAGGCGAGTGCATAATACAGGGGGGCATGGACGTTTCCATCAAGATCGCTAAATTGGTAGTTTAAAACTTTTTTTCCCTGATCCTCAATCAGGCGGTTGATATCGCGAGCTGTGAAGTTGGAGCAAATAGGAGAGTAGGAATGTGTGAAGGCTTTAGGAGTGACAGCTGAGATGGACATGTTTAACTCTTAGTAGTTTTTTTTAATTGTATACTCCATTGTAACAAGAATGTAAATTATATAAAAGACGAATTTTAATTTGAACAGCGCGATTGAAGAAATGTCTGTAATAAGAGCGTTGCGGACAGGGAATCGGCGTGCTGTGCCCGCTTTTTGCGGGACACCTCGGCCTCTTTCATCAGCTTATTGACCTGGGAAGTTGTAAGCCGTTCATCTAGAAGGACGACGGGGAGAGTAAAGCAGGCGGCAAACTCCCGCACTAAGGTCGTGCTGGGGCTGTCTTTTCCGTTGAGCCGCAGAGGAAGGCCGATCACGACGGTTTCGATCGGGCCATGCTTCGCGAGTTCTGCCATCACGATCTGGGCCGATTCCTGGGGCGTTTTTCCTGCCTTGAGGTAAGGCTGGGGCAGGGCGACGATTTTTCGCTCATCAGACAAGGCAAGTCCAATACGGGCCGTCCCAAAATCCACAGCCGCGATCCTACCCATGCGCCTTTCTTGCAACAGCTGCGGCGATGAAGTCGCGGAAGAGGGGGTGGGGCGCGCTCGGTTTGGATTTGAACTCGGGGTGGTACTGAACGCCGAGCATCCAGGGGTGGCCTTTGACCTCTGCCACTTCGCAGAGCTCTTCATTTTCTAGCATGCCCGATAGGACCAGCCCCTCTTTTTCACACGCCTCTTTGTAGAGGTTGTTGAACTCGAAGCGGTGGCGGTGCCTTTCTGAAATGACCGGTTTGCCGTATGCTTGATAGGCCTTTGTGTTAGGGGATAAGAGACAGTTATAGGCGCCTAGGCGCATCGTGCCTCCTTTGTTCTCCACTTGGCGCTGTTCGCTCAGCAGCGAGATCACCGGATGGGGCGTCGACGGGTCCATCTCAGTCGAGTTGGCGTTGTCGAGGCCGAGCACATGGCGCGCAAATTCGACGCAGAGCACCTGCATCCCCAAGCAGAGGCCGAAGTAGGGGATGTTGTTTTCCCTGCAGTACTTGGCAGTTAAAATCTTGCCGATCCAGCCCCGCTCGCCAAAGCCGCCGGGGATCAGGTAGCCGTCGCAGCCGCCGATCACGTCCGCAATATTATCTTTTGCTAAAATTTTGTCTGATTCAAAGCTCTTGATCTCCAGTTTGACATGGTTCGCAATCGCCGCATGCTCCAGCGCTTCAAAGACCGACTTGTAGGCGTCTTTGTGCTGCAAGTATTTGCCGACGATCCCAATCGTGACCTTGCCCCGCGGGTGGCGGATCCGCTCCAACATCTTTTCCCAATCGGAGAGGTCAATATGCTTTTTCGGAAAATCGAGCAGCTCGCAGATCTTGCTGTCCAGCCCCTGCTTGTGCAAACTTAAAGGCACCTCATAGATGCTGTATTCCACATCCGGCTCATCCATGACCGCCTCTTTCCGCACGCTGCAGAAGAGGCTGATTTTGTCCTTGATCTCTTCAGATAGGCTCTGTTCGCAGCGGCACAAAATAATGTCGGGAATAATCCCGATGCCCCGCAGCTGCTGGACCGAGTGCTGCGTGGGCTTCGTTTTCACTTCGCCGGCCGCCTTCAAGTAGGGGACATAGGTGAGGTGGATGGTGATCGCCTCTTTTTGCCGCTCATGCTTGAATTGCCTGATCGCTTCGAGGAACGGAAGCGACTCGATATCCCCGACTGTGCCCCCAATTTCAACAAGGACCACCTGGACCCCGCTCTCTTGCGCTGCACAGGCCAAAATGCGCTGCTTGATCTCATCGGTCACATGGGGAATGACTTGGACCGTCTTGCCCAAATAATCGCCGCGGCGCTCTTTCTTGATGACCGTGTCGTAGATTTGACCTGAGGTTGCGCTCGAGGCTTTAGAAAGGGTCGCGTTGCTGTAGCGGTAGTAGTGGCCCAGATCGAGATCCGTCTCGGCGCCATCATCGGTTACATAAACTTCGCCATGCTGGAAGGGGTTCATCGTGCCGGGATCGACATTTAAATAGGGATCGAGCTTCAGCATCGCGACCTTAAGTCCGCGCCGCTCCAAGAGCATCGCGATCGACGCCGCGGTGAGCCCTTTGCCTAAAGAAGAGAGGACACCGCCTGTAATAAAGATATATTTTGGTTGCATAAAGATCCCTGCCTATGTGACTTTCCACTACTTTGCCCATTTTGGTCTAGAGTGAGATAATAATCAAGATGCCGGGAGGGGTTTCACTAAATCGGCGTAGCCGACCGCGACGCGACCTGGTGCCGGCGGAGGAACGACCTTGCATTGTGCGCCGATTGTCGCAATAGTCACTGCGTATTGAGCATTATCTTCAATATGAAAGGCAGCCTGAATTCCCAAGAGCAGATCTTTTTGGGAAAGTTTGATGACAAATTCGCTAAACTCAGAGTTGGCTAGGGAGTTAGATTTAAGCATTTTAATGGCTCGATTAAGATCGGTTTTGGCCATGTTTACGGCAGCAGCGATACGAAATCCATTTCTATTGCACTCTGGAAGTCTAGAGGCTAGCCTCTCAATAGTGGCTTGGTCCGTGCCAATGAAAGGAACAAGAGATAGAAGGGCCTTCTCACAAATGTAGCTATTATGGATCTTGTTCAAGTGGGCTTCGGCACCGGCAAGATCGCCCTCCTTTGCGCATTTGAGGGCAGGATTGGCATATGTCTCTTCAATGACATCAGTTAAAAATCCCCCTCTCAACTCTGTCATCTGATCTGCATAAAGTTCTGCTTTTTCAGGAGACGTTTGAACTAGTTTAAAGCCGATCGCGCGTAATATTCTGTCTTTCAAAATTGGATCGCCGTTAATGATTTCGGGAGCCGCCAGCAACTCTTCTGCTGCGGAAATATCTTCCAGATTTGTAGCAATATCAACAATGCAACGAGCTGAATCAGTACTGCGGCGCGCTAGGGCAAGCGCTTGAGGTAAATCGATGTTTCCAAGCACCCCAAGAAAATCTCCCAGAGTATGCGCATCTTGAGTTTTTAGAGATTCAATAAGGGCAAACGCTCCAGGGGCATCGCTTGGGAGCTTATAGGCAGCAACCGAACCTAAGGATTTTTCTCGCTCGGCTAGATTTTCTATGCGGCGCGCAAAGGCTTCTGCGGCTTTTAAGTCGCGGGGTGCAAAGGCTTTTACAACTTGTGGCAGGACCTCATTTTGCAAATTTTTACTGAGTTGATCGAGTCTGTCAGCAGCCTTTTGAGGGTCTCTTCTAAGAATGGAATCGAATGCGCCTCCAAGGGTTCGGGTCTTGTCTTGACTGTCAGGAAACGTTACCACAACATCAAAGACAACTTCAGCATGCATGGAAACTTGACCAATGATTAAGAATTTATTATCGAGTGAAATATCGTCATCTTGTACTATAGCAACTAGGATCTCCTCCACTTTCTTGCTAGGTTCTTTAGCTAAAGATTGAGCAATTGTTAGATAGGGTATGCCTTTATTCTGTTCATCATGAATACGTTTTACGCTCTTCAATCCTGCCGAAATATCCGATTCAGCAAGGCCGATCGTTAATTGGGATAGGAACAGCATGAGGGATTGAGGCGATGGTGGGGCATTAGAGGGTCGAGGCGTATCGATCAAGCTTTCCATTGCAGCAGCTTGGGTAGGATTCTGTTTAGCAACCTCACAGGCAATCCGGGAGAGAGCCCAGTCCTTATCTTTTGAATTATGCGCGAGGGTAGCTAACGCAAAACGTTGCGCGTAGGCAAAAGCATAGCTTTTAAAATCATCCAGCCGCCAGTGTCCATGCTCTAAGTAGAGAGGACGAAGATCTCTATACAACCCCGCCATCTTGCGTCGGGTTTCTGAAGGACAGATCTCCAAGGATCCTGTCGTTATCAAAGCTCTGCAAGCGCGGAATTCAGAGCTTTCCTTGTTGGCTTCTCTCAGGGCTGCGTAATCGATCGATGTGCTAGATGACATGAATGCCTCTAATAGTAGGTTTTTTAATATTTTCTTGTAATTATACCAAAGAAGTTAGCTTTATATCAATATATATATATATATATATATATATATAATTAATTTTAAGTCATTGATAATCTTTAACTTGTAGTTTTAAGTAATTAAATGTTAGATTTGTGTAAGAAACTGTCACTTTTTGACAGTTTCTTGCAAATTTTCGATGTTTCTTGCCTAAAAATTGGTGTTTCATCTAAGTTTATGTTAGAAACTGTCATTTTCTGACAGTTAGTCTCAAGGTTTTGTGAACCCCGGCCTTAAGGCCGGGGATTGTTACTGCGTCTTGGGAGGGGCTTCGCACCCCTCCCAAGTCGTCTTTTTGAAAATACCCGGCCCTTAAGGGCCGGGTTTCCGCCGGAGGACGGATGAATAGAAAATTTTTTGACGTTTTACTAACCTGGCCAAAGCCTTACATTTCTGGTGTTGACCTTTGCTGTATTTTAGACAAATCTTCCGACTCACGTCATGCGATTATTAAAAGAGCTATCCAAAACGGAGAGGTTACCCCTATTCGTCGTGACTTGTACTTGATCAAAAATTCCAAAATACCGCTTGTTAACGCATTTGAAATTGCGCCGGTTATTTATGGCCCTTCGTATGTTAGTTTTGAATCCGCTTTGAGTTACCATGGGTGGATTCCTGAGGCTGTCAGAACCACCACGTGTGCATCGGTTAAAAGAACAAAGGAATTCAAAACACCTATTGGGATTTTTTCTTATGAACACATCCCTATCAAGGCGTTCTCTCTTGGCGTTGGGCAGCACCAGCAAGAGGACTCAACTTTGTTTATTGCCGCTCCTATTAAAGCTCTAGCTGATATGATTTATGCACGAAAGCGAACCTGGGCCAAAATTGAAGATCTTTTAGACGATCTCCGTATAGAACCTGAGAGCTTTGAAAATTCGGATAAAGAATTGCTCGCAGATCTTATCGAAAATTACCCGAGTTCCAGGGTTCAAAAGGCTCTTCAGATTTTGCAGAAAGGATTGATTACATGACGATCACAATTATTCAAGAACGGCTTAAAAATTATTCACCGCTCTCCAAGCAAGAAGAACTCAATGCCTTAAAAGAAATTTATCAGGAAATTGCTCTAGCAGGTTTGGCAAGGAGTGACTTTTTCAAAGTGGCGGCATTTCAAGGAGGAACCGCGTTAAGGATTGTCCACCAACTCAAAAGGTTTTCGGAAGATTTAGATTTTGTTCTTCTCCAGCCCAATGAATCCTTCCGATGGGAAGTTTTTCTAAAAGCGGTTGAATTGGAATTTAAATCTTTCGGCGTAAATCTAGAAATTAAACAGCGCGCTGAGGCCAAGGGAGCTATAAAAACGGCATTTTTGAAAGAGGATTCATTTGCCCGCATTCTTGAATTGACCTATGACAGATTGCCTTCCGATGAGCAGAAAATTAGCATTAAATTAGAGATCGACACGTTGCCTCCTGAAGGAGGCATTCATGAGAATGCTTTTTTAATCTACCCTTATCCGTTTTCTGTCCTAGTGCAAAATTTGCCGAGCTTATTCGCAAGCAAATGCCATGCTCTGTTATGTCGGAGATATGAAAAAGGGCGCGATTGGTTTGATTTTCTTTGGTACCTTTCTCGAAATACACCGATCAACTACTTGTTATTAAAAAATGCTCTTTTTCAAGCCGGTCCATATAAAGGAAAAAAGATCCCTTTTGGCGAAAAGTGGATCCATCAGGAATTGGAGAAGAAAATTGGATCCATGGACTGGCGAGCAGCACGAAGGGATGTTGAGAATTTTCTCAGGCCTGAGGAACGTAAATTTGTAGAAAATTGGAGCTCAGAATTATTTCAAAACCAAAGTCAGAAAGTCAAAGTTATGTTGTTTGAGGCTGTGATTTTCCGAATCGCCAATGGTCCAGAACCTGATCTAGAGAGGAAAGAGGTACTGTTTTCCTCTGCAATTACCGATCTTAGTGGTGAGGATATCGAAAAAATCATCGCATCAGATACTTATTGGTTCCAGTCTCTTATGGAAATCGAACTTTTAGATAGCGATAAAGAGTATGAGTGCATTTTTTTCAGATTTGATGATCCGGGGCATCGGAAGTCTATGGATGGAATGGAGTATGAACCTGGGGAAAAATATACAGTATCAGGTAAATTTATTAAAAACTGGAATAGGCGGCGGCAGGTCTACGTACATAATATTCCTAAGGCTATGTTCTGGTTTCAACCCACAATGCTTACGCCAATGACAATCCAAAAGCAGATTGCTTCGTTCGCACAAGAAACGGGTATAGAGAGGCATACTACCCTGTAAAAAACCAGCGACTGAAAGTTGATTCTCTGCGGCTTTGCGTTGATCCGAGCTCTGCATCCACACAGACTGCTTGCCAACTTATTCCCAAATCTTTAACAATGACACCATGTCAGAAACCCTAGAAACCTTACGCCGAACCTACCACCCTCCCATTCCCTCCCTGCTCCAAGACCTCGCGCGCGTCTCCCTTTCTACAACAAATCCCACCTCAAGCCTTGGCGACGCCGAACAGCTCAAAAAGCTCTTCCCGCTCACCTTTGGCCGCCCGGTCCTCAGCGCCCACTTGGGCCACGAACGCACCCGCCAACCTCTCACTCTCGGCGTCCTCTTTTCGGGCGGGCAAGCTTCCGGAGGACACAACGTGATCGCGGGGATTTTCGACGCGCTTACTCCCAAGAGCCGCCTGCTAGGTTTTTTAAATGGCCCCAGCGGACTCATCAGCGGCGCTCAAAAAGAGCTCACGCGAGAGGCCCTCGCTCCCTACCGCAACCAGGGAGGCTTTGATCTACTCGGCTCAGGAAGGACCAAGATTGAAACCCCCGAGCAATTTCTCTCCTGCCTTAAGGTCTGCCAAGACCTCAAGCTGGATGGCCTCGTGATCATCGGCGGCGATGACTCTAACACGAACGCCGCACTCCTCGCCGAATTTTTCCTCGCCAAGAAGTGCCCGACCCGGGTCGTCGGCGTCCCCAAGACGATTGACGGTGATCTGCAACACCCTCAGCTTCCCATTTCGTTTGGTTTTGATACGGCGTGCAAGGTCTATTCCGAGATGATCGGCAATATCGCCAAGGACGCCCTGTCGGCGAAAAAGTATTACCACTTTATCAAGGTGATGGGCAGGTCCGCGTCCCACATTGCCCTTGAGTGCGCTCTGTCCACCCGTCCCAACCTCACATTGATCGGCGAAGAAAAGAAGGGCCTTGCGGACGTTGTCAAAGAGATCGCCGGCTTGATCACCGCCCGCGCCCATGTCGGAAAAAACTACGGCGTGATCCTAATCCCGGAGGGCCTCATCGAGTTCATCCCTGAAATCGCGCAGTTGATGAAAGAGCTCAATCACACGAGCGACGCCAAGGCGCTCACGCCGCCGTCCCGCCGCATTTTTTCCCTGTTCCCGGAAAATATCCAGAAGCAGCTTCTTTTAGAGCGCGATCCGCACGGCAACGTTCAGGTCTCTTTGATTGAGACGGAGCGGATGCTGATCGAGCTGGTCCGCAAAGAGATCGCAGGTCCTTTTGGTTCTGTCAGCCACTTTTTAGGCTATGAAGGGCGCGCCGGATTTCCCTCGAACTTTGACGCCGCCTATTGCACAGCACTCGGCATGACCTCTGTCCTGCTCATTGAGGCCGGACATTCGGGGTACATGTGCGCCATTCCCAACTTAAAGGCTCCCGCCTTTGAGTGGACGCCGCATGGGCTGCCGCTCACGATGCTCATGGATCTGGAACAGCGCGCCGGCAAACAAAAACCGGTGGTCCAAAAGACACTCGTCGACCTGAAAGGCAAACCGTTTCTGAAGTTTGCAAAGATGCGCAATACTTGGAAATTAGAAGATCATTATTGTTGTCCTGGCCCTATTCAATTCTTCGGTCCTGAAGAATTAATTAATTCAATTCCGCACATTTTAGTTGATTAAATATAGTTGATCAGTATAATCGCGATTAGCTATGATATTAAAAAGAGATGGCCGCTTCGTCAATCCGCACGTAGAAAATGACCGCCGCACCCTCATGGATGTGGTGCGATGGAAGACGGGTTTCTATAACGATCCCGTACAAGATCCGGCCGCTCCCGAGTCATTCTCCTATCCGATGCCGAAGCATTCGTTTGATCCCACAGCGCCTTCCGCCATGTGGATCAATCACAGCACCTACCTCATCACTGTGAATGGCCTCAACATCCTCACCGATCCGATCTGGAGCAACCGCTGCTCTCCCGTCACATTTTTAGGCCCCAAACGGAAGTTTAAGCCGGCCATCAATATTGAACAGCTGCCTAAGATCGACTTCGTCCTCATCAGCCACGATCACTACGACCACTTAGACGAAAAGACCGTGATGCAACTCTTCCACCACTTCCGCCACATCACCTGGATCGTCCCCACCGGCGTAAAAGAGTGGTTCACCAAGCGGGGTATCACTCAAGTTGTCGAGCTTTCCTGGTGGGAACACTACAATTTCCACGGCCGGATGAAAGTCACTGCGGTGCCGGCCCAACATTTTTCGGGAAGGTCCAAGAAAGGCTTCAACAAGACCTTATGGGCAGGCTATGTCTGCGAGTTTGGTCACAAGCGGCTCTATTTTGTCGGTGACACCGGATACAACCCGCACGATTTTAAAAAAATCGGTCAGCATTGGGGGACGATGGATTTGAGCCTCATCCCGATCGGGGCCTATCTGCCGCGCCGCTTTATGTCGCCCGTCCACGTGGACCCTTATGACGCAGTCTGCATCCATAAAGAAGTGGGTTCTAAACTCAGTCTCGGCATGCACTGGAAGACCTTTAATCTTTCCGATGAACAAGTCCACCAGCCTCCGTTCGATCTCCTTCAGGCCTGCAAAAAAGAGGCCATCAATCCTGCCTCCTTCCTTCCGATCGAACCCGGCCAGATCATCAATTGGTAGAGGCAGTTGCAAAACAATTGGTAGAGGCAGTTGCAAAACTCGCTTTATAGACAAAAATTGATGATTTTGGTCCAAATGGAGTTTTGCAATTGCCTCGGTAACCGAACCATTCTCAACTACAAGAGAGCTGGCGTTTTTCCCGACTTTGGTATAAATTGAATTTTATGGATTTATCACAAAAGAAATGCGTGCCTTGCACTCAGGGGACGCCACCCTTAAAGGGAGCTGCCCTCCAAACGCTTTACAAACAACTGCCGCCCGGATGGAAGGTTGAGGGGGAACATCATCTAGAAAGGGGGTTTACCTTCAAAAATTTTAAGGAGGCGCTCGCCTTCGTAAACAAGATCGGCGCGATTGCTGAAGCAGAAGGCCACCATCCCGATATTTTTCTCACGTGGGGAAAAGTGAAGATCACTCTGTACACCCACAAGATCGGAGGCCTATCCGAGAGCGACTTCATCCTAGCCGCCAAGTGTTCCCTATGACAAAAGTGCCCTCTATATCGATTAAAGGAGGCAAGAAGCTGCCGCTGATCGGCCTGGGGACATGGGAGCTCGTCGGCAAGGCCTGCACTTACGTCGTCGAAAAGGCCCTAGACCTTGGCTATAGTCACATTGACACCGCACATCTCTACCAGAACCATGCGGCCATTAAAAAAGCGATCAAGAAGATCTCCCGGGATAAGATTTTCATCACCTCAAAACTGATCCTAGACCAGATCGATTTCAAGCGCTGCGAGGAATCAGTTGATGAGATCTGCAATCTCGCTCTCAAGGAACTGGGCACCGATTATCTGGACCTCTATCTTCTCCACAGGCCCGACCGCTCGAAACCCATGAAAGAAGTGCTCCAGGCGATGCATCTGCTAGCCGAGAAGGGGAAGATCTCCTATTTTGGGGTGAGCAATTTCAACATCCACCATCTCCAAGATATGTTAAACGCGGGGATCCAGCCTTCTGCAAACCAGGTGGAGTTCCATCCCTATCTCTATCAAAAGGCGCTTTGGGATTTTTGCAAGAGCCATCAGATCCAGCTGATCGCCTACAGACCGCTCGGCAAGGGAGCCCTCCTCGCCGAGCCGCTTCTCCAAGAAATCGGCGCCAAACACAAAAAGTCAGCGGCGCAGATCGCGCTCCGCTGGAGCGTGCAGAAGGGGATTCCGGTGATCCCGAAGGCCAGCTCCGAAAAGCACCTGAAGGAGAACCTCAATATTTTCGACTTTAAGTTGAGCGACGAAGAGATGTCCCTCTTAGACCGCTTAAACCGCAATCAACGGTTCTGCAAGCCCGAGTGGTCTGACTTCGATTATTAACGTTAGTTGCCTGTTCAGGTGACGCCTCCTACGTCGGCGGTACCGGAAAAGTGTCGTGCAAGTTAGTGCCTGACTGAAGATCCATACATTACCCTAATTTAATAGCAAAAATTTGAAGGCTTTTGTATAGTATTGTCAGCTTCTAACGAGAAGGATTTATGCCGAAAATTTCAGAATTCTTTGGTATTCTGATTCTGATGTATTATAATGATCACGCGCCCCCGCATTTCCATGCTCAATATGCGGAGTATGAGGCATTGATCAGGATCTCGCCTCTGGGATTGCTTCAAGGTGAGTTGCCGCCGAGGGCATTTAGCCTTGTCATGGAGTGGGCGCAAATTCATCAAGATCAATTAATGGAAGATTGGAACTATGCTGCAAACAATAAAAAGCTACACAAAATTCCTCCCCTCGAATAAAAGTGGGATTATGGGATTCAAAAGAGCGAAGATCATCGCAGTCACCCCTAAACCAAACTATTGCGTCTGGATCCGTTTTGATGATGGTTTAGAAGGAGAAGTAGATTTAAGCCATCTAGTCGGTCAAGGGGTTTTTGAGGCATGGGAATCGGTCGATTTCTTTAATCAAGTGCGCGTTGATCCGCAAACCTCTACTCTAGCGTGGGGGGATGAAATTGATTTAGATCCTTATGTGCTCAGAGAGCAACTTTCTAAAAAGCCTACATGACCCTGTCTGCATAGTTCACAGCAATTTGCCTAGCGGGCTAGTACCCAAGAATATACCTTGGCAGCTGTCATCGTTGCAACGGACGTTACTGCCATTGCCGCGGCTGCGGCTGCCATTGCGATTGCGGGTTGCGGAGGAGCCGGTTGTTCATAAACTGTGAACGCTGCTGCCACTGCTCCAACTCCTATCTGAAGCAATGTGATAGGCTGCAGTTCCGCTATTTTTTTCGCCAGCGCGGCGATACCGCCCAATACAGACGTTCCTACTGGTAACAAAAGGGCGCCGACTAAGTTCATCGGATGACCGCCCCACCATATGGGATCTTGCCATGTGGGTTCTGCATCGACTTGGTGATTTCTGCAATCCACATCAAAGATACCCATTTTCAGGTGGCCGGTCTGGGACAGAATACCCGCATTCTTGGTCGAAGTGGGATCTAAATCACACAAATCCGCAGCTTCTGCAAATACATAGAATTGCAGCATCATTTCTTGCTTGTCAGGGCCATTCGTCACACTACAATAATTGACCAGATCAAATTGTTGTTCAACGACCATGAGCCCCTTTGACGTTTTATATAAGTTAGATTCAGGGAGAGCAATGCGATCAAACGAGGCTGCAATCCTCCGGATTTGTTCAAGGTTTGTGTAGTGGAGGATCAGGTCTTCTTCACCGGTCTTTTCGCGAAATCCCCATTCTTTTCTTGGTATTTTTATGAGCATTCCTGGTAAGTCTGGGTGGATGAACGTCCTTTTTGAGACGCCTTCTCCTAATGTTGTCCAATTTCCCGAAGGTCTCTTATCTTGATACATCTGTTCAATTTCTGTTTGATGGGCCTCTAAAAAGGCCAATTGATCCGCAGATAGGGTGTTTTTATAAACCCCTGCGCGGGCCTCTAAAAAGGCATCCTGCTGCGGCGATCTAGGTCTTTAAGCATCGACACGCTATACGCGTAATATCCTGCGGCCGCGATTCCGCTAAGCCCTAAGACGATTTTGCATAGTCCCATTCGATAAAACCTTTGAGGAGATCATCAAATCCGAGTTTCGCAATGAAAGAGCTAGATAGGGCAATCACAGACGCCTGATGGGCGATCACGATGATCCTTGAATCCAAGCTATGGATGCAGGCGGTCCCTGCAAGACCCGTTGCAGTTTGGACGGCTCCTTTGAAGATTTCGGCGACGTTTTTTTGGGTCACTCCACGCGCAAGGCGTAAAGCTCCCTGCGCTCCAACCACGGCGGCTCCGGCGCCAAGAGCGCACTGCATGAGCTTTGAATGAGCGATTGGACCGAGCCCCTGAAGTCTACCGCCAAGATTAAGGGAGGTCATGCCTAAAAACAGAGTCTTTGCTCCCTCTAGGATATGTCCATTGGTCAGATCAAGAGAGCCAAAGATGGTTCCCCCTATTCCGATGGTTGTCATTACTTTATTCATAGATAATCACGCTTATGTTTTTAATGTAATTTTTTCGGATCACAACGCAGTGCCGCAGATCGTTACTCTTTTGGAAAGTATTTTTGCCAATCTGCGTTGTATAAACGTGACAAATGCGCCTTGTTATGAGCCACAAGTATGCAATGGGTGTACAGTTTTGTTATCGGTTCCAGATTCCGACGGAGGGTGTCCTTTTGGCTACAGAGAGCTTCAATTTGATGATCAGCGTTTTTTTGAGTAGCTTTATGAAGCTCCGCCTCAGCGAATAGTTTGTCGCTTTTTTCACGACGAGCTTGCGGATCGCTCTCTGCATTGCGATCTATAAGAGCCTGTAACCCTAAATCGACCAGACGATCTTCTTCTTGCAGCGCATTCTTTCTCATCTCGGCTAAAATCTCAAGCCTTGGGCGTAAATCATTCCAAAGCTCTTGAGTCTCGGAGTGCTTGCCTTCAAAACCCTTTCTCACTTTGTGGTAAAAATTCACGACCTGATTCTTGAGCTCTATTCCACTTTTTGTTTGGACTGGAAGTTGTTGCAGGGTATTTTTCCAAAATTCGTCCTGGGGTGATAAACTATTAAATTTATCTTCTATTAATTTCCAGACGTCTTGATGCATCTTATTTCCACTTAAACAATCTGTTGACATTTACCACCTCTTTATTTGTTTTACATTAATTATTATAAACCAACCTAGTTTATAATTCAATTGTAAAGCATTGTAATATTAGCATTTTTAGCAATTGATCTATTATGGTAATAAAAAATTCTTGATAAATACATCTCCTTGATTGTCAATTAGTTAAGAAACAGGCTTGCAAGCCCGTTCGAGGAGCGGCTTTGGGGGATATTCAGATGTTGGACGGCTTTCTGTACTGGGCCTGAATGGTCTGCATGAGATAGAGGGCGTTGCCCGCTTCCCAGTGGGATACCCCGTCGTCATGGATCAGGGTCTCTCGGGTCTCAGGATCGAAGATTGCGCCCGATTGGAACAGATGGAGCAGCTCCATCGAGGTGGACCCGCCGGACCTGGTGATCGTCCGATTACTGCGCGCCATCAAGAGGGCGAGATTCTCTTCGGCCTGCGTCTGCAGAGGAACGATCGTGAGCCCCTCGGGCGCCCAAGGGACCCGCTTTACCACGGCGTCTAAAAGCTTTTTCTGCTCATTGGGGCCGCAGTAGACAAATAGAAAGTGCTTTTCTTTTGCAGTTTGGGCGCGGGCGATGAGCGCATCCACCCAATCGAGGACGCCTTGATGCGAGGGCTGGCTGCCCAGCATCAAGAAGGTCACTTTTGCTTCTTTTTCAATGACATAAGAACAGTCGGAGATCGTGAGGTCCAGCTGTCGACTGTGCAGCTTCTCTTTGAGCCTTTCCGTTTGTAAAAAGGACTTCCGGATAGGGAAGATGCGGTCGGTGATCACTTCGATCATCCCGCAGGAGCGGTGCCAAAAGTCTTCCGTTTCGGTGATCGCGGGAGGGGAGTAGACGGTCAGCAGGGGAGCCAGCAGTGGGTCAGAGCCGACTTTTCTAAGTGACCGCAGGAAGTGGGTTGCCTTTTTGGTCGGCATATCGGTGAGGTAGAGGTGCAGGCGGACGTTCCAGCCCCGCTTTCGGTTCACAAAACGGAGCGCTTTCAGAAGAGCTAGCGTACATAACGGCTGGGTGCTTACGATGTATTCGGGTTCCGCTTCCAGGCTCAGAAGCAAGTGGACCAGTTTCCAGTAGATGATCGGAAAAAACAGCCGGTCGGCGCACTTTTGCAAAGTGACCAGGCAGCTTTGGGTCTTGACTTTGCCCTGGCGCTGCGATTTATCCCAGAGGTGGACGCAGAAATTCCCGATGGGGCCGAGAAAAAACTCCCCCATGATATCGAAAGTGCGGCTCACATCGAGTTCGATCCCTTTTTCTGCATATTCCTGGACCAAACGCTGCTGGAGCGAGTCTTTGGCAACGCGATGCCCGCCGCCGCACCTCGACCAAATAAATATAATTGATTTCTTGTGCGTCATTAATTATATAATTGAACATTTTTAATTAAACTTCAACTATTTATTGATTAATTAATCTGGAGTTGATAAATTAAAAATAAGAAGCCGTTGATCTATAAATGAACGAAAGTTCAATTAAAGATGCCTCAAGGTACCACACCCTCTAAAAGAGGAACAATTATAGGCCTTGTTTAATTAACAGCTTATGATTCAAATGGCTTGAGTGTTAAAACGGCTTCCCACCTTCCGGAATCATCTGTGTAAGATGAAAAACCGGAAGGTTTTTTTTTGTAAGAAAAAAATCAGGAAGCCTGCTCCCGTGCCCTAAGGTTTTTTCC
>Ga0207105_1025_pt1 | contig 36097 bp, 33 predicted proteins | sample Alteio_BWMinHeat_77_FD_153569 | JGI IMG/M metagenome (GOLD analysis project Ga0207105, IMG submission 153569) | Enriched cells from forest soil in Barre Woods Harvard Forest LTER site, Petersham, Massachusetts, United States -... | ecosystem: Environmental > Terrestrial > Soil > Temperate forest >... | reverse complement strand
ATTACGAACGGCGCTTGCAGCGCACTTCCGGACGGCCAAGAGCCGATCCAAGAGCCCGCCAAAACCGGCTTTTGAGACAGAACCCATTTCGGATGATGTTGGTGAGACTCCAACACGTGAATCGTCAGAACCGCTGTTCGCCTGACGTGTCAATGCATAGATTTGCATAGACTTTTTTGAACGGCTATCGGACATACCTCTATTATGTGGCAACAGAAGATCCATCTATCAATCTTTCACGCGTCCGCTATCGAGTAAGCCGCGGAGGCCATCCGGTACCGGAAGAAAAAATTGCAACGCGCTATCATCGCTCCTTGGAGCTGCTAGCGCAAGCAGTCAAATTTACCCACCGTGCTTATATTCTCGATAACTCAACACATGAGCATGTTTGGATCGCGGAAATCACCAATGGCAAGACTGTGGAAATGAAAACGAACGAAATTCCAGTTTGGTTTCAAAAATCCCTGTTGGACAAGCTGCACACACAAAATGTTTGAACTTCTCTAGCCAAAAGCGCGAGAAGTTCAACATAATGGGCCTAACCATCAGACGAAAAACCACCATTTATTCCTATTTATACCCATTTATCCTTGATTTCAGGTATAAATGGGTATAAATAGGAATAAATGAGGAAAAGCTATGGATCGTACACAGAACCCTTTCTCCCCTGGCGCCGGCGCCCCTCCTCGTGAATTAGTGGGTAGAGACCCTATTCTTGAGGATGCCAGTGTTTTACTCGCCCGAATCAAGCGCAAACGACCTGAAAAAAGCATGCTCCTAACCGGCCTTAGAGGTGTGGGCAAAACAGTGTTACTCAATGAGATTGAGCGCATGGCTGAGAAGGAAGGCTATCGAACGATTTTTATTGAAGCTCATGAGGATAAACAGTTAGGTCCTTTGCTTGCCCCTCATCTTTGGAGACTTCTGTTTGACTTAGACCGTACTGCCGGTTTCGGCAATAAAGTAAGAAAAGGCCTTTCAATCTTACGCAGCTTCATTGGATCTCTCAAAATCACAGTCAACGATGTGACCATCGGGTTAGATATTGATCCCGAAAGAGGAACGGCTGATAGCGGAGATCTAGAAATTGATTTACCACAACTATTTGTTGCCATTGCCGAAGCTGCCGAAGAACGTCAGTCTGCAGTTGCCCTCCTCGTGGATGAGATTCAATTCCTCAGTCAAAAAGAGCTTGGAGCGCTGATTATGGCAATGCATAAGATACAACAACGCCAGCTTCCATTCATCCTGCTAGGAGCAGGACTTCCGGTACTCCCGGGATTAGCCGGTGATTCAAAATCCTACGCCGAAAGACTGTTCAGCTTTCCAGAAATTGGCGCCCTATCAGAGCCCGATGCCGAAAGAGTTTTAAAAGAACCGGCGCAAGCCGAGGGAGTTATATTCGAACCCCCAGCTCTAGAAGAAATCTTTGTTTGACAAAAGGGTACCCCTATTTTCTTCAAGAGTGGGGTTATCAAACATGGAACCAAGCCAAAGGAAGCCCCATTACTTTTCAAACTGTTCAAGAGGCAACCGGTACAGTCATAAAACGCCTTGATAAGAACTTTTTTAAAGTCCGCTTTGACCGCTTGACAGCAAGCGAAAAGAATTTCTTGCGTGAGATGGCAAGACTAGGCGCCGGCCCTTATAAAACAGGGGGCATTGCGGATCTCCTAAATCAGAAAATCACAAGCCTCACTACTGTTCGTGCAAAATTAATCAAGAAAGGAATGATCTACAGCCCCAGTCATGGAGAGGTTGCGTTCACCGTACCTCTGTTTGATGAGTTCATGATAAGGGCAATTCCTAATTTAGAACCTGAGACTTGCTGCTTGCATTCAACTTAAATTTTTCCAAAAACGGCGACACCGACCCATAGCCGCTGGACAAAAAAAACCATTTATTCCTATTTACACCCATTTATTCTCGATTTCAGGAATAAATGGGTATAAATGGGAATAAATCAAAAAGTGTGTGGCCGCAGGACTGCTAGAAGGTCATGCAAAATTTAAAGCGCTATTCATATTAACCACCCTTATGTTAATGTCAAAAGTGCGGCTAATGCACTATGAAGATTAAGAACTACACCATCAAAAAAAGTCTGGGCAAAGGGGGCATGGGTGAGGTCTTTTTGGCCTACGACGACGTATGCCACAGAGAAGTCGCCCTCAAGCAGATCCGGGCCGACCTGCTCCGCTACCATACCATGAAAGACCGCTTTTTGAAGGAAGCCCGCATCGCCTCCCAGCTGACGCACCCCTCGATCATCCCTATCTACTCGATCGATCAAGAATTTTACACCATGCCCTACATCGAAGGGGAAACCTTAAAACAAATTTTACGCGCCACAAAAGAACAAGAAAAAAACGGAGAACCCCTCCATCCCATCGGCAGCTCCATCCCCACGCTGATCCAGATATTTTTTAGCATTTGCCAGGCGATCGCCTACGCCCACTCTAAGGGAGTCCTGCACCGCGACCTCAAGCCCGAAAACATCATCATCGGAAAATACGGGGAAGTGCTGATTCTCGATTGGGGCCTGGCCGCAAAGCTCTCCGACCCGCAAGAAAAGGCAGATGACATCCCCGCTTCTGAGGACCCCGATCTCACCCGCCCCGGAAAGATCGTCGGCACCCTCACCTACATGGCCCCCGAAAGAGCGCGCCAGGAGCCCGCTTCGGTCCAGACCGACATCTACGCCCTGGGCGTCATCCTTTACCAACTGCTCACCCTGCGCCTGCCGTTCCACCGCACCTCGTTCGCCGAATACCGCAAGATCATGGATCGTGAGGAATTTCTCGATCCTACAGAACGGGCGCCCTACCGCGACATTCCGCATGCCCTCTCCGACATCGTCAAAAAGTGCCTGGCCCGAAACAAGGAGGAGCGTTACCGCACCGTGGAAGAGCTGCTCGCCGAGTTAAAAAATTACAGCGAAGGCAAACCGGAATGGATCCCGCTCGCCTCCCTCGACATCGACAATAAGAACGATTGGGAGTTTCAAGAAAACGTGCTCCTCGCCAAGCACATCGCCATCACCCGCACGACCGATGTGATGGAATGGGTCACGCTGATGATCTCCAAGGCGCCTTTTGCGGGCAACATCAAGCTCCACACCCGCGTGCGCCTTCATAAAAACGGCCAAGGCGTCGGGTTCCTCTTCAACATCCCCGAGGCGCTCCTGCGCACAGGGCTAGAAGAGGGCTACTGCCTTTGGCTCGGCCGCGAGGAATGTAAACTCTACCGCAATAACGTCGAAGTCATGCACATCTCCGGTCCCTGCCTCAGTGCCGATGCGCTCGTCGACATCTCCATTGAAAAGATCGACAACCATGTGCGCCTCTATCTGAATGGCGCCCTCGCGCTCCACTTCCTCAGCCACACGCCCCTCTCCGGCACCCATATTGGCTGTCTCTTCCGCGACGCCGAGTTTGCCATGCAAGAGATCCGCATCGCCATCGGCAGCCAAAATGTCTTTGTCAAATGCCTTGCTGTTCCCGATGCGTTCCTAGCCAACAAAAATTTTTCCAAGGCCTACGCAGAATATCGGCGCATCAGCACCTCCTTTCCCGGCAGGGCCGAAGGGCGCGAGGCCCAATTCCGCGCGGGCATCACCCTCCTTGAAGAGGGGCTCTCCCAAAAAAAGAAAAAAGACCGAGACAAATTCCTCTGGCTTGCCCAAGAAGAGTTCGGTAAGCTCCGCAACACTCCCGGCGCTCCTCTCGAATACCTCGGCAAATCGCTTATCTACAAAGCAGAAAACGAGATCGAAGAAGAGGTCAAATGCCTTGAGCTCGCCCTCCGCAAATACCCCAAACATCCCTTGCTGCCCATCCTCGAAGAGCACATCGCCTTCCGCCTCCATGAGAGCTCCCACCGCGACCGCAAAGGCGCCTACCTCTTCGCGCTCCTCTGCCTCCGTCATTTACCCCAGCTCTTCACCAACCCTGACCACAAAAAACTGCTGGACAGCCTCGAGAAGCACCTCGAGCCGCTCCCCTTCCTCCAGAGCACACCGCTGCCGATCCAACTCGCCTTCTGGCTCGACAAGCCCTATGCGCTCATTGAGATGCTGACCAAAGAAAACGCCGAAGAGATTTTCCTCTGCCTCTACAAGCTCGGCCACACTTCCCTCATCCAAGAACAGCTGGAGCAATTTCCTGCCCCAAAGATCGCAAGCCTCCTGAAGGGGAAGTTTGAGCCTTCAATGGATGCACGCACTCTCGCCGCACTGTTCGAGACAACGCACAAGCGGGAGCTCCTTCCCCATCTGCCGCAGCCCCTGCGCATCTGGGAGCTGCTGCTTGAAAACAAAACCGCCGAAGCGGGAAAGCTGCTCAAAGAGCATCCATCAGAAGATCTAAAAGAAGAATCGAGCCCGCTGTATGCGCTCTATGGGTGCTACTTGCGGATGGCGGAAGGAGAAGCCCGCGCGCTGGAGCATTTTGCCGCCCGCTCGCCTGTGCCGCATCCGCAAACCCACGCGCTGCTGGGGCGTTATCTGCTGGGGACGCTAGAGCCTGAGAAGCTCTTTCTCTGGGAGAGGATCCAATTGTACAGACAGCTGATGCTTTACTATCATGCAGCGGGAAAACCTGATCGGGTGAAGGTCTTTCAGGAGAAGCTTAAGGCCGAGTTAAAAAATTAAGTTCACTGACACCTCTGATTTTCAAATGCACATTCTGCCACTTATACGCTATATTTGGCAGAATCTTACTAAAAAACATAGATTCTGCCACTTAAGCGTTATATTTAGCAGAATCTCATAAAAAAGGGGGATTCCGCCATTTTAACGGTTTCAATCTTTCCTTGCATAAATGATAGAAATGTGTTATATTATCATTTATGGAAGGAAAGATAGATATACCTCTATCCTTCCGACAAGGAAAGATACCCATGAATGAGCCATTATTATTTCAGATCCTGCTCGGAGAGTTCCATGAGAAATTAAACCATCTTAAGGACCTTGTGTCCAGGGACGTCCAATTTCCTAAGGCATCGAATAAAATCAAGGTCGCCATAGGGATGCGGCGCTCAGGCAAAACCTATTTCCTCTATCAGCAGATATTAAAAATGCTCGCAGACGACATCAGTAAATCGGCCATTTTGTATATCAATTTTGAAGATGACCGCCTTTTCCCCCTTAATGAGCAGAAATTAGCACAACTTGTGGACGCCTTCTATGCCCACCACCCCGAAAACCACGATAGAAAATGCTATCTATTTTTCGACGAAATTCAAAACGTGGAGAACTGGCCGATCGTCATCAGGCGCCTTCATGACACCAAGAACGCCGAAATCTTCTTAACCGGATCATCGGCCAAACTGCTCAGCAAGGAAATCGCCACGAGCTTGCGGGGACGGTCGCTTGCGGTCGAAATCTGGCCCTATAGCTTCAGCGAATTCATGCGGGCGAAAAAAGTCGCTATCGATCGAAAGCTCTATGGAAAAAAAACACAAGATAAGCTGAAGAAGCTCTTTCATCACTATTTGTCTGAGGGCGGGTTTCCTGAGATCACCGCCTATGATCCCGATGTAAGACAAAAAACCCTGCAGGAATACCTCGATGTTGCCATCTATCGAGATATTATCGAGCGGCACGAAATCAAAAATCCCTCCCCCATCAAGTACATGATCTTGTCCATGGTCCACAATGTCGGTAGGCCGTTTGCGATCAATAAATTTTACAACGATCTAAAAAGCCAAGGATATCAAATCGGGAAAGACATTCTTTATGAGTATGCGGACCATCTTGAAGACGCCTATCTCGCCTTTGCCATTGCCTCGTATGATAAGTCCCCCAGAAAATCCCAGACGAAGCCGAAGAAGTTGTACGCGATCGACCCCGGCATGGTGCGAGCACTGACTTTGGATTATGAAGGAGATTTGGGACGGCTCTTTGAAAACGTTGTCTATTTGGATTTGCAGCGGCTTGGCTGTAAGATCAGCTACTATACGACCGCTGAGGGCTACGAGGTCGATTTTCTCGTCCAAACTCGCCGCGGACATAAGAAACTATTCCAGGTGGCGTGGGACGTCCAAGATGCAGAGACGCTGGAGCGGGAAACACGCGCTCTCAAGGCGGGGATGAAAGAGCTAAAAATCGATGGAGAACTCATCACCCTAGACTCCTATTTGCAAAAGGGAATCGCTATATAACAAAAACGCCCGGCTGTTTTAGCCGGGCGTTTTTATTTAGTAAACAAGCTAAAAATTAGTTGCCTGCAGCGACTTTATCAACAGCTTGGTTAGGGGACATGTTGTTGTCTCTGGACATATCCATCGCTCTTTGTTTCTGAGAGTCAGAGAAGTTATTGTATTGTCTGCGCTGAGAAGAGCTCAAAGAATTTTCAAAAGAACTTCTAGAAGCTCTCTCTTGTTCCATATTTCTCTCTTCACAGGGCTTTTGACAAGGTTTTTCACAGGGTTTGGGACAAGGCTTTTCACAAGGTTTGTGGCAAGGCTTTTCACAGGGTTTGTGACAGTGACACTCTTTATGGCAGCTGGGTTTACAACATTTTGGATGGCAGCAATCTGCTACCTCGTTTGTTGTTTGTGCAGCCTCATCGGCGGCTAAAAAGTTCATGTTTGCTGCGATTGCGCACATTGCTAAGATCAAAATTTTTTTCATCGTCCTCTTCCTTACGGTTTTTTTGTTGGAACACACTTTGCTCTACGTTTACAACAAATAATATAATAATGATTTACATTCAAGATTTTTTGTGTTGTAGGGATAAGTCCCTTCTGATATTTTCTTCCGCATGATGCATTTACCCCTCACGGAAAACCATGAGTGAACTCCCAAAAGCGTTTGAGCCCCAGTCCATCGAAGAAAAATGTTACCGTTTCTGGGAAACGGGCGGGTTTTTCCGCGCGGATGCAGAGAGTCAAAAGCCTGCCTATTGCATCGTGATCCCCCCGCCGAACGTCACCGGCGTCCTGCACATGGGACACGCCCTTGTGGACACCCTGCAAGATGTTCTGATCCGCTGGAAGCGGATGAGCGGCTTTGAAACACTCTGGGTTCCCGGCACCGACCACGCGGGCATCGCCACGCAGACGGTCGTGGAACGGGACCTCATGGCCAAAACCGGCAAGCGGCGCAAAGACTTTTCCCGAGAGGAATTTCTCTCGCACGTCTGGAAATGGAAAGAGGAGAGCCAAGGCAATATCCTCAATCAGCTGAGGCGCCTCGGCTGCTCGTGCGACTGGTCCCGCCTCTGCTTCACTATGGATGAACCGCGCAACCTAGCGGTCCGAACGATGTTTAAAAAGATGTTCGACGATGGGCTGGTCTACCGCGGCGACTACCTCGTCAATTGGGATCCGGTGACGCAGACGGCCCTTGCCGATGACGAGGTGGAGTATGAAGAGAGGCCTTCCCATCTCTGGTACTTCAAGTATCCCGTTGAAAATTCCTCAGAGTTCATCACGGTGGCGACGACACGCCCCGAGACGATGCTCGGCGACACGGCGGTGGCCGTTTCTGCAAGCGACGAGAGATACAGGCACCTGATCGGCAAACAGGTCCGGCTCCCCCTGCAAAACCGCCTCATCCCGGTGATCGCCGACCACTTTGTGGACGCGCAGTTTGGGACGGGGGCCGTGAAGGTCACTCCGGCCCACGATCCGAACGATTACGAGATGGGCCAGCGCCATCATCTACCGATGATCAATATTCTTACGCCCGACGGCAAGATCAACGAAGCGGGTGGAGAGTTCACAGGTTTAAGCGTCGAAGAGGCGCGCGCCGCCGTGGTGAACAAAATGAAAGAGCTTCACCTGCTCGTCCGCCAGGAGCCCCATACGCACCGCGTCGGCGTGTCGTATCGCTCCAAGGCGGTCATCGAGCCTTATCTGTCCAAGCAGTGGTTCGTCAAGATGAGCGCATTTAAAGACAAACTCCGCGCCGCTGTTGAAGAAAAACGGGTCAAACTCCTGCCTCCCCATTGGGACCACACCTATTTTCATTGGATCGACAACCTGCGCGATTGGTGCATTTCCCGGCAGCTCTGGTGGGGCCACCGGATCCCGATCTGGTACCGCAAGGACAATCCCGACGAGATGGTCTGCGGCGACGAGCCAAAAAAAACCGAAGAATGGGTCCAAGACGAAGATGTGCTCGACACCTGGTTCTCCTCAGCGCTTTGGCCCTTCAGCACGCTCGGCTGGCCGCACAAAACAGCCGACCTCGACAAGTTTTATCCGACGAGTACACTGATCACGGGCCACGACATCCTCTTTTTCTGGGTCGCTCGGATGATCCTAATGGGCGAATATGCCCTCGGCAAGCCCCCCTTCCACGAATCATTCCTCCATGGCCTCATCTACGGAAAATCCTACTGGCGCTATGGTAAAGACGGCTCTATTGCCTATATCGGGGGCAAAGAGCGCCTCTCCTATGACTTAGGCGCGCCCGTCCCGTCCGAGGTCCATTCCAAGTGGGAAAAGATGTCCAAATCGAAGGGCAACATCCTCGACCCGATCGAGATCATCGACACTTATGGCACCGACGCGCTCCGAATGGCGCTCTGCGCGAGTGCGACCAGCGCCCGCCAAATCGACCTCGACCGCAGACGTTTTGAGGAGTTTAAAAATTTTGCCAACAAGATCTGGAACGGCGCCCGCTTCGTGTTCATGAACCTTGAAGGGCTTAACTCCCTCGATCTTGACACAGCGCTCTTCACGCTCGAAGACCGCTGGATCCTCTCGCTCCTCAATCGAACGATCCAAGACGTTGGCAGTGACTTAACAAACTATGCCTTCGACAAAGCGGCCACCCGCGCCTATGAATTTTTCTGGAAAGACTTCTGCGCCTATTACCTCGAACTAACAAAACCGGTCCTCTTCGGCAAAGCAGGAACCCCCGCAGACAAAGAAAATAAACAGAAGATCTTGCTGATCGTCCTCTGCAATGCCGTGCGGCTGATGCACCCAATGGCGCCGTTCATCACGGAAGAGCTGTTCCAAGAACTCAAAACGCGGTTCGCGCACCTGCCAGCCGCTGCGAACGCCTACAGCAAAGAAACGCTCCACGCCCTTCAGTCCCCTGCCTGCATGGTGTCGCCCTTCCCTCAGGTGATCAATGCCCAAGACATCGACCTGAAAATCGAAGAGACCTTCGCGTTCATGGACTCCCTCGTGCATGCGCTGCGCAATATCCGCGCCGAAATGCAAGTGGCGCCCGGTATGGCCACCGATCTCTTCATCACCGGAAATGATCTGTCGCTCGTTGAAAATAATCAGGCCATCCTCCGGGCGCTCGTCCGGATCAATACCCTCACCTTTGCCCAAGAGGAGCCCTCGATCCCCTTCGGCTCTTCCGCGCTCGTCGGCGCCCTGAAACTAACGATCCCTCTGCCACAAGAGATGCGCGAGCGAGAAAAGGTGCGCCTTGTCAAAGAAAAAGAGAAGCTCATCAATGAGCAGAACAGCCTGCGCACCCAGCTCTCCAATGAGGCGTTCCTCGAGAAAGCTCCTCCCCAGCTCGTCGAAAAGCTGAAGGCTTCTTTGGTCCAATCGGAAAAAGCCCTCAGCGAGGCCCTCGCCAAGCTCGAGACTTGGTAATCAGAAAAACCTTGAACGGTTCTTCAATCATTACAAAAGGGAAAAGGGATCACTACTGCCACTTCAAAAATGTGTAACATAATTCCCATGGCCATTCAATGAAAATATTCTAAGAAAAATTAAAAATCGCTTTTGCAAATTTTCAAATGGTGTGTTATGACTTCAGAGCATGCTACTACCGTCGCCGCGCGAAGTGAAACAGCAGCTCCCTCTGAAGCAGTCCTTTGTTGCAGAGGCCCAGCAGACCGCTAAGGACCTCTTTCTCAAAAAAGATCCGAGGCTCCTCGTGATCACTGGCCCCTGTTCCATCCACAACCTCTCCTCTGCCCGCGAATATGCGCGCCGCCTCAAAGCCCTCTCCGACTTAGTTTCTGAGCGGGCATTCCTCGTCATGCGCGTCTATGCAGAAAAACCGCGCACCGTAAAAGGCTGGAAGGGCCTTCTCTATGATCCCCATCTCGACGGCACCGACGACATCAAAACAGGGATCTATTGGACGCGCGAGCTCTTTTTAGAACTGGCCGCAATGCAGGTGCCGGCCGCCACGGAATTTCTCGATCCCCTTTTTGCTCCCTACATCGACGACCTTGTCACGTGGGGATTTATCGGAGCGCGCACGGTTTCTTCCCAGACGCACCGGCAGCTCGCCTCGTCGCTTTCGATGCCCATCGGATTTAAAAACGACCTCGACGGCAACGTCGATCATGCGATCCACGGCATCATCGCCGCATGCCACAGGCACACCTACCTAGGAATCAATAGCGACGGAAGGACCAGCTCGCTGAAGAGCCTCGGCAATGCCTTTGCGCACGCGGTTTTGCGCGGATCGCTGGAGGCGCCCAATTACGATTCTGCTACCATCAATCTCACAGTGGGCAAACTGCGAGACCTTGGGCTGCCTACAAGGCTACTCGTCGATTGTTCTCACGGCAATTGCAATAGGCAGCCGGAAAAACAGGTCGATGTGTTCCATTCGGTTCTCGAACAGATTGAGCGCGGCAACGAGCATATCTTAGGGCTCATGCTCGAGAGCCACCTCGAAGCGGGCAACCAAGCGCTCTCAGAAACAATCTCTCCCTCCATTTCACTCACGGATCCCTGCATCGCCTGGTCGACGACCGAAGAGCTGATCGCCTCAATTTATACCATTTGTGAACCCCGGCCTTAAGGCCGGGGATTGTTACTGCGTCTTGGGAGGGGCTTCGTACCCCTCCCAAGTCGTCTTTTTGAAAATACCCGGCCCTTAAGGGCCGGGTTTCCGCCGGAGGACGGATCAAAAATAACTTTTAGTGTTGCAGAGCTGACGCAGCAAAACTAAATGTTATTTTTGATAAATGGTATTAGCTTTCTGTTTTATCCCTTCTTTGATATCCTCCCCGTTTTTAAAAATCGCAAATATTGAGAAAACATAGATGACCACCCCACTAGCCAGCACAAGAATGTGCACAGAACTCCGTACAGCAGAATCCCCCTATCCATCCACTTCTATTGAGAACCTTACCAGCGCAGGAACAAGTCCGCAAAAAACATCCCTGCTCTTCCGCACTCCCCTCAGTGATGCGTCTTCTCTCAACGGAAGAGTGGTAAAATCCCCAGAGAAAACAACACCCGCAACGGTGCGTTTAGACCAACTCGCTCCCTTCACCGAAAGCCCGCTGACAAACTGTCACACTGCCTCTAGCGATGCGGAGACCACTCACATCCTGAAGACTCCTCTTCCAAAAAAAATCCCTCGATTCCCATTCCCCAAGACAGGTCTGCCCTCTTCAAAGGCAGGCTCTCGTCCCCTGCGTTCCAATTCGCCTTGCAGAAGGTTGGTTTTAGATCCCAGTACTCTTTCCCCTGTCCTTGCAGTACCGCAAGAAACTCTGGATCCGCTCTTTATGGGCCGCGTGAATTACTTCCTGAAAGGAATTCCCGCCATTGAAGCGAACCTGCGGGCCGAGCGGCTGATCGCATCCATAAACGTTTGTCTTGAGGAAAATCAAAATGATAAGGCCTCCCTTGCGACAAAAATCCTTGCCCTCATTGTCCTCGGGAAGATCGCTGACTTCGGGGAAGTTTTTTATCACGCCGAACCGGGAATCGTAGATGAAATGATCGAGATCTACTTGCATGTTCTGACAAAAGCGGAAACGGCATGCAAAGAGAATCCGCATAATCTCGTCGCCTTGATCATCAAAACGGGTGTCTTGGGCTTCATCGGGCAATATAAACAAGAGACGTCTCCAGAGGAACCTTCCGAACAGGACAGAACCCGCGACAGTCATTGGCAGACGCTAGCTTCCGCAGAAAAACTCTTGGCTCACGCCCCCGATCACCTGACAGGAATCTTCATGCAGATCCAAGCGCTGACTTTTCTGGAGAGGCCAAAGGAGGTTTCAGAAGCGCTCAACTCTGCGATGGAAAAGTATCCCAATCATGCCATGCTCTGGACACTTTTGGCGATGTTTTGTTATTATGAGGATAATCTCCAAGAAGCCTTAGAAGCGATCACCAAAGCGATTGAGGTCGAGCCGGACCATTTCCTTTTGCAGGCCGTCCGGCGGCGAATATTGGACACAATCAAAGAGTGTGTGCCAAGGGACTAGCGGTCTGTTATGCGCCACAGCGGGAAAAGCTCCAAAAAAAAATTCGTCTTCCCCGTTTAGCAGCGCTTTGTTATCCTCCTCTGCATAAAAGGAGAATTTTATGTCCACACAACCAATCTCGGCAGCTGCTTCCTCGTCTTCCACCTCTTCTTCAACTAGTTCCGCACCCCACGCCCCGGCTGCCCCCGCCGCCTCCAGTACAGCGCTGACACCATGGGCGGCTATCCCTTCTTCCTCTACCTCGACCTCGATTACTCGTGCCGCGCAAAGTGTTTTTACCGCACCTTCAACTGCCAGCGAAGAAAACAGCGCAAGCACCCAGTTTTTATCGGGAGACTATTCTGCAGAGGAGGCTGCGCAAAGGGCCTACGAGTTCATGATTCCTGCACAAAAGGATGATGGAAAAAGCATCACTCTCTATGGTAGGGCCCTCAACATCCTCATACCTGCGATTCAAAAGTTCCCTGCAAATGGTAATCTGATGACAATGAAAGGAATGTGCTTTCTTGCTTTTGATGACGTTGACAAGGCGGAAGACTGCGCAGCATTATCCCAGTCCCTGGAAAAACAAAATAATCCCCAAACAGATTTGCTGATTGAGGAATGCAAGAGGTATAGACTGCTGAACGCTGCGATGCGAAGGCAGGCCATGGCCGCTTCACACTCTTCTACTGTCACCCAGGCGAAAGAGCCGTTCAAAAACGCAGGCCATGACGATGACAATGATTTGGCTGCTCAACCGGGCGGCGCAAGCCGTGAAAATGAGCCTGCTGTTACAGACAACTTTACCGCCGAGGAAGCTGCAGAAAAAGCTTATGCACTCATCCGCCAAGCGCAAAATCTTCAGAACAACACCCACCTTTATAGAGATGCGCACGCCATCCTCATGAGAGCCGTTGCGAGGCACAGCCAAAACAGCAACCTGCTCGCCATGGGAGCCCACTGCCTTCTTCTCCTGCGCCACTATGAGCACGCAATCGATTGGGCGAACAAAGCTATAAAATTAGACTCGCACAATGCGACAGCCCTGACCGTTCTTTTCGAATGCGAAGAAAAGAGGAGCGCTGCTCTTGCACTGCGCTTGCCGCCCATCCGTGTTTCAAATTCTTCCTGGATCCCCGACACAGTCCTTGTTGCAGTGGAAGCCATCTTGAACCTGGAAAAGCCCGAAGAGCACATAGCGGACATTGAGCGGCTCAGCTTAATGGCCGAGGCGGTCCTCCAAATTTTCCCTAGGGATCCCAATGCAGTTGCCACAAAAACATTCTGCTCGATTGTCCAAGGAAACACAGGAGATATCCTCAAACTCTTGAGAGCGCCCCTGATAGAGGACAGAACCCAGGAGCTCATTAAACAAGCTCTTCCCCTGCTCGAAAAAACCCTGCAAAAAAATCCGGTCCATAAGGCCGCCCTCACTCTAAAAGCAGGCTGTCTGTCCCTTATGGCGCAGCACGAACAAATGCATGCGGTCGCTACCTATGTGATGAGCATTCAAATCAACCCAAGCACGTTCAAACCCGACCAAATACTCGCCATTCTTACCGGCCTCGCCGGTTCCAAGCAATCATCGGAAGCTCCGTTAGCTGCCGCAGAGGAGCTGCTTAAGAGCGACCCGAAAAACCGCGTTGGCCTCATCGCCAAGGTTGAAATGCTGAGATTACGGCAACAATTCCACGAGGCCTCGCAAACCCTCACACTCGCGATCAAATATTATCCTCAAGATGACTTCTTCTGGGCCCTTCGGGCATTATGCTGTCTCTTCATGAACGATCCGTATGCGCTCGTAGCGGCAGACCACTCCCTTTCCCTCAATCGCGACAACAACGACCTTGGCTGGCTTGCCAAACTGACGTTTCTAGCTAAGACGGGAGAAAAGGACAAGATGATTGCAGCAGTACGAGAAGCAACCGGATTATTTCCGGACAACCAACTCCTGAAACTCCTATTGAACTACTATCAGTCTCAGGACCAATCTAAACTCACTCAGTCTCAGGATGCGGATGAATGAGGGGCACCCAGAGCTTGTGCTTCCATTCTCGATAGACATCTCCCCCGTCGGTGAAGATCTCCGCTTTGTAGGTGAGGATCCCCTGCTTCTTCTCGTAGTCCTCGTCAAGTAAAGAAAAGACTTGGTAGGCCCGTTGATAATAGACCGGATAATAGATCGTCTCTTCTGTGTAGTCCCAGTAGATCAGATGGAGGGCCAAACAGGGGTTTTGGTCAAGAACACAGGAGGGGATGCTCCATTCGACGATCAGTTTTTGCCCTACCGGGGGGCACTCTTTGCGCGGGTCTGGGGTGCCCACATAGGTGCTCGCAAGGTACCGCTCATCAATCGTTTGTTCGCTGACTGACAACTCATATTTTTGACAGGCCCCAAGAAAAAGGGCCGCTACAATCAACTTCCTCATAGAGAAGAATTGTAAAATGAATTATGATTGGGATCAACATGAATCCCTCCGTCTCGACGATTATCTTCAACGAAGACAGAACCGAGGTCCTCCTCGTGAAACGGAGGGACATCCCCGTCTGGGTGCTTCCCGGCGGCGGCGTCGACGCAGGAGAGACCCCCGCCGAGGCGGCCCTCCGCGAGACCCGCGAAGAGACCGGCTACACCGTGAAAATCGCCCGGCAGGTCGCCGAATACTTCCCCGTCAACCGCCTCACCAAGCTCACCTATTTTTTTGAGTGCACAATCGTAGAGGGCGCGCCGCAAACAAGCCTAGAGACGCAAGCCATCTGTTTTTTCCCCCTCGGCGAGCTGCCCAAGCTCCTGCCTCCTCCCTACCCGGGCTGGATCCGCGACGCCGCCGCCTCGCATCCCAAAGTACTCCGAAAAAAGATCGCCGGAGTCTCCTACCTCACCGCCCTCAAGCTTTTCCTCAAGCATCCCCTCCTCTTTACACGCTTTCTCCTCACCAAATGCGGCATCCACCTCAACGGCCCCTTTTTCTGGAAGCGGCGCCTGCGTCCCACTTCCACTCGATAATCTTTGAAAAAAATACCTGCTTAACTCTACTATCACGGTCAACTTAAAAAAAAGGATGGGTTATGTCAGGGATCGCACTTACAGAATTTAAAATCGACGGAACTCCGGAGACCTGCCCTAAATGTAAGGAGGAAATGACCGAAGGCTTAGAGCATAAGGTCGACGGTGTAGCCAAGAAACAGTTTGATCGCTTTCATGAACACTGCCTCTCCTATGAGAATTACACCCACTCTTGCCCTATCTGCTTTCAAAAAGTGGAAACAATAAAGGGCGAGCCTGTCCTATCGGACGAAAAACGAAGCAGGGATGTCGTCAATGCCGCAACATTTGGGGCTCCTAAATGGGTGCGCGAGCTGCTGGACGGCCATACGATTTCAGAGGACGCCCGCATGCTGGCCTTTGTGCGCGCAGCCGAAAACGGAAGTGTCGAAATCCTTGAGCTGCTCTCGGAGGGTCATGAGATCCCCGAAGAATGCCGCGGAACTGCTGTGATTATGGCTGCTGCCAGAGGTCGAATTATGATTCTCGAAAATTTGCTGGATGGCCACACAATCTCCTCTGAGGATTTAGAGATCGCGATTCAGAGAGCCGTAGAACCGGAAGCTAGAAAACTTTTAGAGCGTAGGCGATCTTCTTCCTCCGGCTGTCAAATCACCTGATCAGAGGAGGCCGCCTCTTCAACTGAGCAGATTTGAGAACGAGAAGATGCAACGCAAGGGCGTCAACATACTTTTACCCATAAGTATTTTTTCCATAGGGAACTCGAGGTTTTTGCATCAGTTTACAGACTGATGTGAATTCAACAGTTCAACGCAAAGGCGCAAAGACGCAAAGACGCGGGAAAACTAGATCGCCCTTCCCATGTAACCTCCCTCCCTCCCCATTTTGGAATGCGATTTACGCAGTCCAATCAGGAACCCTCCTTTGCGCCTTTGCGCCTTTGCGCCTTTGCGTTGAATTGCCATACTCCTTTAATCTGAAGTAGCAAGAACAACTCTCAACTCGATAATCTTTGAATAAAATCCTAGATTAGCTCTACCATCACTGCAAAAAAAGGAGGAATGATGTCAGGGATCGCACTTACTGAATTTAAGGTCATCTACACAGTCACTCCGGAGACTTGTCGGATCTGTGGTGAGGAATTGGCCGAAGGTTTAGAACATAAGGTTGACAGTGTAGCCCAGGAACAATTTGATCGCTTCCATGAAAAGTGCCTCGCCCGCAAGGATGAGAGCTATTGCTGCCCTATCTGCCATCTAAAGGTGGAGACGATTACACGTATAGACCAGCCTGTGATAGCGGACACAGAACAAGAGGTTTCGGAAGAAAAATCTGAGGATGCGGTCGCTGAGCGAGAGTCGTCCGTCATCTGTGCGGCATTGTGTGGGCATCCTAACCGGCTACGTACCATGCTGAAAGAACATCCGATTTCAGAAGATACTCGAAAGGAAGCTTTTGTGCGCGCAGCAGAGCAGGGATTTGACTTTATCGCCGATGTCTTGGAGGAGGACTATGAGATCCCCGAAGAATGCCGAGGGATTGCTGTGATCGCAGCTGCACAAAACGGGCGCATTAGTATGCTACACCATTTGCTCCAACGGCACACCATCTCAAGGGACAATCTAGAGGTGGCGATTCAAACAGCCGCGCACCCGCAAGCTACAATATATTTAGAGCGCGTGTATAGACATCGATTTCCTTCCTGAGCTCACTACGATCATTTGGCCCTAATCTGGGTGAGTTCCCATGTTAATCAGCCTTGTTCCAATGTTTTTTATACTGCTTAAGAGTTCGGGTCCCTCCTGCGGCAGCCTCTCGGCAAGCGCCCCCACGGTCGCCGCCATGACTAAACTGAAGCCGGCCAATATTCCTCCAGCTACAAGAGAGCCAAACCTATTAACGCCAATCTGTTGACATTTTTCTGCTTGGAGTAGCATGGCACAGAGAAGCGCGCCTGCACCTGCACCAACGAACAGGGATGTAAAAACGTTCGGCAGGTTTGCAACGTTCGGCAGGTTTGCACAGCGACTTCCTATCGCTGCTCCCAAAAAACCACATGCATGAAAGACGCACAGCTCTACTTCTGCAAAGTTTGCTAAGGTATGTTGTCCGAGCCACTCATCAACCTGCAGCGCCTGTGCCGTTTGGCTAAGCATGATAGGATACGCTTTGAGAAATATCTCATCTTGCTGATAACAAACGAGTTACGCTTAACCAAATCAGCCTAAACTTTGTACTACAGCGAACTAGAGGCGTTCCGCATAAAAATTTTTTGGCTTCCCCGTTTAGAGCCTCTTTTGTTATTCTCCTGCGCACAAAAGGGAAAACGTCACGATTAATCTTCAAAAGGAGAACTCATGTCACAATCACCACCCATTGACCATTATCCCTCATCTATCTTTGCAAATCCCCTTTCGGCACAGGCAGTCTCTCGGAATCCGGCTGCAACAGCAATGGGCCCCACACTGGAGCGCAGATCTGCGGCTTCTGCCCTGCGCATTCTTTTTCCTGCCAACCCTCCTGATGAAAAGATCTCAACATTCCGCCTTGCCGTCGAAGAAATTTTTAAGGCAGAAAATCTCAATCAAGTTCAAGAACAGACTGAACGGCTCCTCCAGGATGCCGAATTTACTCTCCTTCGGAACCCTCACCATAGAGAAGCCTTCTGTACGAAACTATTCTGCTTGAAGGTGCAAAATAAGGTTGCCGATTTTGTTGAAACCTTGGATGACCCACGCTATGCCACGCAGGCTCAGGAGCTCGGAAAATCGTTGACGGCCCCTGATGAGGATTGCTGGTCGTCGCAGATCATCCATGCGATCACCCTAGGAAAAATCTCTGAGGTGATCCACATATTAGAGCAGCCAGATCTGACCGAGTGCGCTTTAACGTTTTTGACAGACCTTCTTCCGCTTGTCGAGGAGGCCGTGCGAAGATATCCCGATGACACGCCTGTGTTGGCCTTAAAAACAGGGTTGCTTTGGTTTTTAGGCTTGCGCAGTCAGATGCAGGCCGTCTCAGCCTATCTCAGCCGCCCAGACCGAGAGAAAATGGCTCCACAGGATTGGCTCGGAGCTTTTATTGGACACATAGACACACTTCCCGATAATGAACATCTTGTGGCTGCAAGCTCTGCGGCCAAGCAGCTGCTTATCGATGATCGGACGAACCTCATGGGCCTGATCGTTAAGATTGTAGAGTATAGAATGAAGGGACAGTTAGAGAAAGCTCAAAGTAGTCTGAAATATGCGCTGTCGTGCTATCCCAATGATGACTTTCTCTTGGCTGTAGCAAAAGGTTCCTTTCAAAAACCACCGGATTCTTAAAGTAATACTGTATTACAATAAGGCTCTGATCCACTCCCCATAGCTAAAGCTAGGGGGTTCTGATGACAAGACGGTCTAGCTCTTCAAAGGAGTATACGTTTGCACGCATAGTTTCTTTGTCCTCGCTAACCGTCGATTCATCTTCATCAGGCGAACAGCTCTGACTCGGGGAAAACCCAAAGCTGGCAAGCTTGCGCTTGCCTTTCGCTGTTTCTTTACACCTTAATAGCGCCTGTTGCAAGAGCGGACCCGCACTTGTCCAAGCTTTTTGAGCTTGCGATCTATTAAGGACTCCTTGTTCAACATTCAAGGCAAGAAAAGCGCTATATAGATCTCTTTGCACAGACTCTAGTCCGCAAGGACAGACGTGCCAGCGTTCTTTTAGGCTCTTCTTTTTTGTATTCCCACAAGCATGACATGTTTGTGATAATTTTGTCTGATAAGGAGAAAATTCTATGATCTGCCCACCAGCATTTTCGGCTTTGCGGCGCAAGATCTCTATCAGCATGCCAGGCGCATGCCTGGCTATGCTTCTTCCAAAGTTTTTTTGAAATTGTTTATAGCTGAGCTTTTCAGTTTTGATCGTGGTGCCCATGGAGAAGATCTGATTAGCAAGGGTTCCATGCTGAGTTTTACGGCTCGCTGCAGTGACTCTTTTTTCTTCTGCCAATTGGGCTTGTTTTTTGCGATAGCGCCCTGACCGTTTCCACTGTTTGTTTTTTAACGGCATCCCCTTTTCATTATAGTTGTCGGGATTTGTCGTTCTTCGGCTCCGATCTAGGGCTTTTTGTAGTTTTTTTGTCTTTTTATGATTTTCTTCACAGTCGGTGAGCTCTTGCAGGACTGCGTTTTCTTCGGAGACAACTGCTATCGTTGAGGGTCCGATGTCCAAGCCCACGGATTTACCTTTGCCCAAGCTATTCTTCTTTTTAATGAGTGGCTCTCCTTCTTGAACAAGCTGAGCATAAAAACAGAACTTGCCTCGCACTGTGCGTCTGACAAGGCGGACGTACTTTGTCCTTTGGCTCAAGGCATGGGCTTGAACTCCATGTATATCTTTGGTGTCATAGATGGGTGTTAAAACGAGACCATTCCAGTGGATCTTGCCATTTTTAAAACGGATGCCTGTGATGTTGCTTTTACCCTCTATTGAGGAAAATTGTCCGATGCCTTTGAACCGGGGGTTGCCCCGCTTGGCCTTGGCATACTCATCCACGGCTTGAAATGCTCGAGTTGCAATTTTCTGCGCTACTTGAGAATCGATGTGATCGCCAATCCAGCATTCTTTGACGAGCTTTTTGACGTAGAAATGAAGTTCGTATTCGGAAAAATGGTGTTCTTTCAATGCGTTTCTAAATAAACCTGTACGTTCTTTGCAGCGAGGAAGTCCGGCGGCTTTTTTCCAATCGGATGATCTTTTAGCCGCCGCCAGCCTCTTTAGAGCTTCTCCTAGGCAGGCATTATATAAATTTCGTCCGCCATCAAAACGAATATTGAGAATGCGATACTGCGAAGGGGTGAGAGAAAGAAGTAGTTCGCAGATGAAATTTCTAGACATGCTTTTGATTCTCAATATACTGCTTCACGATAGAAAGAGGCGCTCCGCCAACGGTAGATACAAAATAAGAGTTCGACCATAGGGTTGGCAGCCTCGACTTAAGCCATGGAAACTCCAGCCTTAGCAATGAACGAAGATTATATAAGCAACCGGCATATAATCAAAGAAAAAATTGAAAAGCAGCCAATTCTTTCAGAAAAGGCTACTTTTGCACCTTATATCCCCATGGATAAATCCAGGGGCTTTACGGCGCATTTGGTAAAGGCAGATCAGGACCTTTGGCCTACAGATATCCTCATTGAAAATCTCCATACTGCCGGGCTGCCGGTTCCCTCTGTGATTCGTTTCAAAATGTTTACCCTAGATCACAGATTAATTCTTGGACGTTTAGGAAGGCTTTCAGAAGCAGATCGGGATCGGGTCCAACAGAAGCTAAAAGAGATTTTTATCCTGTAGTATCTTTGCATCTCGCTTTCTATTTTTTTCTTTTGATCTTAAGGCTAAGTACTTGTTCAACAATTCGAGTTTTCTCAATGTGGATTTGGGCGCAATTTCTTCGAAATTCAAAAAGGGCGATTTCGGGAAACCGAACGTAAAGTTCTAAGCGTTTCATCACTTCTTTACCCGTAGACTGGTTTTTCTCGATTGAGTATAGCGTTTTGTTAGAAACCTCGAAAGCTATGCTAAATTCTTTCCTCGTCAGCTGCAGTTCTTGTCGAAAAGCTATCAAATTTGCTGCTGTAAACATCTTTTCGCGTTCGGCTTCAAAAATAAAGGAGGAAGGGCCTCTGCGTGCAATAGTCGTTAGCAACACGAATGGATCTTGTTCTTGAGGACTAATCCCTGTCGCCGCGCAATAATCCTTGTAGGATGGGTTCTCCTTCAAAGGAATACGATCCACAAAAGACTCAAACAATATGGGTGATTGATAAGGCTTGCGGCTGACAGGCAGTTCTGGTCCCAAAGGGATTAATTTTGAGCGTAAATACCCCCTATCATATTGAAAAATATACGTTTTGTTTTTCAGATCACGAGTTAACTTTCCTACAAGTTTTCGGGTTTTCCTTCGCTCCAAGTAAACAACAACAGCGATGATCGTGTTATCCATGATTTTTCAATCCTAATTCTAACTCGTTAAACCTCCGCTTAATCAACTTAATAAACGCTTCTTTCTTCGTCTGAGAGATAAATGCCGCATTCACCAGGGATGTGATTTGTGTGATATCTATCAATGCAGCAAATTCTCGCACAACAGGCTCAAATCCAAGCCGGCTGAACTCGACGACATAATCAAGCATTTTTGGCTCGGAAGAAATCGAAGTATGAATTTTGCCGCAAGGCTCATGGTATGCTTTCAACAAGCCTTCCTCTTCTATAGCTAAACAAGAAGGATTATCGTAGAAAGGAGAAAGAACTTTTCCTGTAGATGTCTGAACAAATTTAGATGTAATATTACACCATTATCATTTACATGTAAAATTACATCTATTTTCACGAACAACATTTTCCAACTTAAAGCGCTAGAAGTAAAGATGTTATAGAATGAAAAATATTTTTCCTAGGACTTTCTTCAGACCATTTTCTTGGGATCGACGATCTCATCAAACTGCTTTGCAGTGAGGAATTTAAGCGCGACGGCTGCTTCTTTGAGGGTGATCCCCTCTTTGTAGGCCTTTTGGACGATCTTGCTCGCCTTGTCATACCCGATGATGGGATTGAGCGCGGTGGCGAGCATGAGGGAGCTTTCGAGGAGCTCTTGGATATGGTCTTTGTTGGGTGTGATGCCGCTGAGGCAGTTGTCATGAAAGCTGGAGGCGACATCGGAGAGGAGGCGGATCGATTGGAGCAGGTTGTAGATCATGACGGGCATAAACGCGTTGAGCTCGAAATTGCCGAGAGAGCCGGCAAAGGCAATGGCGGTGTCGTTGCCCATGACCTGGACGGCGACCATGGTCATGGCTTCGCTCTGGGTGGGGTTGACTTTTCCGGGCATGATGGAGGAGCCGGGCTCGTTGGCGGGGAGGGTGATCTCGCCAAGGCCGCAGCGGGGGCCGGAGGCGAGCCAGCGGATGTCATTGGCAATTTTTAGAAATGAGCAGGCGAGCCGCTTGAGTGCGCCGCTGGCCTCGACGAGGGCGTCTTTGGAGGCGATGGCTTCGAACTTGTTGGGGGCGGTGACGAAGGTGTGGCCTGTGAGAGTGGAGAGAACGGCGGCGGCGCGTTTGGCAAATTTGGGCGGGCACGTGAGGCCGGTGCCGACGGCGGTGCCTCCGAGGGCGATTTCGGAGAGGTGGGGCAAGGTGTTCTTGAGGGCCTGAATGCCGTGGGCTATTTGAGAGGCGTAGCCGGAAAATTCTTGGCCGAGGGTGAGAGGCGCGGCGTCCATGAGGTGGGTGCGGCCCACTTTGACGATGTCTTTGAACGCATGAGCTTTTTGGGCCAGGCCGCTCTCGAGCTTTTTGAGGGACGGAATGAGATGGTCTGCGATGCCGAGGGTGGCGGCGATGTGCATGGCGGTAGGAAAGGTATCGTTAGAGGATTGGGACTTGTTGACGTCGTCGTTGGGATGGATGGGGGTCTTGGAGCCGAGGACGCCGCCCGCTTTTTCGATGGATCTATTGCTGATCACTTCATTGACGTTCATGTTGGTCTGGGTGCCTGAGCCGGTCTGCCAGACGACAAGGTCGAAATGATCGCTCAGCTTGCCGGCGATGATCTCATCGCAGGTGGAGACGATCAGCTTTTTTTTCTTCAGGGGCAAGAGGCCAAGTTCGGCGTTGACGAGGGCGGCAGCCTTCTTGACGAGGGCCATGGCGGTAATGACTCCCATCGGCATTTTTTCTTCGCCGATGGGAAAGTTTTGGATCGAACGCTGGGTCTGGGCGCCATAGTACTTGTGGGCAGGGACTTTGACTTTCCCCAGACTATCGGTCTCGATCCGTACCTTCATGCAACCCCGCTAAATGATCAGGAGCGCGAACACAAAGGCAAAGAGGGCGAACGATTCTACAATCCCCAGCGTGGCAAAGCACTTACCGATGATGGCCGGCTGCTTCGCGGACGCCTGAATGCCTGAGGCCGCGCACATTCCCTGGTAAATAGCAGAAAACATGATTGCGAGTCCAACGAAAAGCCCCACCCCAATCGCAGATATGGGGGAAAGTGTCCCGAGTTTGATGTGATTTTTCATGAGCAGCATGAGGAGAAACCCGTAGATCGACTGGGATGAGGGCATCGCAGACATCCCGATAAACTTTCCGTGGTTTTCTTCGACTCTGCTGATGACGGCGTGCAGCGCCATCCCCGCAATCCCGCAGCCGATCGCGCTGCCGATACATCCGAGCCCGAGCACAATCGCGGGTCCGACCATATTAAAATCCATAATATTTTCTCCTTTTACTTTGATTTTAGGCGTTTTAGAGGTTTGAACAGTCTGCCGCCTCCCTCGAAACAATAATGATACCATTCTAAGAAATTCAAACGCAGTCCATGGATCACTCCCCCCATCAGGCTCAAACTGAGGTTCACCACATGGCCGACCATCATGCAGACGATGCCGACGAAAAGGCCAAGCATTTCTCCGAGTCCGTTGAAGGTCTCCGCCATCATCGCGCCGGCAAGGGCCAGGGCGTAGAGGCGCAGATAGGAGAGGACATCGCCGAATACTTGGACGATGTTCATGATTTCGATGAGGCCAAGCCATTTTCTTTGGATGAGGGCCAAAACGAGCGCGGTCCCCGCACCGCAATAGACGAGCTGGAGGCCGATTTGGGTGGCAAGGGGCTTACTCACGATATGCAGAAAGTTAAGCAGTGTGGTTGCGTTGAGGAGGTAGGGAAAGTAGAGGTAGCCGCCCACAAGAAACATGACCCAGCCTATGGAGGACCAGTTGCGCGAAAAATAGCGGAGCAGTCCCAGGCTTACATGAATGATGCCGACAAGCAGGGAGAATTCGAGGAGGATATTGCTGTTAAACTGCTGGACTACCGCGCTCGCGATAGATTCTTTTCCTGTGCCTGGGGCCTCCTGAGTGTTCTTTAAATACTCGTCATAGACATCGTCTTTCATTTCTAGATGGTATTCCACCTTTTTTTCGACGAGGTAGTTGGTCAGCGAGATTTTCCTCAAGGGATTTTTCTCGGAGAGCGCCACCCCAAAATAGGATGCGGTGAGGACGCCCCAAATAAGGCATGCGGCGGAGAGGATGGTCAAGAGTTTTAAAAACCGCTTCCCCTGCCCCTTGAGCGTCGGGAATTTGCGGTTGAGATAGAAGGCGAAGGCGAGGAACAGAAAACCGTAGCCGGCGTCACCGATGATCATGGAAAAGAAAAGGGTGAACGAACAGAGGACCCAAAGCGAAGGGTCTTTGTCGGTATGGGCCGGGGTGTCGTAGATGTTGATAATGTCTTCGCCGATCTGGCCGAGCGCGTTATTTTCTAGGAACGTGGGGACTGTTTCTCCGGGATCGAGCGAGATCTGTTCACAGTGGATCATCATGCCGTCCATCATGGCATAGACGGAAGAAATTCTGGTCTCGGGGATCCACGCCTCGATGGCGAAGAGGGCATTGTCCAAGGGGAAAGAGACCTCTCTTTTTGCAAAGGCGAGGTTGTGGGCATTGAGCTCTTCGATGAGGGCCTCGTGGAGGTAAGCGATGTAACCGGCATCGCTTTTGAGCTCCACTTCTAGATCATGGGTGCGGCTCAGCACGAAGGCGAGCCTTTTCTGCAATTCTCCTAAGGGGCGGTCGATGCGCATCTCGATCATGTCGGGATATTGTGTAGGCTCTTCGTTGATGGCAATGAAGTAGTCGAGGTCATACTCGGTGCCGATGTAGATCACCTCGTCTGAAAAGTTGGTCTTGTGGCTTTTTGCGGTCTTCATGCAGAAGAACTGGACTTTCCGCTTCCCCTCCCGCTCGAGGGCGTCGAGGACCTCTAAGGAAAAATCGCCAAAGACGCCAACCCGTGCGATCTCTGCGTCTAGGAGCCGTTTTTCTTCGTGGAGGGCGGAGATCTCGGTGTAGAGCTCAATGATGCGATGGGCCACCAGTGTGGCGTGAGCATGGTCGTAGGGTCCCTCGTAAGGATCTTTGACGGGCTGCTTGCGGAGGATCTTCATCGCAGCGATGAGGTGCTGCGCTGAATCAGGGAGCTGCACGGCCTTCTTGCCGGAGACGGCGCGGAACTCGATGAACCCCTGCTCCTGCGCGCGCTGGAAGAAGTGCTCCAGCTCCTTCTCCGCCCCGATGAAGAGATACTTTTTGACATCAACAATCATAGGGCACTCCTCGTATTGAGTGGAGCACTCTTCATATTGAGTGAATGCAACGGTTCAACGCAAAGACGCAAAGACGCAAAGGCGCAAAGGGAATCCGGTCTTATCGCCCTTTTGTGAACGAAGTTCACGCCCTGAGCGAAAGGAGGATTTTTTAAGAAAGCAAACATATTCCAGAAAATGAGTTCATATCCTGCTTTCTTAAAAAATCCTCCTTTCTCTAGGGGCATGCTCCGCAAAAAGGGCGCTCTCTGCACCTCTCTCTCTTTGCGTCTTTGCGTCTTTGCGTCTTTGCGTTTATCTTCTGTCTTGTGCCCCTGCAGCTTCGCGTCTTTGCGTTTATCTTCTGCCTTGTGCCCCTGCAGCTTCGCGTCTTTGCGTTTATCTTCTGCCTTGTGCCCCTGCAGCTTCGCGTCTTTGCGTTTAAATTTGGCCATAACCAGACTGCCTCAGAATAATTTTTTGTTTGGCCACTTTTGCTTGCGAGATCGCGGCGAGCTGCTGGTCGCCCAAAAAGATCTTGATCTTCTTAATATTTTCTAAAGACCGCGGAATCAAAATTTTCTCGAATAGATTGACCCGGATCGAAACTTCTCTCAGCTCTTTCTCGAGCACTCTCTTCTTCTCTTTCGCCACCTTGATCTTCTCCCTGCAGGTCAGGAGGTGCTTCATGCCGGCGATCGCCGACTCGAGCCAAACGGGGCTGTCGAAGAGGGAATAGGTCTCCTCTTGGTAGACGATCCCGTCAAAATGAGGGATATCGATCCCGGCAATATTTTCATACCGTCTTTTTACCTCCAAAATCTCCAGAGAAGAAAAAAGATCGGAGGCCTCGGTGTCGGAAAGTATCTGAGCGTAGTGAGCGACTTTGTCGCTTAAGCCTCGAAAGTTCCCCTTGAGCTCTTCGATCTCCGCTTGAGCGGCGTTCACCTCGAGCTGAAGCAGCGCTTTTTTGAGCTGGAGCGTGGGCAAGTACTTTTGGAGTTGTCCCAGTTTCAGCTGCTCGGAGCGCAATTCCGTCTTAGTGAGTTTCATTGTAGGGGCCAGTATTTTTCGATCAAAGATTGTTTAATACCTACCTCTTGGGGCTCGAAACATTCGGCGAGCGTCTGCCAGCCGAGGTCGAGCGCCGCCTCTAGGGCGATGTTCACCGAGAGGTTCATCATCCGATGTTCGAAAAGGGTCGAGTAGTGGAGGAGTTTTTCATCCCACTTGGAGAGTCTAAAGCCCATGCTTTGCCGCTCTTTCGCTTTTTTCGACTCGGCATAGAGGCGGATCTGCGCATTAGCGATGTCGCCATGGTCTTCGCGAGTCACCTTGCCGATCACCTGCTGCTTGAGGCGGGAGAGGGATCCAAACGGATCAATACAGCCGCCATGGAGATAAAACTGTCCTTCGGTGATATAGCCGGTGTTGTCGGGGATCGGATGGGTCACGTCGCCGCCGGGCATTGTGGTCACGGAAATGATCGTGATCGCGCCGCTGCCGTCGATGTCTACGGCTTTTTCATAGCGGGCGGCGAGGTCAGAATAGAGGGAGCCGGGATAGCCTCGGTTCGAAGGGATCTGGTCCATGGTGATGGCGATCTCTTTGAGCGCGTCCGCAAAGGCTGTCATGTCAGTGAGGAGGACGAGAACGTTCTTATCGAGGGTTGCAAACCGTTCGGCGCACGCCAAGGCCATGTCGGGCACCAGCAGGCACTCGACGGCGGGGTCAGTGGCCTTGTGAATAAACATGATCGTTTTTTCAGACGAGCCGGAACTCTCCGCGTTGTCGATGAACGCTTGATAATCGTCAAAACGGAGGCCCATTCCTCCGATGATGACCACATCGGCGTCGGTCTGGTTCGCGATCCGCATGAGCAGTTGGTTGTAAGGTTCGCCCGCAATCGAAAAAATAGGGATCTTTTGCGATTTGACGAGGCAGTTGAAGACATCGATCATCGGAATGTTAGTCCGGACAAGGTCGTGAGGGATAATGCGGCGGATCGGGTTGAACGAGGGCGAGGCGATGTCGATCTGGTCGCCAACGATGGCAGGGCCGCGATCGATGGGCTCTCCGGAGCCGGAAAGGCGCCTTCCCAAAAGGGAGTCGCTGCAGGTGGCCTTCATCTCTCTGCCTAAAAATGTGACGCGGTCGCCCGTGGAGATCCCGCGGGTATTTTCGAAAGCTTGGAGAGTGATTTTTTCTCCTTCGATACGGAGGACGGAGGCATAGAGGGATCTCCCGTTATGCCGTTGCACACGGGCCAATTCGCCGAGGCTTACGCCTTCCGCTAAGACCGAGAGCAGGTTGCCGCGCATATCGACGATGCGATCGTAGACTTTTTTCATTTTGCCCCCTGAAATTTTTGCTCAATATGCGCAAAGGCTATGTAATACCGCTCCGACTTAAACGGCATAAAATTCATATTCTTGATCTCGTTCTGCAGCTCTAAAAAGAAAGATCTCGCCTCATCATGATTTTCGAAGGAAAAGTGGGCGTCAAAAATGGCGCTGACGAGCTTAAAGAGAGGAATTTGTCTCTCGAGCGTGCAGTAGGCATCCTCCTTATCGAAGGCGTTTTGCTGGAGGTAGGCAAATTCATAGAGCTCCCGCTTGAGATAGGTGATCATGTCTTGAAAGGCAATCCCCTCTTCGCCGACCACTTCCATCCGCTTGGCGATCTCATCCCCCTCTTTTAAAAGCAGCGCCGCTTTACGGACATTGTGTCCCCACCCTTCGGCCTGTTTTTCGAGATCTTTGGAGACGACGTCGGTGTATTTGCTCCACGAGATGAGCGGATCGATCGCGGGGTATTTTCTGGCATCGGACCTAGCTCTTGAAAGACCGTGGAAAGCGCCCACGACGGACAGGGTCGCCTGGGTGACCGGCTCCTCGAAATTGCCGCCGGCGGGAGACACCGTGCCGCCGATCGTGAGGGTGCCCAACTTTCCATTTTTCAGCTGGAGGGCGCCGGAGCGCTCGTAGAAGGAAGAAATCCGGGAAGCGAGATAGGCAGGAAACGCCTCTTCTCCGGGAATCTCTTCCAAGCGGCCCGACATTTCCCGCATGGCTTGAGCCCAGCGGGACGTTGAGTCGGCGAGGAGGAGCACATTCAGTCCCATCTGACGGTAATACTCAGCAATGGTGGCTCCCATGTAAATAGAAGCTTCCCGAGCGCTGACCGGCATCGACGAGGTGTTGCAAATGATGACCGTGCGATTGATGAGCGGCTCTTGCGTGTGAGGGTCGACGAGGTGCGGGAACGTGCGCAAAACTTCCACAACCTCGCCCGCGCGCTCGCCGCAGGCGACGACGACGACGATATCGACCGAGGCGTACTTGGAGAGATGGTGCTGGAGCACGGTCTTTCCGGCGCCGAACGGGCCCGGAGAACAAAAGGTGCCGCCCTTGAGGAGAGGGAATTGAGTGTCGATGATCCGCATCCCGATGTCCATCATCTCTGTCGGTTTGACCTTCTCCCCTTCAAACAAGGCATTCTTTACAGGCCACCTCTGCAGCATGGTGAACGAGCGCTCCTCCCCCTTTTCATCCACCGCCTTGGCAACAACAGTATCGATCGTGTAGGAGCCCTCTTTGATCGCCCAGGTGAGCTTATAGTCGCCGAAGGAGCTGAAAGGGACCATGATCTCATGATGAAATCTCCCCTCCATGGTAAATCCAAGGGAGTCCCCTCGCGTGAGCACATCGCCTACTTTCGCCGTGGGATGGTAGTCCCAATGTTTGGACCTATCGAGCGGCGGCATATAGACACCGCGTGTGAGAAAGAGTCCTGTCGCGTCGGCCACTTTTTCTAAGGGATTTTGGAGCCCGTCGAGAATGGAGGTCAAGAGTCCGGGGCCCAGCTCCGCTTCTAAAAGATGACCGGTGAATTCGACCGGGGTATGGAACTCAATGCCGCGCGTATCTTCGTAGACTTGAATTTTCGCATCTTTCCCCGCAATTTCGATCACTTCCGCTTTTAAAGATACATCGGGCAAGCGCACAAAGGCGACCTCTCCCTGTTGGATATTCCCCTGAAACTCGACGTGAAGCAAGTTCCCGAAGGCTTTGACCACCTTTCCTGTCGCTTTGTTTTTCATTTTCATCCTGCTTTATAGGTATCCAGTATCTCTCTTCCCCGCTTCGCATCCAAGGCGTTCCACGCTTCGACGATGAGGAGTCGCGCCATGTAGGACAGAATCCAGTCCATCGAGAAGCTCGTCGTGAGCGCCATCCCGTCAATTTTATTAAATCTGTAGGCGGCAAACACTTTATATTTTTCCCAAGGGTCGCTGCCGCAGGACGCGAGCGCTTCTTTCAGGTCTTCGTACTCGTCCGGCGGGTCATACTCCTTTGCATCCTTTTGGGCCAAAATCTGGGCCACAAGCGGATCATGAGGATCCTCAAACTGCAGCTCCTTAGCGACATCCCGTCCTGTTTCTTTCGCGCGCAGGCCGATCATGACGAGGCGCCATTCCCGCTCAAACGTCAAATAGGCCTTCATGAACCCTTTCTGCTTGGGGATCTCTTCCGCAAAAAAACGGGCGAGGAGCGCCGGAAAATTGTCCATACGCTCTCTGAGCCCCGGATACTCTTCGAGAAAATCGAATACGTACTCGGGCAGAAGATGGTGGACAAGGAGCGCCTCATCGAGTTCTTTTTCATCTAAATTCCCGCGGGGATCTAGGCTTTCCTCCAACAGAAGGCAGCGGATGTTGTGGAGGTCGATGTAGCGCCTCAAGACAACCGTCTTGGCAAAGTCTTTTTTGGAAAGGTTCACCCGAAGCTTTTGACTGAGCTCCTCAAAGGAAATGTCAGGGATTTCCCCAAGAGTCAGCTCAGGCAGCGAGGCGGCTAAGAAGTAGTAGTTAGCCATGGAAAAACAACTCTCGAAAATCTTTGCGGATATATTGAGCGACGAGCTCTTTCAGCGTCGCCTCTGAGATGTCAATCGTCACATGTTCTTTATGCAGCTTTACCTCGACACCGCCTCCAATGGGCATCAGCAGAACGCTTTTTTCTTTCAAGCGGTGGAGGATCTTCTCCGTGAGAAAAGCATTGACGGAAGCGGCGGGTACTGCAGCGGGAATGAAGGCGCTGATGTCAGTGTCAAGCCCCTCCTTCTCAACGGCATTGACGACAGCAGTGACTAAAGCGCCTAAAACGTCAGGCTCTCGCAGACGCTGACCGAGCTGCTTAGAGAGTTCGTGGTTAAAGAGTTTCTCCTCGACAGTCTGCTTGAGGACCTCGAGGGTCTGCCGGCACGCCTGACTGAGCGAGGCCTGAAAAACAGTCCTCTCCTTCTCAATCTCTTCCCTCGCTTTGTGGTGCATTTTCTGCGCTAGGCGGCGGGCTTCATCCACGAGTTCCTCCGCCTTCAAACGGGCCGCAGCCACAATCTCCTCAGCTTCTCTTCTCGCAGGGTCCAGCGTATCCTTCTTGAGGACCTCGCAGATTTTTTTTACCTTGTCCTTACCCGTTTCCAATCCTTTCATGACAATATCCCTTGGGTTTGCCCAGTCTGCACAATATAATACTTCTTCAGTTATTGCCCATCAGAGCTTAATTTTCAAGAGAGAAAAGAGGACAGGTGCAATTAAAAATTTTAAAGAAGGTCTTCGAATTCTTTCTTTTTCTTTTCCAAAAGCTCATAGAGTTCGTAAAGCTGAGTTTCAAGTTGTTCGATCTGCTTTTTTCTCAAGCCTTGAGCTTTGATAAGTTCCGGAGAAGCTGCTCCTGCCCCAAAGCTCTTCTTTTGCTGCTCTTCCAAAGCCATGATCTGTTGCTCAGTCTCATGGATCTGTTTTTCAATCGGCTTGATCGCTGCCGCTCTTTTGGCCACTTCTTCAGCCCTCTTCTTTCGGATATTCGGCTGTGGATTTTTTGGAGGAGCGGGTTTCTTTTTTTCATCCCAGCCAACTTTTTCTAAAAACTCATCGTAGTTGCCTAGGAACACCGTCTGCTGAGCCTCTTCGCAAAGAATAATCTTATCTAACGCCAGTCTTCGTAAAATAAGCTCGCTGTGAGTGACCATGACAACTGTTCCGCTAAAATCTTCCAAGGCATCGATCAGCGCTTCAATCGACTCAATGTCAAGATGGTGGGTTGGTTCGTCTAGCAGGAGAAGGTTGCAAGGCTTAGCGACAATTTTGCCAAGCAATACCCGGCTTCGTTCTCCTCCGGAGAGAACGGAAATCTTTTTCGCTGAAAGCGTTCCGCTGAACATCATCGCTCCGGCAATCCCCTTGATCTCAGTGTAGTTTAAGTGCGGATTGGCAAGTGCGATCTCTTCCTCGATCATGTGATTGCTATCTAAACGATCGACATGCGTCTGTCCAAAATACCCCATCCGGGTGTTGTCAGAAAATTCTATCTCGCCCTTTTGAGGAATTAGATCGCCGCCAAGCAGACGGAGCAGCGTCGATTTTCCCCTCCCGTTTTTTCCAATGATCGCAATCCTCTCTCCTTTTTCAATTTCCATTGAAAAATCTTCAATCAGAGGCTCATCTGTAAAAGAAAACTGCAGATGCTCGGCATCAAGCATTTTTTTCCCGGGGAACGGTGCTTCTTGGAAAGCAAAGGAAAGCTCTGACATGGCGTTGAGCTTTTCTAAGACAGGCTCTCTTTCGATCATCTTCACTTTCGACTGGGCAAGCGCTGCTTTCGAAGCTGAAGCTCCAAACCGGTCAACAAAGCTCTGCAGATGAGCTTTTTTCTTCTCTGATTTAACCCGGCTTTTTTCATGCAGCTCTTCTTCCATGAGGATCTGCTGAAAGAAATCGATGGTCGTTCCTTTGATCTTTCGAAGTTTTTCCCGGTGAATTCCCATCGTATGGGTTGTGACATTGTCCATAAAGTCGCGATCGTGGGAAATCAGAATGAACTCCCCTTGCCACCTGCTTAAGAAATTCTGCAGCCACCGGATCGAAAGAATATCGAGATAATTTGTCGGTTCATCCAAGAGAAGACAGTTAGGCTCTGACACCAGCACTTTGGTCAGGTTCAGCCGGAGCTGATAGCCTCCAGAGAAATCTCCAGGCGCCTTCTCTAAATCTTCTTCGGTAAATCCTAGACCAAAGAGAATCTTTTCCGCTTTATAGATGTCGTCTTTCTCATGATCGGGAAGGCCAAGAGCTGCCTCTTCGATCAAAGTCGGCTGAGTGAACTTAATTTGCTGTTTCAGATACCCAATGCGATAGTTCTTCGGAATACTGATCGTCCCGGCATCGGGCTCTAATTCTCCGTTAATCATCCGAAAAAGCGTCGATTTGCCCGAGCCGTTTCTTCCGACCAGGCCGCACCGCTCCCCCTTTTGCAGAGTAAAGCAGGCATCCTCAAAAAGCGGATGGCCAGAAAATGTTAGACCGACGTGATCGAATTGAACCATAATGAGGAGGGTATTGTAACAACAACCTGACTAAATGTCTTTAAAATCCGACTGGATTGTATATTATTGTATATTATTTTGACAACAAACTCTCCCCCGCTGTAGATTCTTTGCTGTTTTACAAACCAAAAACCTGCGGAGCTTTTATGACAGCCAGCATTGGTCCAACTACAGCCGCTTTGACTCCAGCTGAACCAATTCAACCTCACGTACCTAAATCGCAAATTACCATCGATCTTGACAATCTCTCCGAATATCACGAAATAAAGCCTGAGGATATCCTCATCGGCTCATGTCGTACTACGGATCAAACGCTAGAACCCATTAGCGCAGATAAATTATTAGAACTACCTTTCTCGACTTTGGAGTTCGGCCATTTAGAATCCGATGCTCCGATTTCATTTACCTTTAGGGCCGCAGTAAAAGTCATGGTACTTGCCATCAACCAGAGCGCTAAGCATTGTCGTAACCCTGCAGATCCGATGCCATGCTACCGGCGCGGAGACACGATATTGCCAAAACTTGTGGAGGCGCTGATCGGCACTACCACGGAACGGCCTGACTTGGTTCCAGCGCCGCCGCGCTATGTATATCCCACATGCTCAGCTAGTCCAGGCGATACTCTCCATTGGCAAGGGGTTGTATTGCGCATGCTACTCGATTTAGGGCATATAAGCGCCTATGGAACCGAAGGTTGCGATGATTGGGTCCAGCTCTAGCGGATTGAACTTAAACTTTTTTTTACGGATGTTCATATGACAGGCAAAATTAGTCTCGACCCTACACATGTTTTTCAGATAGAATTATTACGAACCCATGCCCCTAAAACAAAAATTATAATCGATCTCGATAATCTCCCCGAATATTGCGGAATAAAACCCGATGAGGTAGCCATCAACACGTGGGCCAAAGATAAAACTCAGGAGCCGATTTGCGCGGATCAATTATTAGAATTACCGCCTTATCATCTAGAATCTGGTGATTTGGACGAAAGAGCTCCCATTGCATTTACCTTTAGAGGAGCCGTAAAACTGATGGTGATGCTCATTAACCGGAATTCGCAGTATCAACATCAAGGCCCCGGAGAACCCATTCCATGTACTAGTATCCACGAACTGAGCTTCGCCAAGCCTGGGGGTACGCTCGATCTTTTAAATACCTCGCTCGGATTCCTCAAAACAAAGCAACCACAATTAGTTCCCGCGCCTCTGGATTATGATGCCGTAAGAAGGGCAGCATCAAAAAAGAAATTCCCCTATGAACTGGATTGTCCACCCTGCTCAGCTAGCACCCATGCAAATGAGCGTTGGGATGGGGTCATCCTTCGCATGCTAATGGATTTAGGCCATATCCTCGCCTATGGTTCCAAAGATGGCACATTTTGGGTTAAGCTCTGATGAGAGTGAGCTTACGAAAGGCTTTTTCTAGATCGGCCCCTTTTCCTAAGACCGGTTTAAAAAGATCTTTTTTTCGCGCGAGCCGCTTAAAGATCGTCTGCATGTTAAACTCGAGCGGATCAATCCCCTTTTTGAGCTCCTCCCAAGATACGGGCGTAGAGACAGGAGCTCTTTGCCTAGCGCGCAAAGAATAGGGGCAGACCATGATCTGGCCAAATTCATTTTGCAAACAGTCAATATACACCTTTTTTTGCCGTTTTTTTGGCATTCTTTCAAGGGAGGTAATTTTAGGAATTTCTCTATGAGCAATATCAGCTAAAACTTCAGCAAAATGCCTTGCCGTTTTATAATCGTATTTGCTGCCCAGGGGAATGTAAATGTGAAGCCCGGTCGCACCCGATGTTTTGCAATAGTTAGGAAGGCCTATTTTCTCTAGAATATCATGGAGCACAAGAGCTGTTTCTATGACGGCATTAAAGCCTATCGCCTCAGGGTCAAGATCGAGGACAAGATAGGTGGGGTAGCTTAAATTTTTGACTGGAGAATTCAAGATATGCAATTCGATGGATCCTAAATTGGCAACATAGAGGAGCGACTTGACATTTTGAACGACGATATAGCACACTTTTTTCGATCCATGTTGGACCGTAGCAGTTTTCACAAAATCGGGGGCCCCTTTTCCCGCGTCTTTTTGATAAAAACTCTCCCCTGAAATTCCATTGGGATAACGCTTTAACACTAAAGGACGGTTTTTAAGATAAGGCAACATGTAGGGAGCCATCTTCGCATAGTACTCAATCACATCCCCTTTGGTAATTTTCTCTTTCTCCCAATAGAGCTTATCAAGATTTGTGAAGTTCATCGTCATAAATCGGCTGCCTTAATTTTTTATCGTTGGTCCATTCTGCAAAGACAACATTGCAGGAATATTGGGGCTTTAGCCACGTGACCCCCTTTAACTTAAGTTTTGTAATAAAAGGAGATTTTTCTGTTTTGATCTTTTGTAGTTTGTTATAGACCTCTTTTAAAGTTCTACCATCGAAGCCGCCGCCCACTCTTCCCACATAATGAAGCTCTTTATCTTTTTTATAGACCCCTACAAGCAGTCCGCCAAAAAATTTCCTTCCGCCCTTGGGCTCCGTATAGCCGCCGATCACCACTTTTGCATGCTGTTTGACTTTGATTTTAAGCCAATCGCGGCTCCTTGTAAAGACGTAGGGACTGTCTTCTTTTTTGGCCATAATCCCTTCTAGCCCTTTTTTCTTGGCCAGCTCAAAAAAGGCGATCCCTTTTTCTTTCACATGCTCGGAGAATCTAATACGGGACACTTTAGATTGTTTTAAAAGACGTTTGAGGATTTCTTTTCTTTCAATGAGGGGGAGTTTCCTCAAGTCTTTACCATTAAGCGTTAAAAGATCAAAGACATAGTAACAAGGTTTGCCCTCTTTATTTTGAAGCATTTGGAAGTTGGACCTTCCCTTCTCATCTAAAACAACAATTTCCCCATCCAGCATGAACTTTCCGGGAATATTTTTTAATTCATGGAGAATTTCCGGGAACCGCTTGTCATAAGAGGTTTGATTTTTCGAAGTGAGGTGATCTTTAGTCGCAAAGGCTCGATATCCATCCCATTTGACCTCAAAGATCCACCCTTTTTGATCAAAGGGCTCATCGATCAGAGTTGCTTTCACGCGGCGCGTTTCCGTTTCTTCTTATGTTGTTCAAGACTTTGCTTTAAAAGGCCCATGATGTCGTGCACTTTTGTCGACTTAGGCAGCTCCCCTTTCTTAATCGCGACCTTTTTGCCTTTGGATTTTTTGTGGATCAGCTCTTTGAGCTCTTTGGTGTAACCATCTGCATAATCTGAAGGTTTGAACGGCTTCGTAAGTTGATCAATCAGCTCTAAGGCGATCTCCACCTCTTTTTTAGAGGCTGCAGCTTCTTTGGGAATCGTGAGGCCTGCAGCAGGGACAACCTGTGTCTTATAGCGCAGCTGATTTAAGACCAAAACATCTTCATGC
>Ga0207105_1024_pt1 | contig 36400 bp, 22 predicted proteins | sample Alteio_BWMinHeat_77_FD_153569 | JGI IMG/M metagenome (GOLD analysis project Ga0207105, IMG submission 153569) | Enriched cells from forest soil in Barre Woods Harvard Forest LTER site, Petersham, Massachusetts, United States -... | ecosystem: Environmental > Terrestrial > Soil > Temperate forest >... | reverse complement strand
TCCGACCGGCCGTATTCCGGCGGACACACCCGACGAGGCCGCGTTGGCCATCTCGAAGATTGTGAACTACGAGCGTGGGGCAAGCGCAGGTCCATGGCAGGAACAGGCCACTGTCGTCGCCGACCAGAACGCAGGAGATAATTTCTCTGCCGCAGCCCAGACGGCCAGCACACTGCTGCCTCCAGGTCTGGTCGTGACCAAGATATTCGCCGACGGTGAGGAGCCGGCATTGGCCGAGCAGCAGATCGTTGACGCGATCAACAGCGGAACGCTGCTGGTAGATTACAGCGGTCACGGTGCGGAGGATCAATGGTCCTTTAGCGATATTTTTGATAGTTCGACTGCATCGACTCTTGCGAATGGCGATCGTTTGCCCGTCTTCATCCTGATGGATTGTTTGAACGGATTCTTTCAGGACGTCTATTCAACCAGCTTGGCAGAATCGCTGATTTTTGCCCCCAACGGCGGTGCCGTCGCAGTTTGGGCGTCATCAGGTTTCACCGAAGAGCCACCGCAGGCCACGATGAACCAGGCATTGCTGACCGCCTTCAGGCAGAACCCGCAGATGCCGCTTGGTCAGGCGATCCTGCAAGCAAAGCAGGGAATTACCGATCAGGACGTGCGTCGTACCTGGACCTTGTTCGGTGATCCCGCGATGCGAATCCCGCAGCCGGCCATGCCCCAAAAGACCGGTCGCATCAAACCGCAGGGAACCGCGCTTCTGCACTAACCGCTCTATGCGTGTCTGATTTGTTCTCCTCCTCATTGTGGTAGTATGCCGGCCCAGACGTCGTGTACGTTACCGTGCGATGGTCTGGGCCCATTTAGGCCGAGCACAGTATGGCTGGCGCTCGGACGAGGGAGAAATGAAGAACAAGAGATTCAGCGTATGGTCAGCCGCCGGAACGACCGTGCTCGCGATTTTCTGCTTCACTTTTGCGAGCTCTTCGGGCGCATCGACGCAGGCTAGACCCTTGAAAAGTGCGCCTTCGTCCGGCTATATCGCGATCGATTCCCGCGTCACAATTTGCGAGCCCGCTGGCACACCGCTGCCGATTCAGAACTCGGTCAAAGACCTCGCGAATGATTTCGAAAAAGTCTTTGGTGTGGCGCCAAAAATCGTAGCGCGCCAGGAAGATGCCGGCCCTCAAACGATTCTTGTAGGGGAAGTTGCACGAATCCCGGAAGCCATGCGACCTGTGGGGTTGCTCGCTCCTGAATCGTTCGCGATTTCCGTCACGAACCGAGCGAGCAAAACCGTGGTCCTCACCGGGCCAGACCTTCGAGGCGCGATATACGCCGTGTACGAGTTTTCGCGGCAGTATCTCGGCGTCGACCCGATGTATTACTGGAACGACCGCGAGCCAGCGCGGCGAACGAGCATCCGCATTTCCGCTTCGCTGTCTCAAAGCTATCCCGCGCCGGCATTCAAGTACCGCGGACTCTTTCTGAACGACGAAGATCTCCTCACTGGCTGGGCGCCGGGGGAGAAGAAAGACAGAACCGGAATCTCACTGGCCGTTTGGAACAAAGTCTATGAAACAATCCTTCGCCTCAAAGGCAACATCGTCGTCCCCGGCACCTGGATTTTTCCGGACGATCCGCAGATCAAGCTCGCCGGCGACCGTGGCCTGATTGTGACGCAGCATCATGCGATACCTCTGGGCTTGAACGTGGCGCGCTGGCCCAGGGACATTCCGTACAACTACACGACACATCCCGAGATTTTGGAGCGCGCGTGGAAAGATGCCGTTGCTTCGTATGATCCAAACCAGGAGATCTTGTGGTCAGTAGGCTTGCGTGGCTTGTCGGACGTGAGCTACGCGTCGATGGACCCAACTGTCGATGGAAATGACAAGGCTCTCGGCGCCCTCATCAGCAAGGCCATCGCGGACCAGATGCAGATTGTCCGCGCGGTCCATCCCGACGCGAAGTTTGTGACCGATTTTTGGCAGGAGGGTGCACGCCTGGTTCATCAGGGATATCTAACGATTCCGCCTGAGGTGATTCCCGTGTGGGCCGACACCGGCTACGGAAATCCCCAGGATGCAGGGCAAGTCTCCGCAGGACAGGGACTCTACTATCACGTGGCCATGATGAACGGAAGAGCCAATCAACTTACCGAGATGGTTCCAGTCGAGCGGATCTCGGCTGAGATTGGACGCTACGCCAAAGCCCGCGCTACCGAGTATATCCTGCTCAACACGAGTGATATTCGCCCGGTTTCAATGACCACCAAAGCGGTGATGGACATCGCATGGAAAGGATCTTTGACCGGAGGCTCGGCGGCTAGCGACGACTACTATCGAGCATGGGCCAAAGATGAATTCGGTGCGCGCGCAGCGGATGCGGTGGCCGACGTTTACAAGGATTACTTTAGGGCTCCGGCGCATTGGGGTGATCCGCCGCTCGAGTACGGCGACCAGCTCTACCATACCGAGGCGCGTCAGATGATGCTCACCTACATGACGGACGCGCCGCTCTACACCATTCCCAGCCAGGCGCCCTATTGGGAGCCGCCGCGCTTTCTCGGTCCGGCGTTCGGCCGCGGCGTGGGGAAGGATTGGCTCAATCAGACCGTCAAGTTCGAGCTCGAGCAATGCGGCGACGCACAACCACGTTGGGATGCCGTATGGAAGAAGGCTGTGGCCGCCGAGTCATTGGTGGATCCGGCACGGTTGCCGTTCTACCGGGCGCAAGTCCTCGCGATGATTGCCATCAATCGAGACAGCAATCGGATTTTGCTGCTTGTCGTGCAAGCGATTCAAGATTTGCAAGAAGGGGACTCGGCGAAGGCGCACGCGGCGGTGGGCATGGCCCTCACACAATTCGATGATATCCACCAGGCTGAAGCGGCCGCGGAATACGGCAAATGGAAAAACTGGTATCGCGGCGACTGGCTCACCGGCATCGACCGCACGCAGGAAACCGTGAAAAGTTTTTCTAGATTTTTAGACGACCCGCTGACGCATCTTGAGCCGCCGCTGATCTGGAGCTATTGGGAGGCCTACTACCACATCATGCACTACGAAGGCGATCGTTCAGCCGACGTGCAGTAGTCGCCGCGCGAGCGGCTTCAATTACTTGGGAAATTTTCCCGAGCGGCGCCGCTTGGTGTATTCGGCCAGCGCCTGCTCGATGATCGGATACGCTTCCTTCGCCGACTGGATCTCGTCGACTTCGACTGCTTTGCCCTCCAGCAGCTTGTAGTCCTGAAAAAAACGCCGGACCATCGCGATTTTGTGTGGCGGCAGGTCCGCAACATCTTGATAGCTATTGAACTCGGGATCGGCCGTTGCCACAGCGATCACTTTGTGGTCTCTTGCCCCCGAATCGATCATGGTCATAAGTCCGATCGTGCGCGCATGCAAAATCGTGAGGGGCGCCACAGACTCCTGACAAAGAACCAGTACGTCGAGAGGATCGTGGTCTTCGGCGAGTGTCTGCGGGATGAAACCGTAGTTGGCCGGGTAATAGACGGCAGAATAGAGGACGCGGTCCATGCGGATCATACCACTCACCTTGTCGAGCTCGTATTTCACGCTCGAACCGAGCGGGATCTCGATCACGGCCTGAAACTCCTTGGGGATCATCTCGCCGGGGGTAAGGTCGTGCCAAGGATGATTCATGGCGTCTCCAAAGTTCTATTTGAATTTTCCATTGTAACCGGAGGGCGATTGGCCTCCTACGCATTTCAAGACACCTCAAGATGTGAAAAGAATTCGCACGTGTCACGAGGGCCGCGACGTATGCGGCATCCGTCCGCCGGTTCAAGGTGGGCCGAGAGTCTGAGGCCGCGGCCGTTTGGTATACGCGCGGAATTTATAGAATCCGAGAGCGCGCACACAACCAATCACAAGGAAAAAGCCGGTTGGGAATCCGGTCACGCGAACAAGAGAAGTCGCCGCATCAGTTGTCGGCGGGACTGCGCCGAATATTGTCTGCAACGAGTCGCCAAAAGCGCTGGCATTATCGGCCCGACTTGGGGCCTCAAGCGCCGCAACGCTGCTTTGCTCATCGTGGCAGCTGGACGACTCTTCGGCATCGGCTGCTTTCCTTTGTCGAAAAAACGGCGCGGGGCGAATGTTACTAAGTCGGATTTGCCGCGAAGACGGCCTGAGGGTAGAACAAAAGGCTGGCGGCCCGGGCGGTAGCGATTCTCCCCCCGGCTGCAACCCGCCGGAAAAATGCGGCGCTGCGGAAAGACTTGACTGTATCTGTCCAATGGCTGTGCCACAACCAGTGGAGCTCGCTAGTGGGAGGGGCACCGGGAGCTGATTTGGGGCTGTAGCGAATCGTCAAAGAGAGTGTTGACGTGCGATTTCGCGGTGCAAACCTGATATGCGCTGAGGCCAAACGCCCCACGCATGTCTGCACCGTCCAAGATCGCGCCGGTCAGATCGGTTTCGCTCAAGACCGTTTGTGCGAAATGGGCGCCGGTCAGGTCCGAATTGCGCAGGCTGGCACCGATCAAAATAGCAGAGCCAAGGTCAGCATCTTTCAAGTCCGAGCTCTGCACGTTGGCTGACCACAGATATGCCTGGCGCAAATCGGCGTGTTCCAGGTTCGCTTCATCAATGTGTGCGTTGCGCAAGTCCGTGCGACCAAACGTAGCGCGAATAAGAGTTGTATTCGAGAGCATGGCGTCGTAGAGGCTGGCCCCGTCAAAGCGCGCATCCATCAAATAGGTACCTGCCAGATTCGCGTAGGAAAGGTTCGCGTTGCGCAAGTCGATACGCGCAAGGTGTGCGTCGGTGATCGTGGCGCGGTCCAGATTCGCGTGATTCATCCGCGCGCCGTCCATGATGGCGAACTGAAAGCTGCTCTGTGTGAGGTCGGCCGAGCGGAAATCGGAGTCGGAAAGATAGGCGCCGCGGAAATCAGCGTGCCAGAGGTGCGCGTTGGCAAGGAACGCACCATAGGCCTGGGCATATCGGAATCGCGGGTCGTTCAGCTTCACTCCACGGACCGAGCCAACCGTTTCGTCGCTCCAGTTCCACCCCGCCGGGGCCGTCGAAATTTGAGCTTCTGTAAGGTTTGCAAACGGATCGTAACCGACAGCCCAAAAAACGGTTGGTGCCCACCGGCGAATGTTTGCTGTGCCGTACTGCGGCGCGCGAGAGCGGTCGTGAGGTGCGCCGGCAATCGTGCCGAAAGAGAAGAACGTAGCGATTACGAACAACACGCCGACGAGCACGGGCGGCCGTGCTGTCCTCATCCAGTCGCCGATTCGGGAGGTGAGCGCGCGCTGGAGCGTCCACGTTTCTTGCGGACGGCCGACTTTAAACGTTGCGTGCAGGGCGACACCGGCGGAAATCGACGCAAGCAGTTCGTGCAGGACCGTGCCGTGAATTTCCTGGACGGTGAGGTACCGCGCCCAGAAAAGGAAAAGCATGATCGGGACAATCCAATACGCGGCGAGAAGCGAGACGGTCGTCTCAAGATTGCGGGAGGATGGCGCGTCTTGGTTCATCCAACGGAAATGTGCGCGCAACAAGCCGAGGACGATGCCGGACTCTTTTTCGCCGAGCGAGCTGCCGTCGGGGAAAACGGCAGGCAATTCGAGGGCGGCGCCCCAGATGCGCTGGACTTGAGCAAGAAACGCCAGATAGAGAAGGAAGAGCACAACGGGAGCAATGAGAAAAATCTCGGCCGACGGCATGGCGGCCGCGGCTCTGGCCGAATGCAGAAACGGCAAAATGGCCGAATCGGTGACGAGCTGAATGTCTTTTGTCTTCCAAATGGCAACAGCGGAGAGCACGCTGAGCGTCATGATCGTGGTGAAGAAACGCAAGGCGCTACGCGCGGACGTTTGAAACGCGGCGAGGGCGGGGAACTGGGCGATTTGCGACGGCAGAGATGCTTCGCGAAGATTCGCGCCAGCGAGCTGGCGCGGCACGAGCCCGAGCGCCGTTTCAAGTGAAGCTCCCTCGAGATTCGCTCCCTCAAGATTGGCACCAACCAGGCAGGCTTCTTCAAGATCCGCGCGGACCATGCAAGCATCGCGAAGGTCGGCAAGCAACAGATCCGCGCTCTTGAGATTCGCGTAATGCAAATCGGCGAGCCGCAGATTCACGTTGATCAGCTCAACACCGTCGAGCTGCGCGTTGGCTAGATCAGCCTTCTTGCCGTTCACGCCTTTTGATTCAACCCACTCACGATGGCTCGCGAGAGTCTCTTCGAATTCCCAGTTGCTTGTGGGTCCAGGGAGGGACGCAAGAGGCAGGCCGGGCGCGGAGCGCTCTTTGCCTTCGGACCTCGCGCGCGGCGGCTTCGCGTCTTCGGTGCGCAGTTCCTCTGATGCAGCTGCCAGGACGGTAGCGGCGTCTTCAGGACAGAGTTCGGTCGCCGAAGCCCAGGGCTGTGCAGTATCTGAAGGCGCGACCGTCGGCGGTTCAGAAAATGGATCCTTTGGCAGCGCTTCGGGAGCACGCTGTTGGTCGGTTGGACTTAACGCAGGTTCTTCTGGGGATGGAGCGGCGGCCTTGGCGACAAACTCTTCGACCTGCGTTTGAGTTATTTGCGTTGGTAACGGATCGGTCTTGGGTTCAGACTTCGATGCCGCTTCTATTTTGCGGGCCGCCAGACCCAACGGCGCCGGGGGAACAGCAGCCCCTGACCGCTTTTCCTCGCTAGAAGTCTCGACCGGTTCGTCCGCAAAAAGCTCGGCAAGAACATTAGCTGCGGAGGGAAGCGCACTCGCGTGAACCAATTCTTTGTGACGGGAGAAGGCAATTGAGCGCGCCAGATCTGCGGCCGGCGACTCCTCAGCTTGCGATTTGTCGACGAGCGGCACTTCGATCACAGGATCAGGCGTGCGTGTCTCTTCAGCAGGCGGAGGCAGCTCGGCCGTCGCGGTGGCTGCTGCGTCGGCAGGGAACAAGGTGTCGCTCACTTCTGGAGCGGACGCTTTTGTGCCCGCACTGGAACGCCGAAAGAAAAGCCGCATGGATGAATCCGTTTCCCCTGAATGGGCTGAAGAATCCGCGCGAACAAACCGCCCGCAGTGCCCGTTCCCCCCGTGGGAGGGCCGCCCATCGAGAATATCGTATCGCGGCGAGGAACAGCCGACCCCCTGTCCAACAGTGCAACAGGCGTACAGCTGGCCGAGAGTTTCACTCCAGAGGGAATGGAGATGGGCGGAAAGCCGGCGAAAAAGCGTCGCAGCGGCTCTCTGCCCTTGGCCGTGCAATATTCCAGAGTTCCGCTGTATCCTTACTGGGTACATTTCAATCTAGAGCGCGCGATTTTTGGGGGGGCGGGCTTTCACGCGGGGGACAACACGGTGAGCGTTTCGACTGCCACGGACAAGAAAGTGCCGACAAGAACCGAATCGGACAGCATGGGGAAAATTGAGGTCCCCACCGACCGTTATTACGGCGCACAGACGGCGCGTTCGTTGATTCATTTCGACATTGGGCACGACACCATGCCGGACGAACTCGTCCGTGCCTTCGGAATCCTGAAAAAGGCTGCCGCGCTGGTGAATCAAGATCTGGGCAAGCTCTCGCCCGAGAAGTCCAAATTGATCGTGCAAGCCGCGGACGAAGTGATTGCCGGAAAGCTCAACGATCATTTCCCGTTGCGCATTTGGCAGACGGGCAGCGGCACACAAACCAACATGAACGCGAATGAGGTGATCTCGAATCGCGCGATTGAACTTGCCGGCGGAGTGATGGGCAGCAAGAAGCCGATTCATCCGAACGACGACGTAAACATGTCGCAGTCGTCAAACGATACGTTTCCGACGGCAATGCACATCGCGGCAGCCGCGCGAGTCGCCCAAGCCCTTATTCCATCGGTCGAGGCGCTGCGGCGTGCGCTTTCGGCCAAGGCCGGCGAATTTGGCGCGGTCGTAAAGATCGGCCGCACGCATTTGATGGATGCGACGCCGCTGACCGTTGAGCAGGAAATGTCCGGCTGGGCGAATTTGCTCGAGCGTGACGTTACCCGGCTAAAGGAAGTTCTCTCGGGACTCTACGATTTGGCAATCGGCGGAACGGCTGTCGGCACCGGGCTGAACGCCCATCCAGAATTTGCCGAGCGGGCTGCGAAAAAGATTGCCGAGCTAACGGGGCTGCCGTTCCGTTCGCATCCGAACAAATTTGCGGCGCTTTCCGCGCACGACGAGCTGGTTTATGCCAGCGGTGCTCTGAAGACGCTGGCGGCTTCGCTCATGAAGATTGCGAATGACGTTCGCTGGCTCGGGTCAGGACCTCGCGCGGGGCTGGGCGAGCTGATTCTGCCTGAAAACGAGCCGGGCTCATCGATCATGCCCGGCAAAGTGAATCCCACGCAGTCCGAGGCGATGACCATGGTAGCGGCGCAGGTGATGGGTAATGACGCCGCGATCGGATTCGCCGGTTCGCAGGGAAACTTCGAACTTAACGTCTTTAAGCCTGTTATCATTCACAATTTCTTGCATTCGGTGCGACTGCTCGCCGATGCATGCCGTTCCTTCCGCGAACACTGCGTGGATGGAATGCAGATCGATCGCGAGCGGATCGATTACTACGTGAAGAATTCTCTTATGCTTGTTACGGCGCTCAATTCGAAGATCGGTTACGACAAAGCAGCGGAAATCGCGAAGAAAGCTCATCATGAACGGCTTACCCTGCGCGAATCGGCGCTGAAATTGGGTTACTTGACCGACAAGGAATTCGATGAACTTGTGCGTCCGGAGAAGATGACGCATCCCTGAGCAAACGATGAACGGAATTCCCCCGCCGGTGAGTCTACGGTTCGCATGGCTCGAACGAACCTAGCGTCCTGGCCCTCGGTTTCCGGGAGCCGGATCGCCGCCGGTGCCTGGCTGGGTCATCTCGATGTCGAGCGTAATCGAAATTTCATCGCCCACGATTCCTGGATCGGCGGTGATGCCGAAATCCCGGCGGTCGATCTTTGCGGTGGCCTCGGCGCCTCGGCGCATCAGACCGTTTTGATTAATCGTAGGCGAAGGGCCGCTCACGTCAAATGTGACTTCCTTGGTCACACCGTGCATCGTCAGGTTGCCGGTCATTTTTGCCGCCCCGTCGCCGGTCTTCCAAATTCTCGTAGATTGAAAAGTCATGGAAGGAAATTGGGCCACATTGAAGAATTTGTCGCTCTTGAGGTCGTTGTCTCGGGCGGCGACGCGCGTGTCGATCGAACCGACGTCGATTGAGGCGATCACAGAGGACTTTGAAATGTCGCTATCATCGAGCATCACCGTACCACTGAAACTGGTAAAGCTGCCCTGTACATTGGAAATACCGAGGTGCCTGACGTTGAATTGTGCCGCTGAGTTCTTTGGATCGATGTCCCACTTGGTCGCCGCCGCCAACGCGGGTCCCGCAAGCGCCAGAGCGAGCACACACCCTGCAAGCCACCTCTTCATGCAAAGCCTCCCCTTTGGTTGAACTTCCACGTACCGGTTTAGACGCACAGCGGGCGATTCTGGGTAAGTCAACCTGCGGAACGATGGCTCGCCGAAAGAGCTTCGCCTGGGGCGGCCCGGGTCTCGGCGAGGTGAAGTGGGACGCTGGCTTCGAGAACTGCGCCGCCGTCGGATTTCAGCTCGAGGCGGCCGCCAAGGCTGCGCACGCGCTCACGCATGCCTGCAAGTCCCACTCCCAGCCCCGGATTGCTGGTCCGAAAGCCATCAATTACGTCGTCTGGTATGCCCTTGCCGAAATCGCGCATGCGCAACGAGACAGAGTCCTTGTTCGCTATCACCTCGATCTCAACGGACCGACTCTCAGAGTGCTTATGAACATTTGTAAGCCCCTCTTGAAGAATGCGAAAAAGCGCCAATTCGACATCTGGAGACATGCGTGGCATATTCTCCGGAATCTCAAGTTTTACTTGAATATTGCTGCGCTGCGAAAAACCATCGACAAGCCACCGGGCGGCAGCCTCGAATCCGATTTCGTCCAGCAGCGGAGGATGCAAGAGGTGCGAAAGGGTGCGTGCGCCAGAAAGGCCGACTTCAAGTTCGTTGTGAGATTCCAAAAGAAGGTCTCGGCATTGATTTAATTGACCTTGCTCGGCGGACCGCTCGGCCATTTCGAGGTTCATTTTGAGCGCGGTGAAGACTTGTCCGATGCTGTCGTGCAGTTCTCGTGCAACGCGCCGACGTTCATCATCCTGCACGTGCAGAATCTTCGCGCTTAGGTGCATGACCGCCTGCTCGGCGTGACGACGTTCGTTTAACTCGTTCGACAGCTTGTAAAAATTGGCCGAGATTAGCAGCAGCACAATAGCGAACGAAACGAGCACAACGATGCGTACTTTCCGATAGCTTGCGGCGGAGATCGTCCGCCGAAGGGCCATGAGGTGTCCCTCTTGCCCATTCATTCTGTCAAGGATCGCGGCAGCTTGATTCTCGACGGCTGCACCCGACTGCGTCCATTGTATTTGTTGGGCAGTGTCGGTGCCGTCCTGTCGATGCGATTCGATGGACCGGCTGAGAATCGCCAGCCACTGGTCGAGTACGGGGCTGAGGTCGTCGCTATTCGCCAGCTGTGCGGGGTTGTCTGAAATCAGGCTTCGCAAGTGAGCCACTTCAGCTGGAATCGTTGTTAGTGCACGTCGGCACGCAGCCAGCGCCGATGTGTCACCAACAAAAACGTACATCTGGCGGGCTTCGGCCGCAGAGGCGATATCACCACGCAGCCCGATGATTCCATTTTCAACTTGGTAGGTGTGCTCGACCCAGTATTGGTCGCGAGCCAGGCGGGAAGTGATCGCATCGGATATGAGCGCGATCGCCACCAGGACGGATAACGCCAGAGCAAATTCGATCCACGGCATCCGTTTTGTGAGCCGAAGCACGATTCCCTCGCCTTCGACTATAGCGCCATGTCGTAAGCGTCAAGTGACAAAAATCGGTGCTGCTTGCGATGCGCGAGCGCCGGACGTCGCGAGCCCGGCAGCTTGAATTTAGCCAGCGAATCCGCTGTTTGTAAACTTCAAGTGAAACTTTATATGCAACATTCGGTCAAAGCTACATGATGGGCTGAGGCATTGTCCGCCGGACGGGTTTGAAGAAACCGGTTAAAGTGACGCCTTAAATGTCGGCGGGCCGACGCTCGGCACGGAGCGGGAGAGCAATAACGGCACCGAGAAGAAATCCGCCGATGTGAGCCCACCAAGCAACTCCTCCAGCATTCGGCGCGAACCTGGGATCGAGAGAATTTAGTCCGCTAAGGAATTGAAGCGCAAACCAAAGGCCAATAAAGATGAACGCGGGCAGGCGGATCGTCCACCAGATAACGATGATCGGTACCAGCGTTAGGATGCGGCTGCCGGGAAACAAAACGATATAAGCGCCGAGCACACCCGAAATCGCTCCACTGGCGCCAATCGAAGGCACATGGGATCCCCAGGAAAATAGAACTTGCGCGATGCCAGATCCGACGCCGCAGAAAAGATAAAACAGCAGAAACGGGAACGACTCGAAGCGGTCCTCGACGTTTCCGCCGAAAATCCAGAGGAACAGCATGTTCCCTATAATGTGAAGAAAGCCGCCGTGAAGAAACATGCAAGTGAATAGTGGTAGCAGCGCCTGTCCAGCGGTGTAGTGCGACCCTCGAAGTGCGGCCTCGATTTTGTAAGGAATTAGGCCGTAAGTCTTGATCAATGCGTCGCTGGCGTGCGGGCCGAGTGAAAGTTGATAGGCAAATAGAGCTGCGTTTGCAGCAATCAAAAGCAGGGTAACAGCCGGGAATGATCGCCGCGGCGTCATGTCCTTCAGGGGAATCATGGATGGCTATTTTGACCGCCGCGCTTGTGGACAGGAGTGCGATTCATGGTCCGCATGAAAACCCAATGTAGCGTAGACCATTGCGTTTTCAAAATGGCGTGAGCCTTTGGTGGGGCAGAGAATCGGTTCGGTAGCAGGAGAAGCCCCATGTTAACATTTGCACGCTGGGCGGGGCTGTGATACAAAAAATTGTTTCGAGCCAATGCCACTGCATGAGTCCGAAGCAATCGTCCTGCAAAACTATCCGTTGGGCGAGGCGGACCGGCTGGTCAGTTTTCTCTCTCGAGCGACGGGCCGTATGCGCGGAGTTGCGGCCGGGGCGCGGAAGCCAAAAAGCCGGTTTGGGTCGACGCTCGAGCGGTTGACTCACGTGCGGATTTGGTATCACGAGCGCGAGACACGCGAACTGGTTCGGATCAGCGAGTGCGAACTCATCGAGTCGTTTCTTGATGCGTTTCGCGACTACGCATCGAGTATCGCTTTAGGGCTTTTCAGCGAGATCACGCAGGCCATCCTGCCTGACCGCGAGGCTTCCGACGCGAATTTTCGGCTCTTGTTACTCGCTTCGCAGGAAGTGAAGCGGACGGGGAAACCTGAGTTACCCCTCGCCTATTTCGCACTCTGGTCAGTGAAGCTGGGCGGCTGGCTTCCAGCTTTGGACCGTTGCGCAAAGTGCGGTCGCGCCGTCGGTGGCGGGGAGCCGGCGTTCTTTTCCCCGCGGGCCTCGGCGATTTTCTGCTCTCGCTGCCGACAGCCCGGGATGCGAACCCTTTCCGCGAGCGCGTTGAGCGCAGCGCGAAAGATGCTGACTGAGCGACTGGACAAACTAAACGAAGATGTGGCCGAGCCAAAATTTCTGCGCGAGATCACGGACTGCATGCTCGATATCGTTGAGCATCAAATCGACCGCAAATTAACTTCAAGAGAATTATTAGAGCCGCCGGAACGCTGAAAAAGCCGAAGGGAAAGACTTAAAGTTATACATGAAGACCGCGCATAAGTCGAAAGTGTCTCCCCGGCCACGGAAAGGCCTCTCCTTTCAGGACCTCATCTTCAAGCTGGAGCAATATTGGACGAACCGCGACTGCATCCTGCAGCAACCCTACGACGTCGAGGTTGGCGCCGGCACAATGCACCCGGAAACGTTCTTGCGCGTGCTCGGTCCGAAACCATATCGGGTCGTTTATGTGCAGCCAAGCCGACGTCCGGCAGACGGTCGCTACGGAGAGAATCCCAATCGCCTCTACAAGCACCACCAGCTGCAGGTGATCCTGAAGCCCTCTCCGAACAACATTCAGGGTCTTTATCTCGATAGCCTCAAGGCGGTCGGTATCAACTTAAAAGAGCACGATATTCGGTTTGAAGAGGACAATTGGGAGTGGCCCGCCGGCGGGGCGTGGGGTACTGGCTGGCAGATATTGTTGGACGGCCTTGAAATCACGCAGTTTACCTATTTCCAGCAGTGTGGCGGCGTAGATCTGGATCCAATTTCGGTCGAACTCACCTATGGGCTGGACCGGATCGCCGCCTATCTGCAGGGCGTTGACAACGTATACGATGTCCGTTGGTCTGATTCGGTCAGTTATGGGGAAGTGCGCCTGGCCGAAGAACAACAGTTTTCGGCTTACAGCTTCGATCACGCGGACGCGGCCGCGACTCGGAAGCAGTTCGATATCGTCGAAGCGGAAGCTGCACGCCTTTTATCCGGTTACTTTGCCCTGAAAGGTGCGGCTAGAGAGCGCTTTCCGGTCCTACAAGCCTACGATCTCACTCTCAAGTGCTCTCATTTTTTCAACTTGCTCGATGCGCGGGGGGCGATTTCGGTAACCGAGCGCGCTGCGATGATTGGTCGCGTGCGCAAACTGGCGACGCAGGTAGCGAAGGCCTGGCTTGATCAGCTCGCTGTCGCCGACAAGCCTGCCGAGGTGAGCGCATGAGCCCGAGCGCGAGAAAATCGGGACCGTCGGCGGCGCTCGCAAACGCCAAAACGCAAAAGCCCGCCGTCGGGGATCTGCTCTTTGAAATCGGTTGCGAAGAAATTCCCGCAGGCATGATCGCGAAGGCTGCCGAGGAGTTAAAGCAGCTTCTTAAGACACAACTCGAGAGCACCGGATTGGTCGGCGCGCCGACATCTGAAATAGCACTTGAGATATTCGGCGCCCCTCGCAGACTTGCGGCGATTGCAAAGGGTATTTTGCTGCGGCAGGAAGATGTAACCCGGGAAATCACCGGCCCACCGAAATCGATCGCGTACGACAGCATGGGGGAGCCTACTCGTGCCGCGTTCAGCTTTGCCGAAAAGAACAGCGTGAAAGTCTCCGATCTTGTCATTGTTGAGTCGCCCAAGGGCCCGTTAGTGGCCGTGCGCAAAGTTGTCGTCGGTGAACCGGCCTCGAAGATTCTCGAGCGGGCGCTTCCCGAAGTGATTCGCGAGATTTCCTGGCCGCGGTCCATGTATTGGACCGGCGTGCGCGGCGCGCGCTTTATTCGCCCGATCCGCTGGATTGTCGCGTTGCTCGACGGTAAGGTGATTCCCTGCGAATATGCCGAAGTTAAGGCTGGGAATCGGTCAGACGGGCACCGTTTCCTCGGGAAGCGCCGAGTTCCGCTCAGCGGTCCGAAAGACTACGAGCCGAAGCTCAAGACAAACTTCGTTTTGGCGCGTCCGGAAGTCCGCCGCAAGAAGATTGAAGACGAAATTCATGCCATTGCGTCGCGCAAAGGGCTTAAGGCACACGAAGACTCGCGGCTGCTCGATCTTGTGACCTATTTAAACGAGTATCCAACCGTGATCATCGGCAATTTCGAGGAGAAATATCTCGGGCTGCCGGAGGAGATCCTGATCACGGTGATGCGCGACCATCAAAAATACTTCGCCCTGGAATCCCGACGGGGCGAGATTGCCCCGCATTTCCTTGCCGTCATTAATCTTTCGCATGACGCGAAGGGCTTGGTGCGAGCCGGCCACGAACGAGTGATCCGCGCACGCTTTGCCGATGCCCAATTTTTCTGGGACGCGGACCAGAAAACGAAACTGGGCGACTATTTGCCGCGCCTCAAAGCTGTAACCTACGAATCGCGTCTGGGCAGCTACCACGACAAGGTTGAGCGCATGCGCGCGGTCGCACGATGGCTCGCCGACCAATGGTTCAGCGGCGGTATTAAGGAAGCAGATGTTACTGGCTCTGATCGCGCCGCAGAACTGGCAAAGTGCGATCTCGTCACCACCATGGTGGTTGAATTCAGCGAATTGCAGGGCATTGTCGGCGGACTCTATGCCCGTGCACAGGGCGAGCCGGACGAAATCGCCGACGCAGTCTACGATCATTACAAGCCGCAGGGCTTGGATGAGGGCGTCCCGCGCAATCTGACCGGCTGCATCGTGTCTTTTGCGGACAAACTGGACTCGATCGTAGCGTGTTTTGCCGTTGGGGCAATCCCAACCGGCTCAAGCGACCCCTTCGCACTGCGCCGCGCCGCGCTCGGAATCGTCAAAATCGTTTTGGAAAAGGGTCTCCCACTCTCGATTTCGGCGGCAATCTCGGCGGCGGCCAAAAGTTTGCGCGAGCACGCGCCTCGCATCACCCTGTCTGCGGACGTCGAGAAGCAAGTGCTGGACTTCGTCGTCGATCGCGCGAAATTTATCCTGCGCGAAAAGCGAGGCTTCGCCTATGACGAGATCAACGCTGTGTTCGCCTCAGGAGCCGACGACCTGGTCGATGCCGTCGATCGCATTTCCGCCGTGAAGGCGATTCGTAGTACGAGAAACTTCCCGCCTCTCGCGGCAAGCTTCAAGCGAATTCGCAATATTCTGGAAAAATCGGCGGGCGGCGGCCACCAGTCGCATCCCGGCGTGAAGCAGGATCTGCTAAAGGACGAATTCGAGAAACAACTTCACACTGCCGCACAGCGGATCGGGGAAGAGGCGGGCCGCAGGCGCCGCGACAAAAAATATAAGGCCGCACTTGAGAAGATTTCAGAGCTCCGTCCGGCGGTAGATATGTTCTTCGAGAAAGTTCACGTGATGGCTGAGGATCCGGAGGTGCGAAAAAACCGCATCGCCCTACTTGCCGGATTACTTAAAGAATTTTCTACGATTGCAGATTTCTCCGAGCTGGGTGCAGAGGAAGTTAAAGATTAGACTCATCTCTCAGTTTGCGCTGCCCGCGCGGTGCAAAGTTCTACTTGAAATGTCGGCGGGCCGACAGAATTGCAAACGGCAAATTTGATGTTTTGTATGAGATGTCGAAAATCCGACATCTCAGTTCGAGCTTGAAGCGACCGGGTGATTCTGCCGTGGGGGCGAGTCGCCTGATCGACGGTCGAAGTCGGTGAATTCGGGCACAGGATCTATTCCAATCAGCGAGGACTGAAGAAGATGAAATACGTTTATTTTTTCGGGGCGGGAAAAGCGGAAGGCACCGGAGACATGCGGGAGGTTCTCGGTGGGAAAGGCGCAGGTCTGGCCGAAATGACCAAGATCGGACTCCCAGTCCCGGCAGGTTTCACAATCACTACCGAGACCTGCGACTACTTCTATAAACACGACAAGAAATATCCTAAGGAGCTGCGGGCCGAGGTTCTGAAAAACGTCGCAAAGCTCGAAAAGGTCGCGAGAAAGAAGCTCGGCGATGCAAAAGATCCGCTGTTGGTGAGCGTGCGCTCGGGTTCGGCGAGATCCATGCCTGGAATGATGGAGACAATTCTTAATCTTGGCCTCAACAGCAAATCCGTCGAGGGCCTTGCGAGGGCTACAAACAATGATCGTTTCGCTTGGGACGCCTATCGCCGCTTGGTCCAAATGTATTCGAGCGTGGTGATCGGGCTGCCGAAGGACGATCTTGAAACGCGCCTTCGCAATATGAAGCAGCAACTAGGCGTTAAGGATGACACCGACGTCACCGCACAGGGCTGGCGGCAACTGGTTGGTGAATATAAGGCCTATTTCAAGGAAAAGACGGGCAAAGACTTCCCGGAGGACCCGATCGAGCAGCTCTTTGGAGCCATCGGCGCCGTGTTCGGGTCCTGGATGGGCGAAAAGGCCGTCACGTATCGCCGCGTGGAGAAAATCACCGGCCTGCTCGGGACGGCCGTGAATATCGTGCAGATGGTTTTCGGCAACACGGGTGAGGAATCGGGCACCGGCGTCTGCTTCACTCGCGATCCCAGCACCGGCGAAAAGAAATTCTGGGGCGACTTCTTGCTGAACGCCCAGGGTGAAGACGTTGTCGCCGGCATTCGCACTCCAATGCCATTGAGCGAAATGGCCAAGAAGATGCCGAAGGTCTACAAGCAGCTCGAGAAAGTGCGTGAGAAGCTCGAAAAACACTATCACGAGATGCAAGACATGGAGTTTACGGTCGAAACCGGCACGCTATATATGTTGCAGACGCGCACCGGGAAGCGATCGCCCGCAGCGACGTTCCGCATCGCCGTGGACATGGCGAATGAAAGGCTCATTTCCATCAATGAAGCGATCTCGCGTGTGAAGCCCGAGGACATCGAGCGCCTCTTCTATCCGGTCCTCGATGTTTCGGTTTCGCGCAAAGAACTCGAGAGCCGCAAAATCGCCGAGGGTATCAACGCAGTGCCCGGAGCTGCGGTCGGCAAGGCAGTATTTACAGCCGAAGAAGCTGAGCATTGGGCGCAAAATGGAGAGAAAGTTATTCTTGTCCGGCGCGAAACGAGCCCCGAAGACGTGGGCGGCATGCACGTGGCACAAGGAATTCTCACGGCCACAGGGGGGAAGACCAGCCACGCCGCCGTTGTTGCCCGCGGATGGGGCAAGTGCTGTATCGTCGGCGCCGACAAGGTCGAGATCGATTCGCACGCCAAAAAGTTCACTGCGGGCGGCCGCACGATCAAGCAAGGCGACTGGCTCACCCTCGATGGCGGAGACGGATCGGTCTACACCGGCGAGATCGGCCTGACGCGTCCCGAGCCGCCCAAAGCCTACGAAACCATCATGAAGTGGTGTGACAAGGTCCGCACACTTGGAGTCCGAACGAATGCGGACACGCCAAACGACGCCCGCGTAGCTCGTCAGATGGGCGCCGAGGGAATCGGTCTCTGCCGCACCGAGCATATGTTCTTCAAAGACTTCGAATTTCCGGAAAAGAGCATCGAGCGTCAGGACGCGATTCAGGAAATGATCATCGCGGACACTCCGGAGGCACGGCGCAAGGCTCTCGAAAAGCTCTTGCCTTTCCAGCGCCGCGACTTCACGGGCATTTTTGAAGCGATGGATGGCTTACCGGTCACCATCCGCTTGCTCGACCCTCCGCTCCATGAATTCGTGCCGCACGAGCCAGCCAAACAAGCTGAACTCGCCAAGAAAATCGGCGTTCCAGCCGAGGCGGTTGCTCGCCGCGTCGAGCAGTTACACGAAGCCAACCCGATGCTTGGCCATCGCGGCTGCCGACTTTCGATCACCTATCCCGAGATTCTCGAAATGCAGGTGAGGGCAATCATCGAAGCGGCCATTGATTGCCAAAACAGAGGAATTAAAGTTTTACCTGAGATTATGCATCCGCTCGTTCTGGACGAGAAGGAGCTTAAAATTCTCGAAGTAGCCACAAGGCGGGTCGCTGACAACTTGATTTCAAAAGCTAAAGTAAAACTTGAATATCTGGTCGGCACAATGATTGAGCTACCGCGCGCCGCGTTGCTCGCGGGGCAGATCGCGAACGTCGCCGAGTTCTTCTCGTTTGGCACAAACGATCTCACGCAAACCACCATGGGCCTTTCGCGCGATGACGCCGGCCGATTCCTGCCGGAATATTGCGACGAAAACAAAGCCGCGATCTTCAAGGTCGATCCGTTCCAGACAATTGACGTTGCCGGCGTGGGCCAAATGGTTGAAATCGCCGTGAAGAATGGCCGTAAAACTCGCCCGAAACTGAAGCTCGGAATTTGCGGCGAGCACGGTGGTGACGCCGAGAGCGTGCGCTTCTTCCACAAGGTCGGATTGAACTACGTCAGTGCGTCGCCGTTCCGGGTCCCAATTTCCCGGTTGGCCGCGGCACAAGCGGTGATTGAAAGCAGAGCGAAGTAACTCGGTCAGGGCGTGAGTTCCAACCAATAGACCAAAGCCCCTCAGGCTCACAGCTTGAGGGGTTTTTTCTTGCCCGGCGGTTTTTGATACCGGTTCGATGCTCAACGACGGACGTGAGTATCGTCGTGGCCCAATCTGTGAATCGTTTGAACGAGGCTCGTATCGAGCTCGGTCTTGTCAAGAAAGGTGGAAGCGCCAAGAGACAGCGAGGCCCGACGATAGGGCTCCGATCCCATCGCACTGGTCATGATGATGCGAATTTCGGGAGACTCGTGCAGGATGGCACGCGCGGCCTCCAGCCCATTCATTACAGGCATGGAAACATCCATTAGGATCACATCGGGACAGAGCTGACGGGCCAGCGCTGCGGCAGCCTGTCCGTTATCTGCTTCGCCGACGATTTTGAGTTCTCGATCGGTTTCCAGTAAATCGCGCGTAAGCCGACGGATCCTTTCTTCATCGTCAACGATCATCACCTTGATAGTTTTTTGTGGCGTTCGCATTCGCGTGTAGGCCCGGTCGGCGATTCTTGTTCAGCGTCTTTCTTCCCTGTTCACCGGGTACGGCGAACGTAGCATCGGCCCATGGGGCTTGCAATACATGAGGGGATTGAGAAGCAGCGAAATTGAGTCCGATTACGAACCAAGCGCCCGGGTTTCCCTCTGATCCAATAAATCCTTTTTATGCAACCGATTGCGGCGACGCCTGGGGAACCGCAGCGGGGATGCGTACGGTAACGGTCGTACCGGAAGAACCCGATTCGATGTCGAAATGTCCACCCTGCTCGCGAACGCGCTCACGCATTCCTGCCAAACCTACGCCGACTCTCCCGCCAGTCGCCCGGAACTGCTTCAGCACATCTACTGGAACGCCTTTGCCATAGTCGCGAACCCTGAGACTGGCATCGGCTGGCGAAATGACCAGCGTGACTTCGGCGCTCGTGCTGCCGGAATGGCGGTGGATATTGGCCAAACATTCCTGCAAAACGCGAAAGAGCGCGACCTCGACAGGAAGCGGCAAACGCGCGCTGTTCTCCGGGATATTTGCGGTGACGCGGATACCGCTGCGCTCGGAAAAGCCTTCGATGTACCACCGCGCGGCGAAAAGGAACCCCATGTCGTCAAGCAGCGGCGGGTGGAGCAGGTAAGAGATCGTTCGCGTCTCAGCAATGCTGCGATCAAGGAGTTCGATCGCCTCGGCGAGCAGCTCGGTTTGCGTCACGCCCGTGCGCATGTAGCGTGAAAGGTTCATCTTCGCCAGGCTCAGATATTGCCCAAGGCCGTCATGAAGTTCGCGCGAAAATTTGCGGCTCTGCTCATCTTGCATACGAATCAAACGGACGCTAAGGAGGCGCAGGGTTTCCTGGCTCTCGATGGCCGAGCGCTCTGCGCGACGGCGCTCGGCGAGTTCAGCGAGCAGAAAGCGATAGTTTAAGTAGAGCAGAGCAAGTGCAACGCCGAAGGCGGTCGCTAGAACAACGACGATTGCCAGGAAAAGCTGTTCGGAAACGATACGGCCCTGATCGGCAAATGCCTGCTCGTGTGTCTCGAGATCCTCGAGATAAATCTTGATTTGGTCGGCGACGTCCACGATCTGCCGCGTATAGCCATCTTGCGCGCTCGAGTCAGTCTTACCCGCTTCCGCATCAAGTAGTGCGGATCGGATGATCGCCATGCGCCGATTTGTAAGCACAGCAAGCTGCGTGTAGGAGTCATGATGCGCAGCGATGTCGGAGGTCTGGGCGAGAATCGCATCCAGTTGGGACGCCGAATCCGAGAGACGGGCATTGGCTTCGGAAAGATACTTTCGATCCCGGTTGCTCACATAGAGCGTCCGCGCTCGGCCCGCGGCCGAAAGAGAGGATTCCAAATTTTCAAGCGATACTTGAATGGTGAAAGCATGCATCACGCGGCGATTTGATTCCTGGATCCGCACGATCAAAATGCCCGCCGCAATGGCGCTGACCAGAAGCAGCGCCACACCCATTCCAAACGCCCAACGCGCCTTTCTCCAGCTCATCATGTCCGCAGTTTGAATCTCCGTGCCGGCGCCGAATTCGGCCGCGCTCGGCGGCCATTTTGCCTTGATTGCGACTGAATTAAAAGACCCACGTCGAGTGGAATCCGTGGAACCCCTGACAAGGCAAGGAGTTGCATGTAGCTTCAGGAAGTGGGCGTGGTCTTTTCGACCGCCTTGTCGGCCTCGGCTGGAACGACATGGTATGCCGCAAGAATGTCCTGCAGACGCACCACTCCGAGCAGTTCTCGAACGTTGAAGCGACTTACGACGGGCAGCTGATCAAGTCCCGAGTGGCCCATTCGTTCAAGAGCGAGATCAAAAGAATGATCGCGGTGCAAATGTGGAAAGACCGGCGACTCGAAAAGGTCGCCAAGCGTGATGTCGCTCTGGCGATCGGCAAGAAAATTCCTGAGATGGGCTGTCGACAGTACTCCCCGGACGCCGTTCTGGTCCATCACGAGCCAAGATCGCGCGCGGCTGCTTCCTATTGCGCTGCTCGCTTCGGCCACGGTCATCGCTGCAGGCAAGCTATCTTCCGGGGGGCGGAGAATCTGAAATACCCGCCGTGCATCTTCGCGTGAGTGGTCGCCAGATGAGGGCAGGTGAAAGCCTTCCTGCCGCGTCAACCCCTCGTAGAGCGATTCGCGCGTCACATTGCGCGAAATGAAGTAGCTCACCAGATTCGCGATCATCAGCGGAACGATGATGGCGTAGTCGCGCGTAATTTCGAAAACCAGCACGACCGATGTCATCGGCGTGCGAATGATTCCGGCAAAGAGCGCTCCCATACCCACCAGCGCGTATGCGCCAGGGCTCGCCGTATGATGCGGCAGAATAATGTGGGCGACGCCGCCGATCGCGCCACCCAGCATCGCGCCGATGAATAGGACCGGCGCAAAGATCCCTCCAGCGTTTCCCGTGCCGCTGCTCGCAACCACGGTGATCAGCTTGAGTACCACCAGCAGTGCTGCAAGGCGGATCGCCATCTCGCCGTTGAGAAGCGCGCTCACGTGATCGTATCCGACACCAAGAATTTGCGGGACAAAATATCCGACCAGACCCACGACGACTCCACCGGCAAGTGGTTGCGCCCAAGCCGTACGCGCCGGCAGACGGCGAAACTGTGCTCGGATAGCCAACTGCAGGCGGATGAATACACCGCTGACGACTCCAGCCGCAACGCCCAGCACGGCGTAAATCGCAAATTCAAGCGGATCGACCAGTGCGTATTGCGGCACGTGAAAAAGCGGCTCGTTGCCGAGCGAAAGACGCAGCACCATCCAGGCGGTCGCCGACGCAAGTACCACGGAGCCGAGCACGGGGGCGTGCAGATCGCCGACGATCTCCTCGAGTGAAAAAATTACCGCAGCGATCGGCGTATTGAATGCCGCTGCGATGGCCGCCGCTGCCCCCACCGGAATCAGCGATCGAACTTTCTCCGTGCTCAGCCCGATCTTGCGGCCGAGAACCGAGGCAATACCGGCGCCGACGGCAATCGATGGACCCTCAGGCCCGAGCGGGATCCCCGATGCCAGCGTGGCCGACGTGCAAAGAAATTTGCCTACCACGGCGTGAAGCGTAATGCGCGCGTCCGAGGAATAGAAGGCCGCTCTCGTTTGCGTTACACCGTTGCCGCGCGCATCGGGGAAGAATCTCACCAGGACGTAGCCGATCACCAGAGAGCCGATAGCCGGAGCGAGCATGCGCCGCAACACGGACACGTTCGGCGGAAACAGCCGCGCGCCAAGGCGTTCGGTCAAAAGAATAAAGGCGACGACAGCAAGCCCTGCGAGCGCGCCAATCACGATCGTCAGCGCGAGGAACGTTTGATCTTCACGCGCAGAGAGGCGTTGCCGCCAGTAAGCGAGCGTGTAGATGGGGCGCTGTGGAGTCGGTTTCGACGGCGACGACATATCTCATCAACATTGTAGGTCGGAGTCTCGCTGTGCGGCGGGAAAAGTCGCCAATATTCGGCGAGTTATGTAAAACGGTGAGCGTGGAAAAAGTCGACTGGTTCGCAAGAATTGCAGACCATGCTATCTTGCGGACCCGAATCCGGCGACCGTTGCGTTAGAAGCATCGAAACTATGACGTCTGCAAAACCCGCGCCCGCAGATCGACGGCCTTCAGTGTGGAGACTGGGCGGCCTGACGCCCTGGGGACTCGCTCGCGCCGTCGCCGAACAAATACGCGCGAACAATTTCTTGGGGCGCGCATCGGAGATGGCGTTCGATTTTCTTTTCGCGGTCTTTCCGTTGATTCTTTTCATGCTGAGTCTCTTTGGACTCTTCGCCTCGCGTAGCGGGGAACTGCAGAGGGATCTGCTCTCCTATTTTGGCGATTTCCTGCCGGGGGCCGCTTTCGATTTGCTGGGCAAGACCGCCGCCGAACTCGCCGCGCACGCCGGTGGCGGAAAGCTCACGGTTGGTATTGCCATGGCGCTGTGGTTCGCATCGGGAGGCGTCAGATCGATGATCTCCGCCCTCAATTTGACTTACCGCGTCCGCGAAGCGCGATCCTGGTTGCGTGTCAGGTTTGTCGCACTGGGTCTGACGCTCGCCATTTCGGTTCTCCTGCTGGCGGCCTTGGTCATGGGGCTCGCGAGCGAACGGTTTCTCGATTGGTTGGGCCGCGAAATCGGCCTGCAACCGGTCGTCTTGGAAATATGGAAACAGTTGCGGTGGCCCGCCGCGGTCGTCTTCTTGCTCCTTTCATTTTCGTTGATCTATTTTTTCGGCCCCGATCTCCCCGAGCGCCGCTGGCACTGGATTACGCCCGGGTCTGCTTTCGGAGGACTGATGTGGTTTGCGGGGTCGATCGGCTTTCGAATTTATCTCCGCTTCTTCAACACCTACGCAGCGACCTATGGGTCGCTTGGCGCCGTCATGATCTTGTTGGCGTGGCTCTATTTGGCGGGTCTCGCGTTCTTGGTCGGAGGGCAGATTAACGCGGAGATCGAGCGTGCTACGGGGAACCGACGTTGAGTTCGATTCCTACGTCGGCATGCGCAGGAAGAAATACACTGCAAGAAAAACAAAAATCGTATCGGCAGCCCATCCGGCCAACACCGCTGGCAGCAGTCCAGCCGTTCCCATCGATTCAAGCAGCGCCGACGCCGCCCAGTAAACGATGCTGATGCCCACGGCGACGGCCAATCCGCTGATGGCCCCGCGCGTGCCGACAAGAAATGCAAACGGCGCGCCCAGTAGAACGACTATCGTCGCAATCAGTGGCCAAGAAAATTTCTCGTACCACTGAACCGTAAGCCGGGACGTATCGAATCCCGCCTTCCGAAGGCTCGCGATGTAGTCGTCGAGCTGGCGCCAGTTCATCTGGTCGGCCGGATGAACGTCCCGTTGAAAGTAGGTGGGCGGCTCGGTCATTTCGGCAAGCGACGTTGCCCTGAACGGCGTGTAATCCTTCACGCTGCCATCCTCGAAATCGCGGACCCATCCTCCGGTCAGCACCCATGTGTTCTGGACCGGATCCCAGGTCGCACGGTCCGCGTAGACTCGCCGCTTCAGCGAAAAGGTACTGGGATCGAGTTCGAGGATTGTCAGATCGCCGAGCATCCTCAGCCCTGGATCAAATACGCCATAGTTATAGATTTTCGAGTTCTCGCCGAAGATCCATTGGCGCGTCGGCTGCCGATACGTTTGCGGCGGGCGGCCCTTGATCTCGTTACGCAATGCATTCTGGCGCGTGTTGGCGCTCGGCAGATACGTCTCGCTCAAAACAAACATGCCGGCGGAAACCAAACATCCGGCAAGTGCCAACGGCAGAATCAGGCGGTAGAGGCTGATGCCGCTGGCTTTGAACGCAACGACCTCGTTGTTTTTCGCTAGGATCGCCAAGGTGATGAGCGTCGCCACAAGAGCCGCGAGCGGCGCAAGCTCGTAAACCATGTAAGGGACCAGATAGCGGAAGTAATCGACCACCACAAATGCGGAAATGCGATTCTTCGATATATCGGCGAGCAGATCGAACAGCGTGAAAGCGTCGGAAATCAGCACAAATCCCGCCAGCAGCGACAGAAAATAGTAAAAGAACCGCTGCAGCAGATACGTGTCAACCAGCAAAGGAAAACCGATTGCGTTGCTAATGCGCGGCGTCCGCCGACCCGAATAACCGCCCGCCGGGACTACGCTCAACGTGGCGCCGCCGCGCGTCGTGCCGTTCTCGCGGCCAGCGACTTTCGAGCGGGCTATTGTCGATCGGCGCCGCACCAGGCGGAACCAGAGTGTGTCCAACCATTCGGAAATCCAGCTCGCCTTGCGAACCGACTCGATCCGTCGAAGAAAAACCAGGCCAAAGGCGCCCGTGGCAATGTTCGCTCCCCAAACCCCGATAAAAGGCGAGATCTTCCCTTGCAACGCCATATGGTCGCCGTAAACGTACAGCAAATAGTAGCAGCCGATCAGCGCGATCGTGAGGATCAGTCCAGCAGCGCGTCCGCCGCGACGCGGGCGCACGCCAATCGGAACACCGAGCAGCGCGAAGACGATCGCGGCAAACGGAAACGCAATGCGGCGTTGAAACTCGACGCGCGCAGCGATCCAGTCGGCGCCGTTGGTCGCCCGAAGCAGCGTCGGCGTGGATTCCTCGCGTACGGGCGGTGCTCCGGTATGCGCCGCGACAGCCGAGGTCACATCGACCGAAATATCGCTCGCACTGAAGGTCGTGACCAGATACGTCTCGGTGTGCCGTGGATCATAATCGTGCGCGCTCCCGGGTCCAAGATGCAGCTGAATACGGTCGCTGCCGGGCTCCTCGATGATCTGCGCGTCTTGGGCGAGCGTGATCGAGCTTGACCCGGAAGAATTCGAACCCGCAAGAAACACACCATCCCAGCGAGCCGCTCCGCTTATCACGTCTTGTACGTATAATACGAAATGCGGAAAACGCTCATCGAAGACGCGCGGCTGAATAGCGTACGGCGCTTGCGACGCGAGGAGTCGCGCCTGGAGGCGGTCGATTTCGCGATACGCGGCGGGGGTGAGCCAGAAAGTCATCAGCGAAGTGATCGCGGCGGCAATCAGCGCGACCAAACCGACCGGACGCAACAGCCGGCGCAGGCTGACGCCGCAAGCGTGCAGCGCGACGATTTCGCTGTCGGCGGACATGCGCCCCAGGCCGATCAGCACGCCGACCAGAACCGACATCGGCAGCGTGAACACGCAAACCGGCGCCAGCGAACAAAGCACCAGCAGGCATATCATCAGCACGCCGCCGGAATGGCGGACAATCACGTCCATCAGATTGACAAGCTGCGGCACGTAAAGTACGGAAGTGAACACAGCCAGCCCAAGCAGCGAATGCGTCGCTACTTCGCGGCCGATATATTTATCCAGAAGACGCATACGGCAGTAGAAGAAGTCTAGCACTTCGCAAGAGCCATAAGGCTGTTTGCATCATGAAGATGTGTGAACTGCAAGGAAGCCCCTTGGGGAGACCGATCGAGTGAGCCGGGTTCATCTGACGATTCTTTGGCACATGCACCAGCCCCAGTACAAGGACCCGGTCACCGGCGAATACCGCCTGCCGTGGACCCGCCTGCATGCGCTGAAAGACTACTGGGGGATGGTCAAGATGATGGAAGAGTTCCCCCAAGTGCACGCTACTTTCAATTTCGTCCCGTTGCTGGCCGAGCAAATCGAAGAGTACGCAAGCGGCCAATTCAAAGAACCGTGGTTCGATATTGCGTTTGCCGAAGCGACATCGTTGACCTACGACCAGAAGCGTGCGGCGCTTGAACGCGCTTTTCAGGTCAATGACCTTTTTCTTCTGCGCTGGCCGCGATTTGGCGAACTGCGTTCGAGATTGCAGTCGGGAGGCGTCGAAACTTGTGCGGCTCATTGGAGCCCCGGCGAATGGCGCGACTTGCAAGTTCTCTCGCAACTCGCCTGGATGGACGAGGAGTACCTGCAGAGAGACCCCGCCGTCCGCGGTCTTTCTGAAAAAGGAAGCGGTTTCACCGAGGACGACAAAGCTCTTCTGCTCGATAAGCAACATGAACTGCTCGCCGCCGTCCTGCCGGAATACCGCCTGGCTGCCGCCCGGGGCCAAATCGAGATTTCGACAACGCCTTATTACCATCCGATCTTGCCCTTGCTTTGCGACAGCGACATTGCGTCCATCGCAAATTCTCACACGCCGCGGCCCGTCCCGCCATTTCGCTATCCGCAGGACGCGCGAGAACAGTTGCGCCGCGCTCGCGATTACCACGAGCGCATGTTCGGGCAGAAACCGGCTGGACTGTGGCCGTCAGAAGGATCGGTCTCTGACCAGGCGTTGGAAATCGCGATGGAGCTCGGCTTCAAGTGGTTCGCTACCGACGAAGGTGTGCTGGGACGAACCAAAAGCATTGGCTTCTGGCGCGACGCGAGCGGCTATCCGGAAAACGGACCAGCGCTTTACACTCCTTGGCGCTTGCGCCGCAACGGTCGCGAGATAAGCGGCTTTTTCCGTGACCACTATATTTCCGACCTCACCGGCTTCGTTTACAGCCGCATGGGCGCGCACGCGGCTGCGGACGATCTGCACCGCAGGATCCGATTGATCGGTGATCGTTCGCCTCACGGCAAGGTCGCAACGGTCAGTGTAATTCTGGACGGCGAAAACGCGTGGGAGTATTACCCGGAAAACGGGCGTGAATTTCTGCGGGAGTTCTACCGCCGCATTGAACGCGACTCGGACATTCACGCGCTCACCATGAGCGAAGCGATCGAGGCTTCTCCCGATCAGCCTGTGCTCGAGGGAATATTCCCGGCGTCTTGGATCAACGCGAACTTCGATGTCTGGATCGGCCATCATGAAGACGTGCGGGCGTGGGATTTGCTGCGTGACGCACGTGACGTCTACGAACGAGCCGTCGAACGCGCGGGACTGAAAGGAAGGGCGCTGCCGGTTCCCGATAAGTCCGTGGCAAAGCGATCCCAGCGCAAAGGCGCCAAGGGGATGGTCGAGGCAGATCCCGAAAATGCCTCGCCGATCGTGGCATCTGTACAACAGACAGGCGATCCAGCCATCGCCGCTCGGCTGGCGTTGGCTTTTGAATCCGTACTCGCCGCAGAAGGCAGCGATTGGTGCTGGTGGTACGGACCGGAACACGGCTCGCAGAACGACGCGGACTTCGATGCGCTTTATCGCAAGCATCTCAGCGAAATCTACCGCGTCCTTGGCGAGCCTGCCCCGGATGCCCTCGCGCATCCCATCAAACGCGCGCCCGACCGGGGCCGTAATATCCCGCCCGAGGCCTTCCTTGATGTGAGAATCAACGGCCGCGAGAGCAGCTACTTCGAGTGGCTCGGCGCGGGGATTTACACCACGTCGCGCCAAGGTGGCGCGATGCACGGCCGCCTGTATGTCTTGCGGGAATTCCTATACGGCTTCAGCAAGGACAAGCTTTTCTTGCGCGTCGATCCCTACTCGGAGTCGATCGAAAATATGAGAGAGTTCCAGCTGCGCGTCACGCTCTGGGATTCGCGCGAAACGCGCCTCACGCTGCGCATCGAGAATCGAAAACTCTCGGGCGTGGTCGTTGAGCGGGACGGGGTTTGCCTACTGAGAACGGCCGAAACGGTCGAGGCAGCCTATGACACGATCCTGGAAGTCAGTCTCGTCAAGACGCTCTTCGATCTGACCTCAAGAAGGGAACTGCTGGTGAGCGTGGCGTTGTGGAGCGGCGGCCTGCCGGTAGACGTGCTGCCGCTTGAAGGGATGCTCAGCGTGGGTTTGGGTGAAGAGAGCTTCGCTTGGTGATATCGACGTTTCCGAGCGGTGGCGGGATAGTTCGACCGTTAGAGCATCAAAAGAGACTAAACTAGACGCCTCTGGCTCGCAGCGCTGGGGTGGCCCAAGTTGACGCGATATGTCACGAATTACCCGGCCAGGAAAGCGAATGTGAATAGACTGTGAACGGAACGTGGGCGCGCGGCAAGCGATGGAATTACATTGACATCGCCTTACGCGCTTGATAATTTTTTGCGCGCGATTTTTTTTCACTCTAAAAGCGGAGGCACCGCAACCCGGCTCGCAATATGGCGTTCGTCGCGAAGAAAATTTTCCTGACTAAGGGGGTAGGGAAGCACCGCGAGCGCCTCTCGAGCTTCGAGCTCGCGCTGCGCAGCGCGGGCATTGCCGCGTGCAACATCGTCCGCGTCTCTTCGATTTTCCCCCCGCACTGCAAACTCATTTCCCGCAGCGAAGGCTTGAAGCACCTAAAGCCCGGCCAAGTCGCATTCACCGTGATCAGCGAAAATCAGACGCGCGAGCCGCACCGCCTCATCGCCGCAGGGGTGGGCCTCGCACTGCCCGGCGATAAATCGATGTACGGCTATCTTTCCGAGCATCACTCGTTCGGCGAAACCGAAGAAGTTGCCGGCGAGTATACCGAAGAGCTGGCCGCCGAAATGCTCGCGACCACGCTTAACGTCGAATTTGATCCGGACCTCTCGTGGGACGAGAAAAAAGAGGTGTATCGCATCTCCAACAAAATCGTCCGCACCATGAACATCACCCAGTCCGCGGTCGGCGATAAGCGCGGCCTCTGGACTACCGTCATTGCTGCTGCGATCCTTCTTTCAGACGACGACTAAGCCGCTAGGTAGAATCTGAAGCCGTTCGCTCGGTTGCTTACTGAGCATATTGCGGCTCGTTTATACTTTCCATTCTTCTTCGCCCTAGGTAAGGTAGTTTCAGCTGAGCCCCTTTCCAGGTAAAACAACCGATGACTCGATACACTCCGATGCCGCCTGACAATTTCGGCGGCCTGCCCGAAGAGCATTCGCGTTATGAGACCTCTCGCGCCGTGATTTTTCCCGTGCCTCTTGAACGCACCACGACCTATGAGACCGGTACGCGCAACGGCCCGGCGGCCATCATCAAGGCCAGCCAGAATTTGGAGTTGTACGACGAGGAGCTCGAGACCGAGCCGTATAAAGAGATTGGCATCCACACGCTGCCGCCGATCGATACCATGGACGGCACGCTCGACGACGTTCTAACCGAAATTTTCACCGCTCAATGCGCGCTTCTCGAAGACGATAAGCTGACCGTCACACTTGGCGGCGAACATTCGCTCACCCCTCCGATCGTCACCGCCGTCGCGAAAAAATTTCAGAACCTGAGCGTTCTTCAGATTGACGCCCACGCGGAGCTTCGCGACGAGTACAACGCGAACCCGTCGAGCCATGCTTGTGCCATGCGGCGCGTGCTCGAAGTTTGCCCCGCTGTTCAGGTGGGGATTCGCTCGATAAGTGCGGAAGAGGCTCGTGCAATTCCACAGTTGAAGACAAAGATCTATTGGGCGAAAGACGTTGCACGTCTCCCGCTGAAAACCTGGGTTGCAAAGGTTCTTGAGGATCTCAATCCCAATGTTTATCTCACGATTGACGTCGGTGCATTTGACCCCTCAATCGTTCCCGCCACGGGCGCGCCCGAGCCCGGCGGCCTCGATTGGTATCAGATCATCTCGTTGTTGCGCGCAGTCGCAAGCCACAAGAAAGTCGTCGGAGTAGATGTTGTCGAATTGCTTCCCCAACCAGGTGACCACGCCTCTGACTTCCTAGCGGCCAAATTAGTGTATAAGTGTCTCGGCTATATTTTCTGCCACGGATAGTTCGGGGGAATCGGAAATGGGTGTCGTCGCTCTGGTTTTTCAGGAAAGAACTCACGTTGCCGTCTTTGCAATCAACGGTTTTTTTGCGTGGATTGTCGTAGGCCTGCTGGCAGGCTGGATCGCCGGCCATCTGACGCGCGGCCGCGGCTTCGGCTGCATCGTGGACATCATTCTGGGGTTGATAGGCGCCGTGATTGGCGGATGGATATTCACCCGCCTCGGTATTTCGGCGCTGGGATTCTTTGGCAGTCTTGCCGCGGCAACGGTCGGCGCCGTACTTCTGGTCGCCATCGCCCGCCTGTTTGCCGGACACAACTAAACACGCGCCCACCCGTTTGGGGGAAATATGGGGAAAATATCGCTTGTCGCCGTCGTACTGGCCCTCGCGATTGTCACGGTCGCGTGATGTATCCCGGCGCGAGCAACGGCGGCCGCGGACAGCCCCCGGCGATCGATCCTGCGGTTTTCGAAAAGCTCTTTCCCGGTTTTGACGCGAAGCAATCTGCCAAGCTCAAGCTCCTCTCTATCGCTTGCGGAACCGACGATTCGCTGATCGGCAATCGGTGCGCGTGCTAGACTTGCGCCCGAAATGAATCTCAAATTCGCGGCAGCATCCGCGTTGGTTCTGTTTTCACTCGCGTTGCGCCCAGTGTCCGCGCAAATCATGTCGGCCGGTTCCAACGACGACGTCAGCCTCGGGCAATTTGCCAACATTCCGAGCGTCTCAGGCTACGAGCACCAGGCATCGCAAAGAATCAGTGGCATTCTCTCGCAATTCCATCCCGTCACGGACAATCTCGGCGACGTAATCGTCACGATCGGCAGCGGGTCGCCCCATCGGATACTCGCCGCCCCATTCGACGAGCCGGGCTACGTCGTGGGCGAGATTCGGCCCGACGGCTACATCCGACTCCGCCGCGTTCCGGCGTCGGTTCTACCCGGAGTTTTCAACGAACTCTACACTGCGCAACCGGTCAAGATCGCCACGAAAGAAGGACGATGGATTAATGGCGTCGTCGCTGGCCTTTCCATCCATTTGGAGCCCGGACGGGTCGCCGCGCCCGATCCGCGCGACATCGACAACATGTACGTCGACCTCGGCGCCACATCCGCCGCCCAGGTCCGCCGCGCCGGGGTCGACGTTCTAAGCCCGGTCGTCATCAATCAACCGACGGTCGGTCTGAACGGATCGGAAATTGCCGGCCCCGGTGTCGGCGACAAATTCGGTGCGGCGGCACTGATGGCCCTGCTTGAGGGAATGGACCGGAGCAAAAGCTCAGGCACGCTCACAATCGCCTTCGTCACCGAATCATGGAGCCAGGGCCGCGGCCTGCATCGCATCCTCGCCACCACGCCATGCGACGAACTTCTCTACGTCGGCCGCATGCTGCCAAGCTCCATGATTTCGGCCGGGACCGACCCGCATCTTGAACCGCATCGCCGGCTCGGCGCCGGCGTGTTGTTCGGCGTCGACCAAACCGTCGAGGGCGTGTCAGGTTTCGGCGCCGTTCTCAGAGATCAGGCCGACGAAAACAAAATCCCGGTCGGCGTGGATTATTCGGCCAACCCTATCGATCCCGGCTACGATCCCCCGATCGCCTACCCGCGCGACTGGGCGCACATCGGCATTGCAACGGCATGGCCCAACACTCCGGTCGAAGCAATCAACCTTTCGGACTTTCACGCGCTCGTGGATGTACTCGGCATTCATTATGGCGTCGGCCGAATATCGGGGCGCCCGACTCCCTTGGCCGGCACCGGAGTTCGTGCCGGCAATTTACCTGGCGACTCAACAATCGACTCTCTCAAGTCCCTGGTCCAGGACTACGGTGTCAGTAATCACGAAACGCGAGTTGCCAACGGCGTAAAAAAGGCGCTTCCGCAATGGGCCAGGCCGGAAAGCGACGACGCGGGCAATCTGATCGTGCCGGTCGGCTCGGCCCCTGCGGGCCTGAAAACTCCCAGGATTCTCGTCGTCGGCCATCTTGATGAAATCGGCTACGAAGTGAAATCCATCGACGGCGATGGCATTCTCGAAGCGGTCCCCGTCGGCGGTTTCTACACCAGTTTCTTCCAAGCTCACGTCGCAATCGTACATCATGCAAATAACGACATCGCCGCCATCATGCTCCCGCCCGACGGTTGGGACCAGCCCGGCTTCAAATGGCCCACGTCCGCGAAAACAAATCTGTTCCCCGCCGACGTAGGCGCTCACAATCCCGCCGAAGTCGCGAAACTCGGCATCGAAGTCGGCGACTCCCTCACAATCCGGAAAGAATACCGTCCACTGCTCGGCACCCGCGCTAACGGCCGCAGTTTCGATGACCGCGTCGGCGACGCCGCCATGATCGCCGCCCTCCGCGCTCTGGGAGGTCCGCTCAAAGATCGCGACGTCACTTTCGTTTTCTCGACCGGCGAAGAACTCGGTCTCGTCGGCGCTCGCAAACTCGCCGAACGCCTGGCCGCCCAGCACCGTACGCCCGACTACGTCTTCGCTGTCGATACCTTCGTCAGCTCTGATTCGCCGCTCGAATCTTCGCGCTTTGCCGGCGCGAGAATCGGCGATGGCTTTGTGATCCGTGCGCTCGATGGATCCAACGTTGTGCCGCCCAAAGATGTCGATCGCCTCGTCAGCCTCGCTCGGGCCAATCAGATTCCGGTGCAATACGGCGCCACAGGCGGCGGCAATGACGGCTTGGAATTTGTCCCGTTCGGCTCGATCGACGTTGCCATCGGCTGGCCGCTTCGCTACGCGCATTCGCCCGCTGAAGTGATCGACACTCGCGACGTCGATTCGCTCGCCCGTATCATCGCTGTCATCGCCAAAAACTGGTGACGCAGGCGAACCAGCGCGATTGACGCCGCCCACGGCCGGGTATAGCCTCTAACCAACTCAGTTCAGGTCACGATGCTCCTTCCAGCGGAGGTTGGCGTGATCCTTGCTTCAACGAAAGTCGATCGCCCAAACCACCTGAGCGGCGAGGTGTGGCGAGTGTCGCGCCTGTTACTGACGATTGCATTGCTCGCAGCCACCGCCAGTATCCTTGCTGCCCAGATGATGCCTATCTCAAAGTCGGGCGCGGGAGCCGTTCTCATTCGAGTCGTCGGCGACAACGATCAACCGATCGACCTGCCCGCGCACGTCGTGATTTGGCCTGAGGGGGACATGTCCCGCGAGTTACAAACCACCTCGAGCAACGGGACCGCGCAATTTACTCGCCTGCTTGGCGGCAGATATACGATTGAAGTGGATCTACCGGGCTTCAAAAGGGGAAACGGAGAAGCCGAAGTGATGGATTTCGGCACCGTCGACGTCAGCGTGCATATGGAAACCGATGATCCCTCGTCGGGCGCTGGAGCCAAAGGAATGCTCCTCGCCCCCAAAGCGCAGAAAGAAGTCGATGACGGGCTCCGGGCGATGCGTGCCTTGAATTACACCGAGGCGGAAAAGCATTTCGGGGCCGCCTACAAGCTCGCGCCCGGAAACCCTGAAGTGAACAACATGCTCGGCAGGCTCTATCTCTCCACCAAGGACTTTGACAAAGCGCAGGACTTCTTCGCTCGCGCCGCTTCACTTGATCCGACCAACGTCAGCGCGCTGGTCGGCATGGGACAGTTGCGGCTCTTGCAGCTCAATTTCGCCGCGTCGATAGAGCCCCTCGAGAAAGCCGTCGAGCTCGCGCCGCAAAACTCCTTTGCCCACTGGCTCCTGGGCGTCGGTTATATCGATACGAAAGAAAACGAGAAAGCCCGCCAGCAGGCCAGCGACGCAATCAAGTTCAGCAAGTCGCCCAGCGAGGCCGAATACCTCCTCGGCGAGGCTCTTTTCGCTTTGGGTCGCAACGCCGAAGCGCTGGTTGCGTTCCAAACGTTCGTTCACGACCTGCCCAACGATTTCTACGCTCCGGACGCCCAAAAGCTCATCGCCAAGCTCCAGTCGGCTCCCGCCTCGGCGACACCGGGTTCCAGGAATCCGCCGCAGAATTAATCCGGACGAACCATCGCAGATCTTGTCGTCGCCGTTTGGTCCTGCATGAAACCTATGGCATGCTCCTCACGTCATTCTTTCTTACGGATAAGTAAACGAGGACGCATGGCCCGTATCTACCCCTCTCCTCTTGGCAGGCTTTTCATACTCGCGGCGAGCGCCGCGTTCGGAATCGTCGCAGCCGCGCAATCACCGACCGCGTCGCAGCCATCACCGTCCGCATCTCAAGCACCGCCGTCGCCGGCATCGCCGCTTCAGGTCAAAACCCGCCTCGTAACCGTGGACGTCGTCGCAACGAATTCCCACGGCGCGGCTGTCCGCGATCTGAAACCCGAAGACTTCGAAATCTCAGACAGCGGGCGCCAGAAGATCGAAAAGTTCGCCTTCATCGACAAATCGCCATCCTTTGCGCCGGGCGCCCACGTCGCTCAACAGGCACTTCCGAAGGACGTCTTCACCAATCAGGCTGCGCTCACCAATCTCGCAATGCCGCCCACCATCGTCCTGATGGACTCGCTCAACACCGAGACCGAAAATCTCATGCAGACGCGCCGCAACATGCTCAAGCTGCTCGGTACGATCCCGCAGGACACGCCCGTCGCGGTTTTCCTTCTCACCCAATCGCTCAGGGTCGTCCAGGATTTCACCAGCGACCCGGCGCGATTGCGCGACGCGGTCAATAAAGCGATGAGCCCTTCGCCGCCGCTCGACCCGATGCCCGAGGACGACCCGAACAGCATGTCTCTCGCCGCTTTCGACGCGAACGGCGGGCAGGAAAACGACCAGACCGAGCTTCTCGAGGATTTCGAAAAAGACAACTACGCCAACACCATGGACATTCGCGTCCGCACGACCATCGATGCGCTCACCACTATCGCGCACTACCTGAGCGGTTATCAGGGCCGCAAGAACCTGATCTGGGTTTCGGCCTCGTTCCCGGCGGTTCTTTGGCCAGACATGGATTTCGGCACGAACACCGGAGTTTTCCGCGCGAGCCGCGACTACGGCGATCAGGTTCAGCAGGCGGCCAACGCTCTCGATGACGCAAACGTCGCCGTTTACCCGGTCGACGCACGCGGCCTGGAGACCAGCCAGGTTTTCTCGGCGGCAACGCAAACCACCGCGCGGCCCAATTCCGCGGCCCGCACAATGTCTCGCCAGATCCAGCGCGAAAACACCCTCCGCACGGACACCCAAAACACCATGGACAAGCTCGCCGAAGACAGCGGCGGCAAAACGTGCAAGAACACCAACGATCTGTCCGGTTGTGTCGAGGCTGCGCTGCGCGACAGCTCGTCCTATTACGAATTGGCCTACTATCCTCAAGACATCAGGTGGGACGGCTCATTTCACAAAATATCGGTAAAGACAACGCGGTCCGGCGTCAATCTCGCTTACCGCCGCGGCTACTTCGCCAGCGACGAGCAAACCCTCGCCACCAAGCAGACGCCCGATCAGCGCCTGCAAAAATCCTGTCAGGACTATCTGCCTTCCACGGCGATTCCCATGCGCGCGGACCTTGTCGCAGCCGATCGCTCCGACCAAATCCGTTATCTTGTCACCGTACCCGCATCGGTTCTCACCATCACTCCGGATGGAACCTCGTACAAGCTGAGTGCGGAGATGGCCGCCTGCGTCTTCGACGAAAAAGCTGCGAAGTTCCAATTCGAGCCGCACGATCTGAGCCGAACTCTTTCTGGCAGCGCCTTTGCAAATTGGCAGGCAAACGGATGGCGCGGCTTCGTCGACGTGCCGAAGGACACGACCGGGCGTGTCCGCATCGAGTTGCTCGATCTTGGTTCGGGACTTACAGGCTCGCTCGATATCATTCCGCCAAAGGAAACGCCGAACTCGGCGGGAACAAAGATTGCCGCCAATTCGCAGCAACCGGAAAATTCCGGCGGCTACACCATCGGGTTCAGTATTCCCTCGGGGAAATCGGGCTCTCTCGAATGGAGCGGCGACGCCCTTGTCTAT
>Ga0207105_1006_pt1 | contig 36604 bp, 35 predicted proteins | sample Alteio_BWMinHeat_77_FD_153569 | JGI IMG/M metagenome (GOLD analysis project Ga0207105, IMG submission 153569) | Enriched cells from forest soil in Barre Woods Harvard Forest LTER site, Petersham, Massachusetts, United States -... | ecosystem: Environmental > Terrestrial > Soil > Temperate forest >... | reverse complement strand
ACCTGGTCGTGGGTGACGTAAATCGCGGTGGTGCCGAGGCGCTCGTGCAGCTTTTTCAACTCCACCCGCATCTGCACGCGCAGCTTCGCGTCGAGGTTTGACAGCGGCTCGTCGAAGAGGAAGACCTGCGGGTGGCGGACGATCGCACGGCCTAACGCGACCCTTTGGCGCTGCCCACCGGAAAGCTGGCGCGGCTTGCGCTTTAGCAACTCGTGGATGCCGAGGATGTCGGCTGCTTCCCGTACCCGCTTATCGATCTCCGGCTTGTCGAATTTCCGCATTTTGAGGCCAAAGGCCATGTTGTCGTAAACGCTCATATGCGGGTAAAGCGCATAATTCTGAAACACCATCGCGATGTCGCGATCCATCGGCGGCAGCTCGTTGACGATCTTCTCGTCGATCGAGATATGCCCCGAGGTGATGCTTTCGAGCCCCGCGACCATGCGTAAGGTTGTCGTCTTGCCGCAGCCCGACGGGCCGACCAACACGACAAATTCCTGATCGTCGATGTCAAGGTTCACGTCGATGACAGCGTGCACCTCGTCGTACTTCTTGTTCAGGCTGCGCATCGCGACGCGGGCCATGTCAACTCTCCTAATTAGCTTCTCGTCGGGGGCCTACCCCTTCACTGACCCGGTGATGCCGGAGACGTAATACTCGACGAAAAACGAATAGACGAAGGCAACCGGGATTGAGCCCAGCAGCGCTCCGGCCATCAGCTCGCCCCAATAGAAGACGTCGCCTCGCACCAGCTCGGAGGTGACACCAACCGGCACCGTCTTCTGTTCGGGCGAGGATAGGAAGACGAGGGCGTAAATGAACTCGTTCCACGATAATGTGAAGGCGAAGATCCCGGCCGACAGGATGCCGGGGATCGCCACAGGGAAGATGATGTAAAGCATCGCCTTCCAGCGCGTCGCGCCGTCGATCCGCGCGCATTCCTCGAGCTCCTTGGGGATCGACTTGAAATACCCCATCAAGAGCCAGGTGCAGAACGGGATGAGAAAGGTCGGGTAGGTAAGGATCAGCGCCCAGGGTGAGTCGCCGAGCTTGAAGTTGCGGATGATGTCGCTAAGCGGGATGAAGAGCAGCGTCTGCGGCACGAGATAGGTGATGAAAATGCCGGTCCCGATCGTGCCGGCGAACGGGAATTTGAGCCGCGACAGCGCATAGCCGGCCAAGAGCCCGCAAAACAGCGAGATCGCCGTCGCCGCCAGCGAGATCAGCATCGTGTTCAGCATCCAGGTGCTGAACAAGGTCTCGGTTAGCAGGTCGTGGATGTGCTCCAGCGTTGGGTGGGTCGTCCAAAACGGATTGTAATTGACCGCATTCCACGGCCGATACAGCTCCTTGTCCGGCCGGATGGCGGTGATGATCATCCAGTAGAACGGAAACAACAGCGCGACGACGAACCCGGTCACCGGGACATAGAAGAAGACCCAACGCCGCCAGTGTGCCCCTTCGATCATTGTCTAAAGGGTCTCCGCCCGGCGGATGTAGACGAGCTGGACAATCACCACTAGCAAGAGGATCGGGAAGATCGCCAGCGAGATCGCCGCGCCTTGGCTTAGGAGTCCCGTGCCGATGCCAAGCTGATAGGCGTAGGTGGCGAAGAGCTGCGTCGCGTTGGCCGGTCCGCCGCCGGTCAGCACGTAGACAAGCTGGAAATCGGCGAAGGTCTGGATCACCGAGAACAGGACGATGACCAAGGTCACCGGCAGCAGCAACGGCCAGGTAACGTGGCGGAAGCGAGCCCAGGCGCGCGCCCCGTCGATCGCCGCGGCCTCGTGCAGCTCGGGGCTGATCGTCTGCAGTCCGGCAAGGAGGCTGATGGCGTAGAATGGCACGCCGCGCCACACATTGACGATGATCACAGAGATCATCGCTAGCGCCGGATCACCGAGCCAGTTGATCCGGCTGTGGATCAGCCCGAGATGGAACAGCACGAAGTTGATCACACTGAAGGTCGGATCGAACATCCACTTCCAGGCGAAAGTTGAGAGCACCGTCGGGATGATGAACGGCAACAAGATGAAGGCGCGCATGAACGCTTTGCCCTTAAAATGCCGGTTCAAGAGCAGCGCCAGCCACAGCCCCAGCCCCAGTTTGAAGATCGTCGTCACGAAGGTGTAGAGGCAGGTGTTCCACACTGCGGTGCGGAAGATGTCGTCGGACCAGATCTTCTTGAAATTGTCGAGCCCAACAAACTTGCCGGGAACGCCGACCGTGGTATCGGTCACTGACAGCGCGATGCCCTTGACGAACGGGTAGGCGATAAACAGGCCGAGCAGCACGATGGTCGGCAGCATCAGGCAAAAGGCTAGCCGGCGTTCGTTCTCGAGGAATCGCGTGATAGGCCCGCGCTGCGGCGCGCGGACATATTGTGGTCTGGCGAGGGCGTCGACTGTCGCCATGGGCGGATCCCTCCGAGCCAAGCTGCGACCTCACTGGATCGCAACCCGAATTTTGTGGAAATCTTTAGGCTCAACTCGGCAACCGCACAAGGGGACGCCTGTAAGCCTGGGGTAATGCAAGCCAGCCATGCTGGCGTCACTTGCATCTCAGGGTATGGCTAACTTACCGCCTCGGAACCCTGACGTGACTAACAGAGATAGAGATTTTCGCTGTTCTTTGATTTGCGCGGCTACACCGCGTTTATAGAGGCCGCCGGGCCCAGATCGGGTTTGCCGAGCGCTCCGGCTACACCGTGATCGGCACGGTTTGCAATGTCGCGTCACGGCTATGTGGTGAGGCCAAGGACGGCCAAATTCTGCTCAGTAAGCGCGTCAATGTCGCGTTGAAGGGAAGCGAACCAGGGCGGTGGTCGCGGCTGTCGCGAAATGTGAAGGCTCGCCCGCTTGTCTCTAACGGGGGACAGCTTAAGTGAGCGGTGCAATACAGAAGGCGCAACGACGAGCCGCGATGGGCACGTCGCTCAAACACTCGGGGCACTTCTTGGTGGTTGGATCAGGCGCCTCGCCACGTCGCATCCGTGCGAGAATTCTATTCACGGGAAGCACGACGAAGAAATACACCACCGCCCCGATGAGGATGAACGAGACCAGGGCGGAAGTCGCCGACCGGGAACTTGCTTCCGTTGATCGTAAAATCAATCGTGGAGAAGTCCGGCTTACCGATAATCGCGGCGATCAGCGGTGTGATAAAATCCTTCACCAGCGCGGTCACGACCGCTCCAAAGGCCGCGCCGATAACCACCGCGACAGCGAGATCGAGAACATTGCCGCGCAGCACGAATTGCTTGAAGCCCTGCAACACATCTCCCCCTGAGCCCATGGTCGGTCTCATGCGCCGCCTGACGCGGATTACAGACCTAATCGCACACCCGAGCAAGGCTCTAAGCTCGAAGGATCGGCCCCAAATCGGGAAGGACCGCAAACCGACTGCGCCGTTCCCCGAGCGGCCGGCAAGGTCTCTTTAGGGGCAGGAACGGCCGGCTAAGCCCGCAACAACGAGTGGCTGTTGAGGGCCCGCAAACCGGTCGTTCGAAGCGAGGCGCGCCGACGGCTGCATAGCGCCGATAGTGGACCCGCGGTCGAACACCATCAAATTACCTGCTCAAACACGGCACAGAAGATTGGCCCGCAGGCACGCGTCACGAGACTCATAGGCCAGCGCTTTGCCGAACCCGCAACAAGCTGGCAAGCTCACCCTATTGAGAGCGAGAGGCAGACGTCATGGATGAACGCGCGTTTTCATCGGCGACCGAACTCTCAAAAGAAATTCGGGATAGGCACATTGGCTGCCTTGAATTGCTCGATTTCTATCTAGCCCGAGCCGAGCGATACAACCCGGCCCTCAACGCCATTGTTGTGTGGCAGATCGAGCAGGCGAGAGACCGGGCGCGTGCGGCCGATGCTGCTTGGGCGCATGGCGAATGCTGGGGACCGCTGCACGGCGTTCCGATGACGGTGAAAGAGTCGTTCAATATCACAGGTCTGCCTACCACCTTTGGCAACCCACTTTGGAAGGACAACATCGCCGCCGAGAACGCCTTCCTGATTGATCGCCTGGTGCAGGCCGGCGCCATCATCTATGGCAAAACAAACGTACCCTTCATGCTCGCCGATGCGCAGAGCTACAACGAGATTTACGGCGCGACAAACAATCCATGGGATACGGCACGTTCTCCCGGCGGCTCTTCGGGCGGCGAGGCGGCTGCCTTGGCCGCGGGTTTGTCTGCCCTCGGCGCCGGAAGCGACATTGCGGGACTCTGACCCCCACCGATATATCCGTGGTCGGTCCGATGGCACGTCACGCTGAGGATCTCGATCTAGCGATGCGCGCTCTTTCTGGTCCGGACGTGCTTCAGCGGGCGGCGTGGCAGATCCAATTACCACCACCTCGCCACAGCCGGCTCAGCGAGTTTCGCGTAGCGGTGTGGGCCTCGTCTCCCCTGTGCCGGATCGATGCGAGCGTGTCCGATCTGTTTGATCGCACCGTCAATGCCGTCTTACGAGCAGGGGCGACAGTCGATCACGCAGCCCGACCGGAGATCAGCGACGAGGAGCATCAGCGTCTCTTCATGCTGCTATTGCGGGCAGCGACAGCCTCGCGAATGCGCGACGAAGACTTTGCTCGGCAACAGGAGATCACCACGACGCTGAGCGACGACGACGTGGGTGACCGCGCCGCAGTCGCAAGAGGTGCGACAGTATTGCACCGGGCTTGGGGCAAAGCGAACGAGGCGCGCACCAAATTGCGATACGCCTGGCACAAGTTCTTTAAGCGGTTTGACGTGTTGCTAACGCCGGTGGCAGCGACCACCACCTTCCCACATAACCACAATCCAACCCGCGACGAACGCCGGGTCGGCGTTAATGGGGTCTCGGTGCCCTATGCCGAGCAATTATTTTTCGCCGGCCTTGCCAGCCTGTCCTACCTGCCGGCCACGGCGGCACCGATGCGCCTCGCCCGAGACGGACTTCCTGCAGGCCTCCAGATTATTGGAGCTGAGGGTGAGGATACGACGACGATCGAATTTGCTCGGCTGCTCGCCACGGAAATTGGCGGCTTCGTGCCGCCTCCAGAATTTAGTTGATGGGGTATCTGCGGCAGCTTTAGAGGAAAGCGATAGCCCACGAGACCCAAAATCGAGAAAGGATAATGCCCATGTTCAAGCTTTACTACGCGCCGGGAACCTGCGCGCTGGCGACGCACATCGCGCTCGAAGAGGCCGGTGCGCCCTATGAAGCGGTGCGGATCGACTTCGGTGCCCAGGCCCAGCGGAGCCCGGAATACCTCATGATAAACTCTAAGGGACGCGTGCCTGCGTTAGTGACCGAGAGCGGCGTACTCACAGAAACTCCCGCATTATTGCTCTTCGTGGCGCAACTCTATCCAGCGGCTGAGTTGGCGCCCCTCACCAATCCTTTCGCCCTCGCGCAGCTGCAGGAGTTCAACAGCTACCTTTGCTCGACCGTACATGTCGCACACGCGCACGGGAGACGGGGAGCGCGGTGGGCCGACGACGCTGCGGCCATCGAAGCGATGAAGCGCAAAGTGCCTGCGACCATGACCGAGTGCGCCGAGCTGATTGAACACACCCTGCTGAAGGGTCCGTGGGTCTTTGGCGAGCAGTACACAATCTGCGACCCGTACTTGTTCACGATCGGAACCTGGCTCGAAGGCGACGGGGTGAATACGAGCAAGCTGCCGCGCATTATCGAGCACCGGAGGCGCATGCTGGCCCGCGGGGCGGTGCAAAAAGCCGTGTCTATCGAGGGAACCCAGCTCCCTTAGAGCAGAAATTTGGACGATATGGGGTCCGAACTGTGTGGACTGAAGCGCGAGAGCTGAGCGACGTGTCCGGCCATTCGGTTGCGGGCCGTTTACAACGGCCACCAGACCAAAAATCTTGGGAGAGCTCGCTATCCTGGCCTAGGATCGCGGGGCTCGACAATTCTTCCGACCTGCGGGGATGGTGATGGTGACCGCTGCGATCTGGCCCGCGCTCGATTATAGCCGGGTGCCGTATAGGCTTTATCACGATCCGGAACTCTATCAGCAGGAGCAGGACCACATCTTTCGCGGTAAGACGTGGAGCTTTCTCGCGCTCGATGTCGAAATCCCGGACCCGGGTGATTTTCGCACGACCTACCTCGGTGAGACCCCGATCGTCATCAATCGTGACGAGAGTGGCGCGGTGCATGCCTTCGTCAATCGGTGCGCTCATCGCGGCGCGCTGGTGCGGCGCGAGCTTTCGGGCAACGCCAAGAACCACGCCTGCATCTATCACCAATGGTGTTATGGGCTCGATGGCGGGCTGACTGCAGTCCCGTTCCGCCGCGGCATTCGCGGCCAGGGCGGAATGGGGCCGGGGTTCGATATGGGCGCGCATGGCCTGCGGCGGCTCAAATTGGGCGCGGTTAACGGGGCTTGGTTCGGAACCTTGGCCGAGGATGGTGAAACCCTCGAAGATTATCTCGGACCGGCGGTATTGGGTCAGTTGCATCGTTTTTTCGACAAGAAGATGAAAGTGCTCGGTTACAACCGCCAGCGTATCCGCGGCAATTGGAAGATCTACGCCGAGAACACCCGCGACAATTATCATGCCAGCCTGTTGCACGAGTTCCTCGTGACCTTTGGCCTCGATCGCTCGACCCAGGTAGGCGGAGTCAATATGGATGCGCGCCATCGGCACAGCTTTACGTGGGCCGAGGCCGACAGCGACAGCGAAGAGGCAGTGCGCCGAGCCTATGGCGATGCGCATGTCCGCAACGACTACTTGTCGCTGCAGGAGCCGGCGCTGGTCAAATTCCACCCCGAGCATGGCGACCGCCTCAACATTGCGATCAGCTCGGTGTTTCCCGCTGCGGTCTTCGTGCAGATCAGCAACAGCATGGCGGTGCGCCAAATCCGGCCGCGCGGCCTCGACGAGGTTGAGATCTTTCAGACCATGCTCGGTTATGAGGACGACCCGCCCGAGATGACACTCCACCGATTGCGCCAGGCCAATCTGGTAGGCCCGGCCGGGCTCGTCTCGATGGAGGATGGCGAGGCGATCGAAATTGCCCATCGCGCCTCGCGCCCCGATCGCGACACCAGCACGACGGTGATTGAGCTCGGGGGTGGTGGCGAGATTTCCGACCGGAATTATCGCGTCCACGACGTGCCGCTTCGCGGGTTCTGGTCGTATTACGCTGAATTATTGGGGATCGAGCCAGACGGCGCGGTGCGATGACACGCGATCGGTTGGCGCTCTACGATCTCTATGCCGCGTATGGCGGGCTGATCGACGCGGCGGAGTGGGACGCATGGCTCGACCTATTCGCCGCGGCGTGCCGATATCAGATTATCCCGCGGGAGAATACCGAATTGGGCCTACCGGCGGGGCTGATCTTTTGCGATAGCCGGGCGGTGCTCGAAGACCGCATCATGGCCTTGCGCGAGGCCAACAAGTACAACATCCACTGGGATCGGCATGTGATCGGACTTCCCCGGATACTCGATGCCGGCGGCGAAATCTCGGTCCAGGCACCGTTTGCCGTGTACCAGAGCGACCAGGAGGGCAGCAGCCGCCTGTTCGCCACCGGGCTCTATCGCGATCGGATCATCAGCGAGGGCGACCGCCTGAAATTCCGCGACAAGATGGTATTGCTGGATACCTTCGCCGTGCCAAGCCTGCTAGCGACGCCACTCTGAGCACTCGATGAACCAAGGGGATAGCACGGTCACCCGTCGATAGCCGTCGTTCAAGATGACAGGACATTGGTAGCACGCAACGAAGAGGTCTTCGTCAACGCACCGGCCTGAAGTTATTTGCAGGTGTTCGGGCTGGCTTCCGGACCAGACGTGAATGGTCTGTATCTGGCGCAAGACCTCACATCGTGAAAGAGGAAGTGGACGATGAAAGCTGGTGTGGTTTATCCGCAGATCGAACTTGGCGGCGATACGGGGGCAGTCAAGGCGTTTGCCCAGGCGGCGGAAGACCTGGGTTACGACCATATTGTGATCTACGACCATGTCCTCGGCGCCGTTCATGCCGGCAGGGAGCCGAAGTTGACCGGACCTTATAAAGAAAGCGACCCGTTCCACGAGCCGTTGGTCACTTACGCCTACCTCGCCGGTGTCACCAAGAACCTCGGATTGGCGACGGGCGTAATCATCCTGCCGCAGCGACAGACGGCCCTGTTCGCTAAGCAGGCTGCAGATGTCGACCTGTTCTCGGACGGCCGGTTGCGCCTCGGCGTCGGGGTCGGCTGGAACTGGGTGGAGTTCGATGGTCTTGAGATGTCCCGCCATTTTCGCCGGCGCGGCAAGCGGCAGGAGCAGCAGATTGCCCTGATCCGTAAGCTGTGGAAACAGCCCGTGGTCGAATACGAGGACTCCGACCACCGGATCGACAGAGCCGGGATCTTGCCGCGGCCGAAACGGCAGATCCCCATTTGGTTGGGTGGTTCAAGCGAGGCGGCGTTCGACCGGGCGGCCAGAATCGGGGACGGTTTCCTGTTTTCGGGCCGCACTCAAACCGAGGCGGTGCAAATCAAGGCGAGGATCGAGGCCAAGCTGCGCGAGCTCGGCAGAGATGTTGGTGCATTCGGCTTCGAGTCCATTCAGCAATACAGCCGCGGAGACAACCAATGGCCCGGCGACATTGCGGCGTGGCGCGAAACTGGGGGGAGCCACATATCTGTCGTAACGATGGGCGCCAACCTCACGACGGTGGACGGTCACATCGGAGCCATCAAGCGTTGGCGTGACGTCTACAACTCGGTCCGTTAGAGCTCGGGCGGATGGCCTAGGATCTGCTCAGGAGGGCTTTGCAGTGAGCAGCCTGAGAGTGATCGATTGCGCCGGCGCCTTAGCCCAGCTTGTCCTGCGCTGACACCGATCTTCGGCCTGCTTTCTCTGTTCAGTAATATACCGACCGGCCGGTCCCGCCGCTTGCCACCACCAGCTCGCCAGAGACCGCCCAGGCCTTTTCCGAGGCCAGGAAGGCCGCGACGAACGCGACCTCCGAAGCGTCTACCATTCGGCAGATGGCATTGCCTCGCGGCGAATCTGGAGCGAAGTCCTGCCGCTCCGCTTCTTCCGGAGACACGCCCAGCTGGGCGGCACGAGCGGCGAGCAGGCTAGGCGTGCGCTCGGTGCGGGTCGTGCCGGGGTGGATGCAATTGACCGTGATCCCATGACGGCCCAGTTGGACTGCGAGCGTTTTCGTCATGTGGACCAGGCCCGCATTGCGGGCGCCGCCGCTAAGATTGCCGGCGTTGCGGGCGTTGCCGCCGCTGATGTTGATGATGCGGCCCCAGCCCGCCGTCTTCATGAAAGGGATGACCGCGCGGGAACAGCGTAGCGCTCCCACGTACTTGACGTTGAAGTCCTGCAGCAAATCCTCGTCAACAACCGTTTCGATCGGGCCAGTCGCGGTGGCCGAGCCCCCGGGCGAGGACCCACTGTTCACCAGGATGTGCACGCCACCCAGCTGCTGTGCTGCGTCGGCGACCATGCGGTCCACCTGCTCCTTGCTGGTGACATCGGCTGCAAGGGGAACGATTCGCCGGTTCGTTTCGGCACCCAACTCGCGCGCGGTCGCATCCAGATCCGCCTTGTTCCGGGCCACGATCGCCACATCGACCCCTTCGCGAGCCAATTCCCGTGCGATGGCTTTGCCAATGCCCCGACTGCCGCCAGTCACGATCGCATGCTTGTCGTGCAATCCGAGGTCCATGGCATTTTCTCCCTGTCAGAGTGACCGCGATTTTGCTGGCGTCACTGCTCATTGTTCTTTCTGAGGGGACTTGGCGCAAGGGTTGCCGAACGCCGGGTAATGCGTCGAACGGGACTACGGTCTTCCGGCAGAGCCGCCGCCAAGCCCGACAAAGAGGCCCACGCTATCCGTGCGCCGGTCGGCGTCGGGCAATGACGGCAATCGGGCAGGAAGACCCATTCCCGCGGCTAAGGCAGCGGCCGTCACCGGTTCGAAAGCAGTCGCTCTGCTGCCAGCGAACAGGCCGCGTGGCTTTCGAGTCACGTTTTTAGTAGGAGGGACACCCGATCGATGACGGGGTCGCCACTGTTCAGCCACTGCTCGCGTTAGAGGGGGAGATGCCGATAAAGAGAAGCCCGCCCGGCAGAGATGGGACCTTGCCCGAGTTGTGCCGTTTGCAGCCGTTTGTGAATGGCGCACAATCGAGAAAATGCGAAGCCGACCTATACGACTTGAGCGCACATCGCGAGGGGGACCATCATGCCGGAACCGAAATGGTCGCTTCGCGGCGAGTACATGGAGAGCTGCAACTGTGATTATCTCTGCCCCTGCATCTATACCAACCCGCAGGAGAGGGCGACGCACGACCACTGCACTGCGGTGATGGTGTTCCGCATCGACGAAGGCCATTTCGGCGAGACCAAACTAGACGGGCTTAAATTCGCGCTGGTAATCCGCTCGGGCCGGGTCATGGCCGACGGCAACTGGATTTTCGCGGGCGTCGTCGAGGATAGCGCGAATGATGCCCAGCGAACTGCGCTTGCCACCATCGTCGGGGGCGACGCCGGCGGCACGCCGGCGCTCATCCGCCAGAACCTCGTCACCGACTTCCGCGGGGTCGAGTTCAAACCGATCGAGGTTCACATCGAGGGGCTCAAACGCTCGGCCGCAATCCCCGATATCTTGGCGTTCGAGATCGAGGGCGTCGCCTCCCGCAACCGCAGCGGCGATCCACTCTATATCGACAATACGGCGCATCCGGCCAACCGCCGCTTGGCGCTCGCCCGGTCGAAGGAGACGCACGTCGAGGGCTTCGGCCTCCACTTAGACCTGGTCGGCAAGGGCAATAACGGGCACTACGCTCCGTTCTCTTGGGCCGCCTAGACTACCAGCCCTCCGGATAGCTCACTTGGCGTCGTAGATCACCTTGCCGGTGACCGGCGCCGTTTCCCCCGGCACCTTCGCGGTTAGAACCAGCTCCCATTTGCCGGCCATCCCGGTCTCGATCGAAAATTGATAGAGGCTGGGCTGACCGGAGGCCGCGGGCGTCACCTTGCCAAACATCTCGGCCATGCCGGCGGGTCCCATGTCGGTCTTGGCCTCGACGATCACGGCGCCGTCGATCGGCTTGTTGTCTGACGCTCGGACAAGACGAACCGCGACCTTGGTCTTGTCCGGGCCGGAAGCCAAGGTATCGACGATCTCAAAATGATAGTCTTTAGGGGCGGCGATCGTCAGCGTCGTGGTGGCAAGCAGCAGTACGCCCCATGCCGCGATACCAACCCCGACGATCCGTCCAATCCATGAGCCCATCGGCACGGTCTTCTCCAGCAGGACGAACGCGGCCAGACCGATAATCCAGAACAGGTTCATGATGCCGCCAAAAAACAGCAACCCCATCAAAAACCAGCAACACCCGAGGCAAAAGCTCCCATGCTCCAGCCCCATCCGGAACGCGCCGCCGCGGCCGGGCCGCCAGCTCTGCACGAGAAAGCCCATTGGGGAGCGGCAATGCCGCAGGCAGATGCCTTTGATGGGGGTCAGCTGCCACGCCCCGGCGGCGAGCAGGATCGCCCCGCCGAGCCAGTAGTCGGTCGTTACCATCATCGGCGACAGCAAGCCGAGGCGCTCCAATGCCCATTGCAGGCCGGTCGCGAGCGCGCTGAACCCGCCCCAGGCGACCAGATAGCCGGCCGCGAAAATCCCAGTCGGGATAAAGGGCCGGCCGGCGGATTTCTCCTTGCGATTGATCCGCGCGAAGAGCAGCAGGATCGGCGCTGCGCTCGGCAGCATCATGGCGGCCATCATCACCCACCACATCGTGAACATAATGCCGGCATAACCGAGGGTCCACGCGGCCGGCGCCATCATTACCGCCATGCCCTCCGCGCCCGGTCCAAGGAGCATATCCATCGCCGACATGCCGGTGCTCGCGCCGAGCAGGATCCAGATCCACGCCATTGCGATGACAGCGACAAGGGTGGCGACGACCACCTGACGGTCGCGCCGCAGCACGGCTTCGAGGACGGTGTCGTCGTCGGCCGTCATCGCGCCTAGCGGGCTTGAACCTCAGCTTCGAGGGAGCGTGGCCGGCCGGTCAGGGCCTTCCCAATCGAACGGGATGTGCTTTGCCGAATTGAGTGTGTAGTCGAACTTGAAGCCATGCGCGTCGACCGACAGGATCTTCGCCTTGCCCCAGGTCACGAGTTGCGGTCCGGGCCCGGTTTCGCTGCCCGGCGCGTTGATCAGTTGCGGATACTTGCCGGGCGGGCTGGTGGGGCCGCTGATCGCCTTGGCCCAAGCCTTGACCTTGCCAATAATCTCAACACCCCAATGCCCAAGATCGGGCGCAATCTCATAGGTGATCTTGGCACGCTCGATGCCGCGGCTCTGCCGCCCGCCGGCGAAGCATTCGTTGACCCAGCCGGGGAAGCCACCGGCGCGGCCGCTGATGATGGTCGGCAAGGCCTCCATCTGCCAGTCGTCGGCATGATCGTCGATATACATGCCGCCGATCCCGGTCGCCTGTCGCGCCCAAAGGTCACCCTCCCAGCGCCCGACCCGCACGAAGTTGAGATTATCGAGCTTGACGTCGCCGTAATGACCCTCGTCGACATGCCAGAAGAGCACCGACTCACAAAAGCCGTTGTCCGGCGCCTGGGCAAACGTGCACGGGCAAGGAACCGCGCAGCTGCAGTTGTCGAACCACTCACCGACAATGTGCCAACTCGGAATGTCGCTCATCCGGACTCCCCGATCGGACGCCGTATCGCCGACTATAGCATTTCTGTGGACACGGTCGGCTAACGGCAGCCGATGAGTCAAAGGCCGCTCAAGCCCGGCGGCCATCACGGCAAACGTGCGCAGCTGTGCAAAGGGTCGGCTTTGGGGCAAAACCGGCCGGCTGAGACAGCCACAACGAAGGCCGTTCAGGGCCGAACAGCGGACCATCCGCTCCCTATGCATTCAATAACACCCTCGCGCTGCCAACGACGGGTGAGACGCAGTCGCTTGCTGGCTACTGTGCTTCCGGCACGGCATGGCAGGAAGGCACGTCGATCTTCTCTACATCCTCGGTTTTTACGATCTGGCTGAACACCGTACAGCCGTCGCCATCGCGCACGACAATTTTTGCCGCGGGGAAGTCGTACTGCTTTGGATTGCTGCCAAAGGATACTGGCACCTTGTCGTCGATTGATATCCGCAGCGGCAGATCAATGTGGTGATAAAGATTGCAGCCGAAACCTCCGACGGGGCACATCGTCAGGTCGCCCGTGCCGCCAGTCTCGATTGCCTTAACCTCGACGGCCGCGACAGGCTGAAGCGGCACTGCTAACAAGGCAACGGCAACAACGGTCAATCCAAGGCAATGCATCGCGGTAGTCATCGGGCGGGTGTCCTCAGTGATAACACTTAGCGGCGAGTGAGACGGCGGGAGCCCGTCAATAAGGCGGCGCCGAGCCCGGCAGCAGCGAGCGTGACAGAAAGCGCCCTAAGGGAAGGGATATTGACGACTGCTAGAGGATCTCGCTGGCACCACTTTGTTGTTACTACATCTTGTGGTATATTCCTGTACTCACCCTCCATGATGTGGGGCGGGGGTCTTGGCGATCAAGCAGGCTCATTCTCTACAAGTACTGGACTACCTCGAAAATCTTGAGCTTGAACAGATGGCCGCGTATGCGCGCAGCGGACGATCCTTCGCCAACCTGACGGACGAGGAACTCCACGAAGCATGGTTCGACGCGATGCAGACATACGCATGCAATCCGACGTCGCCCGAACCACGGTTGGCTGAGGCTGCCATTCGTGCTGAGTTCTTCTTGCGGGGTCTCGAGCCACCTTGGGAATTTGCGTCTTGCGCCCTCTCTGAAATACGTTCGAAAGCCGGCAAAATCTTTAAGGCCTTGACGCCTGCCAAGCTTGAGGAAATCAACGACCGGCTCACAGCTGATCTAGTCGAGTTCCTCAATAGGCGCGATAGCTCGAAGAATTAGGAGACGCCGCGCGGGGCAAACATGCATTCCCGCAGTCTCAGCTGCGCGCCTAGTGCGAAATGACAGCTGTCGGTTGGAACGCGACCTTCGTGGCCAATGAACCCGGCGTCGCAGAAGCGCCGTAAGCCGACACGGCGTGCGACCGCGCGAACCAGTGGCACATCGCCCTTCGCTGTTCCGCGAGCTCTGTGCGGCTTACTGGACCTTGAATAGCAGATGCTGCCGGTTCGAAGTGTGCGGGCGCACTTCGCTCGGCCACCGTCCGCACTCGACGGCTTCGGCCCACTGTGGGCTCTGCAGAACCTGCGGATCGTCGATCTCGTAAATCGCTGTGTAAATCGGGCTAGGCGCGGGCAACTCGCGCACAGCACCAGCGATGGCGAAGCGCGCTGGCTCGCCCTTCATGCGGGTGACGCTACGGACTCCGGGCACTTGCAGTAGATTCGGCACGTGTTCGGTGTCGTAGACTTCGTTGAACAAATGCTCTGCCTCCGGCGTCACGTCCATCGAAGCGAGAAACACGTAACGAGTTGAAATGCTCACAGCGGACATCCTCCACATTGCTCGATCAGGGGCGTGCGGCGTCATAGTGCTTCCGGGCGCCCTCCGGCGTCACGTGTCCATCTTCGATACCGGCTACGAGCCGACCGTCGTTACCCGCCTACCTTCAAACTTCAAACCGTTCTGACCTCACGCCAAGGTCGGTTCAAGGGCACGGCTTCACGCGACCACCGGCCCGGCAAGGTCCGCCATGAGCTCAGAAAGGAGTCCTTCGCCGCTCGGCCCAGCCGCGACGGCCTAGCGCCGAGAGCAGACGACTTTGGCGGAGGTCAGCGCGCTGGCGCAAAATAGGGTGCTAGGGGGACGCAGCGCGGTATTCCGTCGATAGGGTCGCCCACCCGCCGACGGCGCATCGAAGGGTTCAGCGAGTTGGTCGTCGCTTGGCCGTGGGCTTATTTGGCGGCGTTCAACTTCCGATCCAAGCCCGCGGCAGCGTAGCGGCTCGCCGGACGTTTGAGTCCGAGATTTTCTCGCAGCGTCTTGCCCTCATATTCGGCACGGAACAGACCGCGCCGCCGCAACTCGGGCACGACCAGCTCCACGAAGTCCTCGCAGCCGCCCGGCAGATGCGCTGGTGTAATGTTGAAGCCGTCGCAGGCGCCGTTCTCGAACCACTCTTGCATGGCGTCGGCGATGTCAGAAGGTGTACCGATCCGCGCCGAGCCCGTGACACCGGTACGGAGGTACAATTCACGAATAGTGGGCTTCTCCTGTCTCACCCGCTCTCGGAGTTGAGCGCTCCCACTGCGCATTCCCAACGTGCCGATCGCATCGTCGGGCACCGGACCGTCGAGCGGATAGCCCGACAGATCGCCAAACGCGGCGTATAGCGAAGCAAGGCCGGCTAGCGGATCGACCAGCTCCTGAAATTCATCGAACTTTGCCTCGGCGTCCGCGCGCGTACGTCCCAAAATCGGACAGAACGCCGGCATGATCTTTAGGTCGTCCGGCTCGCGACCGTATTTCGCCATCCGCCCTTTCACATCGGCGTAGTACGCCTGCGCGGCGGCAAGCGAGCCGTGGATCGCGTAGATGACATCGGCGGTCGCCGCGCCGAGTTCCCGGCCTTGCTCGGAGGCACCGGCCTGTACGATTACCGGATGGCCCTGCGGCATGCAGGCCACACTCAAAGGCCCGCGCACCTTAAAGAACCGCCCATGGTGATTGAGCACATGCATCTTGGCTTCATCGAAATAACGCCCGCCCACCTTGTCGAGCAGCAGCGCGCCGTCCTCCCAACCGTCCCACAGACCCTTGACCACATCGACAAACTCGGCCGAACGAGCGTAACGGGTGTCGTAATCCAGCGTTGTTTCCAGCCCGAAATTCTGGGCTTCGTGCTCGGACCATGACGCGACCACGTTCCAGCCGGCGCGACCCTTGCTGATCAGGTCCAGCGTGGCGAACCTGCGGGCGATATTGTACGGCTCGTTGTACGTGGTGGATGCCGTCGTCACGAGACCGATGCTGCTCGTGACCATGGCCAACGCCGGCAACAGCATGGTCGGCTCCAGCTCGATCATGTCCCGGCCGGTCCGGGCCAGCGAGCCCGGCGGGTTGTCGCCCTGGCGAATTCCGGCGCCATCGGCGAAGAAAATCATATCGAGCTTGCCGCGTTCGGCGGTCTGTGCGCTGTGCACGTAGTGTTCGACCTGCAGCGTGCCGTCGGCCGGAACCTCCGGATGACGCCAGGCGGCCGGGTGGTAACCATGGCCGCGGATCGACATTCCGATACGCATCTTGCGCTGGTTCATTGCGGTCCCTTTTGCGGTTCGATTTGAAGCATGCGGCCTTGCGGTGTGCGATAGTTTAGAGATCGGGGGCGCATGCGGCGACTCGCCTTGCTCAATGCTCGCGGTCGAAATCCGAGGGCTATATCTGCCCGGCAGCCTTTAGCCGCGGCTGCGGCGGTAGCGTCGCGACCGGGCGCATCATTGTGCCAATTCGCGACGCGCAACCAAAGGACCCAAAAGTCGTGACTGACGCACTTCCCATCAGCCGCTTCACCGTCCCGGCTCTCGCCAACATGCCCAAGGACATCCGAAACCGTATCCTCGTCGTGCAGGAGAAGTCGGGATTTATCCCAAACGTCTTTCTCGTGCTCGCCCATCGGCCGGACGAGTTCCGAGCCTTTTTTGCCTATCACGACGCGCTGATGGAGAGGCCGGGGAACCTGACCAAAGCCGAGCGCGAGATGATCGTCGTCGCGACCTCAAGCTCAAACCAGTGCCAATATTGCGTCGTCGCCCACAGGGCGATCCTACGGATCCGGGCTAAGAACCCTCTGATCTCTGACCAGGTAGCGATCAACTACCGAAAGGCCGACATCACAGAACGCCAGAAGGCGATGCTCGACTTCGCGCTCAAGGTTTCGTGCTCGGCCGAGACCGTGGGCGAAGCGGATTTTGATGTGCTGAAGTCCCATGGCTTCGACGAGGAGGACATCTGGGACATCGCCGCGATCGCCGCTTTCTTCGCGCTGTCGAACCGCATGGCGAATGTGACTGCGATGCGCCCGAACGCTGAATTCTACACCATGGGCCGGAGCTGAGACGGCCATGATAGATGCCAAACGCAAGATGCATCTCGCCATCCAGGCGGCGGCGCCGGGACATCCCGCGGGATGGCGTGTGCCGGGCGGCGAGCGGCAGGCAAACGAAGACGTCGCCCATTATCAAAACGTGGCCCGAATTTGCGAACGCGCTCTACTCGACGTGCTGTTTCTGGCCGACTCGCCGTCCTTTACGGATGACGGCCGATCTCCGACGCGCTCGCTCGATCCCGTCGTCCTCATTACCGCCTGCGCGCTCGCGACCGAGCACCTGGGCCTTGTTCTCACCGCCTCGACCACGTTCAGCCATCCCTACAACCTCGCGCGATCCATTCTGACGCTGGACCAGGTCAGCAAAGGACGCGTGGGTTGGAACATCGTGACGACCTCCGATGCCGTGGCGGGCTTGAACTTCGGCATGACGGAAATGCCACCCAGCGATCTGCGCTACGAGATGGCGGCGGACTTTACCGCGGCCGTTCGCGCCTTGTGGGATAGCTGGGACGACGGCGCCCTGGTCGGCGACGTCGACACCGGCGTGTGGGCCGACATCAACCGCATCCATGCCGTGAACTATGCCGGCCGTCACTACACCACCGCCGGGCCGATGCAGGTGTGGCGGTCTCCGCAAGGACAGCCGGTCCTCGTGCAGGCGGGCAGTTCCCCTCAGGGACGCGACTTTGCGGCCCGCGTTGCCGACATCGTATTCTCGATACAGACGAGATTTGAAGATGCGGTCACTTACTACGCCGATATCAAAAACCGCGCGCGGCAACATGGGCGCGATCCTCGGCATCTCGCCATTCTGCCGGGTCTGTCCTTGGTTATAGGCAGCACGGAAGCCGAAGCCTTTGCCCGCCTCAGCGCGCTCGACGAACTCGCGACAGGCCGCTCCAGCATCGAAGCGTTCGCTGCACGGCTCGGTGTCGATCCAGTGGACCTCGATCCCGACAAGCCGTTCCCGGAACGTCTCTTGGCGAAATTGGAAGGCGCGCAGTTTAAGCAACGCTCTGCTGGCGTATCGTCCGGACACAGGGCAGCGCGATACCGTCTGCTGCAGGACCGATCCGTCACCGTTCGTCAGATTATCGCCCGAGGCGGCGGCGGACATTATCGGTTCGTCGGCACACCGGAGCAGATCGTCGACTTTATGGAGAAATGGGTCGACGAGGGTGCCGCCGACGGCTTCAATCTGTTTATGGATGTTTATCCCGAGGGTCTTGCGACCTTCGCGGATCAGGTGATCCCGCTTCTCCAGAAGCGTGGGCGTTTCCGTCGAAGGTACGAAGAAAAAACTCTCCGGCAACGGTTCGGGTTTCCGCGCCCGGAAAGAGTAATTTCCGCCGGTGCGCGATCCGTTGCTTCCCTTTTGCAGAAACAGCCCGAGTGAGGGCTACAAATTTGGCGCTACCGTTGACGGTTTGTATGCATCGATCATGCACCCGAGTCCTTGTCCAGACCTAGGGTCTGCGAGGCTCCTCACCCGGCTCGGTCAACGACAGCTTCGGGGCATGACCTGCCGGTGTCGTGGATATAGCGAACGACGGCTTAGCGCCGCATACCGGACCTTCCGTCGGGTCGCAAGCTCGAGGCTGCATTCGACCCTGGTTCAGATCCATAAGGCTTGCGCAGACCAAAGCATCGCGCTCGACGCCTTACGATGGATGAACTGGCCTTTAATGCGAGCCTTGGAGCAGCAGCAGATGCGGAGGAAAACTCCCGCGGGCAAAGGGTGGTCTGTTGGATTCGTTATGGGTCCGCTAATATTGGACAATTTGAAGGCGTAATCGGAACTGGAACTTACTATATTGAAATAATGTAATAATTTGGTGAGCCCGTCGGGATTCGAACCCGAGACCTACTGATTAAAAGTCAGTTGCTCTACCGGCTGAGCTACGGGCTCTTTCAAGGGGTGAAGGGGGCTGCTCTTCGCTATCTCTTAGGTCGCTATAGGCTCATTTTGTATTGGCGTCATCTCGCCCCTGCGGGGCGGCACGGAGGATACGCGCACGCCGGGCGAATGGCTACACGCCGCTCTTCCTTGAATTCCTCGCCGCGCAGCTATAGGCCAGCCCTCAAATCGTTCTATCGAACGTCGCCCTATGCTGAGGCGTTGCAACAGGCGTGAGACGGATCATGCAACTTCTTTGGAGAGGGTGTCGCCCGATGGCAACGTTGGGCCAAACAGGCGGCGTCTCAAAATCGCCGTTGCCGGAACTTCAACGACAAAACGGACTATCATCGCAACCAATAAGGCAAAACCCGCCACAAGCGCCGTGATTACGTAGCCGCGCGTGAGGTCGTCAGTAATGCTGGCCGCGATGTGTAACAGGGCTGCACCCAGGTCTGAGACCCGCCAGGACCACGTGGCAAACAGCGAGGCCAGGCAAATATTGCCAACCAGATACAGCGGATAGGTGAGGTCGCCGAGGAAATTGGAGGCACGAAGATCCTTTGACGCGGTAAAAACCCCAGGGAGCGCTCCTGCAAAAAGGAGCGTTGCCGCGTAAAACCAAGGATTATCAAACGGACGCGAAGGATCGAGCCCGAGCGGAAATGAGCAAGAGAGTGCGGCAGCAAGCAAGACGAACCCGGCTGCGTTGGGTAATTTCCCGGTGATAAACCGCGAAAGATGCCCAAGTAAAAAAAAGCAAAGCGTGGACGGGAAGAAGAAGTAATTCCATGTGACGCGATCGACCGATCCTGGCGCCGTCAGCGCGATGACGCCGATGCGAATGCAGACCGAAGTGAGAAAAAGAAAAGCGCACCAGCGTCTCGATCGCAGAACAAAAGGCGCTATCAGGTAAAAGGTCAATTCTGCTCCTAACGTCCAGCTAACCTCGCTTGCCGGAGCGAAAACTGACCAATTGGGCTTTGGATAGTCGGAGAAGATCAGCCGCCAATCCTGGCCGACCAAAACAAGGGCTCGCACGATGTCCAACGGGCTGTGCTGCGTTATCCAGCTAGCCCCGCCACTTGGTGCAATGACGATGGCACAAAACAGGAAAATTGCTATCCATAGCGGGAATATGCGCAGCGCCCGGGCTTTAAAGAAAGCGATCGTACCTGTGGTATCGCGGCCGTACTTGGTGTCGAGCACCGTGCTCATTAGAAAGCCGCTAACGACGTAAAACCACAGGACTGAGTGGCCGCCAATAATGCCGAACGTCAGGCGGAAATCCGCATGAGCGTGGACGGCAGGCATGATCTGGTGCTCTATGTGTGCCAGCAACACGCCAAACGCGAGCATTAGCCTAATGACACCCATGCCCTTTTTATATCAGTCGGATTGAGACCCGTCCTATAGCTATCCGGTAGGGTGCTCTTGCGAAGAGAAGGAGCGCCATACGAAGAGAGCGCGGAGATATGGATCCCCATGCGCTTGTCGAGCGTGTTTGACAGATTTTTTCGCGCGGCGCACCGAACGGCTAGCAGGCATGAGACAGCTCCGGCGGCGGCTGCACCTTCTGCGGGTCGAGACTCGATGTTGATCGATGAACCGATCCCCTTTCCGATAATCGATTCGGATCGAGAACTAAATCCAGTTCCAGCTATTTTAAAAGCGGCGGAGTTTGACGACGCAGACCGGTATTTCGCAAGCGACCCGGCCAATCACCGATCATTGGTTTCCGCCCGAAGTCATGTAATTATCTATACTCTCCTTCGAAATCTTCGTCCGAACCACGTCGTTGAAATTGGAACCTACCACGGCGGAACCACCGAGATTATGGCTCGAGCCGTGCTGGCCAATGGCTTTGGCGTGGTGCATACGGTCGGTCCTTACGATAAAGAGGCCTTCACGCCCGTCTATGAAACATGGCCTGAGCAGATGCGTCAGGTCGTTAAGTTTTACCCAGTCGATTCCATGGCATTCTACATGGACATGGACCGCCAAGGTATTCGCCCGGATCTGGTGTTTATCGACGGAGATCATAGCTATGAGTTTGCCTTGTTCGACATACTCTGTGCTGCACGGCGACTACCGCCCGGCGGGTTCGTGATCGTCGACGACTCCATACAGGCGGGCCCTTATTTCGCGGTGCAGGACTTTATGGCAAGTCACCCTGACTGGATCGAGTGTTCCGGACCTAATCCACCTCCTCGCAACAGGACGTTGGCTTACGACCGCGATAGAACCCTCATAGAGGGTACGTCCCTGATGGTGTTGAGAGGACCGTCAGGATACCGATTTAGCGACGGGCGCCCGAGGACCTTTGGGGAAAAACCCTGGCCGCGACCTGAGGTGGGTGGATTAAGACTGGCGCTGGACGGTAATCAAGGTGCGGGCAAAGTTTATGCGCAATGCGTTCTCTGCGGCTTCGGCAATGAATTGCCGCCAGAACAATTTATGGGAACCGGGTTCGCGGTGATTGAGCCTGGGGATTCCTCGGCCGAGATCGATTTTGATCCGCGTATGGCGATACCAACAGGCCGCGACCGCTACACTTTGGAGTCATGGGTTATCTGGGAGGGGTCAGGTCCGCTATGCCTAAGTGCCCCTCCTGAGGCCTTTTGAGCACTTCCAGGGACATATGACGGCTTCGCCCAATCTTCAGGTCTTGTGCGTCGGTACGGGCCGCGACGGAACGCAGACCCTGGCCCACCTCGTACAGTACGTTTTTGATAGAACAGGTGGGGGGTACGCTGAGCACGAATATTGCTGCCGGGAGCTCAACCACACATTTTGCGAATGGCGCGAGACGGGTGATCCGGCTCATCGGGCAAATATGGAGCGCATGGTTGCGGCCTGTACCTCGCAGTGCGTCGTCGGGAACGGCTACGCCGCGATCTTACCGCTTTTCGCCGCCCAACATGGCCGTAAGCTCAGACTGTTGCACCTGCGCCGCGGAGATAGGACAGCATGCATCGCCAGTTTACGGAAAAATTGTCAAATGTTTCCTGCAGCTTATGGATACTATTCTTCCCACCCCAGCGCAAAAATTAAAAGATTAGCAGCTTTCCATTTCGATGGAATGTCTCAAGCCAGTTGGGATCGCCTATCTCTAGATGATAAATTTGGCTGGTATTATGATAGGACGCATACTTTGATATCCGATTCACGGGCATTTTTTGATGAATATATTGAAGTATATACGGAGGATCTTAATAGTCCTTCGACACGACGAATGATCTCCCGATTCGTTTCAGGGCCTGACGCGCCAGTTCCTCCTGCCGCCCGACTTAACGCGTCGGTGATTGACATCGCGACCCTTCCCCAGCAGCAGCGCCATCGCATGCATTGGTTGATGGGGCGCCTCAACCTGGAAGAGGTGGCGGCGGACGACGTCTATGCTCTCGGTTATTTTGTGGACAAATTTGTGGCTTGGACCGGCTATCAAGTCAACGATGCACCGCAGCTTGCGCCGTCGGTGAAGCCTGACGACGAGATAATCGAAGCCAATCTTGAGCGCGGGTTGACCATCATGAAAAAAGCCATAGGCGATCTCGAAGGTCTGCGGAAGGTGTTTCGCGCCCGCAAGCGGTAGTAGCGAAAGACAATCGACACATGGGGATTAATGCGCGCGATGGGCACCTATTCTGCGACCTGTGGTCGTCGGGCGGATTAGCGCATCGAAGCATCGCGGAATTGGGTGCACAGCAGGTATCCGACTCCTTGCTTGAGGCTACAGAGCTTCTTGAACAGCTCGGCGCTATTTATCGGGCGCGGGGCTCTTGCCCATTGCCACCGCCACTCGCGAGCTCCGAGGGCCGACGTGTGCTCGCAACGGAAGCCCCCCCGGCAAGATTACTGTGGGAGTGGCTGGGGTTTCGCTATACGGCCATCGATATCGATGGCTCAGCTGGAGCGGTCCCGCTCGACGCTAATTTCGATAGCGTACCGGCGGAACATGTTGGGCAATACAGCCTAGTTACCAATTTTGGAACGACCGAACACGTCGCCAATCAACTCAATGTCTTCCGCATCATTCACGATTTGACGTCGGTGGGCGGCGTGATGGTGCATCGGCTGCCGGCCCAGGGTGCGTTGGGACATGGCCTCTTCAGCTATAATCCGAAATGGTTTTGGCTGCTTGCCCGCAGCAACCGTTATGGCTGGCTGCGATTTGAATACGATATCGGTGGCAACAAGGATGAAATGCGCACCGATATCGTGCAATCGATCACGCACATGTCTCCGGGCAACGAGTTGCGATTAAGCGAATATCGCGTCAGTGATTGCGCCATCGCGGTGGTGTTGCAAAAGCTAGAGGATCAGCCGTTTATCCCTCCGCTTGACGTGCCGGCTGGGGCGACCACAGAAGATCCGGTACTGCGTGATCGCTATTGGACCGTGTTTGATTCCGAGTGCAGATAAGACGTTTATACTGGCGCCAACTGGCGATTTGGTTCAGGTGTGCCCATGAATCTCCGCCGTAAGTAACGGCGGCATGGGACCTCGATCAGCCGATATGTTGCGCTGGCGCATATGACCGTGAACGCAATGGCTACCATAATGCGCAAGACGGCCTCCGTGGCAAAAATTAGATTGAAGTCTACCGCCGGCCGTATGAACGGACGCAATGTCCAGGTGTGTACTGCATAAATCGAATAACTGATGCCTCCGAGCCAGGTCATTGGCCAGGTCGACAGCAATGAGGCTAAGGGCAAATCATCGTAGCGGGCCACGCAGAAAATGATCACCGCGGCGGGGAGTGCACAGCCAAAGTTTAGCGATAAAAATTTAATCAAGCCCCCAAGCGGGGCCGGCGACGTCGCATAGCCGATCCCGTAAAGCAGCAGCACATATAAAGCGAAATAGAGGGCGGCTGCGCCGCAGTTCCGCTCGATCCGCCCAACCGGGCGCTGACGGAGCACAAGGAAGAATTGGGCTGTGAGGCAGCCAAGACCAAACTCTGCAATGCGAACGTAGGGTGAATAATAAAAAAACCATCGAAAGAAAGACTCGCTAAAATTATCACGAGCATCGATAAAATTAGACACGTGACGACGAGCTATATCCATCAGCTGATCGACGTATATAAAAGACATAATAAGAATGATAAACACCGAAGTGAAAAATACAGTCAATATTATGATATTGAGAGCTATGCTTTTAATACGTATTGATAAAAAAACAAACATGGTGTATATTATATAAAAGAAAAATTCAGTTGATACCGACCATCCCAAGCCAAATCCATTATCTAGAACAATGCGATTATTCACAACAATTAAATAAACCCAGCTTTGGGTGGCGGTAATAGCGCAAAAAAGATATTCAAAGAATTGTTGATGATAGTCCGAAATCCAATTGATCGTGAAATCCGATAATGAACCAACCAATACAAAAAATATATAGAGAGGATAGAGTCTGGCAAAGCGAGCACAAAAAAAATCTTGCAAAGCTTTTCGGTAGGAAAGCGTTTCGAATCGAATTCGATAGTTATAATGAATGACGAAACCGCTGAGGACAAAGAATAACGGCATGCCATAGATACCAATGATGCTCGCTACCTCATGGAAAACGTTGCTGTCGCGGAAAGGGGAACACCAGACCGTTGTGTGCATAAAGAGAATGCAAAAGGCGGCGATGAACCGCAATCCTGTTAAGGCCGGTAGCTCGACTTTCTGGTACGTCGCCATCATCGACCCTTTAGTTTATGGCACAGTCACCAACCGTCCTAAAAGGCCGTTCAATGGTTGTCCCGGCCGCAGATCGCAAAGAGGTATTCCCAATCGTCGTCAGCTCCCGGGCGTAACTCGCCATCGACGACGGAAAACAACAAAGCTGTCTTGAAATGGTTTTCTAGCAGCGCGCGCACCGCTACTCGCGTTCGCACGTACAAACGCCGCCGAGAGCTGTTTTTGTCGAGATAGGCACCGGTCTCCGATCGAAGCGAAAAGGAGCCGTTGGTAGAACTGCCGCTAAGCTCCCCGCTGCCCCTCAACCAGTCCGCCTCCTGTCGGAGGCCGCACACGCTTAAGGGCCATTTGTCGTGGCGTCGAATGCCGAAGATCAGCAGACCTTCCGGGCCGGACAATGACCGGCGCAGGTTACGGATGAAACGATCTTCGTCGTCGCCAGGAGCAATACGGTCTAGGGTGTCGAGGGTAAAAATCACGTCGTAGCTGGCTGGGAGTTTATTCGACAAGATGTCATGCGTCCGGATGTGGAGCGCCTTGGCGTCCAACAGCCGACCGAACTCCTCAGGAGCGGGATGGTAGACAGCGAACTCTTGAGCCTTCTTCGCGACAATCAACGACCCAGTGTGATCGAGCGGCAGGTACTCGGCGACGGCTTTGCCAGGCGGTAGCAGTCTGGCGACAAAGCGGTATCGGCCAACCGTGTCGTCATCGGCGTTTCTCGTCGTTTGTGCTGCAAGCAAAGGCGACGGGGTCTGGGCCTTTGATTTCAATGGTTCTTTCAGATCAGGCGATCCCGCGGGCGGGTTCGCTTGGCCCAGCGTTAAAAAGATGCTCGACCATATCCCTGTCGGCGGGCGCGAGCGAGGGCGGACCCAAAGGTTTATGACGGCGGCAATAAGGGCGAACGGCGCCATTCCCAGCGTTAGCGGCAGCTGCATCGGCCTTCTCCAGCCGGATCCACCGCCTATATCTGCAACTCGCCTTAGCGCACGATAGACAAGCCAGCGTAGCCACCCTGCTCTTACATACCGGCAATTAGCAGTGTCCCAGGTCGAGCTCAGAAGGCGAGCCGACTCTGCCGCAAACACCGACGATAACTTACGAGCCGTGCCAACAGGCCTATCGCTAATAATGGCGATAGAAAACCCGGCCGCGTCTGTAAGGAAATCACTGACACGGTTAATTATTTTGTCGGCACGATCTAGGAACTGCTCAGGCAACAAAACAACACTCTCATCGAATGTGCCGAACAGTCCCTCGTATAAAATGCGGTATGCTTCTGTATCTGTCCGGAGGAGTTGCTTGATTTCCAGCGTGGCGACATCTCCAGGCGTGCTCGCCAGCCACTGCGCGAAAATCATCGGATCATCGGCGACCAGCAGCAATTTCCGCCTGGCAGCCGTCGCGTCTGCGAGTGTTCGGTAGAGAAGCGCATAATCAGGTAATCGAGGATGGAAAAAGGTCGCTTGAGGAAGCGTGCCAAAGATGGTGAGACGGAACCGAATAAGCAGCCTTTCGACGGCGCTATTAGGCTGCGAATTCGCAAGGAGGTAGCGCCAATCTCCAGTCCCCAACGCGCGCCCCGACCGCGCGCGGTTCACCGCAATCGATCCTATCCAATAAGGGTGGTTTCGATGAGGTTGGGGGAGCGGTGCGAGATGTCGCCCGATCTGTTCTATGAAGGCATCAGCCTGTTCAATGGTTGCTTGGAGCTTAGGAGAGGCCGAACTGCGTCCTTGATATATCACGGTCTGTTTAACATTTAGCCGGTGCTGCGCTGTCGTCCATTCGTTAAGACAAATCGCCACGTCCTCAGCTAATATCGGCCCGGGCAACAAGTTTTCGCACTCGTGCTCTCTCTTTTGCAGTTCAACGACAAAATAGTCGTTGGAGTTCTTTAAAAATTCTATATTGCCTGAGGGGCACATCTCAGGAATAAACGAATAGTCGTAAGATGATCCAATAATGAAATCTGTAATTTCAGGCCGGATTCCAACTGGATGCATGAGGTAAAAACGTCCAATTAATGTATCCTTGTCGATACGCCAGAACAGCCGGTTGATATGCTCGTTATGTGCGAGGCCCGCATTGACTGTATTCGCGATCGTCGCGGGATGCAGGTGAGTTAGAGACCATGTCAGTAAATCTTGGCTCGATACGGCAATTGCTGGCGCATCAGGCTCTATCTGATCACGTAAAAGTGGGATGGCGTCCTCGGCCACGACTTGGAAATTACCTGCACAAATAGCACTTGCGCCACCAATGAACCGCTGTGCAACGGCGGTGAGGGATTCGTCGGCAACTAAGAAATCGGAATTCCAGAGGATAAAAGCCCTCTCGGTGAGCGCATCGCCGTACGATCTTATCGCACGTTCAAATGAAAGAGTGAGGGTTGCCGTGTGATTCGCATGAGTTATAAGGTCATCGATCGTTCTTGTCTCTGCTGCGCACACTTGCAACAGCAGTTTCCACATCGGATGTTCATGAATTAACGTAATGTCAGCTTTGCGAGAAAGAAGCACGACTTGCGTTGGCAACATTTTCGCGACGGCTGGAAGGTTCCCGGGCGCCAACAGCATCGGGAGGCCAAATTCCAGGAACTCGCTGACGAAGCGCAGACCCCAGACCGGCAATAGGAGCGTTATCGCTTTGGGAGGCGACCTTCCGTGCATCGGTCTTCGCATACGATGATCGGTAACCTCGACCAAGCACTTGCGCCGGTCAACGGAATTTCGGTTGGAAATGCGGTACCCAAACCTCAATCGACGAACACTCACGACGCTGTGGCCTTGAAAATGATTAGGAATTTTGCAGTCGCGATGGCAGCGGGCTGCCTGGCGCTCGTCAGTTGCGAGATTGGGCCTCGCCTGCGGGACGGCGTCCCGGTCCTCATCATCATAATGACGAGACGGGTGGCAGGCGGCATCGTCTGCACGTCCGATGGTCAACGCGAAAAATCATAGATCCCAGTGAATGCGTCGCCCGCAATTTCTTCGATGCGGTCGATCTGTCTCGGTGACAAGGCGGTGCACCATTCATCGCGAGAACCGCCGCGGAAATTAAGATTTCCTGGCCGCGTGACCGCGAGTGTGCGTGCCAACGATAGCGGCAATCGTTCGTAAAGCGATGATGGTGCACCGAAAAATTCGAGTATCTCAGAAAAAAATCCCGTGTAGTCGGCGTCCATTTGCTCGAAGGTCGTCACCAGTACTTCGATACCCAACAAGCGCGTCTTCGTCCGCCACTGTTCAAGCCAAAACCGCTGAGTGGGGACGTACCAGTCGATCAGTCGATCGATGACCGCATCAAAAGCGAGGCCGGCATACTCGTTTTTGAGACTCTCCGGCGCATCAGGCCGCGTGACGTGATAAGCCGACGAAACGACGACCTGTCGAGGATCGCGCACATGCAGGACCAATTTCCGGCAACCCACATGGTGCAACAGGTCGACATTTTTGTCGGTGGGGGCGCAATGCTCGTGAATGCCGAACGGGTGGCGGGCGGCAAATGCCGCCCACGGCTTGATGCCTATCCAATGCTGAAACGTCACGATACCCACCGGAACGTCGATCAGATGCCCCATCAGCTCGGCAACAAAGGCGCTCGCCGACTTGGGATAGGCGAAGATCGGCATTGGGGGAATTGCCCTGTCCTCGGCGGCCCGCGATCGGTGTGTGGCGTCGCAGAGAAAATGACAGAGATGTCCGGCGTCGAAATTTAGCAGTCCGGGATAGCCCGGCAGACAGTCGATTTCTTGCAGGCGAGCGAGGAGATCGCCTACCGAATTCGGTAAGTTGGCCTCGAGAATGTCACGGAGCAGGATTTCGATGGGCGCATCGTCAATTTGAAGCGCTCGAGCTATTGCGGCTGCGCAACTACGGGCTTGTTCGGCCGCGTCAATTTGGCGAACCAGGTTCAGCGGGTTCCGCAGCAAGGGGTTGACATGAAGTTGCGCATACGCGTTCGCCCCAGCATCGGGCGTTCTTGCGGCTGATGTCATAGCCTACTTTGGGCGTTATAGTTTTCGGCTGATCGGCGGCCGACGTTGCCTTGCCTGAACCACGGACTGATCAACATTGGCCCAAATTCCGGAATAGAGGCCGAGGTTCTCGGGCGCGCCTCGCATCACCTTTTCGACCTTTGCCAAATAGGCACTAAACCACCGGTTTGTCCACGAGGCCGGCGGCTCGTCAGGCAGCGAGGTGGGCAGGCGCTCGATTTCAATGATCGCACGATCGCCGCGCCAGAGCGGGCAGCACCAGAAGGATGGGAGGGTGTAGGCTTGGATGAGCCGCGGCACGATCGCCGGTAGGTGAACTTCACGCCCGAGAAACTCGGTAACGAGCACCTCGCGCGCCAGCGGCGCATCCGCCATTACGGCAATGACGGAACCGCGGCGTATCTCAGTTATCAGTGAGCGCGTTACGCTGAAAAAATTTGCAGTAACCGGCAACATCGACCGAGTGTCCAATTGGTCGCGGCCTGCTGTGCCCAGCGTCTTGAGACGAAACGCGCTCTGCAGCAGCTTGAGACCTGGGGACACCGGGCCGACATGGGCGCCGACCAGCAGACATGGTCGTCCATCGTGGGCGGCCGCCGCAATCGGCTCTAGGTCCGGGGCATCAAGCAATTCGTCGATCTGGTCGACCTTATCCGGGAGACTATCCCACCAGCGGCGTAGGTACCGGCTGGCATCGTGCCCCCATGTCGCTGCGACTTGCCAGTCAGCCTTCGCCCAGAGGGGTTTGTCCGCTAGCTCCCATGCCCAATCCATCTCCAACGAATTGAGAGGCCGTGCTCTTGCGGTTTCCCACAGCGCCTTCAATCCATCGCTGAGACGTGCCGGAAGGCCTTTTGCTTGCAGCGCGAGAAGTCGCGTTCGATAGCGTCGGGCATCGCGGTGGCCGACCATCGCCGTCAGGTTGGTTAATCGCTCCAGCGCGTTCTCGTTTTCGGGAAACAGCTCGACAGCGGTCGAGAGAGCGTCGATCGCGTGAGCGATTTGGCCCAATTGACGATGCGCTTCCGTCCTGATGAGCAGCAGTTGGAATGCTTGTTCGCTTGGCGGCCCGCACGCGAGGGCATCGCCAGTGGCGTTGATCGCTGCTTCAAGCTGCCCGCTCTCGATCAAGACGCGAGCGCGGTCAAGCTGATGATGCGGAGATGCAAATGACATGTCGAGGTCGTCGATGGACTAAACGAAAATGAGTCGAGCCGGGCTCAGGCTCATCATAAGGTTGCCCTCACAATCGGGTCTAGGGCGTGGGCGATGCGCTTTCTCCTCATTGCGCCATTACCGAACACGCTCGCCGAGTATTCGGTACTGGCGAGCGCGGCGACAAGCCGTCGTGGTGGTTCGAACCTGAGACAATGCGGCGGCGAGCCTTCGGGTCAAGGCCGGCGCAGGACGACAAACCAATAGGCGTCGATCGCGCGGCGCAAAGCTTTGGCGAAGGCTTGCCTGCCCTTCGCTGCGAGGTAATCGCAAGACGGCTCGACGGTGTCGTGCGTGATGTCCTCTAGGCTTTCGACGACAAAGCCGGCACCGGCGCATTGCTCCCGGTAATCCGCTTCGTCCAGCCAATAGTTCTCCTCGGGCACGCCGAAGACCCGCCGGCTGTAAAGGATGTCACTGAGAACAAGTTTTCCGCCGGGACGCAACACACGGTGCGCTTCACGTAGAAAGCCGAGCCGCGTGTCAAAGTGGAATGCCGCCTCGACGGCATGAACGCGATCCACGGCGTTGGAGGCGATCGCGAGGTCTACGGCGTCCATTGCTGCGAAACGCGCAGCGGACGGGGTGGCGACGGCGCGGCGGAGCTGCGCGGCCGAAAGATTGACCCCGAGAACCAGCGTCGCGGGATAACGGCGAGCCATTATCTTGGTCGATGGCCCGAGGCCGCAGCCCACATCTAAAACCACGCCAATCCTGCCCGCGCACTCCGGCGGATCGACCGCGAGATGCCGGTCGACTAGTCGGCACGCCGCCTCGCCGAGCCCGCGCGGCGGGCCGTCGGGGCCCACGCTCCAGTCGCCGTGATTGTAAAAATCGGTGCCGCCGTAAAGCGCACGCACGGCAGGGTCGAGAATTGCGCGATCGTATCGCCTGACAAACGACCGGACGTTCATTTTCGCGGCTCCGCCGGATCGCCCGGCGGAAGGTCGTTGATCCGGGGCGGTTCTCGTTTCGGAAATGCGCACAAGTTCGCCATACTGCGGTAATAGGTTAGGGGACCGGAACGCTGTCGATGCAGCTGCTGCTTATCGCACCATTACCGAGCGCACTCACCGAGTATTCGGTATTGGCCGACAACGGTCAGCGGATTGCGCGGATCGCGGCGGTTTCGATCGCTACCGTCGCCGCGCTGGCACCGCCGGACTTCGATGTACGGCTGTGTGATGAGGCGATCGATCCCATCGATTTCGCGACCGACGCGGATGTGATCGGGATCAGCGCTAATGTCTCTCAGGCGCTGCGTGCGATCGAGATCGCAGAAGCCTTTCGCGATCGGGGCAAAATCGTCGTGATGGGTGGGCCTCATGTGTCGCTCGCGCCGGATGTGTTCCCCGGGCATGCCGATTGCCTGGTGGTAGGCGAATTTGAGCCGATTGCGGAAACCGTTTTCACCGATATGCGGCGGGTCACACTCCAGCCGCGATACGATGGTACCAAAGCCGATCTCTGCCTGTCGCCGGTCCCGCGATGGGACCTATACCCCAATGCCAAAGCGATTGGTGGCGTCGTGCAGACCAGTCGGGGCTGTCCGTTTGAGTGCCAATTTTGCGACGTAATTCCCTATCTCGGGCGTGTGCAACGTCATAAAGACGACGATCAAGTCATCGCGGAAATCCAGAATCTGTACGATCACGGATACCGCTTCATATCGCTCGCGGACGACAATTTCACTGTCTACCGCCGGCGGGCGAAGTCGTTGCTAGAACGGATTGCCGCGTGGAACGGTGCCGAGGGGCGAGATCACGTCTTCTTCGCAACCCAAATGTCGATCGATGCCGGACGCGACGACGAGCTGCTAGCCTTATGTCACAGGGCTGGTTTGTTGAACGCCTTTATCGGTATCGAGACGAGCAATCGCGACAATCTTAAAGAGAATCGCAAGCGCCAGAACTTGGTCGTCGATCTGGGACATGAAATCCGCAAAATCGTCAGGCGCGGCTTGCAAGTCGAGGCCGCGCTCATGGTCGGCTTTGATCATGACGATCGCTCGGCGTTTGCACGACAATTGGCGTTTGCGATGTCGCTGCCGGTTTGCGTCTTCAATGTCTCTGTTTTGGTTGCCCCGACTGCGACTCCGCTTTATGCGGCGATGCGCGCCCAGGGGCGCCTAGTCTCCGATCAGCTCTCGTCGCAGTTCCCCAGCGCGAACCTCATCACCAATCTGGTTCCCGCTCTCATGAGCAGGGAAGACCTGTATATCGGCGCCAAATGGCTCATCAGCAAAATCATGACTCCGGCCAATTTTTTGCTGCGGCTCGAGGCGATGATCCAACTACTGGCGCCGCCGCCGTGGAGCGAGCGAGGGCTTACTAAGCGTGACGGGCGCGCGGGCGCAGCTAAGCTGTTTTCAAGAGTCTTGCGAGGGATGATGCGAAGCGATGAGCACGTCGCCCATGTAGTGCGACGCGTCTTTACGCTCATTCGCGAACGGCCGGAACTCCGCGATAGTATCGGCGATGCCTTCAGTCATTATTTGATGACGCTGCAAAGCTACCAGGTCAACGGCGTTTACGATCGGGAGCTGGCTGATCTGGACGCACCACCATTCGATCAGACGGCGGCTAGTTCGTGGAGAGCCGATCTCCCAGCTTACGCCTGAACGAGATCGGCAAAATCGCCTTCGACCACGCCGCGGTCATTAAATGTAGCTCCGCGTTCGTAGAGGAATATTCTGCCAAGGGCTTCCATCGTATCAAGCCAATCGGCGAAGCTTTCTTGGCTTGCTACGTCGCTGGAGCGCGGCTGAAATTTGCTCGAGAAGCCACCGCTATACATCCGGCATTGCGAGCAATCGGTGCCAGGCGTGCAGCATTTCGGATGTAGCTCCTGCTGATCAACGCCATAGTATCTAAAGGTACCCACAACCCGAGAGCCGCAGTGCTTGGCGATGCCGGTACCGGCATCGATCTCGTAGCGAGGCCCAGGCTCGGTCGCCCAGTCGTTATAAGCGCGCGAATACACCACAACATCGGGGAACTCTTCCATCACCTCCGTAATTACGCGGCGCGCCTCGACCAGGTCGGTGGGAGAAAAGCACGGCGAATGCTCTCGCCGGCTGACACGGAAGAACATGTTGTCGTTCGCCTGGCCTTTCAGCAGCTTGTCCAAAAAGCGCAAGGTCGGCGAATACATGTTGAAAGTGAGGCCAAGGTCGTGATCCCGGCACATCCAGGCGATGTCGCGGACCTCGTTCAAGTTCCATGGCGATAGGGTGAACAAAATGATCGCGCGGGGGTCTCCGGCGTAGTTCTTAAACGCCTTGCGAAACGCCGTTGACTGACGCAGCTTGCGGTCGGTTGCGTCATCACCCGCCCAAACCGAAACGCCGATGCGGAAGGGGACCGACGCGTCGATCCGGATCGTCCCGTTGGTACCGATATTGCCGTAGCGAAACCGCGGGGCGGCAGCTATCAACCGCTCTTGCTCGAGTGCCGGTTCGGCACCGACAAAATAGGCCATAGTGACAACGCGCCGGGCCTCGTTGGCGAAAAACTCCTCCCACGCTGCCAGCGAACGCTGCTCCGGGACGCGCTCGAAGTCGTCGCGCTCGAAGTAGTAGCAGCCCTCGCATTTGAGGTTGCAGCGCTGAGTGATCTCATAAAACGCCGGCTTCCGAAAGATACGCACCACGCGTTTAGCCTCGTTGTAGGGCGGGATAAGGTCCGGCCGCTCGCGGAGGATTTCACCGATGCGACGTGCCACCAGCCGGGCGCTGCCAACATCAACCCGTAATGTCATGCCCACCCCTAGAGGGACTGTCTTCACGAGATCAGCATACATCAAATACGCGAATGACCAGCGGGTCCGGATTGAAAACCTCTCTCAAGACATGTTCCTCCGGCGTACCGGGGCGGGTACTCAACAGCGGGGGTACAACTCGGCCAAGCTTCGCTAGTGACGCACCCCCGAGCTAATAAGATTGGTGGCTCGGCTTGGTTGGACTTAACCGATCTGCCAAGCCATACTTCGGCGCCGCACCTAACGCCAGCGCGAGAGATGGGGAACCTACGTCCTAACGCGCTCACTCTGCCCGATCGAGCCTCGCTCGTATGGACCTCCCTGACGAAAACCATTCGGCAACCGGAGAAGAACTGGCCGGCACAGCTCTGTGAGAGCCCAATAATCACCGGTTGTGTGCGAGGCCGGGTCATCGCCCTGATTGCCGATCCCGAGGCGGCTCGGGTGATCCTCACGGGGTCCGAGAGCGAGTTCCCAAAATGGCGGATCTACGAGAAAGTCGTTGGCGCCGGAATGGGTCGAGAGAACCTTTCGGCAAGCACCGGTTTGCGATGGCGGCGCCAGCGGCAGGCTTTCAGCCTGATGTTCCAGCCGGCGTCCGCGAGCCAGGCGGTCCCGCTGTTCCAAGCAGCGGTCAAACAGGCGATATCGGCATGGGGGGCGGCGGACGACATTCTTGTCGATGCCGGCTTGGAGATGACACGGCTTGCTTTGGGCGTTGTTTGGCGGGCCCTGTTTTGCGCGAAACCCGACGCGGATATGCCGCTATTCGTCACCAAAGCGGCCGAGCACATCTATCGCGCCCACCTACGCGGTGACATCAACGAACCGGCCATCAAAATCCGTGAGCTGGCAGATGCCGCGCGGGATACGGCGGCCCGGCCAGAAACGATTGGCAACAATCCGTTCAGTACCTGGCCTGCGATTGACGGGGGGCCGACCGATCAGCTCAGCGCGCAAGAGCTTTATGACAACGCGCGAAATTTCATAGCGGCTGGCCATGAAACGACCGCGTTGACCTTGGTCTGGTCGCTTTGGCTGGCAGCACAGGATGCGGAAACGCAAAATCGGATCCACCGCGAAATCGACGAAGTGGCGGGGCCCGATCCCATCGCGGAGCATCACATCGACCGCCTACTGTTCACCGGTAGAGTGGTCAAGGAAGCGATGCGATTGTACCCCCCGGGGTTTGTCACGGTGCGTCAGGCACGTCAGCCGGTACGTTTAGCTGGCGAGTTACTTCCGGCTGACGCGATTTTAGCTGTATGCATCTATGCGCTGCATCGCCATCGGGACTGGTGGGACGAGCCGGACGTGTTCCGGCCCGATCGTTTTGCGGAGGCTGAGCCGCGGCATCGTTACGCCTATCTGCCGTTTAGCGCAGGATCCCATGTCTGCATCGGAGCCGCGTTTGCATGGCGCGAAGTCATCGTGGTTTTCGCCAGCATTCTGCAGCAGTTCCGGTTGAGCACAGACCGCGCGGCAACGATTTACCCGCGGGCGTCGATTACCATCCGCCCCAATAGGGAAGTACCGATCACCCTCCATCGCCGAAATCGCATCCGCCGTGGGGCATAGCCCGCCGGCCCCGGCAGCCACGGTGATGCACTCTGAGACACTCGCTTTCACCAGTTAAAAGTCAGTTGCTCTACCGGCTGAGCTACGGGCTCGCGTAATGGCGTGCCTGGAAGGTACAGGCGTCGGCAGCGCTCGACAATCGCGCGCTCGCCGCTAGGCGGGTTTAACCGGGCGCAACCCGCGTCGGAAGGCAAAAGCCGGCAGCCGCAACCCATGCGGCTCGCCGCTGAGGAGCAGATAGCAAAGGAGACCGATGACGCCGAGCAGGCCCAGCGCCGGTCCTGGTGCCAGGGCGAGCGCCACCGGCTCCACGAAGGGGTGCAGGATCAGCCCCGATGCCGTAGCCGCGATAAGCGGACGCGCCGTGCCCGGGAGGGTACGCCACCAATGCGACCCGAACTCGCGGCGAATCGGGCATAGCCCGGCGAGGGCGACACAGCTCGCATAGGCCAACGAGGCAGCGGCGACCGCAACGAGACCGTAAGGAACGGCGAGCGCGACCGCGGCGATGCCACCAATCGCGCCCATCGCCTGCCAGCGCGACTCGTTTCCGGCGCCGACTGCCGCGGCGCGCGCGGCAATCGCCGCTGTGGGGACCAAGCCGAGCAGCAGTAGCTGGGCCGGAAGCACCGCTCCCCACCAGCGAATATCGACGATGGGAGGAAGCGCGACCGGCAAAAGCAGGCTGAAAAGAATGGCCGGCAGCGCGACGCGGCGGAAAGGTTCGCCGATATGCCTCGCCCAATCGGCGAGGAGGGCGGATCGGACGGGTTTTGGCGCGGCCAACAGAATGTCCTCGAGCGCCTCGGCGAAGCGGGCGGCCAGCAGATAGAGCCCGGACGCGACCGGGCCGAGGACGAGACCGATCACCAACAACGGGGCCTGGCGTGAGATGACCGGCCAAACGCGGGCAAGCGCCGCCAGGTCGAGCCCGTCCAACAATTGGCCGAAATGCGGCGGTGACCAGACGAGGCCCAGCCGCCGCGCAACCATTCCCCACGTCACCGCGCACTCGACGAAGCGTTGTACGACAATCTGCGCGACCAGCGACCACGCGCCAGCTCCGCTCCACGCCAGCGCCACGGAAATGCCGCCGCCGGCGGCAAGCCCGGCGATCGTCGCGGCTACCAGCGGTCCGGCCTTGCCGCGCCGGCGTAACAGCGCGGTTGGTACCGCGGCGAGCCCACCCAGCACCGGCAGCAGCGATAGCGATCGGACCATGTCGCCGAGCGGTACTTCGTCGAGCATAAGGCCGAATTGTCCGGCCGACATGTAAAGCAGCAGCGATATCGCTGCACCGATGCCCACCGCGCTGACGAGGGCCGTCGACAAATGCCGATCGTCAGGCGGTTCAAGGCGGGCGAGCGTCGCAGCTATTGCTTCGACAAGGAGCGCCTCGACGATGG
>Ga0207105_1023_pt2 | contig 36765 bp, 26 predicted proteins | sample Alteio_BWMinHeat_77_FD_153569 | JGI IMG/M metagenome (GOLD analysis project Ga0207105, IMG submission 153569) | Enriched cells from forest soil in Barre Woods Harvard Forest LTER site, Petersham, Massachusetts, United States -... | ecosystem: Environmental > Terrestrial > Soil > Temperate forest >... | reverse complement strand
CCAGGAACGAAGGACCTCCTGCCCGGAGGAGCGCCTCCACCCCATCCTGGTTTCCTGGAAGTCTTAGTCGTCGATGCTTCGAACAATAATGCGCCTATAGAGGGAATAACGGTGCAGATCAGCGCCAATAGCAGTCCCGAAAAGCAAGACGGCCCTTCCGGATCGGACGGGCGGATCAAGTTTGGACCTATCAGTCCTGATAGTTACGACGTGACGGCTTCGTCTCCAGGCTATACATTGGGCCGGGCGAACGGCGGTGTCACGTCGGACAAAACGACGTCTGTGACGATTTCGTTGCAGCGGAGCGTTCTCGAGATAGTCGATAGAAAGAGCGGCCTCGTCATAAGCGAAAAAACAACCGACAAGATAGTCGGCCAGAAGATTGAGCTTCAGGTTCGAGTGAAGGGTGGCGGCAAGACCATTTCGAATATCCAGTGGTCCATCCCCGGTGAAGCAGTGAAAGATTACATTCAAACCATTGACCGGGCGTTCAAAACGGATCTGTCATCTGGAGACCTGGAATCCGAGAATGTGGGCTTGTATTGGATTGGGGGCGGAAACAAAACTGTACAACTCTCGGCCAGCGTGGACGGCGTGTCCCAATCCCCATTCGCGGCGAAGTTCAACGTGCTCGCTCCCACTGATATCAAGATGAGCTCCGAAACCGGCAAGCTTGAAACGTTCATGAGTGCATTTCACGGTGAATTATGGCTCGGATATGGAGATGTGTCGGCTGGAGCGAAACACGGGATAGACTTCAAATGCGCTGCGACCGGACCCGCAGGAGGCGATGGTCAGATCGCGGGTATTCAATTAACAAACCCGGATCGGAGCGTCACGCCGAACAATGGCGCTGACGGAAAATTTTCCTCCGACGGAGCCTTTCAATTGGATACCAGCGTCCCATATGACACGGCAAAACCCATTAGAGCGGGCACCGAGGCGCAATGGAATTCGAGTGACAGTCCAGGCGGGAGTTTGCAACCGAAAATCAAGCGGCGCAGCATGAACGACAAATTCAGGATGTACTTCATGTATCGGCCGGGCGGCGCTGATAGTATTTGGGTGACGCTCGCACGCTTGGACTGGGACGTTGCCGGGGCCACGACGAGGACCGGAGATCCGTCCGCTAACAACTGGAGTCAGCCTACGGACGTGAGCGCAGCACCCAATCCAACTGGCGTGGCATCCACCGAGCTACCGGTTTGGACCGCGAATGCGAAGGACCTTCACTGGCGCCAATAATTCCGTCGAGTAGGCGCTCATTTCTGAGACTGGAGGCGCATGACTGAACAACAATGGGGCCCTGAAACGGACGGCCTCGCGATTTCGGTCTACGTGGCCCGCCCTTCTTACAGGGCCGGAGAACAAATTGACCTGCACCTGGATTTGAAGAACGCAGGTTCTTCTCCCGCCATCCTCGTCCGCCAATCCGCATGGGCCGATTACTCGCTCGTCATGCGGACTCAGAACGGAGTGGAACTACCGCCGACTCCGTATGTTCAAGACAGAATCGAGGCGGCGATGGAGGGGCGTCAAGCCACGAGCGAACTTCAGCCTGGCCAGATGACTGAGGACACCCTTGAACTCGATCGTGCGTATGACCTCTCGGTGCCTGGGCGGTACACGATCCGCGTAACCCGAAAGGTATTCAGGCCAGGCAATTACGGGGAGATGGTTACACTGACTTCGAATGAGTTGATCATCGAGCTCGTCGAAAGGGTCGCGCAGCGATAGCCCCGGTGGAAACTGGGCGCAAGCAGCGTGTTTGTATCGAATGCCTCGCCGCATTCAAGCGCTCAGGGTAACAATCAATGCCCCGCCGCCCCCATTCCTGACGTTCCAAGGGTATCCGCGGGAATAACACCCTTATGCGCGTGGAGTGCGCATGCCTACGATCTCCTTCATCATCGCCGTTCGGGATGAGCCGCACGAGCTGCTTCAGGCCACGATTGATGGGCTGCTTCGCACCAGCGATGGCTATCCCCGCGAGATAGTCCTGGTCGACGATGGCAGCCTGGTTCCCATCCAGATCGAACGTCCGGATATCCTTGTGGTCCGCAACAGCGACTCACTGGGATCCGCTCGTTCACGCCGGACGGGAGCCTCATTTGCGAGCGGCGACGTGCTCTCCTTTCTCGATCCGCACATGAGCTTTGCGCCGGACTGGCTCAATAAGATGATGGCTCATGTTGACTCCGAAGCCCTTCTTTGCTCGGCGTGGTGGGACTATGAACTGACCCGGTGCCACTGCTGGGGCGCTGATTTCCGGTGGTGCGGCGAGAGAGATTATGTTTCCGGACGTTGTCCCGGTTTCGACTTCCGCCATCGCACGGTATTCCCGGGCGATGGTGCGGATGACGTGCCCATGCTGATTGGCGCCAGTTACATGATGCTGCGCAGCAGTTATGACAGGATCGGAGGCTTCTCGCCGTTTTTTCGCACCTGGGGCAGGCTTGAGCAGGATCTTTCCTTGCGCGCCTGGATCGTTGGGCTGGGAGTCAAGTGCGTTTCGGAAGCACGGGTGGGCCATTTCTCGCGAAAGAAGTTTCCGTATAAAGTCTGCTGGAACGACATCGAATTCAACCAGTTGGCCACTGTGCGCACGGCATTCGAGGAGTCAACTTCAAGGTGCCTGGAGCAGGTAATGCAGCCCCCGCAGCAGGTGAAGGAATGGTTGAACCAGATCGACTTTGAGCCGTGGCGCAAGTCAATTCAAAGCCGCAGAGTGATCACAGATCGGGAGTTATTCGAAAGGTTCGTGCCCGATCTCCGGAATGGGTAATGGATTTAGATCCATCCGGGAGCGCTCAAAAGCTCCGCCTGCTGAACAACCATATCCGGCGATTTTGGCATACCCGACAACACACAGAACGGCAGCCTATGTCGCCTATGCTCTCTTGGGCGAGAGGCCACAACTGCCCAAAGACTGCGCCTTCCCATCTGGGTGCTTTTTCAGGCAAGGGCGAAAAGATATTAAATCCTACCGCGCCACCGGGGGGGTGCTGCACACGTCGGCGAGGACATGGACAGCCGGTGCATCGGGGCGGAGCCGAGGCTAGGAATATTCGCACTCATTCGGCGCTCGCCTAGCGCGGCTCCCAGCGATCATCGGCGTCCGCCTCGGGGAGCATCAAGGCGAAAGGCCTGAAAAATGTTGGCGTGTTGGCGTGCTCGACAGGTGCGACATCGAACCGGATACCGCAGCGAAAACAACTTCCAGAAGTCCGTCATTCGCCAAGTCGCACGGCGTAGGTCCCGGGATCGGCAATCGCTACAAACGATGGAATCATGGGGCATGTTAGGAATCGCCCAAGACTTCCCGGGGACCGCCAGTGCCTCCCGACGAATCACGGCCTGTTAGGTTCAGCTCTTGCAAGGCCTCTTGAAGTGCTTCGGTTCCTTTCCACTTCGGGATATAGAACTCTACACCGAAAAGTTCGCAAATCTCACGATTCTCGTCTCCGAGTTGGGTCCAGACAATAATCCGCACATTGGACATCGCTGGAGTTGCGTGCCTGAATCGCAGGAGTTCATAACCACTGTCGAGACCCAGATCGAGATCGACAACAATCGCGATAGGAAGCGGCAATGTACCTTGGAGCCTTTTCTCAAGCCATGATTGGGCAGATTCAAGTGAGGATCGGGCATCAATCTCTGTAAACCCCGCCGAACGGGCGGTTTTCACAGCGAGCAAGAGATCATCCGGAGAATCGTCGACCACGAGGACAAACACGGTTCATCCTCCTTGAAACAGACGAAATCCTTAGTCGGTCTATTTAGAGCCCGATGTCTTAGTCTATTAAGACTAACCGCCCTCTGACAACTACGCCCTCCGGTGACGCGCAAATCCATGATGAACCAAAGTTCATCTTCAGTGACGATCGAATCGGTTGTAAACTCGCCATTACCGGCTTCCCTGATGACCTCCGAGCCTTCTCTTGGCAAGATCGCGTCGCTGCGCATGGCTTTTATGATCCTCGAGCACGTTGCTGGCACTGTCCGCGAGCGTGCCAATCTGGCTTGCGTCAAGCACGCCATCCTGAAGCATCTTGCCGACTACGATGCCGATCTCGCCATCATTGAAGCCCTGCCGGTCGGCTTAGAAAAGATAGAGGTTTCCGAGCTGCCAGGTCTGATGTGGGCGCTAGACCTTGCGAACTTTCAGGCCCTCCAAGAAGCCACAGCGAATATTCCCCTACAAGAGCTCGACTAGAGGCATCGCAACGCGGCTCCCAGCGATCATCGGCGTCCGCCCTGCGGAGCATCAAGGCGAAAGGCCCGAAAAATGCTGACGTGTTGGCGTGCTCGACAATTGCGACAGCGAACCGATACCGCAGCGAAAACAACTTCCGGAAGTCCGTCATTCGCCAGGTCGCACGGCGCAGGTTCCGGGATTTGCACTCGGTACAAATGATGGAATCGCGGCGCATGTTTCATTGTAGGCACTGCGTCAAGGAGCGGTGACCGCTGTCACCACCCCCGTGATAAGAACCAAATTCGGAACGTTTAAATTTTTCGGTCGGCGCGACGGGATCTGGGGCGAAGATCTTTCAAAGGTCCGAGTCGTCCACGATCCACTCAGAATGGCGCTAGACTACTTGGCAGAGCCAACGCATTTGGATGTGCTCAACATGCATGCCGCTCTCATCTCAACTGAGCCCGCGTCCTTGTCACATGGTCGTGGCCAGAGGTATCGATGAAAATCGTCCCTTGGTTGAGAATCATTTCGACTCATCTCCAAAAGGATGTAAGGACGGAATGGAGATCACGTCAGTGCATCAATTCGATGCTGTTCTACTCATTGCTCGTAATAGTGATATTCAGCGTCATAATCGATCGTATTTCCCAAAGTGCTCTTGAAGTTGCGGGAGGCGCATGGTGCATCGCCACAATGTTCTCCGGCCTGATTGCCCTAAACCAAACTTGGGCACGTGAAATCGATAGCAACATCTACGACGCTCTACGCATGACTCCGACAGACGCGACGGCCGTGTTCACGGCCAAGGCATTGATGAATTTTCTAATGATTTCACTTGTTCAGATCATCCTATATATGCGCGCATAAATAATTGGCCTCACCTATGCGCAGTCCGGTGCTTGCCAGAAGCCCGATCAGCGTATGCACGGTGAGCTCGCGCAGTGGCGGGAACCGATGAAACCGATGGAGTTGAGGAATCGCCCCGATGAGTCGTGCGATCTCCTGGTCGGAGAACAGATATGGTGTCCGCCGCCGGAACAGAGGCCTATAGATGTTCTCAGGAATACCAGTGGCCGGCTCGAAAATGCGCACCTGGTGGAGGAAAGCGCGAATGGTGTAATAGCGATACTGATCCCGACCATGATGCTGGCCGTCTGTTCCCACTGCAATCCAGTCCAAAAGCAATGAAGAAGGGATCGGCCAAGGCCGTCCGCGGCTGCGCCAATAGAGGAGGAATCCTCGCAGCAGCTTCTCCTTGTGCCTCAGAAAGCGCGGATCGTAACCGTTGCGTCGTGGATCGTGCCTTGTGGCGGAACGTTGCAGGGCAAGATACTCTTCGGCGAATGCGCTCAGTGCAGCAAAGGTCATTGCGCACCTCCTGGCCAGGGTAATGCCACTTGCATGAGCGCCTTCATATCGAGCTTCGCATAGATCAGCGTAGTGGTGATCGACTTGTGGCCCAACATATCGGAAACAGCCTTGAAGGTTACCCCACGGTTGACCATCCCTGTCGCCAGAGTGTGCCGCAGGGCGTGTGCGCCTCGATTGCGAATTCCAGCGCACTGAAACAGGTAGATCATGCAGTTTTTAACGTAGACTTCGTAACGCTGTTCTGGGCGTCGGGGACTGCCGACCGACGCTTTGCGTGTTGGATCGAAGAGTCTTCTAGGCTTGAACCGCAAACTGCGCAAAAATACGACAAGGGCTTCTCCGACATCCCGCGGAAGAGGAAGCGTGCGCTCCCGGCGGGTCTTGCTACTGCGAATCTTTACAGTGCCGTTCTCCCAGTCGATGTCGCCAGGCAATAGTGCAGCAACTTCTTCAGTGCGCAGTCCCAGCCGCAGGAATAAGAGCAGAAGCGCACGATTCCGTATCGTCCGTCGGTCGGCGCCATCACTGGCCCTCAAAAGGGCCTGTACTTCATCGTCCGTCAGTCCGCGCGGCAATCGCGCATGTTGTCGGTTGGCAATCGGAGGCAATGCGGCGTCCCAGCCGGCGGCGATCTGTCCTTCCTGTGCCAAATAACGCAGCACACTCCGCAGCACCATCAGCCACGTACGCTGTGTCTCTCGGTTGTGTAGGCGTCGGAACTCGCCCGTTACAAACCGAACCACATGTTGAAAGTGGAAATCGCTCCAGATGATGCGGCCGGGCTTCGAATAAGCGAGGCTACGCTTTGTTACCGATCTCTCGTCAGCGAGACCGGCTTACCGCGAATCGCTCTATCTGAAAACTCCCAACAGATAGCACACCAGCAGGACCATGAGCACTGTGCCAATCCCTATGCCCGCACCGCCGCCCGCGCCCCACCGGCCATAGCCGTAATATCCGCCGCCCCCAGCGAAAACGAGCGCCAAAATGCAGAAAATGATGAGTATGGTAAACATTTCAGATCTCCCTTCACTCCGGATTGCCGCTTCCGAGGACATTTCATCGATTTGGTTACAGTATCTGTCTCAACCTCGACGAGTCCTACTGTCCTGAAGTGGCTTTCTGATTCTTGATCTGGAGGTTGTTCACCACCTGCTGGACATTCGGCACTCCGGTCGCTAATTTCTCAGCGAGCGCGCGCATCTCTCTCGAGTTCACTTCTCCGTCAAGCGTGACTACGCCGCTTTTCACACTGTAATTTACGTTATGGTGCATCTCGTTTTGGATCAGCGCGGCGTCCAGATTCTTCTCGATGCCTTGGTCCAGATCAGAGTTCATGGCTTTTGCTTCTCTTTCTGATCCGGCGGGAGTCACGACTATCTGGTCCGCAACTACCTGTGTGCCTGCGAAGGACTTCGCCAGGGATTCGGCTTGCGCCTTTTGGTCGCCACTAGCGACTTGCCCGCCGAGTGTCACGATGCCCTTGTCAAGATCCTGGCTAACGGACACCTCTTTAAGGCCTGCTTGATCGAGCCCTTTGCGTATGTTGCCCGAAACATCCGGTGACTTCGAGGAAAACCTCGAGCAGCCAACCACCGTCCCAATTGCAAACAGGGTCAGCGAGATAACCAGCAACTTCGTCGTTTTCATATTCGTCCTTTGATTGGCGCCACACGCGAGACTGGAAGAAGGGGCAGCTCCTACACCGAGGCGCCACCTTACAGACTCACACACTTGTCGTGGCAGGGGCTGTTCAAAATCGCTCATCTGTAAGGAAGGCGTTTTCCCGGGTGCTCGGCGGCTATCCGAAGTCCTCCCGCACTTGTCATTCGGTACGACAGGAACTGAATCAAACACGGTGCTCACAGATAGGAGCGCGAAACACGCTACGGCAAAAGTCGATATCAGAGCTTTTCACGACAGAGGACGATATCGAAAGCTTTTTCTGACTCACTTGTCCGACATGGCGAGCGACTTTTCGCTCAAGTGGATTGCCTCATTGAATGCGCCTAATGGCATCCTAGACCCTGCCCCGTTCCGGTTACCGATGCTGTCTGGCAGGCCAATGAACTATTTTGGCTGAACGCTATCCCTTGTGATCCGGAGGACGCCCAAGGCTTGCATCGTCAAGGCCGCAATCGCGAGCGTTCCAAAAATGAAGACCAAGCGAGTTGGCGCTTCTCGACCAACTGGTAGGCAATACCATGAGCTACCGTAAGAGCGACAGCCACATATGCCCATCGCTGCAGGGATTTCCATCGGCGGGTTCCCAGCGCGCGCAGAGAGATATCGTTGGATATTGCCAGGAGCGTTAGAAACGAGAGCGCTGCGCCTGCCCCAACGTAGTTGGCGAAGCCAAACTCGCCACCTGGGTTTTCAATGGGTACAGTTCCTTGAAGAAGTACATCCACATTCGTCCGCGAAGGTGTACGGTCAAGCCGATCGCGGTATGCACGAGAGCGAGGACCCCTGCCCAAACGCCAATGTCGCGGCGCAGGTCGAAACTTGTCGGGTTCGGACGTCGAGCCAGCACGTTCCACGGGCCGATGGAGAGCGAAAATGCCAGAAAAGCCAGGCCGGCATAAGCCGTGGCCATGCTCAAACGATGGCGAACGTCGGGTGGAGGCGTTGCCACATACGCCCCCCAAGTGATCCCGATTGCAACTCCAAGAAGCCCTACGTGACGAGCCGATCGGCGGACCCAGTAGATTGAGCTAGCCATGATGATGGCCCTCGCGAGCAGCGTGAGAATGTTCGAGCGACTGTCCGCCTGAACCGCTCATCATCCGGAGCATCTCCGGTCCTCCCGTGCGTAGAAAGCGGATCACGAGAATCGCCGCCAGGGCGAGAAATGCCAAGTTCAAGAATGTCGTGTAGTTCCAGCGGATCGCTTCTTCCACGATTTGCGCGCTTCGTTGCTGGGGAATCAAGTGAAGTGCTCCAAAAATTAGCTCAACAGCCAGAGCTGCCAATGCCATGGAAATGTAAAAGATGCCTAAGAGAAAAGCACTCACGTTAAACCCATAATATTTGCGATAAATATCCAGGATGGGAAGGACAATCAGGTCAGCGAAGAGGAAGGCAACCACTCCTCCAAAGCTGATCCCTCCCTTCCAGAGTACCGCAGCGAGCGGGACGTTCCCGACCGAGCACACGAAGGAGAGAATGGCCACGATCGGTCCCACAGCGGGTCCCCAGAGTTTAGCCAGTAGCGGATGTCCTTGCAGAAAGAACGCCTGCCAGAAGTGATTTGGAACCCAGGCTGCAAGTGCTCCGGCGATCAGCAAGCCTCCGCCGATATCCATCCACAGCGATGTCCAGTCCATGACGAAGAAGTGGCTAATAGCGGTTCGGCCTTTCTCTGAAGTCATACGCTGCCAGATCGTTCCTTCATGGACGGACATATCCATGGCCGCGTGGCCCTCCATGCGTCCCTGAAGCCCTCTTTCCGCCTGTTGACGCGCTGCTTCAATGATCTTCGGCGTGAGGAATGCCTTGAAGAGCATCACCATGATGACAATCATCAGTGGTCCGCCGGTGAATTCAGCAAGGGTGAACTGCCATCCCATGAGTACGGCCAGCAAAATCCCCAGTTCAAGAACCAGGTTAGTTGATGCGAACTGAAATGCCATCGCCGCTGTGAAGTTCGCTCCTTTTCGAAACATCGAACGCGCAAGAGCGACAGCAGCGTAGGAACAGGAAGACGAGGCAGCTCCCAAGCCACAAGCCACGGCAATGGTTCTCGCCGAGTCATCCGGCAGCAAGTGGCTCATCTCCTCCTTGGAAACAACCGCCTGGATAATTGCCGAGAGCCAAAACCCGAGAATCAGCGCCCAGAGAATTTCCCAGGCCATAGTGAACGACATCATGAGAGCGTGACCGATCGCTGCTAGCATCTCGAACGCCTCCTATGGAATTCTAGGACTTGGATGCCCTGACCGAAACCGTGGTGTCGCGCGCGATTAGTGTTCAGGGCTTGAGTACGCCCTCCGCCTCATGACGAAGAATAACGGGACCGGGATCAAGATGCGGACTGTCCTCGTGATGATAGCCAAATCCAGCGCGATCTCCTGCGCCTCTAAGCCAACAGCAGACCGGGGCCGAGTGCACATCGCCAGTTCCAATCCTTACGCAGTGAAGACAATTCACTAGTGACTTCTGCAATCATGCACAAAATGCCGGCGATGGACATTGCACCTTCACCCGGATTACTCCGTAGCGCCACCGCTGTTCGGCAGGTTGATGCCACTCGCTGGAGCGCCGCTGGACATGGGCGAGTCCAACCCACCAGAAAGAGTGAAGTTTTCTAATGCAAGAGCGGATCGCCAGGTGCGGTTAAGGGCATTTACGTAGCTGATCTGCAATTGAAACAGAGTCCGTTGTGACACGAGCACCTGCGGGTAGGCTTGGGCCATGCTCTGGTACTTCTCGAGATAGAGTTCGTACGCCCGGGTTGCGCGCGGTATCAATTGATTCTTATAACGCTCCGCCTCGAATTTTGCCGACAGGTAACTTTGGGCCAGCGGCAAAGCGAGATTGCGAAGCCCCAAACGTTTCTGTGTGACGGCTTGCTCCGCGCGTTCGGCCTCGGCTTTGGAAGCCTCGATATTGCCCTGATTTCGATTCCACAAGGGAATGCTGATGCCTGCTGTCATGAAACTCTGTGCGCCAGCCGATTTGATGGGGTTTGTGCTGACGTGTTCGCCGTTGTACTGTTCCCCGGCTCGCAGCTGGAGGTCGGGGACACTCTCACGCTTTGCATCCTTCAGCCGTGCTTGTGCCACGGCAACTTCCTGTACTGCGCGCATTAGAGTTGGACTCTCGGACACAATACGCTCGACCATCTCTTCCGCGTTCAGATCTGGCAGTTTCTCGAGTTCACCTTGAAGAGGGCTGACCGGCAAATCAGATTTGCCTGCTACTGAGGCCAGCGAATGAAAGGCGCCAAGATACTCCCGCTGTGCAGTCTCATAGTCCACTTTCGCGTGTTCCGCCTCTACTTCACTTTGCAAAACGTCTGGAGACGGAAGCTGTCAGAGGTTACGAACAAGGTTCGACGCTGTTGAGAGGGGTGTGTTTACGTTGGACACCGGACGCATGTACACAGTGGAACTGTATGCAAGGGTACCCGTTACCGAGCCGCTCTTGAACATAGGCAGTGAAAGCGGAGGATATCTTAATCGGAGCTAAATGACGGCTTGGTCATCTTTGCGCCGCCTGTTGATGTTCTGGAGCCGGGTTATTGGCCTTGCGGTTTGAGGATTGGCGCACGCAGCGGCGTGGTTTCGATCTCGATACGCGTGTCTTTGGGAAGACCACGTTGCGACCGGGCTGGATGAAGTTGTCGTAGACGGACGGGCGGCGGCATAGTAGCCAAGACCGGCCGCAAGGTTGCGATCGCCGACGGCGATGCCGACGATACGTCCGATAAGACCAAAGCCGTTGGAGGCGACACCAGTCTGGAGTGTGAGGTTGCCGTCCTCGTCAAGCGCGCGCCCGGCGAGCATTGTGAGCGATCACACTGGATTTGTTGTGCGGCGTGATCGTGCCTTCGGCATCGAGTGAGAGATCCTGAGGATAATGGCGTAGGACTTCAACCTGCAGACTCGTTCCGCTGGGCAATATTGGCATCTGCGAGGCAGGAGCTGCCGGAACGGGCGCTGGGGCGGGCTTGGCCGGCGGACGGTGCTCAAGGCTTTGCGCGCATGCAAGCGATGCGCATCCCAATGAGATCAGTATGGGACGAAATGAGTGCGTGCCCAAGCGGCTCAGCGAGAAAGACAAGGAAAGCTCCTACGGGTTTGATTCTAATCTGTCGCGGCATGCGCGCAATCGCGAGCGGTCACTCGGTATTGGCTTGAGGGCGGAGCGCAGCTAATTTCTGGCTAAGCTTCTCCCGATGCGAGGATTTCGGCGTTAGTTGTGCGGCCTACAGACATCCTTTCACTCGAACGACGTAAGCTGGTGGCACCTGAGCGGAGGATAGAGCGCGGCGGAGACACAACTCGAGCGCCGACTCAGGTGCTGAAGTGGCTGGGGCGGCGAAAGCCGCCCCTAAAAAGTCCAGCCATTTTGGCGACAAGGCGATAAATCTCGGGGGTTAGGGGCAGAGCCCCCAATTAGAGTGGATTGGTCGCTTTGCTCTGTGCCACGAGGAGCAGGTCAGTCTGGTCGTGCGGATGACGAATCCTCTCCGCGGAGCGGGTTGTATGCGGCCTCAACCTCATCGTGGAATGGTGTGACCGAAAGCCGCTCTGACCACGCCTCCCAGGGTGTGCGACCGTTCAACGAATCCGTGAACGCGTATTGATTGTAGTGGTCCTGCCATTCTTCCAACCGTTGCGACAGGTCGGGACTCTTCAGATTGGCATTGCGATAAAACTCATCCAGATCGGTTCGCTGTGAACGCTCGACCCTACCGTTCAAGTGTGGTGAAGCCGGCCTGACCGGGCGGAATTTGATCGCGTACTCCATTAGCTTTTCCTGGAACGAGTAGGCGAAGAATTCCCGGCCACGATCTGTCTGAATCGCCTGAATTGGAAAGGGGAATTCTTCAATTTGGAAGGGCGAGGCACTCATCCAGCGCACTGACAAAAACCTTAAGAATTCTGAGTTCCGGGCGGACGACCGGCTAGCCGAGAACATCTGATTGTCATTTGCCCTCGAACATCACGGTCTCACTGGCGATCGAAGACCTGGATTTTGGGCTTGGCCTGGCCGGGAATACGCGTGGTGATCGTGAGGGTCTTGCCGTCCGGAGAGACCTCGACCTGCTGTGTGTCCAAGACCTTGCCGTCGATCTTGTCAGTCAGTTCGACGGCGCGATCGCTCAGACGCCGGCCTGAAATGGCATAACCCGCCGGCAGATTGGGGCCCTCCGCTGCGTAGTCTTTGCCATCGAACTTTATGCTCTTCGTCATCTTCTGGGCTGGATTGATGAAGGAGAGGCCGTTGTCGTCGTAGCTTTGAACCTGCAACTCCAAGACGGAGTTGACCTGCTCAGCGGTGCTTTCCCAGGTGCCGGCAAAGCCGGACGTGCCCGCAGTTCGCGTGTACACGTAGAGGAGATTGCTGGTGGAGCCGTCAGCCCGATAGCCGGTGAAGTTGTCGGTGAGGGTGTTGCCGTCGGAGGAGAGGTCCCAGATGGCGGAGATGGTGACGCGGCCGCCGGTCTTGCGTACGACCTTCCATTGATGGGGAGACAGGACTGTGACGGCGAAGTTGGTACCGAAGATACCGGGCTGATCGGTGCCGTCGGCGACGATGGTCTCGGCGTTGTCGCCGGAGAAGATGAAGGTGTATTTGTTGGGACCGGCCGCTTCGACCTTCATCTGATCGGTGAGCTTGCTTTTTGCAGGGTTCAGCTTCCAGGTCCCGGCGAAGGGATTGGTGGCCGCCCACAGTGAGCCGGTGAAGAGAAAGACGACGAGAAGTTGACGAAGGGATCGCATGGCCATGGAGTTCTCCGAAGGTGAATTGGGGATTGGTACCGCGGCTTGAGAGAAAGCATGTTCAGGGCCAATGGCAGAACCGGGTGCGGGGGAGACGCGGAACGGTTTTTGAAGAGTGCAGGTCGCGCGGTGGGGTTGCGAAGTGCGGCCGCGGCCGAGGGACGGCGGGCGGGGATGGACAGAAGATGCGGTCACCGCTGTTCACCAGCGGGCAGTGCTGTGCCGAAAGCGGACAGGGAAACCACGCAGCCTCCGGTCGAGTAATCGCCTACTCCGTCGAAACTCATCGACTCCGGATGAGTTTCCTCCATATAGGTGGGTCGCAGACCCATGCAAAACTCGGGAGTAGCCCTGAGATCGAGATTTACGCTTGACAATCGATTGTACACATAATAGTTTTATGCCTATGGTTGTTACACCTAAATCAGGAATGCCTGCTGGCGCGCTTCCCATGCTAATTCTGCGTGTCCTTCAATCCGGTTCGTTGCACGGCTATGCGTTGGCGCAGCGGATTCACATACTGTCCAGCGAAGTGCTGGCGGTGGAAGAGGGACTGCTCTACCCGACGTTGCAAAAAATGCTGGTCAAGGGCTGGGTGACGGCCGAGTGGGGCATTTCGGAGACCAACCGCAAGGTGCGCTTCTACCGCCTCACGCCGGAAGGGCGCAAGCACCTGAAGGCTGAGCTATCGGACTACGATCGCGTGACGCAAGCGATTCAGGACATATTGCGCACCGCATAACAGACACAACCAACCAGGAGGCCTGTCTTGGGTGAAATCTTCCGGCGCATTCGCTACCTTATCAACCGCCGCCGCTTCGATGCGGAACTGGAAAGCGACATGGAGTTTCATCGCGAGATGGCGGCACGCGCGGGGCGCAGCAACTTTGGCAACACGCTACGTATGCGGGAACAAGCGCGCGAAGCTTGGGGCTGGACCTGGCTGGATCGGCTGGCGCAGGACTTGAGCTATGCGGCGCGTACGCTAGCGCACTCCCCGGGTTTCACGGTGACCGCGGTACTGGTGCTGGCGATCGGCATTGGTGTGAATGTGGCGGCCTTCAGCCTGTTCAACATGGTGGCGCTGGAGCCCCTGCCGGTGCGCGATCCAGACTCGCTGGTGCGTCTGCAAAGGCGGTCACCGGAGATCATCAGCGGTCAGATGCCCTATGCTACGGCGATGTTTTACCGCGACCATGCGAAGACGCTCTCAGGCGTGCTAACGATGATGGGAGCGCGGCTGAGCATCGAAGACGATCTGGAGCCCGTGAAGACGAACTTTGTGAGCGCTAACTTCTTCAGGGAACTGGGTGCGACTGCAGCCTACGGGCGTTTGCTGGTTGCCGAACGCGACGAAGCTGCCAATGCACCGCCTGTGGTGGTGCTGGGGCACGAGTTCTGGCAGAGGCGGTTCGGGGCAGATCCTGACATTGTGGGCAAAGTGATCCATCTGAATCGCAGGCCGGTGACGGTCGTGGGGGTGGAGCCCTTCGGCTTTCCGAGCCTTGATGGCCAGGGAGCAGAAGTGTGGCTCCCGATGACCCAACAGCCCTACTTTTTTGAGGGCAGCAAGGTGCTGACGGATGTGTCGAATGGCTCGGTGCGTGTGTGGGGCAGGCTTGCCAGGGGAGCGACCGCCAGCCAGGCAGAACAGGAGCTGCTGGGATTAACCAACGAGCTGCGCAAGCAGTATCCAAAGGACATCTGGAAGGACGAATACATTCGCAGTGACCCAGGCGGGCACCTGCATGTGATGGAGCCTGAGATGTACAAGGTCACGGAGATGGTGGGAGTGCTGACTCTACTGATTCTGGCCGTGACCTGCGCAAACCTGGGTGGGTTGCAGCTGGCGCGTGGCGTAGCGCGGGAGCGGGAGATGGGCATTCGGTTGGGTCTGGGGGCCAGCGCAGCAAGGATATTTCGGCAGCTGCTGACGGAGAGCCTAGTGCTTGCGCTGATAGGTTCGGCGGCGGGCCTGCTGCTGGCCTGGGCGACCCTGAAAATTGTGCTGGCAAAGACAGCTTCACCTGTATGGCTGAGTGCAACGCCGGATTGGCGGGTGCTGGCATTTGTGGTGGCGATGGCGCTGATGGCGACGCTGCTGTTCGGATTTGCTCCCGCGCTGCAGATTGCCCGTCAGCGGCAGCGTAAGACACTGGCACGACAGCTTCTGGTGGGCGCGCAGATTGCTGCAAGCTGTGTGTTACTCATCGTGGCGAGTCTCCTGGTGCGGGCTGCCCAGCATGCCCTTTATACCAATCCGGGGTTTGGCTATGAGCGGGTGGTATCGATCGATCCGGGGCTGGGCCAGCATGGGTACACGCCGGCGGCTGCAGGGGAGTACTTGGGCCAAATGCAGAGCCGGCTGGAGGCGCTGCCGGGGGTAACGGTGGTTTCGCTGGTGAAGCTGGCTCCGCTGGGACACTCCATTGCCAGGGAGGACACGGAGATCAATGGGCGTAAGGCTTCGATTTATCCGAACTGGGTGGACGAGCGATACTTTCAGGCGATGGAGATTCCGGTGCTTATGGGGCGGAGTTTCTTGCCAAAAGAAAAGAACGCGGTAGTAGTGAGCGAAGCGTTGGCGCGGCGGCAGTGGCCGGGCGAGAATCCGCTGGGGAAGAAGTATGGGGAGAACACGGTAGTGGGGGTGGCGGGGAATGCACATGTGAACGCGATGAACGACGGGGATTCCCTGGAGGCTTATTACTCGGCGCAGCCGGCCGATATGCCGGACATGGTGGTTCTGGTGAAGAGCACAGGAGCACCCGACGGGCTGACACCGATAGCGAAGTCGATAGTGGAGAGCCTCAACCCCAAGCTGTTTCCAGAGATTAGCCTGTTGAGGTCCGGGTTTCGCAAAGACATGGAGCAGGTGGAACTCGTGGCCTCCACAGTGACGCTGATCGGACTGGTTGCCGTGGCTCTGGCCGGGGTGGGCATTCTTGGCCTGGTCTCCTTCTCGGTCTCGCAACGACTGAAGGAGATAGCCATTCGCATGGCTTTGGGGGCGACGAAGGTGCAGGTGCTTGCAGCGGTGCTGCGGCAGTTCGCATGGCCTGTAGCGCTCGGCATGGCGGCAGGGGCCGGGATCGCCGCAGCGGCTTCCGGAGTATTGCGCATCGCCCTTTACGGAGTGAGCAACCTTGACCCGGCGAGCTACGCTGCGGCGATTCTGGTGTTGATGGCGATCGTGGGCCTTGCGGCGCTCTTGCCCGCGCGGCGCGCGTTGCGGATGGACCTGGCAAAAACATTGCACTACGATTGATTCCTCGTCGACCGCAGGTTCTCACGGAGTTGCCCGCTCACGCTCGCACTCACAGGAGCGCAAGATTGTCGAAACCCAGCGACATCGCTCATGGACCGGACTCGTCCCGATCCGCGCATTCCACGCCGCAATCTCAATGTTGGTTTCGCCCAATCAGGCGCATGATCATTTTCCATCGGACATTTCCGAATGGAGACTGTCATGCTCGAACACTATTTCGTCAAACCTTCCACCATCGATAAGATCCGCGGCATACTGGCTTGGTTCCCAAATTGAGAGCTACGTGGAATGGATGGAAGTCCACGGTTACGCCCGGCCCACTGTGCTTCGCAGCGTGCCGCTTCTATGTCACTTCGCCGAGTTCGTAAAGAAGAGAGGCTGTACAGAGATTGCTTCGGCCAGTGCTTTTGTCGAGGAGTTCGTAACACTATGGTTGAGCCAGCATGCTGCTGAGGCAAAGACGGCAGCGTCACTGCGCAAGCATCGGATATTCAATGAGAGCGCAATACTACAGATTCTGCGGTTAGCCTGCGAGGGGCACGCGAGGCGCAATCGCCACCGCCATTCTTTTCCACTCGAATCCGCAGTCCCTGGGTTCGCTGAGTATTTGCGATGTGAACGTGGGTTTAAAGACGCAACAATCTACAATTATCGTCGCCACCTGAGCGAATTTGCAGAGTACCTCAGCCAAGCCGGCGTCGCTTCTTTCAGTGAGTTGTCTCCGCCACTTCTGGCTGCTTTCATCGTCGAACGGGCGCCTAGAATGGCTCCCCGCACCCGTCGTGATCTCTGCGGTCATTTGCGGGTATTGCTGCGGTTCTGTCACCGCGAGGGGATTACAAATCGGGATCTAACTGAAGCGGTTGGGATGTCACAGGTATATCGCCTGGACGACGTGCCTCGCTCCATTACCTGGGATGAACTTCGTCGCATGCTGGATGTGGTGGAGAGAAGAACGATTCGGGGACGGCGGGATTATGCCATCCGTGTCGTGCTCCGCAGGATCCGATCAGTGCCGCTGCCGTATCATCCAGCGTTGCGCTCTATCTTCACAAAGCGGGAATTCAAGTACGCAGGGCGGGATCCCATACGCTCCGACATACCTGTGTGCAGCGTCTGATCGAAGCCGAATTGCACGGGAAAGGCGATAAATGGCGAAGCTGCCGCTCTGGCCGGAGACGGCTGAACTGCTGAAGGAGTTGACGACCAGCAAAGATCGAAACCAGTCTGCCACGCTGTTTACCTCTCGCCAGCGAAAGCCTCTGACGCGATTCGGTTGACGCTCGCCCATTGGCTGAGACGCGCAACCTGATCACAATTGAGCAAACCTGAAGGACAATGCCTGGACCGAGGGGAATTCGAGCATCTACGGAACTTTGAAAATGAGCGTAATCGCCGAAAATCAATTCCAGAGCCGATCAGTCTGGAAACGTGGTTATCTCCCTGGAGTCGTTATTTGACCGGATTTTTTGGCCTGTATCGCTCTGCTCTTCCCATAGAGCTCCGAGTGGTCTATGCTTCTCTTGCATAGAAGTTCTAGTGGAGGGATCCGATGGCCGAGAAAGACAAAACGGACGGAGAGATGCTGAAGGGCACCCTAGACATGATGATTCTCCGTACTCTGGTCACCGGAGACGCCCACGGGCACACCGTAGCGAAGGTGATTGAACGGACCTCCGAGGATGTCCTGGAGGTGGAGCAGGGCTCTCTATACCCCGCACGACACCGACTCGAAGACCGTGGGTGGGTTTCCTCCTATTGGGGCACGAGCGAGAACAATCGCAAAGCAAAGCTCTACAGGCTCACCCCTGCCGGCAGGAAACAACTCGCCCGTGAGACGAATCGTTGGCGGCAAATGATCCCCGCAATTGGATTGGTCATGGGCGAGAAGGCCGTAGCCGATGGAGCCGCCCAATGAACTGGCACAGGTTTTTTCTCCGCAGACAGTCGGATGCTCAACTGCAACAGGAACTCGACGCCTATCTGGCAGAGGAGACCGCTGAGAACATGGCGCGCGGAATGTCTGGGGAGGACGCTCGCCGCCAAGCCAGAATAAAGCTCGGTAATCCTCAAAGCGTCCGTGAGAGTCTCTGGCAGCAAAACACGATCACGGTAGTCGACAGCTTCTGGCGCGACCTGAGGTTTGCCGCCAGGACACTGACGCGCACTCCAGGATTTGCCGCGATCGCCATTCTGGTGATGGGGCTGGGTATCGGCGCAAATGTTATGCTCTTCACCGTAGTGCGCAGTGTGCTGCTCAAGCCGCTGCCTTTCCTCGATCCTGACCACTTAACCGTCATCACTGAGGCAGGCGGGGAAGATTCTCCCGATCATCCCGTCGCTGCGGGAATGTTTGCGGAATGGAAAAGGCAGAACCGCAGTTTCTCCGACATCGCCCTCTACGGAGGGGCGGACTTCAACCTTGCTGACACGAGCCAGGCGGGCGAGCAGCTTGCAGAAACCGTGCGTGGAGCGAACTGCACCTGGAACCTGACGGCTGTACTGGGCATCCAGCCAGCGTTGGGTCGCAGTTTCAGTGCTGCAGATGACCAACGCTCCGCAGGCGGCACGGTGCTGTTGAGTTGGGGATTGTGGAAACGGCGTTTTGGCAGCGACCCGACAGTCTTGAATCGAACCATTCATCTCGATCGGCAGCCATACACCGTAATCGGCGTAATGCCGGCATGGTTCTCTTATCCCGACGCTTCCGCACAGATGTGGACGCCGATCTATCACGACAGGCCCGAACCGCTGATGAAGGCTGTGGACGATCATCAGTTTCGTGCCATTGGCCGCCTTCGTTCTGGCTTCACAGCCGAGCAGGGCCGTGCCGACCTCTCGGTGATTGTTCGCCGGGTACGCGATCAGCATCTCGACGACCCCTATGTCAGCCTGGGCGCGAACATCCGCCCGCTACTGGAAGACATGGTTGGCAAAATTAAACGGCCACTTTACGTGCTGCTGTCGGCGACCGGCTGTGTCTTGCTTATTGCCTGTCTCAACGTAGCCAACCTGCTGGTAGCGCGTGGCGCGGCGCGGAGGAAGGAACTGGCTATCCGCGCGGCACTGGGAGGCGGCAGACTGCGTTTGTTGCGCGAACGGGTTGTCGAAAGCCTGCTGCTCTCAGGCGCAGGCGGCGCGCTGGGTCTGGCGTTTGCAGCCGCTGCGGTGCGTTGGCTTGTCCACACCCGAAACGAGATGAGCCGTGTGGAAGTAATTCACATTGATGGCATGGTCGCCGCCTTCACTGTCGGAGTGATCGTGCTCTGCACGCTGCTTTGCGGGATGATTTCGGCGTTAGGGTCCAATGACGCTCAGATCCTGACGGCGCTCCACGAGTCCTCACGCTCGCATAGTGCCGGCCACGCTCGGGTAACTCTGCGCCGAGTGCTGCTTTCTCTGGAAGTCGGACTGACGGTCATGCTACTTATTGGTGCGGGACTTCTGCTCAAAAGCTTTGAGCGCCTACGTTCGGCGGACATGGGTTGCATTACAAAGAATGTGTTAACCATGCGGATCATGTTGCCAGAAATGGGGGCCAACGAGCGGCCAGAGCTGCTGAACTTCTACGAGGAGTTGCTCCAGCGCATCCGGGCATTGCCTGGCGTGCAAGCTGCTGGCTTCGTTGATGCAGTTCCCGGACAGGGCTACTGGGAAGATACCAATTTCACAGTCGTGGAACACCCGCCGCTGCCTAGAGGACGGGGTCTTTATGCAATTAACCGGTGGGTCGATCCGGGTTACTTCCCGGCTATGGGAATTTCCATCTTGAAGGGGCGCAACCTCGATCCATCCAGGCGCTTGGATCGCGCCAATGAGGTGGTCATCAGCGAACTCTTCGCGCAACAATTCTTCCCAAACGACGAGCCGCTGGGCAAGCACTTGCGAACCAATGATGGACGCACTCTGACCATCGTTGGCGTAGTTGGCGATGTGCGCTACAGGATCACGGATCCTCCAAGGCCGATGCAATACTTCTCCCTCCTCGCCGGCCTTAAGAACAACGGTTCGGTGGTAGTCCGCTCAGGTAAAGACGTGGAGCAGTTGACCCTACCGGTTCAGCGCATTCTACGGTCCCTGGACCATGATCTACCCGTCTCCGATGTGCTCACCATGGATCAACTGCTGGGAAAGTCCACCATCGACCAAAGCTTCGACGTGACGCTTTTGCTGGCTTTTGCCACGCTCTCGCTTGCCCTGGCTGCTGTGGGTTTGTTTGGCGTGCTCTCGTATATCGTGGCGCAGCGCACTTGCGAGATCGGCATCCGCATCGCCTTGGGAGCGCCACGAGAGCAGGTGCTACGCCTGGTGCTCTATGACGGTTTGCGTCCTGCGATCTTCGGACTGACCCTGGGACTCGCGGCCAGCGCTGGAGCAACCCGGTTCATCGAATCCATGCTCTACGGAACGCGCCCACTCGATCCCGCAGTCTTCGCTGCAGTCATCGGGTTGCTCCTGTTAGCCGCGGCCGCAGCTTGCATGGTACCGGCATGGCGCGCTTCCCGCCTCGATCCCATGCAAGCATTGCGGACTGAATAACCGGGTGGGGCGAGAACAGCAGTTCTGCCGGGTCGCAGAATACCCGTTTCATGCGGTCTCCGTTTTCTTAGACTCCTGAGAAGGGGAAGAGTGCGGCATGTGGTGCATTCTTTCCTTCTTTTTTGTGACCTTCTGCGACTGTGAAGAGTGGCTCGGGCATTTTCCACTTTCTGATGAAGCAATCTCGATGTGCGCAAAATCGCCATAACCGGCCAATGTGTGCCCGTTTTGAGGGTGTGTAGAATATCGTGCTCTTCGCCGGTGATGTTGCCTTAGCTCGGCTGAGATAACCATTGCTTGCCCTACAGCTCTTGGTTCCCTCGAGTCGCGATCTCCGCCACACATGTGGCTCTTTGGCCCTGGCGGCCTCCTGGACGCTCGATGGTATGTCTAAATGAGTTCCAGTCTGCCGCCGTTACCGGTGAGCGCGTTATTGCGGGCTGGGCTGACCTTGCCAGACAGGTAAGAAACCCGGCTGAAGAATAATAGAACACCTCTGAGCTCCGCGCCAGATCAGGGTTTTAGGCAATCAGCCAATTTGTAAAGTTGGCCGGTTATCTCCGCCTGAGCGCGATTCCGAGTCGAAATCAGCTTGGAATTCAAGAGTTGGACCTGTTGCCGTCAACCTCGAGGATAGCCCTGTCATAAACGGTCGTTTGTGCACGAGTCTGCGGGGCACTTCTACGAGTAGGCGGTTTTTCGGCCAGGTGAATCGATCACATCTGTAAATACTGCCCGACTTCGGGGAGCAATCCCTGGAGAGGCCGTGTACCAACAAATGCAGAGCAGATGCGGGCTTTTGTCGTGAATATGCATTAATTTGGAGGCCTGCTGGAGCAACGCATTGAGACCACTCGCGTACGATCGAATTCCATTCGACTTGGATCCGGCACGACGACCGATTCCCTGCGGGATAACAATGGACCCTGTGCAGACCATGTTGCCAGGAGGCGGCTCACTGTAAAAATCGTCGAGCCGGTCATCTGTGCCAGTTCCTCTCGAGTAATGGAAATCTGGATTCCCTCAGAAGTGGCTCGGCCGATCCGCACGGCGAGCCGGGACAATACCAGAGCCAGTCTACGGCTTACGTTTTCAGTCGCGAGCTCACGAAAACGGTCTTCCATCTCCTGGAGTTGTGCGGCGAGAATCCGGCAAATATTGCGCCGCATTAGTGGACATTGTTCGATGAATCTATGGATGCGTGCGAAGTCCCAGACAAGGGCAACAGTGGGCCGTGTTGCCCGCGCCGAACAGCTATGAGTGAATGACGCGCATCCCGTAAAAACATTGGCGAAATCTCCAGCCGTGCAGAACCTCAACAGGACCTCGTTCCCATTTGAGGCTACCTGTGTGTGCTTAACGCCTCCGCTCTTCAGCAAGATGAGTTCGCGAACCGGCTCGCCTTGGACAAACAGCGCCTGGTTCCGCGCGAATATACGTTTTCCGGCATAATAAGCGACTTCCTGGCACTCCCAATCAGTCAAGCCCTGGAACAGGGCCGCGCACGAGATCAGCGCAAGATTCTCCGAACCGACAGAGTACACGGCCGGCACAACTCGCTGGGGTAGAGTTCTCGATTGTGCAAGTACTCTCGCAGTGGACATAGTTCTCCTCCTTCACAACTCAGAACGCATTAAACGGGCGCCGAGAACAGGGTTAGCCCAGCTTCAAAACCAAATGTTGGGAGAGTTGGGTTCTCAATTCCGTCATCAATGAGACATGGGTCCGCTTGATGACTTGCCACGAGAGCCATGGCATGTTCAACCTGCGCCCGATCGGCTTCAGGACCGTGTCACGGGCTGTGGCTGAGGAAATTGGCTTTCCCAATTCGGTGGTCAAGACGAAAGCTTCGGGATCGGTGTTTGCCTGTTGCGACTTCAGCACGGATAGGGCATTCCCGAGCGCTTCAGGAATCTGTACGTATCGAATGCGGCCTGCACCGATCTCGATCAACCCCCTTGCATTCCACTGCTGCGTTACCAAAATTGACCGAGGAGGGATCGAGCATTGATCGCGCTCCACCTCGGCATTGGTTAGGTTGATATGCTTCCATTGCAGCCCACAAATCTCCGAAATGCTCATGCCCGTTGCAATCGTGATGAGAGTCATTTCACGTTCGGGATATTTCATCAGTCTTAGGATCGACCTGACTTGGGCGGCGCCTAAGAGGTGAGTCCTTTTGCGAATGATCGGCGGCAACGGCACGCTGGAAACGGGATTACTCCCATGAAGGAAGTTATCGTTGATCGCATGGGACATAATCGCGCCGATAACGTTGCGAATGTGTTTGACGGTTTGCGCAGAATACCCTTGTACGAAGGCCGCCAGAACAATTCGAGTTACGTGAGCGGGCGTAACATCCGCCAGTAAAAGATCGTCCACATAAGGCCAACCAGGAATTGCTCGGAGTTTCGCATTCCCACCTGAATGATGCTGGCCGAATATCGGATCGACCGTTTCAGGGTGCAGAACATGCTTGAGAATGGCGCAGTAATGAGTTTGTCCCGCAAACGTTTTGCGCGCTACGTGCTCGGGGATGAATATTGTTTCTATGAATGTGGCAAAGCGCATGCTCGAGATCGCTTGCGGTTCTCGATAGTTGGGCGGACGAAGGCTATCCTTATTTGCCTCGTGTGGGAGCCTGGATGAATAGAAAACCATGGGGGATTCATCTCCAATAAGAAGGTTGACGTTCTAAGTGAGGTGCACAACTAACGCGACTAAAGGCGATCCTGGGAATGAGTGATCGACCTAGCGTGTGCCCAACGAGGCTCTCTCGACAAAGATGGCGGCCTTCAACTCTGTGTGGAACTGACGACCAAGTTCGGCATACAGGTGTTCATGAGTCCGGCGGAATGCATGCCAGGATAGCCACGGCATGCCAAGCGCCTCTCCGATGACTTTCAGTTTGCGCATCGCCAAGTTGTCCTGGCTCACTGGAGAACCAGAGCGAGACGCGAAAACAAATTCGTTCGACCCACTGAACCTTGTCCGAGCCCTCAGGCCGGATAGGACGGGGATCAGGAGATCGGGCAACCTGATATCCCGCCTGCGTTTTGCGATTACCGGACCGAATTCTCCGCGACAGCTTTGCATTCGTATTGCAATCGTCCTTGCTTCCAGCCAATTACCGTCTATCGATCGTCGAAGGTCAGAGGCATTTACGTACTTCCATTGGAGACCGCAGATTTCAGCAACGCTCATCCTGGTAAGTGTTGCCATCAAGGCGATTTCTCGTTCCGGATATTCCGCAACTTGGAGTATGCCCTGCAACTGATCGAGCGTGAGTCGATGTGTTGGTTTGCGAACCATGCCGGGCAGAGTGACAGATGCCGTGGGATTCTCTCCAAAAAAGAGGTGCGTTTCCGTGGCATGGGCAAACATCGTTCGAATGACATTGCGTATGTGCGTTGCAGTCTGCACCGAATATCCTCGGGCCAATGCCTCGGAAATGACTTTCGCGACAAAGCCTGCGGTCACGTCGCACAATGCCATCGAATCCATATATGGCCAGTTGGGCAATGGTGCGACAATATGCTTCAGGGTCTGCGAGTCAATTCCGAATGCGCGCCGGATGGCCCGGGGCGTCAAAATAAATTTCAGGATGGACTGAAAATGCATACGTCCCGTGGACGTCTTTGCGGCGATGTATTCCGGCACGAACCTGGATTCGATATACTTCGCCATTGTCATCAGAGAATCAACGGAAGTCTCGCCGGAGAGTTTTTCTCCGCATTTGTCCGCGCTCGTAAAGTCGCCTGCAGCATGGACCGCGCCTCCAACAAATGGCCAGTTCAGTTCACGAAACCTCGAAAGCGCAGAGTGGTATTCGGCGCTTTCCGGGGCGGCAGGTTGGGGTTGGTTGGATTCTATTTCCGAAAAAAGACTAATTGCTCGCGGGCATACTCTATCCGTGGCCATACCCCTCCCTGACATCGGGTACACGTGAGATCGGCGAACGAGGAAGAGCAGTCTAAGACCGATGACGCCCGCAGAATTGCCTGCGCGCGCACAGTTCGTTCTCGGGATCTCAATGGTTTGGTTGGTGGTTCGCCAAGGGGCGTAGAGTACAAGACAACACCCTGCTGCTACGCTACAAGATTTCACTCACTATCAACGTCGATAGTGAGATCCTCGAAAGATCTTGCGCTTCACCCGGGCTAGCGTGGGGTGCGTCCATTTCTAATTACAGTGGAGAGTTTGTATTTGCTCTAGCGCAAAGACGAGCATGAAGTTTGCGTTTTTCACGTTTTGCCCTGATTGTTGATAAATTCAAAAATACATTTCAGATATACAAAATACCACTCCCGTTTCTTTGGTCTAACCGTGGTGGAGGCGCTTGGAGCTGGAAAAGCTAGTCACCAGGCCAGCCAGGATCGCGCTCCAATCCAGACCGTGGGGCGTCAGATCGATAAACCCTGTGATTCTTTGTGTTCGCATCACGGGTCCGAGACGGGCCTCTGCAAGCACCGGCTGGCCCCCGTTTTCTGACCTGTTGCATACATTCATTTCATCTGGCGATTCCAGTCGAGCGCGACAGCATACATTCGAATCGCGCTGCAGAAGTCTGTTTTTTCCTTTCCCATGGCTGTTTCCTTGATAAATCGCAATCACTATGAAGCGAGTCGGCAGATAGTGAGCCGTCAAATCGGCCGGTGCGGAGAGTTGCAATTGAACTCTGTGCCGTTGCTGAGGAGGAGGTAGACGAATGTCGAGGAGATACGCGGCGAAGGTACTACTTGTATCGGTATCCGTATGGGCAGCAGTGTTGCCTGTAATTTCGCAATCCTTCAGATTGCAATGTCCGACGAGCACCATTACGCATCCGACGGCTGCGAGCAATAACTCTGAACCCGCATACAACGGACCAACAACCTTTGCCACGAGCGCGGGGGGGTATCAGACTCCGACGGGGCATGTGAACGGTGCTATCAAATGTCAGCAGATATCCGGCGGTGACGGCTACGCCACCATGGGCGATGGAACCCAGACGTACATGTTCTCATTCGGCCCGCTATCGGGTCTTGCGGACATCGCGCACGGACTGCCCGGAACTGAGTTCCCCAGCGTGTTCAACAGCCTCTATGCGGGTGCCACGCCGCTGCGACCGGGCGATCCCGACACCACCGGCCTGACCAGTTTCACCTTTAACGGCGCGGTCGGTTTGGCTTCGGATGTCGATGCCCAGGTCGATGGACAATGCGTTGGCGCGGCTTGCATCGATGGCCATGTTGATCCGCGGCCCATCATGGATGTCGGCGTGATGAACGGGAACATCCCCGCTCCCCTGATGGCCATTGATGAGGACGATGAGTTCTTCCTCACTCTGACCAACGTGGGCATGATCATGCGCCCCGATCTCTTCGAGCAGCACACGGTGCACTTCCACGGCTATCCCAATGCGTCGTCGTTCTATGACGGCGTGCCCGACGCTTCCGTGGCCATCAACATCGGCGGCAGCTTCACTTACTACTATCTCGCTCCTGATGCTGGCACTTACTTCTGGCATTGCCACATCACACCCCCCGAGCACTTGCAGATGGGCATGGTGGGCCAGATCTATGTACGCCCGCGCCAGGACCGCGTCCCGTCGGGAACAAGCCTGCACGCTGCCCTGTTGGCCCAACAGGGAGATCTCCGCACGGCTTGCACCCCGGCCGTGGATATCCTCTGCACCAATCCTGTACCCGCAGATAACGGCGTGACCAGAGCCGCGACTGGCAATTACGCCTACAACGACGGCGATGGCTCGACTTACTACGACGTCGAGTATCCCATCCAGATTCACGGGTTCGACCCGAACTTCCACTTTGTCGGCATGACCTTCAATCCGGAAGGCTTTGCGGACATGAAGGACAAGTATTTCCTTCTCAATGGTCGCAGTTATCCCGACACTGTGACCGCGGGTCCGCTGCAGACCGTTTCGGCCGATGGCGCCAGTCACTTCTCGCAGCCCCTGACCACCATCATCAACATTGGGGCGGGGAAGCGGGCGCTTCTGCGTATTTCCGACCTCGATGTTACCGAGTACCAGACCCTGGCTTCGCTGGGAATCCCGATGCAGGTTGTTGGCTATAACGCCAAGCTGTTGCGCGACCAGTCCGGCAACAACCTGTACTACACCACCAACTCCATCACCCTGGGCGGTGGAGAATCGCTCGACGTGATTCTCGATACATGCGCTGCGCGCGCAAGCGTCACCTCCTGCAGCACCCCGATGCCGACCGGTACCTACTACCTGTACACCCCCAACCTCGACCACCTGTCGAACGACGCCGAGAATTTCGGCGGGCTGATGACAGAAGTCCACGTGAACTAAGGAGAGCGACGATGAGGCCGACGAACATGAAGAAATTGTTTCTCAAGACGGGACTGCTCCTGACCGTACTGGCCGCTGTCATGTCGCTCGCTCCGACGGCGCACGCCGCGGCTCCCGGCATCACGGGCCCGACCTTCGACCTGACAGCCACACCGGCCTACCTGATCCAGCCGGATGGACAAAGCATCTACTCCTGGGGATACGGCTGCCGTGTTGGGCCGGCGGGCTTTGCGCCGGCGTTGTCGAATCAGGCCTTTTGCAACACGATGCAAGTGCCGGGCCCCACGCTGATCGTCACCCAAGGGCAGACTGTCACGGTCACCCTGGCCAATGCGCTGCCGACGTCCGCGGGCAACACCTCGATTCTGTTCCCGGGATTCAACGTGACGGCGACCGGTGGTGTTGCGGGATTGATGACCCAGGAGGCGGCCCCTGGCGGGTCGGTGACTTACTCGTTCGTCGCCTCGTCGCCCGGAACGCGCTCGTACTACAGCGGCACGCAGGGCGATCTGCAGATCGAGATGGGGCTCTACGGCGCCATCATCGTGCTTCCCAACGCCGTCCCCGCGGCCTGCACTACCGGAATGCACGCCCTCAATCGCCAGGCAGAAACATTTCATGGCGAATTGGATTACCGGCTGGCCGCGGCTGCTTACAACCACGACAAGGCGTGCTACGACCGTGAGTATCTGTTCCAGTTCTCGGAGATGGACCCGCGGATCCACAGCCAGGCTCTTGCTCAGGTCACGGCCAAGACGGGCTGCGCCGCCGGCGCTGCCGGATGCAGCCTCCACGTGGCTACCGAGCCTTACCACCCGGCATACTTCATGATCAACGGCCGCTCCATGCCCGACGACATGGACCCGAACTATGCCGCAGAGTATCCGCACCAGCCATACAACGGCAATCCGCACATGCATCCGGGCGAGCAAGTCCTGCTGCGCATCGTGGGGCAGGGCCGCTGGCAGCATCCCTTCCACGAGCACGCCAACCATGTGCGCATCCTGGCGCGCGACGGAAACTTGATTTTGAGCCAGACCAGTGCTGAGGACCTTGCCGGTCCTGCGTTGTTCACCACCACTACCACTCCGGGTCAGGCGATGGACGGAATCTTCTACTACACCGGCCGCGGCTTGAACTGGGATATGTACGGCCACAACCCGAAGTCGGGTGATGCGCTCGCAAAGCTGACATGCGTTCCGGACGCGAACGGCTATAACACTGGAGGTACCGCCTACCAGCAGATCAACTTCTGGGAGTGGTGCCAGGACCATAACAAGCCGCTCCAGGCTGCGCCCTTCGGCGATGTTGCGAGTGGCGGCCCCGCGACTTTGCCCGACGCCAACATTCTCACCAACGGCGCGTGGTACGGAGGAAGTCCGTATCTCGGTCCCGACGCAACGGTGCGCGCCACCGGGCCCACTGGCACGACTCCGCCCTCGGGAACCATTGCGAATCCACCGGGATCCGAAGCTGGTTTCGCCTTTATGTGGCACTCCCACAACGAGCGCGAGATCACAACCAACAATGCCTTTCCGGGCGGAATGCTGATGATGATGCTGGTCGATTCCCGGGAATTTCCGATTGACGAATCCAACTAGGTCAGGAGAACCGAAATGAGACTCAACTCTCTCAAAGCGATTCTGAAGACGGCAGTGCGGGGAGTGTCTGTTCTCCTTCTGGGAGCGGGCATGGCCTCCGCCCAATCGGTCAACCTGACCGCGGGATCCAGCACCCTCATCCTCCCGGACGGAAACTCGGTGCCGATGTGGGGATACACCTGCACCGCGGCCGTGACTGCTACCTGTGCGAATCTGAGTACGGGCGCATGGTCACCGGTATTGATTACGGTGCCGGCAGCGGAGTCGGGCTCGACCAGCCTGACTATCAATCTCACCAACAGCCTCCCGGTCCCGACTTCCATCACCATCGTGGGCCAGTTGGGCGGCGGGCTAGGACTTGCAGCCACCAGCGATCCGAGTCCCGATCACAGCAACGCCCAGGGGGCAACGACCTGGCCTATCCCGGGAGGTCCGGGAGCCTTGGCGCCTTCGCAGGGTCCGCGCGTGCGGTCGTTCTCCACCGAGGTGGGCCCGGGAGCAACCGTCGCTCTTCCCGCGTGGGCCACGCTCCGGCCGGGCACGTACTTGATTGAATCCGGCACGCATCCTTCGATCCAGGGGCCCATGGGACTTTACGGAATCCTGGTGGTCACCACGGCTCCGGCGGGAACCACCGCAGGCACCGCTTATCCAGCGGCAGGAACTAGTGCCGCCATCACCTACAACGCGGAAGTTCCGTTGGTGTTTGGCGAAATCGACGCCGTTCAGAACAACGCGGTCAATACTGCCGTGAACACTGCCGGGTTCAGCGAAACCATGGTCTGGTCCGGACTGCCGGGCGGTTGCGGCGACCCGGCCTCGCCCACCTACCATCAGTGCTATCCCCCCGCAGTGAACTACACGCCGCTTTACTACACGATCAATGGCGTGGCGTTTAACAAGACCAGTGCTGCATCTTCGGTGTTCGCAGCTACGCCCGCATCCGGCGTGGCGGGCACCGTCCTTGTGCGCATGGTGAACGCGGGCCTTCGCATGCACATTCCTTCGATCGTCGGGTCGCAAACCGCCACCCCGGCGGTTGGCGGCTTCTCGCTGATCGCCGAAGATGGCAGTCCCCTTCCCGGCCTTCCCCGCGTGCAGAGCGAAGTCTTCATGGCCGCGGGCAAGACTTACGACGTCATGGTGAATGTGCCCGCCGCCGGCTCTTCGCCGTTGCCGGTCTTTGACCGCCAGCTGAGCCTGTCGGGCAATGCAACCGGGCATGACACCGGCATGTTCGGCTATATCGGCATCAATGGCGCGACGCTGCCGGCTGGTCTCACCGGAGCAGCTGCAATGGCTGTTGCCGATAACTATCCGAACCTCGCTCCGGGCCAGACCCTTACGGTTTCAGATCCAGCCAAGGGCGTGATCGCCAACGATACCAACATCTATGGCGTGACTGTCCAGGGAACAGTGCCCGGACTTATGCTGAATCTGGACGGAACATTCACCTATACGGGCAGCCCGACGACCTTTACCTACTGCGGTAACGGCGCTACCTCAGGGCCCGCATGCGCCACCGTCACCATATCCGCAGCGGCGGTCGATGCCGCCGCCAATATCACGTGCGTCCCAGCGCCCACTTTCACGTCGAATTCGTCCAACTACATTTCCGTAAAGACGCCCGGTATCCTGGCGAGTTGCAAAGACTCGGCAGGTTATCCGCTCATCGTCGACACCACGAGCATTGTCACCGTTGCTGGCCTTACAGTCTATGCGGATGCCAATGGCGGGTTCGTTGCCGGAACGGGCAACGCTACCACTGCAGGGGGATCCGCGAGCTTTACCTTCCGCGCCAAGAGCTCCTATGGAATCGTCAGCAACCCGGTGACCGTAAGCCTTGTGTTCCCGACCGGCAGCGGGCTGAGCGTGAAGGTAGTTGACGGCAACGACGAGGTCACGGCCATCCCCGATTACCGCTGGATCATTGAGGAAGACCGGACCTTCTACATCGATCCGAACTGCACGACGAATCCTCCGCCCGCGGGGTGTCAGACCACCGCCACGACCGGAACTTTCGGCACAACCGGACCGGGTGTTCCCATCGTCCCCACCTTTGGCACGAATTTCCACACCAGCTATATGCCGGTCGTTGCGACAGGCTGCACCGGGGCTTTGTCCTGCGAAAGTGGACAAACCATGGGCGGAGTAGACGCCGTTTGCGATGTTGGCAACGGTGTATGCAGAACCACCGGAGTACAGCAGTTGACTGTGAATCCCAGCCAGGTTCTGCTCGATCCAACCAAGCGCTACTACATCTCGGTCCTTCCGGGCGATGCTGCCAACCCGTTCAACACCGGCAACGCCCAAAAGGGCCATGGCATGGGCGGCGCGCCCATAGCCGCCCCCTGCAAACCGGGCACGACGTGCACCGCCACGTTCGCGGCAGTCACGCTGCTGACGCAGCCCACTCCGCTGCCGACGGCCAAGCTCTCGGTGTTTGTGTTTGAAGACGACTTCCCGCTCAACGGCGAGAACGACGCAGGCGGCCAGGTCGCCGACAACCAGCTCGGGACAGAGGAACCGGGTCTCGGCGGCTTCGAGATCACCCTTTTCGACGATGCCGGCGGCACGGGCGATGCCACGGGGCAGATGACCTACGACATGTTCAACATGCCGTTGTCGAACAGTCTCGCGGGAACGATCGACCCGGCAACCGGTAAGGATGCATGCCCGATGTCGAAGCAGGCGTCCACCGTTGCAGCGCAAAAGGGAATCGTCGGCATGATCGTGACCTGCCCGAAATACGAGAGCGACGGCGTGACGCAGTCTCCTCTGGCCGGCCAGGCTGTAGTCGCGAACCTGATGCCGGGCCGGTACGGCGTGGTGGCCACGCCGGGGGCGGACCGAATCGGACGAGGCGAAGAGTGGCTTCAGACCAACACCCTCGACGGTCAGAAGGCCCATGATTCGTTCCTGCGGGTTGGTGAGCCTAGCTTCTTCCAGGAGTACGGTCCTGCCTCGTACCACGTGGTCATCGGCTTCGCCAATCCCAAGATCATCAACGCCCGCCACGCCATGATCTGCGGCACCGGCGACCCCAACACCGGGTTGAAAGGCAACAACTGCACCAACGCCATCACCGGCGTAGTCACGGGCGAGCGCATGAGCCGCACTCCCGATGAGCGGCTCTACAGCAGCGGCGACAACAGCACCTTCGGGTTTACCCAGTGCTATATCAGCTTTGGCGATCCCGACGGCGAGGACTTCGCGTTCACCAAGTGTGCCGCCGACGGCAGCTTCACCCTTTCCGGCCTCCCTGACGGCGACTGGAGAATCACGGTCTTTGACCAGTGGAATGACATGCTGGTCGACGGCCTTTCCACGCCTGTCCGCCTCGCTGGCGGCGCTACCGTGAATCTGGGCGATCTTGCCACAAACCAGTGGCAGGCGAACATCTATACCAGCACCTTCTTTGACGCGAACAAGAACGGCCTTCGTGATCCCGGCGAAGCGGGCCTGTCGCTGGTGCCGACCAATATTCGCTTCCGCGACGGCAGCTACTCCAACTTCAACAACACCGACCTCGACGGCAACGCCGGCTTCAACGAAATCTTCCCGTTGTTCAGCTGGTATGTAATCGAAACCGATAGCAACCGTTACAAGACCACCGGAATCCACGTGGTATACGACGCCGGCGGTCCCGCCGACGGCACGTGCACCTCCACCACGGCGAAGTGCGGAGGCTCCACCATTGCCGGCAACCTGGCGAACAGCTATGAGGCCGTCCCGCTCCCGGCCAATCTCCACGTACCGGGCGCGGTCTATTGCGCGGACGGCGATTGCCTCACCACCAAGAGCACGACGGGCGTTTACAACAGCACCGCCCGCATCGACCCGCCATGGGTGGCGAGTGAAGGCTGGCAGGGGTTCTCCGGCCAGAACAGCTTCCTGGAGTTCGGCAAGGCACCCTTTGCGGTCGGCGAAAACGGAGGAATCCACGGCGAAGTGATCTACGCCTCAACGCGGCCATTCGACGATCCAGCGTTGCTCATCCACACCAGCTGGACGCCGGATGTGCCGGGCGTCACGATCAACCTCTACAAGGAGACCACGGCGCCCGACGGTTCCGTCGCGCTTGTCATGGTTGACCACACCACAACCAGCAGCTTTGACGCGTGGGCGCAGGGCTTCCGCAGCGACGGGATGCCCAACATGAATTGCCCGGGGCAGGGCAGAGACACCGGCACCAACGCCGACCTGTTCTTCTTCTCGCTGTTCGATCAGCCCAACTACCTCGACTTCTACAAGAGCCAGCACGGCGGCACACCCCTGACTCCGCTTCCCAACGACTCGCAGTTCAAGTGCTATGACGGCATGCACAACTGGAACCAGTTGCAGCCCGCTCCCTACGACGGTATGTATTCGTTCCCGAGCGTAACCTCTATGGATCCGCTCACGGGCAAACCGACCGGGTCCAACTGCACCGGTTGCACTACGAATCCCGACCCGACCGACACCTTCAGGTTCGGCACCCCGATGCTTCCTGCCGGCAAATACGTTGTGGAAATGGTGACGCCCCCGGGCTATGAACTGGTCAAGGAAGAGGACAAGAACATCCTGATCGGCGACAACTATATTGCCCCGGTGACGCAGCAGTTCGGCGGACTGGCCAGCATCTACATTCTCCCCGACCAGGCTGAAATCGGCGCCGCGTTTAACCCCAACAATCCCCAGAACTCGACCAACTATCTGGGCAGGACCACCTTGCCGAGCACCGAGGCTGACACTGGCAGCGTGGAGCAACTCTGGCCCTGCGCCGGTCAGATGCGCCAGGTCCCTGACTTCATCAGCCTCTTCCCGCAGTCGGGCGAAGTAGCGCCGTTTGCTGGCTCGACGCGGCCTCTCTGCGATCGCAAAGAAGTTACGCTGGCAGATCAGGCCGCCGCGCTTGCAAAATTCTGGGTCTTTACTTCCGCGCACGCGGCTGCCCATTTCACCGGGATCATCACCGACGACTTCACTTCGGAATTCGATCCGTTCTCACCGCAGTTCGGCGAAAAGTTCTCCCCGCCCGATATGCCGGTTGCCATCAAGGATTGGTCGGGCGCCGAAATCTCTCGCATCTATGCTGACAATTGGGGCGCGTACGACGGCCTGACCTATTCCACATGGGAAGTCAATCCGCCCAACCCCACGGGCTACGCTCCAACCATGATGATCACCTGCATGAACGATCCCGGCACCGGCGCAACGCCGGATCCGCTCTACAACCCGCAGTACAGTGACTTCTGCTACGAAATCCCGTTCATGCCTGGCCAGACCCAGTACATGGATACGCCGGTTACGCCGACCTCGGCCTTCGCCGGCGCAGGGTATAACAACCCCGATTGCTCCTACCCTGCCGACACGCCTGCAATCAAGGAAGTCGACGGAGACGGAGTCGGACCCTGGGTCAGCGCGGCCGGTCATACGATCACGATTACAGCGCTGGGTGTGCAGCAGGTGCCCAACACTGCCTACACGGGCCCCTCAGCCACAATTGCTCCCTTCAATCAGAAGTTCGTATCTCGTAACTATCACTTTGGAACGACCGCGGGTACCGTAGCCCTGGTCGGCTCCGATAATGTCGCGCGTCCCCTCACCGGCGTGAGCTGGGGCGATCTCACCATAACCGGCGCTGTGCCAACGGGCGTTCCCAACTGCCCGGTGCAGCAACAAGTGCAATATGGCGGCTTAACTGCGCAGTGCGGTGAGCTGGTGATTACCGCGTCCAACGGCAGACAGTCTGTCGACACGGTCACGGTCACCATCGGCGGCAAGGCCCCCACGCACGTAGCCGCGGCGGCCAGCATCCAGACTGCGATCGACGCAGCCAAGCCGGGCGATATGCTCATGATTGACCCGACTTGCTCCACCGCGGCCGGGCATGTCGCCTGCACCACCGCAGGGTCGACGCATACCAACGCCGCACACTCCGAACTGCTTTTGATGTGGAAGCCGGTCCGCCTGCAAGGTGTCGGGGCTGCCTCCAGCATCATCGACGGAAATACTCATCCCGCGGGCAAGCTGGACGCATGGCGCGCGAGGGTAAATTGCCTGTTTGGGCTGTCCCTCAGTGGTACGCGGACTGGCTGGTCTGCGGGTTGCGCCCCCACCGGCGCGTTCGGTTTAAGCGCCAACGCAACCAATCCTCAAGTAGACCGAATGCCGCTGGAAGCAGTGGTGGGATGGGATGCAACCCTCAACGGCAACCTCGCCCAGTTACTGCAAGAGCCCACTCTGATGGGCGCTCTGGAAGGCGCGGCCATCACCGTGCTCGCCAAGGGCGTCAGGTTCCCATCAAATCCCTTCGCTGCCGAGACCTTCCCCGTGGGCACTCTTCTGCTCACAGGCGGCGTCAACCCGATAACCGGCTGCGGACTTAACACGGCAACGGCCCGAAACCCGTTCCCAAGCAACTTCTCGTGCAATCCGTCCAGCATCGATGGCCTGGGCATCCGCGACAGTTCCCAGGGCGGCGGCGGCATCTTCGTCCACGCCTGGGGTCATAACCTGCAGATCGCGAATAACCACGTAAACAACAACTCCGGAACGCTCTCCGGCGGCATCAACGTCGGCCAGGGCGAATTCCCGCCGCCGTACCTGGGTGGCATTGCCAACCTGGCCCTCAATGCGGCGCCAGGATCGTGCCAGCCTACGTTGGTCAACAACGTGATCGAGCCCTATTGCCACAACCTGAACGTCAACGTGCACCACAACGCGATTACTTCCAACTCCTCCACGGGTGACGAATTGTTCTCCGCCACCCCGGCAGGAGCAGGCGGTGTCACTTTCTGCACCGGCTCAGACTTCTACAAATTCAACTACAACTGGGTCTGCGGAAATCTGAGCACCGGCGACGGCGGTGGATTCGCCCACATGGGCTTCAGTTACAACGGTGACATCGAACACAACACCTTCATCTTCAACCAGAGCACCAACCCGACCATTCCGACCAACGGCGGCGGATTGATCATCATGGGCGCGCCCGATGCCGATCCCGTTTGCGGTAACGCGATAGCCGACAGCGATTGTGTTCCCACCGGCGTGGGGCCGAGTGACGGCGTCGGTCCGCTGTTAACCATCAATGCCAACCTCGTTATGGGGAACGCAGCGGAAAGCGGCAGCGGCGGCGGCATTGCCTTGCAGAACCTCAACGGAACCGACGTGGTGAGCTTCCCCACCAATGGCTCGCGGTGGAACCATGTCGTCCTTACCAATAACATCGTCACCAACAACGTCGCCGGCTGGGATGGCGCTGGAATCTATCTTCTGGATGCCTTGAACACCGACATCATCAACAACACCATCGCTTCCAACGACAGCACCGCGTCGTCGGGAGTGCTGTTCAACACGCTCGGCGCGCCTTTGGCCGGCAACCATGGCCCGACCTGCACCGCTAATTGCGGTACCGCGTCGGCTCCTCAGCCCGCCGGCCTGGTGAGCGTCCAGAACAGTGTGGTCCTGGTGGCCAGTCTGCCCGCGAGCATTACCTGCCCGGCAGGCCACTTTTCCGGAACCACCGCAGCCAACGGCACCTGCCGGAGAGTGTCGTATCCCAAACTCGAGAACAACGTAGTCTGGAAGAACCGCTCGTTCTACATCGGAGTGGGAGCGCTGGGCGGAGGAACCCTCAACCAGCAGAACGTCGTGGCTCTGTACGATGCGTTCACTTCCACGCCTGTGCCCAGTCAGCCACCCAATACTGGCACCCCCACCACCGCCAATGGCAACGGCTCCATCGTCACCGCCGGTGCCGGCGCGTGCGTCAGTCCGGTCAGCTACTGGGACATCGGCGTTCGTGGCGATACTGGTCCCACCAATCACGCCTCCACCGTGATTCTCAACCCCACCTTCTCCGTGATGACCGGCACCACGGGTTACGCGGCCAATAACACGGTGGGTGATCCGGCGTTCCTGATTCAATACTGCAACGGATCGCGTGTGCCTCCGGAGAACGGCGGTCTCAGCTACCAGACGCCTCCGGGCATCTCCGACGCCACCGTGCCCAACCCCATATTCAACCTCAC
>Ga0207105_1022_pt1 | contig 37016 bp, 30 predicted proteins | sample Alteio_BWMinHeat_77_FD_153569 | JGI IMG/M metagenome (GOLD analysis project Ga0207105, IMG submission 153569) | Enriched cells from forest soil in Barre Woods Harvard Forest LTER site, Petersham, Massachusetts, United States -... | ecosystem: Environmental > Terrestrial > Soil > Temperate forest >... | reverse complement strand
AAGACTCGCAAGCGCGCCGTTCTGGACCGTAAAGACGAGCCGTTTGTAGCGCCGATCCCTGATGAGCAGGAGGAAGAAAGTGCGTAGGACAAACGTGTTTGAGCAAGTGGGCTTCTCGCGAGAAGAAGCGAAGGCGTTGGCGATCAAAACTGATTTACTCACCGAGATCGTCAAATACGCCAAGAAAAATTACTCCCAAGCTGATTTGCAAAAGCTGTTGGACGAATCACAGCCGAGGATCAGTGACCTACTCAGAGGCAAGATCGCGAATTTCAGTTTAGAAAAACTCGTTGAGTACGCGATCGCTCTCAATATGCGGCCGGAGATTAGAACACACAAACCGATCGAAATGATGCCAGAGCGCCAAGCTGTGGCTGCGGGATAAGATCAACACTTCTAAGACCGGCCCGATGCTCTCGCGAGTGTCGGGCCTTTTTGTTTTTACGGTTTGCTGCTCGGCTTTTGCGTATGATCTATACCATCATCCAGCCGATGTATCTCACTTCGTATCTCGGTCTCGAACCGCTGAAGATCACCTTTCGCGTCAGCTTGATCTTTAGCAACTCCTTGGACCTGAACTCCGAGCTGCCCAACCTCGCGATTCAGTGTGTAGAGCTGGAATAGAATCCACGCCGTCAACGGAACGATGACGATCTTCGTAACTGTCGCCAACGATAGTTGCTCGCGAATCTTTTCGATAGTTCGATTCTTCTTTGGTCGCCTTTCGTTTTTGCGTAAGCGCGTCGGCTCCGGCCCTGTTGGCGCTGCCGTGGTCTCCGTAGAGTCCACCGCTGGTCTTCTTTCCTTGGCGGTCGAACCATCTTTTCTGAGAATCGTCGAGTTGTAGTATTCCGCGCGCTCGGCAGCAGTCTTTGCTCCTTCCTGGGCGCTTCTTTGTTGCGTCACCTATGCCACCTCAGCAAATTTCTTCAGCCACTTACCGAATTCGCTCTCGATGAATTCTGTCCCGCGATCCACGAAGGCTGAAAAGGGTCTGTCAGCAAATTCTTTGGCATCGAGTGGCGGCTGGAAGTAGTCCTTGTAGTCAATTGAGAAGACGACGTCGCCGGACTCGGCTTGTTCGACGGCGTAAATTGCGGTGTGGTAATCATCCACACGTTTCTTCGCGAACGCTTCTTCGACGGGGATGCGCCGGGTGAACCGCATAAAGAGCGAATTGGTCCGCGGGAAGTCTTTCAACACGTATTGGCGACGGGCGTGTTCTTCAGTGCCATATCCTCATCTTCTTTGAAGTGGAGCGCGATGCCGTATCGAACGATACGGTTCACACCGCCGATCTTTCTGAGCGGTTCGAGCGCATATTCTTCAAACTCACGCGCAGCGTCGTTCACCTGGTTTGCATCGTGCGTCTCAAGTGGCATCTGCAATATTGTGTCCTGCGAGTTGATGAGCAAGTAAGAGTCCGTCTCGGGATTAAAGAGGCGATATTGCACGGGCGATGATTCGTTGAACGGAAATGTCTCTGGCCCGAATGGGCTGCCATCCGCTCGCAAAATTTCATCCACAATGGCACCGGCTCTATCGATTACTTTCAGATGCGGACCGTAGCGAACACCGAATGCAAGTCGTAGTATCTCGGCTGGCACCATGCGATTGACCTTGTCTGCAATTGCCCCCCTTGCAGACCCACACGTAACGACAAGTGGACTGGACGCCAAATGGATCAAGGAAAACTTTGCGCTGAAACTCAAGCCGCCACGAATCCCGAAAGCACTAGTCCAGCCATTCACGAAAGAGCAGTGCACCGCGGTTCTTGACGCGATTCCAAAATACCCCGATAAAAAGAATAGAGAACGATTGCGGGCGTTCGTTCTGCTCCTTCGCTATTCGGGATTACGAATCGCCGACGCTGCGACACTGAGAAAATCCGGCATCAAAGACGGCAAATTGCTGTTGCGAACCGCGAAAACTGGGGCGACGGTTTACGTGCCGCTTCCGCCCGCCGTACTCTCGGCGTTGGATGCTTTGAAAAGCGAGACTCCATTCTGGACAGGCAAGAGCAAACCTCATACAGTGGCCTCAGTGTGGTCTGAATTGCTCAAGAATCTATTTGAACTCGCTGACGTTCCTGACGGTCACGCGCACCGTTACCGACATGCGTTCGCCGTGGAACTGCTACTCGCAGGCGTCCCAATAGAGCGGGTGTCAATCCTACTGGGACACTCGTCCGTGCGGACCACGGAGAAGCATTATTCAGCGTGGTCCCAGACTCGGCAACACCAGGCAGAGCAGGATGTAATGCGGGCATGGGATGCCGACGCGACGGGCACGTATGGGGCACGTGAGTCCAGAACTCGGCAAAATCAGCGAAAAAGCCAATAAAAACGGGGTGTTTTATGGTGCCGAGGGGCAGAGTTGAACTGCCTACGCCGGCCTTTTCAGGGCCGCGCTCTACCGGTGAGCTACCTCGGCACCGGTGCCTAAAGATTTTACGGAAAACTTAGACAACCGCAAAGCGAAAACGCGACAAGCTTCTCAAATGTCCTCCGGCCCGCTCAGCGCGCCGAATCCCGGTTGCCGCTTACGCATTTCTCGAAGAATTGACCTTAAATTCCTCCATCAATTTAAGTAGGCTTTCGGTGTTGCAGCGGGCTTTCCAGCGAATAGAGAGGAATCCTGCTCGGAGGAGAAACCTGTGCCCCAGCTATTTGGTCGAGATCTTCGCGCCGGAGACATTCTGCTGGAATGGAACGCTGGCGCGGCCACACATGAGGCGATCCGTTTCGGCCAAAAATTGATGAACCGCGGTAATGAAGAACTGATTCACGCCGGCATCCTTTTCGACAATCGCTACCTGATCGAATCGGACAAACACGGAATCTCTGGCGCGGATATGTACCAGCAGAACCAGCCGTACTCCTATACAGTCTATCGGCCCGTCAATCCGTCGCTGGCGAACGGAGCCGCAACGTGCGCCAAGGTGTTCCTGGATATTCACGCCCGCACCGGCGGAATGCCTTATAGCATCACGGGCGCGGTGAGTTCGATCTTCAAGAAACCCGGCGCCGCGCCCTCGCGCGACCAAATGGACCTCGCCTTTTCGCAACTCATCAAAGGCAAGACGCACCCGTATTTCTGCTCGCAGTTCGTTGTGTTCGTATTCCAGTTTGTAGCCGAACAGAACAACATTCCCGCCGCAAAAATATTGAATTACGGCGACGGTTGCGTCCCGCCATCTTTGCTCGGGTCGACTCTCAAAACTCACCCCATGTTCCAGGAAGCCGGCTATCTGCTCGCCAACGAGCGCTAGCAAGATTACGCGACCGCAAGCCTAGAAGTTAATTTTGACTGCAAGCTGCGCGATGCGTGCGGCGCGGGCGCGCGTGATTTTCATGAAATCAGGTGATGTGAAACTGCCCGATGGGTTGACGAATTGGGTGTGATTGAAGACGTTGAATGCGTCCACCCGGAATTGGAGGTGCCGTTCCTTGGCGACGGCCAAATTTTTCACAAGGCTGACGTCCGTGTTGTTGATGCCGGGCCCGATTATGGAAAACCGCATCGCATCGCCGATTTGTCCGAGGGGCTCAGCGGCATAGAGTCCGGTAGAACACGCCGCCGAAGCTTTCGGGCAGCGGAGCCAGAAGCGGTCCGGATTGCCATGCAAGTCGCGGGGATTGACGTGGTCTACGTCGCCGCCATTGAAATCGGGAACATCCAGATTGAATGTGCCGACATAGGAGTTATCGATGCCATATCTCAGCGGAATCGGTGTGCCGCTCGCAAAGCGAGATGTGCCCGTGATCGTCCACCCGCTCGAAAGGCGCGAGGTGTGACGCAGAAGCTTGCTGAGCGGGAGATTGTAGCTGTAACTGATCACTAGATTCTGCGGAACGTCAAACGAAGAGAGTGCCCGGAAATAATTGTAGTTGGGAGCGCCTCCGAAAAGCACGACGGTTGGCTGGCGCTCGCTGAGCGTGCCGGGCAAGGGATTCGGCAGTGCCGGGAGAGGATTTGGCAGCGGATCAAAGGCTGACCCATTTTCCGAGCCCGTGTCCATGGATTTTGACCATGTGTAAGCGGCCATGAACGTGTACGTCTTGCCGGTGCGGTTTAGACTCGCTTGCAGAGAATTGTAGGTCGAGCGCCCGACGGTGACGAGATATTGATCGCCCGCACCGAAGTTTATGCCCAGGGGTTGTCGCGTACCGTAAATCGTTCCGCCGCCAATGGCGGCGGATAGGCGGAACAGATCATTTTCGTTTCCCGGACCGCAGGTATCGGAGCCCGGCGCGAGGTTTGAAGGATTACTCAGGAACGCACAGATTGATGGAATGCCCGGGTTCGCCTCAACCGAGCCCGGCAGCCGATGTGATTGCGACGCCACGTAGGCGATATCAAGAACCGTGTTCGCGCCAATCTGGCGCTCAATCGTCAAGTTGTACTCCTCCGAGTACGGAAGCCGGTCCGCGGTCGAGACACCCGGTGAGCTGGTGATGGGCTCGAAGAAAGACCAATCGATGTTCTTGTCTCCGGCGGTTGGCGGCGTGAACGGAAAATGCTGGCCCTGCACGGTGCCATTCATCAGCTCCCAGGGTGTAGCGAACAAAGTGTTGTTCTGCTGCCAATAGAGAATGAACGGCGCGTCGGCGACTTGATCAAGCAGCGCGCTGTCGTCAACAATCCCGTAGAAAATTCCCCACGCGCCCCGGAGCGCGCTGTGCCCCGAGGGGCCAAACACCTTGCCGAGGAATCCTGCCGCGTAGCTGGGTGAATAGGCAAACGCAAAGCGCGGGGCGAAATTGTTGTAACGAGTGGGAACGATGGTTCGCGGAATGCCGGGATCGCCCGGGAAAACCCATCCGGTCGGGGCGCCTGGAAATACCTGCGACTGCAGACCCGGCACGATCGTCTGCGTTTTGTTCTGCGTGTCGTAGAAAAACGTACTGACGTCCTGCCGGAGACCATAGTTAAGAATCAGGCTCGGCCGGATTCGCCAGGTGTCCTGCGCAAACACACCGTAATACCAGGAGGCCGAGTCGAGCAATTGATTGCTCGATTGGGTGAAGGTGCCGACTGCGCCGATGAGGAAATCAGCGAGATCATCGCCGGTTTCGTTGCCGGAGAAATCGAACTGGCCGTTTGGCGCGACGATATTGTGCTGGATGACCTGCGCCAGATCGCCCTCTCCTCCAAATTTGAATTGGTGATTGCCGTGAAGCAGGGAATACCCCTCGGTGAACTGAAATGTGTTGTCGGTTTCCGCTGACTCATTGCTTGCGCCGCCGGAAAATTCGGCTGTATCGAAAATCGGCACGCCCTCGAGCGCCGGATCGACGGGAACGAGCCCGAGAGTATTTACGCCCTCTTCGAATCCGAGCGAGGAGAACGTGGGCCCAATGCCGCCGACGGGAACTCCGCCGCCCGAGTGCGAACGTGTGTAATTGAGTTTCAGATCGTTCACGGCTTTGGTTCCGAAAGTTTTCGTGTCGCCGACGTTCAACTGTTGCGCGCGGGAGGGAGTCCGGGACGCGAAGCCCGGCAGATTGCCTCGCCCGTACGCACTGAAGAAATCCGAGTTGTCGAGAAAATAGTAGACGGTGAGCAGACCCCAGCCCGTCGTCCCGTCGATTCGCGCGCTGCCTTTGTTGTCGCCCTGTGTGCTGGGCGCTGTTGACGATTCGAAGACCGGCAGTCCGCCGATGATCGCGCCAGGCGTCGGCCCGGGAACGTACTGCATCAGGTGCGCGGCGGGCGTGGACCAAGCCGAAACAGGAATCACCGCATTGGGAAAGACGCATCCCGATTGTCCTGCGCCAGGAGTGACCGTGAAGGACGACGTGGTGCACGGCCCGGGGTAATGGCTTCCGGTGGGATTTGCCGGCGTGATGGTTTGCGGATCGATCTGCGATGAATCGTAATAATAGGGTTCTCCTCGCGATACGGCGTAAGAGACTCGATTCTGCAAGATGCCTGCGAAGTTTGCGCTAGAGACCGATCCATAGAAATCGTCGTACGGCGACGCCGCGCTGGTCCGGTCGAAAAGATTGCCGGCGAGTTCGTTTGTAACCGGAACACCCGGCGCCCCAGGCAATGACCCGTCCGTGGGCACTGCGGCGATGTCGACATTGCTGGTCGTGTTCCGTGTGCCCTGGTAATCGCCGAAGAAGAACAGCTTGTTCTTTTTGATTGGTCCGCCGAACGTGCCGCCAAATTGATTGCGATTGTAAGGTCCTTTTTCGTTAGCGAACGGAGTAATCGCGTCAAGGTTCTGATCACGCCAAAATTCGAAAACGTCTCCGTGAAAACTGTTTGTGCCGGATTTTGTGATTACGCTTATCGCGCCGCCGTTGTAGTGGCCGTATTCGGCCGTGGCGGAATTCGTGACGATTTCAAATTGCGCGATTGCGTCTGCATCCGGAATGATGGCCGCTCCGTTGTGGCCCGACTCTTCGACGTTACCGCCGTTCACCGAAAAGCTATTTGCATCGGCCCGCGCGCCCGACACCGAGACGTTGCCGCTAGGCGACCCGGTTGAAGGATTCACCCCGGGCTGCAGTCCCATGAGGTCGATGTAGCTGCGGTCAACGAGCGGCTGATCGACGATGCTGCGTCCGCCGATGACCTGGCCTCGAGTGGCGCTATTTGTGTCGACGTGCGTCGCGTTGGCCGAGACCTCGACGGTCTGAGACTCCATTCCTACCTCAAGAAGAACGTCTTCGCGTAGGGCGTCGTTCACGTTCAGAACGATGTTTGTTTTGCGATAGTCCTTGAACCCGGAGAGGCGGACCTGCAGATCGTAAGTGCCGATGGGAAGTGAGGGGAAGGAATAGGCTCCCGAGGAATTGGTGCGGACGTTGTTTGACACACCGGTTGCGACATTTTTTGCCGTGATCGCGACATCCGGGATGACCGCGCCGCTTTGATCTCTCACCGTGCCTGAGATGCCGCCGCCCGTTCCTTGCGCGAAGACCGCGAGCGCGATCACAAGAACCGCAAGAAGAAGAAAACTCAATCGCTTTGTGAAAGTTTTCACGGCCGTGCAAACTCCGGACCATCAGCCGTATCCGCCGCGATTGTACGCTGGGAGGCGCGATCCGCCCACGAATTAATCGGTGCGAACCGCCAAGTTGCCACCGAGCCATGCCCGATCGCAGGGACTCGCTTCTCACACTGCAAAAACTAAATCGGTCAGTAGGGCGAGGCGTCTACCAGGGAATGATGCCCTTGCTGTCGGGGAAGCTGCCGGTGGGGCCATCCTGCGCGAGTAGCGCAAGGCGAACAGGCTCGACCGCTCCTTCTGGAATCGTCTGCGTGCCGCGATGGCCGTCAAGATCGGTGGCGGTATCCCGCGACAGGTACGCGAGTTGCACGGTCAGCCTGTTGAGCGCCGCTTTCGGTGCACTGTACCCGATCAGTTTTACTGCGGCGTAAGGGGCGGCAGGAACTGCGTTGCGCGCAAGTGAGGCGAGGCCGCTCGATACGTTGACGATGCGGCCGGCGGGCGATGTTGGCAGCAGCGGAAGCATGGCTTGCGTCACCGGAGGGCGCCGAGGAAGTTCGTGCGCAATACTCGCTCGACTGCGTCGAGCTGGGCGGTCGTTGCAGGGCCGTCACGCGGATCGTTGATGCCGGCGTTGTTGACCAGGATGCCGAGGCGGCCGAATTTGGAGGAAATGGTGCGCGCAGCAGCCTCGATGGAGGCGTAGTCGGCGACGTCGATTGCGACGAAATGGGCGTCGATCTGTTCGGCCGCAAGGCTAGCCGCAGCTTTTTCGCCAGCGGGTTTGTTTCGCGCTCTCACCAGAACCAGTGCGCCACGGCGCCCGATCTGTCGCGCAACCTCAAATCCGATCCCTTTGTTCGCTCCCGTTTTCACCAGAGGTGTGGTTGCAACAGGTATTTTCAAGGCGGCCTGCGGAATCGTTGGTCCGCAAGTTGCTCGTGGGCAGATTCGGCTGTCCGTCCATTGGATTCGGCACTGCGATGCGAGCGTTTGGAGCGAGAGGAAGTGCAGTGAACCTATGCGTCGCTCGTCGCGAACGTTTGTGGTCATTCCAGATCGCGCGTGAGCGCTTGAGATTTGCCTATCAATTCCGTAAGGTCAGACTTTGAAACGACTTGGTTTATACCTGCTGCCAATGCCTTGCTGCGTATGGCCGCGCTGTCGGCATACAGGCTAAACAAAATAATTATCGGCTTCGGAACCACGCGCAGCAACTCAGGGGTCGCTCGCAAACCATTCATAACCGGCATCGCCAGATCGAGCACGATCAAATCAGGATGATGCTTGATGGCAAGCTCAATCGCCACCGAACCATTCTCCGCCTCTCCGACGACAACAAATCCAGTCGCCTCGTAGCGTTCTCGTACGATCTTGCGAAGTTCGGGGGAGTTGTCCGCGAGAAGAACCGTATAAATGCGTGCAGGCATTCATTCCTTGACCGTCGAAAGAAGGTGGATTCACCGGCGTTCGGCCGTATGTCCGACTTTAAGCCACCCTAGTGGTCGTAGTCGGCATCGTGACGGTTATGACGATGCTGTCGATTGATCCGCGTTCGGGATCAAAAGTTTGACGCGAATCATTGTTCCTTCGCTGCTCGAAATAATCTCCATAGTTCCGCCGAGATTTACAATCCGCTCTCGCATTCCCGGAAGCCCGACGCCCGAAAACATTGTGCGATCTTGAAAGCCCCGTAGGATGTGAGGCGGTACTCCGTGTCCTTCATCAGAAACTTCTAACACGAAGTTTTTGTCATTCGACTCCAAGCGAATTCGCGCTACAGCGCTTCCTGAATGACGGTGAATATTTGCCAAACTCTGCTGGACCACGCGGAAAAGGCCCGTTTCTACATCCAAAGGAAGGCGTGGCAAGTCCGCCGGAATATGGACCTCGGTTCGAACTCCGCTACGTTTCGTGAATCCTTCCGCGTACCATTCCAGCGTCGAAGTCAGGCCTATTTCATCCAGCAGAGGCGGGTGCAGAAGGTAGGAAATCGTCCTTATCTCCGATTCGCAAGTGAGAGCGGCCCTTTTCGCTTCGGAAAGTTTCGCTGCGACTTCTGCCGAAGTCGACGCGTCATGCGTCGCACCATCCAGAAGCATGACAACGCTCGCGAGGTATTGGCCTGCGCTATCGTGGAGTTCACGCGAGATTCGGCGTTGTTCTTCATCCTGAACTTCGAGCAATTTTTGCGACAGCCGGCGCAGTTGTGTAGCCTGCCGCACGTTCTCTACATTTCGCTCTTCCAGCTCTTGCGTCCGAACGTCGATCTCTTTCTCCAAAGTCTCGGTGAATAACAACATCCTGCTTTCGAGCCTCTTGCGCTCGGAAATATCGCGCGCGACTTTCGATGCACCGACGATGCGTCCGGCGTCGTCTGCCAATGGTGACACGGTCACCGAAACATCAAACATCGTTCCATCTTTTCGGACACGCACCGTCTCAAAGTGATCGATACGTTCTCCATGTCGAATCTTGTGCAGAATTTGGGCTTCTTCATCGTGGCGCTCTGGCGGAATAATCAGCATGATTGACCGTCCCACAGCATCCATCGCGGAGTATCCGAATAGGCGCTCCGCGCCCTTGTTCCAGCTTGTGACTATGCCGTCCAGATTTTTGCTGATAATCGCATCGTCAGAGGAGTCCACGATGGCGACGAGCAGATTGTTGGCGCGCGCCGCCTGATTCCTCAGAATCGGCAATTCTTCGAGCACGCGCTGGCTTACTTCGGCTGAGACCAGTTCGGTGTCGTGCAGAACGCAGTTCGCGAGTACTTCGTGCGTTTCGAGCAACCACCGAATGTCTGCCTCGAACTCCAGATTCGGATGGACTCTTGACCAGTAATGCGCTGTCCGGACAAAGGAAAGAAGCAAAATGAAATACTGCAAACGGACTTCGCCCAGCAGACCTCTGATACGGTCAAAGCAATCTGGGGCCTCGGGAGTCTGCAAGAAAACATGGCCTGCGAACAGAAAGAGCACACGTTCCATCTCCGAATCGCGGACTGGCATTTCGTCCAGGGGTTTTGCAGGCGACTCATACCTTGCGAGGATCGGAGTCAAATCGTTGTCCCGCAGGAACGGCTGTTTAAGCAGCCGCACGATTTCTTCCACCAGCAGGACGGGTGAACGGGTATCGCCTGAGGGGTGGCCTAACCCTACCAGGAAACCTACATGCCGGGCGATGCAGTAGCGGACATCACAAAAGCGGGAGAGATATACAAACAATCGCTCTTTAAAGAGAGATGGCAAAGGGTTATCAAGATAAGCGAAGCGCGCGAAGCCCCAGAGGTTGGCTGTAATCTCTGGCGTTTCGGGTGTCAAGCGAAAGAAATTTGGCAGCACACCGAAACGACTTTGAACCTCGGCCTCAAGTCTTTTTTGTTTGTCCTCAGCGCTATCAGCACGTGAAGGTGCGGCCGCAGAAGTTTGCGTATTTCGAGTTGACGGAGAGGTTTCACGCATCGCCGTCCCCTTTCTCTGTGAGAAACAGCCGGCGGACAAGTAAGCGGAGGGCTGGGCGTTCTTGATCTTGTGAATGGAAGGAGGAAGCGTTTTCTCGTTCCACGCGCTCAGTTCATATCATGCGCAAGGTACCCGTGCCCCTCGAGCCAAAGAGGTTGATGCGTATTGACATTTTGACGGTACACTAGAAGAGGCTATTGGTCCATACAGGCTCATACTCTACGGGTCTCTCTTTCCGGACGATCCCAATTCGCCACGCCTCCGTTTTAGTCGATACACCATGCGATTGGAAATCGCGGTAACCGGTTTTTGCTCATCAAAACTGTTCATGCTGATCGATACGCCGCAAAAGCCGCGACGAAAAAGCCCCCAACCCGGGTCTTGCCCTGGCATCTGTTACCGAGCGTCCGCAACTTGTTTCCTAATCGAAAGTCTCTAGATTGGAAAACACCCTCAACTCCTTGAAAACAAAGGACAGCACTAATTTCTAATCCATAGAGGATCGTCGGAAGGTTCACGCCCTGTCCTCGCGTCCGAAATAGGCTCTCTGCCCTGGTGGAAACCTGATGTTCGCAATCCACAAACCCGATTGGACGTTGACGCGTCACCTCTCTACAGTAGTGCGGTACGATGAGTGTGCGCCGCCTGCCGGCCGCGCGCATCCAGCGAGGTCCACGTGGCACAACAGATGCCAGCACTGAACCCAAGCGAAGAGGAGAATCTCTCGAGCCAGATCACAGAAGAGCGCGAAGCGAATCGCGTTCTTACGTTGGAGGAAATCTCCCATCTTGCCGCCCAGCGCGGCACGCCGGCCGAGACTCTCAGCAAGCTTGTTGCTCTCATCGCGCAGCGATTTGATGCCGACGTCTGCTCGGCATACCTTCTCGAGCCGGACCGCGCGAACCTTGTGCTGGCGGCCACGGTTGGACTTCGCCCAGAATGCGTTGGCACTCTTCGCATGGCACTGACCGAAGGCCTTTCCGGCCTCGTCGCTGAAACCGTTCTCCCCGTAGCCGTTGCGCAAGTCAAGGCGCATGCCCGTTTCAAGTTTTTTAAGGAGGCTGGTGAGGAACACTTCCAATCATTTTTGGGAGTTCCTGTTACCGACCGGGGCGTCCTGCAAGGTATTCTTGTAATTCAGACGCGAGAGGCCCGTGCTTTCAGGGAGGACGAAATTCGAATGCTGGCGGATGCGGCGGCGCAGGTGGCGCCGGTGGTGAGCGAAGCGCGCACGCTTGACCGGTTCATTGCGCCGGTGCAAGAGCGGCTTTGGTCGCTCGCGCGTAACCTTTGGTGGAGCTGGGATTACGATTCGGGCGCGCTGTTTCTCGACCTCGATCCGGTCGGCTGGCGCGAGGCCAATCACAACCCGATGGCGATGCTGGCCGAGATTCCTCTCGACCGCCTCGAAAAGCGCGCCGCAGAGCTCGTCCTTCACAGCCGGATCAACTACGCCTTCCGCCGTCTCCGCGAATATCTGGATGCCAGCCGTACCTGGGGCGCGCGTCATGCCGGAGTTCTGCGAGCGCGGCCCGTCGCGTACTTCTCAGCCGAGTTCGGCCTCCACGAATCGATCCCCATCTATTCGGGCGGCCTTGGCGTTCTCGCGGGCGATCACATCAAGAGCGCCTCCGATTTGGGCATCCCGCTTGTCGGAATTGGACTGTTTTATCGCCAGGGCTATTTTCGCCAGTACCTCGATATGAGCGGCTGGCAGCAGGAAGAGTATCTCCAGATCGACCTCAACAAGCTTCCCATGGAGCCCGCCATCGGGACGAACGGCGAGCCGGTCCACGTGCAAATCGAGACACGCCGCGGGATGATCCAGGCGAAAGTGTGGCGCCTCAAGGTTGGGCGCTGCGACCTTTTCCTGCTCGATTCCAATATCGATGCAAACACGCCCGAAGATCGCGAGCTGACGTCAAGGCTCTATGGCGGAGACCACCGCCTGCGTATCCGCCAGGAGGTTTTACTCGGCATTGGCGGGTACCGCGCCCTGAAGGCGATGGGAATTACGCCCGGCGTTTTGCACTTGAACGAAGGGCACAGCGGATTCGCCGTTTTGGAAGCTGTCCACGATCGGATGGTCGAGGAAGGGATTTCGTTTGAAGAGGCTGCGCCGCGCGTCGCGCGCGAAGTCGTCTTCACCACGCATACCCCCGTGCCCGCCGGCCACGACCGTTTCGAAGCCGAATTGATGGAAGAGCACCTCGGTCCACTGCGGGAAGCGATGGGAATTTCGCACGAAGCGTTGATGGCCATGGGCCGCGAAAATCCCTGGAACGGGGAAGAAACTTTCTGCATGACGGTTCTCGGGCTGAAACTTTCCCGCCGCGCGAACGCGGTTTCGTCGTTGCACGGCCAGGTGTCTCGCGCGATGTGGAAAGGCCTGGCGCCGGGGCAGGGCGAAGAAGCCGTGCCTATCGGACATATCACCAATGGCGTGCACGTTCCCACATGGCTCGCGCCCCAGATGCATCAGCTTTACGTCCGTCACCTTGGCGCCGGTTGGCAGGATCACGGCAGCGAAGCGCAGAGCTGGCAGGGAATTGATGGTGTTGACGACGGCGAACTTTGGGAAACCCACCTCAGCCTGAAAGCGCGTTTGATTGATTTCGTCCGACGTCGTGCCATGGAGCAGGCCGAGCGCCGTGATGAGAGACCGGAAATCGTGCAGCGCCTTGGAAAAATTCTGAGCCCTGATGCACTGACAATCGGTTTTGCACGCCGCTTTGCGACATACAAGCGCGCGAATCTGGTCCTGATGTTCCTCGAGCAGATGATCGCGCTCGCGAACGATCCGAAGCGCCCCGTACAATTCGTGTTCGCTGGAAAATCGCACCCGCGCGACGATCCCGGAAAGCGCGTGCTGCAGCAGGTCGCGCAAATGACGCGCGATTCGCGCTTTGCCGACAGGATCGTTTTCGTCGAGGACTACGACATCAACGTGGGCCGCCACTTCGTCCAGGGCGTCGACGTTTGGCTCAATACGCCGCGCCGTCCGATGGAAGCTTCCGGCACGAGCGGCGAAAAAGTCGTTCTCAACGGTGGCCTGAATTTGTCGGTTCTCGACGGTTGGTGGGCTGAGGCCTATGACGGCCTGAACGGCTTCGTCATCGGCACAGGCCGTACGCACACCAACGCCGAAATCCAGGACCGCCGCGACGGCGAAGATCTCCTCCATAAGCTGCGCGACGAGGTCATTCCTCTCTATTACGAACGCGACCGAGATGGTCTCCCCCGCGGCTGGATCAAGCGCATGAAGCGCACGATCCGTACGCTCGGTTGGCGTTTCAACGCCGACCGCATGGTCATGGACTATACGCTCAAGTGTTATCTGCCGGCGGCGGGTGGTACTTCGAGCGAAATTCGCCTTCACGTCTAAATCCCGCTGCTGCAACTGGTTGCGATAATCGGACGAACGCAATTTTGCGTCCATCGGTCAATCTAAGGGCAGCAAACCCCATTTTTTGCCGTTTTGTTCAACATCCTGCTTTTTCCAATAAGCAATTTACTCATTATTTCCACAGGTTTTTCCACTGCGTGCAGAATGCACAGAATGAGCCGAGTCACGCCAAAGCAGCCAGTGGTTGCGGGCGAGCGGTTCCCAAAACCCCGAACGTTACCCCGATATCCAATTACAGCTCCAGCCGAGATCCTTGAACCGGTCAGCCGTCGCCGCGTGACCGGCTGGACTTCGGCCATCAGCGATACCGGCTGCCATGTGCGGGCCGCCGACGCGCTTGCCGCGGGCACAATCGTGCAGCTGCGTATCGAGCAGAAGGGAAATACGTTTGAGACCTGGGCGCGCGTCGCCAGCGCATTGCCGGAAGAGGGTATGGGGCTAGCGTTCTTTGACACGGCGCAGACCCAGAGGGACTTGCTCAGGAAGTGGATGCAAGAAGTGCCCAAGTACATGGACTAAAAGGCAATGCCGCGCGGAGCAGGCATGCTCGGCGCGGCGGGGGTGAACCGGTGATGGCTGCTTCGTTCTTAAATGCGGCTCATGTCAGCGGCGTAAGCAAGGTTCGCGTTCAGGCGCTGATCGAGTACTGCCGCGGCGTATCGGGCGCAGGAGAGCAGTTCGCACTGGGCCCAATCGGAGACGCCCGGTACGTGCTTACCGACCAGCTTTTCAACCGTGCTCACGATGCGGAAGTAGACGCCCACCTCGCGGAGCCAAACGTTGCGCTCGCGCGGCGCCGGGCTCACGTAGTGGGAAGTCTTGGTGATGAGATAGAAGTCCTCAGGACGGAGCGCATTACCGTCCAATCCGGTAGCAGCTTGCAGGCAGTCGGACAAGGGGCGGGCCGCCACGGTAAGCCACATGGCCCGCCACTGGCTGATACCGAACCGGAGCAAGGCCCCGACCGAGAATACGAATATGAACGCTGGAATCATTGGTCTCGTTTGCTCCAGTTGAGAGTACGGGAATCACCTGAGAGCCACAATGGTTCGAAGGTACTACTCGCCAGACCGCTTTCGCCGCGGGGATGAGGGGCGGAATTGGGCCTTTACCCGGCCTCGCACTTGGGTTTGTATGCCCCTGACAACGAAGCAGGAACGCTATTGACTGACAGGGTGCGTCCGATTGACGCATCCATCAAGCAACACTAACCTGAACAGAGAGGAAACCAGGCGCGTGCCCAAAGAGGGATCCAATTGGCTGCACGGTCAGGAACAGCGAGCGCTTAGTCCGCGATTCGAGGAATACATCGAGCATCTTCGCGCCCTGCAGCGCAGGGAGTGGTGGACGTGGGGCGTAACGATGTTCGTTCTGCTTCTGCTCACCTCGGCAGTTGCATCGCTCGCTCTGCCTGAAATGATCGCCGAGCACTCCATGCTGCTCGGCTCGCCCGTGTTTCAGTCTGTCTCGGGGTTGACGCTGCTGATCTTTCTTCTCGGCGGCTATCTCACGTACGAAAAGATATTGATCAATCGCCTCCGCATCGACTTGGCTGAAGGCCAGTCGCATTCGGCTATCTGGCGTGACCTCGCGCTGGTCGATTCACTCACCGGACTTTTCAATCGCCGATTTGCCGAGCGGCAGATGAAGGCTGAAGTCGCGCGCGCGCAGCGGAAGAATTATCAGCTGACCGTCGTTCTCTTTGATTTGAACGATTTCAAACAGATCAACGATCGTTTCGGCCACGGCGCCGGGGATACTGCGCTGAGGGCCTTTGCCGAGCGTCTTACCAAAGCCAGCCGCCAGGGTGATATCGCCGTCCGGCTCGGCGGTGACGAATTCATGCTGCTGCTGCCAGAATGTGACGCAGCGCAAGTTCCGCTCCTGCTCAATCGCATGGAAAAGATCGAAGCAGAAATCAACGGCAGGATAATTCCCGTCACTTTTGCGGTGGGTTGGGCGGATTGCCAGAAGGGCCAGCGTCCGCAGGATCTGCTCGACGAGGCGGACAAGGCGCTCTACCTGCACAAGCAAACGGGCAAGAAGCAGGACCGCTCACCGGAAACCGTTTCGCGCTGACCCCCAGTCAGCGGATGCCCGCAGAGTCCGGAAATATCTGCCCAGGAACAAAGTGCAACACCAATCCCAGGCATACCAATAGCGTCACGTAGTATGCGGCGATGAACCGGCTGGTCTGCGGAGCGGAGTCGTTTTTGATGAGTCTGTACACAATGCCTGCGGCCAAGAAGAGAAAAACCGGCTCCTTCAAAACCAGGAGAAGGGCGACGCTCGCTGTAAGCAAGAGAAACCTCTCGAGCATACTCAATGCTTTGGCCGCTGAGCCACCGTCGAGCACCCAAATGGGAATCAGGTTCATGACGTTGAGCCACGCACTCGCACGCGCGAGACCCGCCCACAATTGATCGCCCGTCTTCCACCAGATGGCGAGGCAGATCACCGAGCCGATCCACCCCGCGAGCGGACCGGCGAGGCTCACCGCCGAGCGCGTTTCCTGGGAGACGCCAAGCGCTTGCCATTTCACGTACGCTCCGAGGCCCGGCAGGAAAAACGGCATTTCTGCGGGCAAGCCGCGGCGCTTTACGTCAACAAAATGACCCATTTCGTGAACCAGGATCAGCACCGCGAATCCAATTCCGAACTTCGGGCCCCAAAGCGCCCAATACACCGCAAGAAACGCCGCAAAACTGAGCAGGAATTTCAGCTTGAATATGGCCAGCAGAGCGGTCTTTGCTTTCGCGAGCAGAACCGCAACAGGTCCCAGCGGACCGAGCCGCTTCGCCCACTTGTTCTGCGGCTGTTCCTTTGCGAGGGCTTGATGGAGAAGCTTCTTGGCGTGTGCGCGAATCCATGCGGCCTGCTGAGAATCGCTTGGCAACAGCGGCAAGGCTTGCAACCAGCGCTCGTAAGCCGCGCGCGGTTGGGCCTTTGCTTCGAGATCTTTCGCGTCGGCCGCAATGCGTTCAAGCTCGTCCGCGTGCACGAGCGCGTTGCAACGCGGACACGCGAGCGCGTCAGCCGCGATTTCCTGGGTGCAATTGCGGCAGCGCTGAACTAGTTCCGTCGAAGACATGGAGTTGCCATCGCAAGCATTGCGCCAGCACGTCTAGATAGCCACGGCAGCCAGAGAGTGTCAACAAGAACGGGGTGCGGTTAGAGCGGTGGCGGAGGTCCGGGTGCAGCGGCGCGGTTCACAAACGGACCCGTAACTGACGGCGTTTCGCTGCCCGCCGTCAACTTCCACGCAAACTGTATTCCGACGAACAAGATCACCAAGCCAATCGCTCCGTGGACCAAATCCGCCTGCAATTGCAAAAAGGGCGAGGCAAGGCCCAGGTAAACAAGCGACCCGATGCTGGCCGGCGCAGACGGACGACCATACGGCAAGATGGCCATTGGAATTGCGGCGAGAGACACGGCGGCGTAGGTCAGGATGGCCGCTGCAATCTGGTATCGACGGCCGCCCAACCCGCCCGAAGCGAGCTTCATGGCTTTGCCCACGAGAAATCCGACCCCAAGCGAGACGAAGCCGATCTCGACGCCCGTCATGATTGTGAACGCGGCGTAACAAATCATGCCAATGATCGCGGCGCCGATGCCCAGCATGACTGCTTTCAGAAAAGCTGAATGAGTGTCGGTCCGACCCGAAGACTTCGCTTCGAACGCACACGCTTCGCACGCAATCGCATTCTTTACCCGGTAATACGCGGCGCTAAGTTCGCGGCCGCAGAGTGCGCATGCGCCGGCCTTTTGTTGAGGGGCGTATTCGGCCTTTCCGAACTGCGGGGCGTCGGACGAAGGATTTTCGTCGGGCATGGTGGCAGGAGGCTATCATCCGCATGAATTTTTCACAAGGTAACGGCCTTCGGCGATCGGCGCCCAGTAACCATGGGTCCCAGGCGTTGCACCGACGCAAAACGCATGCCGCAAAGCGACAACTTTCCGATTTCGGCCCGTGCTTGGTTGCGATAATTCACGGCTCGGCAAAACACTTTAGACAAACTTCGTCATTCTCAAGCGAAGCTGAGCAAAAAATGTCCGATGAGAACAGCGCGAAACATCTCCTGTGCGTGCGTACAGGCGTCAAATATTGACCTGTACTTGCGTACAGGTCAGCGAGCGGCCAAAAGACTGTTAGCAGATTAACGACGACAGACCGACCGCGTCCGGATGCTTCCGACATGACATGCTAACCTGCAAATCGGGCGGGTTCTAACTCCGTCAGCGCACACTCATGTCCTCAAGACTTGGCGAAATTCTGGTCAAAGACAGCCTGATCTCGGAAGATCAGCTGAAGCAGGCTATCGACTTCCAGAAGAAAAACGGCGGTCGGCTGGGCACTTGCCTGGTCAAAATGGGTCTCGTCAGCGATGACGACATCACTGCTGTGCTCTCGCGCCAATACGGTGTGCCCTCGATCAACCTGAAATTCTACGAGGTCGATCCCTCGGTCATCAAACTCGTGCCGCAGGAAACGGCCGTGCGGTATCAGATCGTCCCGCTGTCGCGCGTGGGTTCGACGCTTACGATCGCGATGACCGATCCAACCAACGTCTTCGCGATGGACGATATCAAGTTCATGACCGGCTTCAACGTCGAGCCGGTGGTCGCCTCGGAAACAGCGATCGGCGAAGCGATTCACAAGTTCTACGGCGATGTGGAGAGCGTCGAAGAGCTCGACAAGGTGATGAAGGATCTTACCGGCGAGGATGCCGACGCGCTCGAACTTGCGGCCGAAGAATCCGAGATGGATCTCGCTTCGCTTGAAAAAGCGGCCGAGGAAGCCCCGATCATCAAGCTCTGCAACCTGATCCTCACCGACGCCGTGAAGCGCGGCGCCAGCGACATTCACGTCGAGCCCTACGAAAAGGAATACCGCGTCCGGTTCCGCATCGACGGCCAGCTGCAAAACGTGATGGCTCCGCCGATGAAATTGAAAGATGCGATCACCAGCCGCATCAAGATCATGTCCAAACTGGACATCAGCGAAAAGCGGCTGCCGCAAGACGGCCGCATCATGATCAAGTATCTGAAAGACGGAAGGAAAAAAGAGCTGGATTTCCGCGTCTCCACGGTTCCCACGCTTTTCGGCGAAAAAATCGTCATGCGGTTGTTGGACAAGGAAAACCTCCGTCTGGACATGACGAAACTCGGTTTCGAGGCCGAGTCGCTGAAGAAATTCGAAAAGCAGATTCTGAAGCCTTACGGCATGGTGCTCGTCACTGGCCCGACCGGTTCGGGAAAGACAAACACCCTCTATTCCTCCGTTGCGCGCTTGAACCAACCCGACACCAACATCATGACCGCCGAAGATCCGGTCGAGTTCCAGCTTCCTGGAATCAACCAGGTCCAGATGAAGGAGCAGATCGGCCTGAACTTTGCGTCCGCGTTGCGCGCCTTCCTGCGCCAGGACCCGAACATCATTCTGGTCGGCGAAATCCGCGACTTCGAGACGGCGGAAATCGCGGTCAAAGCCGCGCTCACCGGCCACTTGGTGCTCTCTACGCTGCACACGAATGATGCGCCGTCCACGATCAGCCGATTGATGAACATGGGCATCGAGCCCTTCCTTGTGGCGACGTCTGTGAACCTGATTTGCGCGCAGCGCCTGGTTCGTCGCATCTGCTCGGGTTGCAAGGAGCCGCTGCAGATTCAGCCGCAAGCGCTGATCGAAGCAGGTTACACCGCGGCGGAAGCGGAAAAGACGATCGTCTATCACGGCAAGGGCTGTGGCACTTGCAACAACAGCGGCTACAAAGGTCGCGTCGGTCTCTATGAAGTGATGGAACTGTCCGATGATCTGCGCGAGCTGGTTCTGGTCGGAGCTTCGGCTCTCGAATTGAAAAAGAAGGCGCTGGAAACCGGCATGATCACGCTGCGGCGAAGCGGATTGATCAAAGTGGCGGCCGGGCAAACGACGATCGAAGAAGTGTTGCGGGAAACGGTTCTGTAAGGGGAGGGGAGCATGGCCGGCATCACCCTGAGCGAATTGCTCAAGAAAATGATCGAAATGGGCGGGAGTGACCTGCACCTTTCGACAAATAGTTCGCCGCGCGTGCGCGTCCACGGAAAGTTGCGCCCGCTGGACATGCCGCCCCTGACCGCCGCGGATACCAAGGCGCTTGCCTATAGCGTGCTGACGGACGTTCAGAAGCATCGCCTGGAAGAAAATCTCGAGCTCGACTTTTCCTTCGGTTTGAAGAGTCTGGCGCGTTTCCGCGGAAACATCTTTCATCAGCGCGGCGCTGTCGCGTCCGTCTTCAGAACGATTCCCTGGGAAATCAAGAGTTTTGACGCTCTTGGTTTGCCACCTGTCGTTCGCGGCTTGTGCGACAAGCCGCGTGGCTTGGTGCTTGTGACCGGTCCGACCGGTTCAGGCAAGTCGACAACGCTTGCTGCGATGCTGGACAAGATCAACAACGAGCGCGAAGAGCATATGATCACGATCGAAGATCCGATCGAGTTCCTCCACAATCACAAGAAGTGCCTTGTCAACCAACGCGAAGTTCACTCCGATACGCACTCGTTTGCGAACTCGCTCCGCGCCGCGCTGCGCGAAGACCCGGACGTGGTGCTCATCGGCGAAATGCGGGACCTGGAAACCATTGAATCAGCGCTGCGCATTGCGGAAACCGGCCACTTAACGTTCGCCACACTGCACACAAACTCGGCTGTGTCGACGATCAACCGTATCGTCGACGTTTTTCCGGCGCACCAGCAGCCGCAGGTGCGCGCACAGCTTTCGATGGTGCTCGAAGGAATTCTTTGCCAATCGCTGCTGCCTCGAGTCGATGGACGCGGCCGCGCCATGGTGATGGAGATCCTGATTCCTACGGCCGCGATTCGCAACCTGATCCGCGAAGACAAGATTCACCAGATTTATTCGGCCATGCAGACCGGTACGGGTCAGACGGGCATGCAGACGTTCAACCAGAGCCTTTCGAACGCGTACTTCCAGAAGCAGATCACGCTCGAAACGGCCATGGCTCGGTCGTCGAATCCGGACGAATTGCAGGATTTGATCAATCGCGGAGTTACTTCGCCGCCGGCAGGCGGCAAGGCGCCAGTGCGCCGTTAAGAGATTAAGGAACGAAGGGGAGGGACCAAGTCATGCCGGTATTCACATATAAGGGGACGAACCGAGCGGGCACGAGCGTGAGCGGCGAACGCTCGGCCAACAACAAGGCCGAAGTCACCGCCATGCTCAAGCGCGAGCAGATCAACGTCAGCAAGGTGTCGGAAAAGGGGAAGGAGTTTGCCATCCCTACGTTCGGCGGGGGCGTTGACTCGAAGGAGCTCGCCGTATTCACGCGGCAGTTCTCGGTCATGATCGATGCCGGCTTGCCTCTCGTGCAGTGCCTGGAAATTCTCGCCGGGCAGCAGGAGAACAAGACTTTCCAGAAGATGCTCAACGGTGTCCGCGCCTCGGTCGAAGGCGGCGCCACGCTCTCGGCGTCCATGAAGCAATACGAAAAGGTTTTCGATCCTCTCTACTACAACATGGTCGAGGCCGGTGAGACCGGCGGTATTCTCGACACGATTTTGCAGCGTCTCGCCACGTATATCGAAAAGAACGTCAAGCTGGCGCGCGCTGTGAAGTCCGCGATGATCTATCCGATTTCGGTTATCGGCATTGCGGTCAGCGTTATCACGCTGCTGCTCTGGAAGGTCGTTCCCGTTTTCGTCACGTTGTTCAACGGCTTGGACGTTTCCTTGCCTCTTCCGACGCGTATCGTCATCGGTCTCAGCAATTTCGTCGGCAGCATTTGGGGATTCATGTGTGTCGTCATTGCGGTTGGCGCCGGCGTGGCTATGAAGTTCTGGTATGCGACGCCACAAGGCCGGTATGCGATCGACGCGGCGCTGCTCAAGGCGCCGGTGGTCGGAATGGTGCTGCGTAAAATCGCCGTCGCGCGCTTCACACGAACCCTCGGGACTCTGATTTCGAGCGGCGTGCCCATTCTGGAAGGCCTCGACATCACGGCGAGAACTTCCGGAAACGCCGTCGTCGAAAAGGCGATTTCGCAAACGCGAAAGGCCGTCGAAGCCGGCCGCTCGCTTGTTGATCCTCTGAAGGAAACCGACGTCTTCCCAGGTATGGTGACGCAGATGATCGGCGTCGGTGAACAGACCGGTGCCATGGACGCCATGCTTCAGAAGATTGCGGACTTCTACGAAGACGAAGTCGATGCGGCCGTCAAAGACATGCTGACAGCCATCGAGCCGATCATGATCGTGGTCTTGGGCGTGATCGTCGGAGGTGTCGTCATTTCGATGTATCTGCCGCTGTTCTCATTGATCGCCAAGCTGGCCGGATAAGGCGGGCGGCACGCGATCGACACAAGGAACTTAAAGGCCCCGGCGGCGCCGTGGGGGCGCCCGGAAGAGGCCGTTACGGCAACAACGATGCAAAACACACCCAGTGCGAGCGAGTGGCTGCCCTGGCTGGGGCGTGTCCGCTTCCTGATCATCACGGTGCTCGTCGCCGTGGTTCTCGCGGTACGCGAACTCACAGCGGCTCCTCCGCCGACACGTGCCTTCGTACCGCTGATCATGGTGTGGTACATGCTGGCCGCCGTTTGCCTGCTGCTCGAAAAGCGGCTGCCGGATGCTCGTGCGCACGCGCCGATGCAGTCGCTACTGGACCTGCTGATGATCACCGGCGTCGTCTATTCGACCGGTGCGCAGGACAGCTATTTCACGTCGCTCTATCTGCTGGCGATTTTGATGGCGACGGTATTGTTCTCGCGACGCGGGGCGTTTTTGGTCGCGGGCGGCAGCTTCGTTTTCCTGAGCTGCGTTGTCGAGCTGGCGTATTACGGAAAAATTCCGCCGACCGCTACGTCGAGTCCCGCCGTTCGCACACTCGAATCGTGGCTTGGGGTGAATCTGTTTGCGTTTCTCGCTGTCGCGTATCTCGGCACGCTTCTGGCGCAGACGGTTCACAAGAAAGGCGCTGAGCTTGAGGAGAAAAACGAAGAACTGAAGGACTTGCAGGCTTTCAACCAGGACATTATCGAATCCATGCGAGGCGGATTGCTGACAACGGATGCGGAGGGCAGGATTCTACTGCTGAATCGCGCGGGCGCGGAAATCACCGGCCATGGCTCAGGTCTCTTGCGTGGCGAGCACGTGGCGAACGTGTTTCCGGGCTTTTGGCCCATCGACGTAGACGACGCGGGAACGCCTCTCGCTCTGCGCAAAGAAGTCGAATATCACACGCCCGGGGGCTACATCCGCTTTCTTGGGGTCTCGATTTCGCCTCTGCGTACTGCACAGAACCAGGCCAGCGGCTACGTCTTCAATTTTCAAGACCTGACCGAGCTCAAGCGCCTCGAGCGCGAAGTCGAGACCAAGGAGCGTATGGCGGCACTGGGCCGGCTTTCTGCTGCGATTGCGCACGAGATTCGCCAGCCGCTTACCGCCATGACGGGCGCGCTGAAGGAACTTGCACGTCTCGCGCCGCTCGAAGACGACGACAAGAAACTCGTCCAGATCGTCGGTCGGGAGTCGCAGCGTTTGAACCAGATCATTACCGACTTCCTCGATTACTCGCGTGAGAAAGCTTATTCGTTCGTGAATCTGGATATCGTGGCCGTCGCCGAGGAGACGCTGCTACTGATCGAGCGCAACGCTGTGCAAGGCGCAAAGATACGAATCGAACGGTCGTTTCCGCAGCGCCGCGTCTTCGCGCGCGCCGATCGCGACGCGACGAAGCAGGTTTTCTGGAATTTGTGCAACAACGCGCTGCGCGCCATGCCGCAAGGCGGCACGCTGACGGTTGGTGTCGAGCACGTGCAGGACACCGTAAAAGTTTCCGTACGCGACACCGGTGTTGGAATTGCGCCAAGCGAAGCGGCAAAGATTTTTGAGCCGTTCCAATCCCACTTCACTGGGGGTACGGGATTGGGGCTCGCGGTAGTTTACAGAATTCTGAACGCCCATGGCGGATCGATCCGCGTGAATTCGGAAAAAGGCAAGGGCGCGGAATTTGTCGTCGAACTGCAGGCAGCGGACAAGGCGCGTCCAGAGCGTACGCGCGCGGCAACCGGCGCGCGCGGATCGATGATCACGGCAATGGAACCGGGTACTCCGGTAGGGAAGGCATAGCTAGATGGCGCACCTTTTAATTGTGGACGACGAGCGCTCGATCTGCGAACTGCTCGAGATCAGCTTCCGCAAGGAAGGCCACAAGGTAGAAGTGTCCACAAATGGTGAAGCGGCGAAGCGACGGCTTGCCTCGCAGATCTTCGACATCGTTGTTTCCGACATCTGCATGCCGGATATGGATGGCGTCGAATTGCTGCGCTACACCAAGGAGATGTCGCCGAATACGACATTTATTCTGATCACCGGTGTGCCCACCATCGATACTGCGATCGATGCCGTGAATTTCGGCGCGGACCGCTACGTCATCAAAGGCGATCGTCTTCTGGACGAGCTTCGCCCCGCGGTACAGCGGGTGGCCGAGAATCTGTCGCTCAAAAAGGAAGCGGGTTATTTGCGCCGCGAACTGCGTCGGCTCACCGGACTTGACCACATCATCGGCTCCAGCCCGAGGATGCGCTCGATCTTCGAGCTGATCCAGAACGTTGCGCCTCAAAACAGCCGCATCCTGATCACTGGCGAAAGCGGCACCGGAAAGGAACTCGTCGCACGGGCAATTCACGAAAACAGCGCCCGCGCCAGGGCGCCATTCATCACCATCAATTGCGGCGCTTTTCCCGAGACGTTGCTTGAATCCGAGCTTTTTGGCTATGTGAAGGGCGCGTTCACTGGCGCCAATGAAAATCGCCGCGGCCTTTTCCAGGCGGCCCACGGCGGCACGCTCTTCATGGACGAGATCGGCAACATGAGCGTGACGATGCAAGTAAAGCTGTATCGAGTGCTCCAAGAAGGGAAAGTGCGGCCGGTCGGCAGCACGGAAGAGTCCGATGTTGATGTGCGCGTCATCGCTGCCACAAACAAGGATCTCGAAAAGGAAATCGCCGAAGAGCGCTTCCGCGAAGATTTGTACTACCGCCTAAGCGTTATTCCCATCGAGCTCCCGGCACTGCGTGAACGCTACGAAGACATCCCGTTGCTCGCGCGTGAATTCCTGCAGCGATTCTCGAAAGCGATGGGCAAGAACATCGAGGGCATCGAGCCCGAGGCGATGCGTCGCCTCGAAGTCTACGAATGGCCCGGCAACGTTCGCGAGCTTGAGAACACGATTGAACGTGCTGTCGCGCTTGAAAGCGGAAAGAAGATTACGGTCGAGTCGCTGCCCGATCGCATTCGCAACCATTTTGCCGAAAGTGTTGGAGAGGAGGGCCAGAACGGCGATGGGACGAGCCTACCGGAAGACGGCCTGAATCTCGAAGAGCACATTCAACACATCGAACGTGCGTACTTGCTCGCTGCGCTCGAGCGCTCCGGCGGCGTACGCACTCGCGCTGCGGATCTTCTGAAGATTTCGTATCGTTCGTTCCGGCACTACGCAAAGAAGTACGGGGTTTGATTCAAAGCCGGGACATTTCCGGTTTGTTCGAGAAAGCCGATCGTGAGAATACCTGTTCGCCCGCTTCGAGACACGAAACACAATTTGGCGTTCCTTTTGGGATTCTCGGCGACAGTGACTTGGATCGTTCTAGTGCGCTATTGCTCGCGACTGTTTTGGACATCTCCTTTGGTCCCGTGGAGTCTCATTACGGGAACGTTTGCACTTACGGTCGTACGCCAGAGAATTATCGCGAATCAGCCGCGCCCCGTCTCGAGACGCGTGGCGAATCTGGGAAAGCGCTAAGAATCTGCGGGGCATGCCGATTTGGTCAGTACGACCGGTCACAAATTGTCAACTCGGATATGGCTGCCGGGCGCGTCAGCAGCTGCGGGACGGTTGAGGGGCAGCAGGCGAGCCTGTAAACATCTCTAACGGGATGGGTTAGGCAGCCGGTGTCGTAAGAGTTAGCGGGGTTCGGCATCGTGGCATGCCCCTTGCGATAAGTATGCGCGTACCCCCGCCAGGGATACACGAGATTCAAAAATGGACGCAGCTTACTTCGAGGAGAACATTAGAATGAAGAAGAAACAGAAGGGTTTTTCGCTCATCGAACTTTTGATCGTCGTGGCGATCATCCTGATCATCGCCGCCATCGCCATCCCGAACCTGCTTCGCTCGCGCATGGCTGCCGCCCAGGCATCTGCCGTCGGCTCGGTTCGCACCATCAACACAGCAGCGATTTCTTATAACTCGACCTACGGCAACGGCTTCCCCCCGTCGATGGCCGCCATTGGCAACAACGGTACGACCTCGATCAGCTGCACCAACGCTGAGCTGATCGACACGGTTCTCACCAGCGGCAGCAAGCAGGGCTACAACTTCGTGCTCACGCACGGCACGTCGCAGGTCAGCAGCACGTCGAGCTCCTGCACGGCCGGCTACGGCTATGCGGACGGCTACATGACTACGGCCGTGCCCATCACGGTTGGCACTACCGGTCAGACCTCTTACTGCTCGGATCCTTCGGGCGTGATCCGCTTCAACCCGGCTGGCACGGTGAACGCTGGTCCTTCGCCGAACTGCGCGTCGACCGACTCGCCGCTCCAGTAAGACGAACACTTGTCGCGAAGGGGAAGGCGGTGCCTTCCCCTTTGCTTTCTAAAACCGCAGTTAAAGTTGAGAGAGGCAGAACATCAGGAAAAGAAAATGCGAGCCACAGCCCAACCCGACGTAAGTTCGCTGAACCCGAACGGCCAGCGCGGCTTTTCCCTGATCGAACTTTTGATCGTCGTCGCCATCATTCTCATCATCGCGGCCATCGCCATACCGAACCTGCTGGCCTCACGTAAGGCAGCGAACCAGGCATCGGCAGTCGCCAACATTCGCACCATTACCTCGGCCACAGTCTCTTATTCAGTTACATATTCGAACGGCTATCCCCCGTCGATAGGGGCGCTGGGCGGTCTGGTAGCTCCAGCTACTTGCAACGCAGCGATTCTGATCGACTCAACGCTAGCGACGTCGCCGAGCCAGAAGAGCGGCTATCAGTTCGCCTACACTGGCAACGGCGGCAACATCGCCACTCCGCCGCCCGTGTGCAGCGCACCGGGTTTTAACGGCTATCTGCTTACTTCTACGCCGCTCGTTCAAGGCGTCTCCGGCAACATGAGCTATTGCAGTACGGAGCAGGGCGTCATCTACTTCGACCCCTCGGGCCAGACGGCTGGCTCGCCGGCCGCTTGCGTCGCCCTCCAGAACATTCAATAGACTTATCTCGATCCTTCAGGAACGAGCCGAAGAGCGCTTCGGCTCGTTTTTTTTTGATCCCACCACCAGCAGACGACCGGGGAGTAGTACGCCGCAATGAGCAGAGGCTTCGAGAGCAGGGAATGGCTTTACGACCGAGTTCTCTAGTCTGGCGGGATACTTCTAGTGCGATGTCGGTGACTGCAGCGCCTGCAAACGCGACCGTGCCTCGGCAAGATCCGGTTTCATTTGGAGGGCTGATTGGTATGCCTGAACGGCTGCCGGGATGTTCTTCTGATCCTCCAAAATTACACCCAGGGTGTACCAAGTCGCCGGAGTGGGCATGATCTCTACCGACCGCGTAAAATCCTGACGCGCACTTTCCAAATCGCCCCGATGAATCTCGATCAATCCTCGATTAAGTAGCGGATAGACGTCGCCGGGGTTTGCCGCTATCGCCGCCGTGAATTCCTGCACCGCCTGGTCCGGTAAATTCATGTTGGCATAGATCGCGCCTAGCCCAGTTTCCGCGTTCGCAATTTCGCGCGGTACGCCCGTGTTGGAGATGGCGAGCTTGTACTCGGCAATGGCTTCCAAGGGATGGTCCTGGTCGTTCAAAAGGCGCGCGAAGTTGAAATGCGCCACACCGAGCCCCGGAGTATCCACCACAGCCTGGGCGTATTGCTCGATCGCCAGATCGGGCCGGCCGATGCGTTCATACTCGACACCCAGATTCACGCGCATCGTGCCGTTTCCATTCGTTACATTGATCGCGTGCGTATAAAGCGCGATGCCGTCGCGCCAGTAACCGGTCTGCACGAACGAAACACAAGCGTAAGCTGCGAGGATTCCTCCAGCCGCCAGGGTCAAAGCAACCCGCGGCGCATCGAGATCAGCGATACCCCACACGACCGCGACAAACAAACCCATAAAGGAAATGTAGGCCCAGCGGTCCGCCATCGATTGCGTGCCGGTCTGCACCAGCCCGACCAGGGGGAAGAGAACGCCGAGATACCAAAGCCAGCCAACCAGGAAGTACCGTTTCTCGCGAAAGCACCAAACAACAGCCGTCACGCCCAAAAGGAACCCGGTCGCGATGGCAATTTGCCAGACCGGAAACATGTGCTGCGGATACGGATAGATCAGCGCGAGTTTCATCGGCCAGGCGCCCTTTAGCACGTACCCCAAGTAGGACCAGAGGGCGTTTTCCAGCCTTAATGAAAAGGGCGCGTGAGCCGTCGAAATCGAAAGCGCTTCACTGTGGCTTGCGGCGTAAACACCGGCGAAAAGGGTCGCGAACGCCATCAGGAACAGGGGAATCTTTTCAAGCACCAACTGCAGAAAACTTGCCTCCTCGCCAAAGCCTTCTTTGGGCTCACCGGTCGGCGGCCCGAATCTTTGCAAAGGCCAGTAGTCGAGCAGCAGCAGCGCAAAGGGAAACGTAACAAGCCAGGCTTTGGTCATCAGCCCCAGTGCGAACGGTAGAACGATCAACATAAAACGAGCGGCACCGGGCTGCCGCGAATACCAGCCATAGCCCGCCAGGGCGAGAAGCATGAAAAACACCGAGAGCACGGACTTGCGCTCAGTCGCCCAGGCCACAGCCTCCACATTCAATGGGAAAACCGCGAACAGTGCGGCCACCATTGCGGCCCGCCAGATGCGCCTCGTGGCCGCTTGCAGCAAAAGGAACAGCAACACTGCGTCGACCGCGTGGAGGAAAAGATTGGTCAAATGATAAGCGAACGGTCTGATCCCAAAGAACTGCGATGTGCCCATCAGCGAAATCCACTCAAGAGGGAACCAGTTGCCCTGATCGATGGTGGTGAACGCGTGGACGATCCCGTGCCACGTTAGTCCCTGCTGCACCAGCGGGTTACCGGAGATGTAGTCGTAGTCGTCATAGCTGATGAATCCATTGTGAAGTGTGCGCAGGTAGAGAGCGAATGTGAGGACCGCCAAGCCCAGTGCAATGAACAGCGTTGTTCGCCGGTCTGATTGATCGAGCCCAGCAGGACCGGTCACGGCCGGCAGGTGTGAAGTTTCGGCCGCAGCCGTCGCCGCTGCGTGGGATGCGTCACTTGGCATCGGAATACGCTTGCTCGCTATAAGCGATGCTCGCAGATATAGCGAGCGCCCAAAAGACCCATCCTGCCGTCTTGTTCCAAAGGGTCAAACGCAGATCGTCGGCTCCAGGGGACGCCATCCTGGCATCGGCCAAAAGTTACTCTTGCGGTGCAAAATGAACAAAATCCCTGATACGCGCGAAGTGGGCGCCACGATACAATATCGCCGCGTTGTGACGGTACAAATCCATTTCGGCACGTCTGGTTGGCGCGGAATCATCGCGAACGACTTCACCTTTGAAGGAGTTCGCCGCGCTTCGGCTGCAATTGCAGGACACGTGCTCGCGAAGAAGAAGGCGCCGAAACTGATCGTCGGTTATGACACGCGCTTTTTCTCGACAGATTTCGCGCAGACCGCAGCCAGCGTGCTTCGCGGGCATGGTTGCCACGTGCTGCTTTGCAGCGCCTTCACGCCGACGCCTACGATCGCGCACGCGATTATTCACGGCAAGCTCGACGGGGGCGTGAATATCACCGCGAGCCACAATCCGGCCCAGTACAACGGTCTTAAATTCTCCGGTCCTGAAGGCGGCCCGGCTCTTTCTGCGGTAACCAAGGATATTGAAAAGCGCGCGTACGCCTTGGGCGATATTTCGCCGAACGGCCACGAGGTTGACAACAATTTCGAGCGGGTCGACCCACGCGAACCCTATTTTGAACAGTTGCAGCGTGTCGTACGGTTCGACGTGCTGAAGAGAGCAAAGGGCAGTCTCGTTTGCGACGCGGTTCACGGCTGTGGCGCGGGATGGCTTGACCGCATCCTCCAAGAGAACAGCGTTAAGCACAGCATAATTCGCGCTAACCGCGATGTACTGTTCGGAGGAACCGGGCCTGATCCTTCCGAAGAGAATCTTGGTCCCTTGGCCAAAGCGGTTGCCGAAACAAAAGCGGTCGCCGGGCTGGCCACGGACGGCGACGCCGATCGCTTCGGAATTCTCGATCGCGACGGATCATTTATTTCGCCCAATCACATTCTTGGGCTGATTTTTGATTACCTTCTCGAAACGCGTGGTGTGAAACTCGGAGCGTCGCGCAGTGTGGCCACGACGCATCTGATCGACGCGGTGGCGAAGCATCACGGTGTGCAGGTCTATGAAACACCGGTGGGTTTCAAATATGTGGGCCCGTTGTTGCGCGAGGGCAAGATCCTGGTCGGCGGCGAGGAAAGTGCCGGCATGACGATTTATGGGCACGTGCCGGAAAAAGACGGCATCCTCACGTGCCTGCTGGTAGCCGAAATGATCGCAGCCCGGCAAGCTTCGCTCGGCGAACAGCTCCGCGATCTGTTTCGTCGGGTCGGACGCGAGTTCTGGCCGGTTCGCGAGAACTTGCATCTTTCCGAGGACGTGCAGCAGAATATGCCCGAACGCCTGCGGCAGGAGTTTTCAAGTTTTGCCGGACGCAAAGTGGTCCGCGCGGACCGCACCGACGGGCTGAAACTGCTTTTCGAGAATGGTGAGTGGCTCCTGATGCGCCTCTCCGGTACCGAGCCGTTGATTCGGATTTACACCGAGGCGGCCGCGCAGGCCGCTTCCAACAAACTTGCACAGGACGCGAGCGCGTGGATCGAAGGATGAAGCGGGTGATCGAAGAGCGGATGAGTTTGCTCGAGCAGATGCGCGGGTTCCTGCGCTCCCACTCGAACTTGCTGCTTGCGGCAGGCGTTGCATTCCTCCTCATTTCTGACGTCTTCGGTACCCACGGCGTCCTGGCGATGCGGCGTTCGCAGCAGCAGGCTGCCGAAATTCAGAAGCAGATCAATCAGTTGAACGAAGAGAACGAGCAGCTCGCAAAGCGTGTAAAGGAACTAAAGACCGATCCGGCTGCCGTTGAGCACATCGCGCGCGAAGAAATGGGTCTTGCCCGGCCGGGCGAATATATCTTCAAGGTTGCGCCACGGAATGGCGGCGATTCCGGGACGGCCCCTTCCTCCTCCAAGCCCTAGCTTTGTTAGTCGATGAAACGGTACTTGACCAGGGTCCAGATCGCTGCCCAGCCGTCGCGCAGTTTGATCTTCTTGCCGTCTTTCACCGAGCGGCCTTCGTAGCTGATCGGGACTTCGTGAATGCGGAACCCGGCTTTACGAAGCTTCGCAGTGACTTCTGGACAAAACTCGAAGCGCTTGCAACGAAGTGTCATACCAGCGAGCACATTCTTTCTAAAGACCTTGTAACCGGTCGCTTCGTCGGTTATCTGCGCGTGGAACAGAGCGTTTGAAAAGAAGGAGAGGAGTTTGTTGGCAGCGTAGTTTCGCCAGCGCATCCCGGTGAGATTGCCCAGGAACCGCGAGCCGTAGACAACGTCAGCGCGCCCGTCGAGCAACGGGGCGAGCAGTTTTTCATACTCGTTTGGATCGTATTCAAGATCCGCATCCTGGATCAGTATGTAGTCACCGGTGGCGTAGTGAAGGCCGACGCGGATCGCCGTACCCTTCCCGAAATTCAGGACGGAACGATGCACCTTGATGGTACGGTGCCCCTCGATCGACTCAAGCAACGTTGCCGTGCCGTCGGTCGAACCGTCATCCACGACGATAATTTCTCGATTGAGGTTCACCGGGATTGGTGCGGATTGCACGCGGTCAAGAATGCGCTCGACGTACTGAGCTTCGTTGTAGATCGGGATGATGATGGAGACGGTTTGCCGGGTTGCTGTGGCAGCGCGCGCGGTTGTCATCGACTCGGAATCGCGCGGCTCGGCGACAGCTGCAGACACATCTGCTCTCATCTTCATCTCGCGTTCTTACAGTTCAACAGCCGGGGAAGTAAACGGCAATAGGCGTGGGCTTATGAGTCAACATCGCCGGGAACGGTCGCGCGGCTAGTTTGTGCCAGGGCCGCCGACGCGGAAGAGAACATAGCGATCGTCTGGTGTATTGAGCTGGGCGACGACCTGGGCGTGGTTCGCCAGTTCGGTTAACGTGTTTGCGAGGCCGAACGCTCGGGTCGCGATCAGCCGGTCCCGTGCCCCTAGCCCTGCTGCGTGCATGCGGAAGTTGTAATCGCCCTCCTGCCAGACCCCGAAGCCTTGGTATTGCCACAGAAAATAGTGAACGTCCTGCGGCACATGCGCCCATCTGGTCGCGGTACCGGCAACGTCGATGTCGATCACGCGATTCCGACTGTAGTCGAGCAGATAAGGCGTGTCGATCCAGGCGAACAGGGATTCTCCGGCCGGAACGTGCGATTGGAGCTCGGCGATTTCCTCGCGGGCTTCAGGAGACAGGCTGAATTGTATGTAGGGCGCATAGAGGGGGGATTGAGTCGCTGCGGGAAACGAAAGGATCGTGTGGTATTGCTCCGCTTTCTGGTAACGATGCACGGCTCCCGGCGCGAACAGGGTGATGATCGTCAGCGCAGAGGCCGCAGCAACGGTCGTGCAGAGGTGGCGCGGGAGTTTACCCGTGAGAGACGGAGCCTCGATGGCCGAGATGACGCATGTGCCAAGCAGAAAGGGCGCGGCGTAACGTACGCAGGGCAGATAGCCACCCCACCTGCTTAGATAGAGCAGGAGAACAAGAAAGCTCACACAGCCGGTGACTGCGCCCGCAAAAATGCCCAATGGCTTTTCCCGACGATCCAGCCGGTCATCCTCGGCGCCGTTTGTCTTCCAAGCAGCAAGCGCCAGGATCGCCACCAGAGCCCCGGTGAACGCGAGCGTTGTGTAGGGGACGACGCTGTCGCCATCGAAGATGCGCGACGCCGAGAAAAGACTGACGCCAGCAGAATCTTCCGGCGTCGGCGTAATTTGCGCGACAAATGCGCCGGACGACAAGTACATCGGCAAATACATTGCGAACCAGGGCGCGACGCAGATTGCCGCCCAAACGGCGGTGTGTGCGGCGCGCACTCCGGAAGCTCTCCACCGGGCAGATTGCAGTCCCTCTGCAACAAACGAGAAAGACAAGTGCAGCGCCGCGAACAAACCGTAAATTGGCTTGATTGCGACGAGCGCGGCATAAACAATTCCAAGCAGAACCGGGGAGGCGTCTTCGCGTTCATCGGCGACAAGCATCACCCCTGTGGCGATAAGCAGCGCCCCGATATAAAGGCCCGAAATGTTCACATAGAGAGGATTAACGATTGCCGTGCACAACGCTGCGAGCGCCGCTCCCAAGGGCCACGGGAAACGCCGCCAACCCGCGCCGGCAGCAATCAACATGAGTGCGAAGAGGCCGAAAACGGAGTCGACGCCGTTGACATAAGGCAAGGGAACGGCGCTCAGAATGAATCCGTGGAGAAAAGCTTGACCACCGAGCGTTTCCGAGCCGAGTGCGCTCAACGGGCTACCGGCCATGGTCCCGGTCGCAAGCATTCGCACGGGGTGCGCGAGGTACTTCTCGAGATCGTCCTGGAAGTTAAATACCCGAGGCGGCAGTTGCGTAACGATAGCGAACACTGTCGCGGCGGAGATGACCAGCGCTGCGGCGCACAATTCGATTCGGGCGCGCGTTTCTTTCGGGATGATTTGCAGGGTGGCGAAATTCGCGCGGCGCGTCTCAAGTACGCTAACGACCGCGGCTATCGCAGCCGCCAGCCACAGCGCAGGTCGATAGGCAATGTGGGCCAAATTCAGTACGCCACCGACACACACGACGGCGGCGAGACCGATTCCGATTGAAACCGGCCAGCGTCCGCTGCGCGCGCGCACAAGCCGCCTCAACCCAGATCCGAGGCCCCAGAGGACGAATGCCGCAGCGATCAAGGCCAATGCGGACGGGAAAATCCTCAACGCAATCCTCCGAGCGGAAAAGCAGCGCGCGCGTTCAGCTTGCGGCCGCGCGCTGGCCGATGAACCAGCGAATCGTTTGTTCGAGCCCCTGCCGCAGCGGAATCTGCGCCTTCCAACCAAGCGCCGCGAGGCGCGAAACATCCAGCAGCTTGCGCGGGGTCCCGTCAGGCTTTGATGTGTCCTGCGCGATTTTCCCGCCGAAGCCCGTCAGCTCGGCAATCATTTCCGCCAACTCGCGAATCGTTACGTCCTGGCCTGTGCCCACGTTGATAATCTCGGCTTGGTCGTAATGCTGCATCAAAAAGAGGCAGGCATCGGCCAGATCGTCTACGTGCATGAGTTCGCGCCGGACAGTGCCCGTGCCCCACATCACGACTTCTGGCGCGTTCCGCTGTGCGGCTTCGTGGAAGCGGCGAATGAGCGCGGGCACGACGTGAGACGATTCCGGATCGAAATTGTCGTTCGGCCCGTAGAGATTGGTCGGCATCAAGCAGATCGCGTGAAAACCATATTGCTGACGGTATGCCTGGGCCATTCTCAGGCCGGCGATTTTGGCGACCGCATAGGCTTCGTTGGTCGGCTCGAGCGAGCTGGTAAGCAACGAATCCTCGCGAATCGGTTGCGGGGCGAATTTCGGATAGATGCACGATGAGCCCAGAAAAAGCAGCTTCTTCGTGCGATAGCGGTAGGCAGCGTCGATCACATTCGTTTGGATCAGCAGGTTTTCGCGGAGGAATTCCGCCGGACGCGTGGCGTTGGCGACGATGCCGCCCACCCTGGCGGCGGCCAGGAAAACATATTCAGGCTCTTCAGAGGCGAAAAAACGCCCGACATCGGCTTGATTCAACAGATCAAGCTGCGCTCGCGTGCGCGTGATCAGAGTCGAATGGCCGCCCGAGGCAAGCCGCCGGCAGATCGCCGATCCGACGAGCCCCTGGTGTCCGGCAACATAGATGCGGCTTGAATGATCCATTTGGCTAGAGTCCGTGCGGATTCATCGCTGCGAGGCGCCGCGCTGCGCGACCTGATGACCGGCTTTGGCAAGCGTCGCTTCCTGTTTGGCGAGCTCTACGTCGTGCTCGACCATCCGCTTCACCAGTTGCGCGAACGAAACGTTCGGCGCCCAACCGAGTTTTGTACGCGCTTTGCTCGAATCACCGCAAAGGAAGTCAACCTCAGTCGGCCGGAAGTAGCGCGGGTCTTCTTTCACGTACTTGGACCAGTCGAGGTCCAGGCACTTCGCAGCCTGGTCAAGAAACTCAGCGACCGAATGTGATTCGCCGGTGGCGATGACGAAGTCTTCCGGATCGTTCTGCTGCAGCATCATCCACATCGCCTCGACGTAATCCTTTGCATGTCCCCAGTCGCGATGCGCATTCAGATTGCCCAGGTAGAGCTTTTCTTGCAGTCCGAGTTTGATGCGCGCCAGGGCCCGCGTGATTTTGCGAGTGACGAACGTTTCACCGCGCCGTTCTGACTCGTGGTTGAACAGGATTCCGTTGCAGACAAACAGCTTGTACGCCTCGCGGTAGTTCACTGCGTACCAGTGAGCCGCCACTTTTGCCACGGCGTAAGGGCTGCGCGGATAAAACGGCGTCTTCTCGCTCTGCGGGGGAGCTGCCGCCCCGTACATCTCAGACGATCCCGCCTGGTAAACGCGCGTCGCATTTCCAGCCGCGGCGTAGTCGCGAACGGCTTCCAAAAGGCGCAAGGTACCTGTGGCCACAGCGTCGGCAGTATATTCGGCCTGGTCGAAGCTTACGCGCACGTGCGATTGCGCAGCCAGGTTATAGATTTCGTCGGGTTTGGCGCGCTCAAGCGTTCGGCGAAGGGTGGCTCCGTCGGTGATGTCTCCGTAGTGCAAAGAAAGGCGGACACCTTGTTTGTGCGGGTCTGCGTAAATGTCGTCGAGGCGCTCGGTGTTGAACGTCGAGGCGCGCCGGACAATCCCGTGGACTTCGTAGCCCTTCGCCAGCAAAAACTCGGCCAGATAGGAGCCGTCCTGCCCCGTGATCCCCGTAATCAGCGCGCGGCGTGGACGCCCGCCGTTCCCGCTCGACATCTCATTCATACGAATTTAATCCTTCGCATTGCGGTGGCCACCATTTGCAGCAGCAGCCAGCCGTGTGTCCATCGCTGGATGTTTGTCGTGCCGTAGGTTCGCTCCCTGTATCGCACAGGCAGATCGACGATCTTCAGGCTGTATTTTGCTGCGCCGAAAAGCAAGTCAAAATCGCCGAAGGGATCAAAATCGCCGAAATAGGAGCGATTGGCGGCGATCATCTCATAGTCGCGCCGGCTCAGCACCTTCGTACCGCAGAGCGTGTCTTTCACCGACTGGCTCAGCAGCCACGAAAACGCCAGGCTGAAAAATTTGTTGCCGAGGAAATTGAAAAAGCGCATCGACTCGTCTTCCATCGGATAAACGAGCCGCACGCCGTTGACGAATTCGCCCTTGCCGCTGTACCAGGCGTCGAAAAAGCGTGGCAGATCTTCAGGCGGCACGGTCAGGTCCGCATCCAGAATCATCAGCACGTCGCCCGATGCGTTGGCAAATCCAAGCCGGACCGCGTCGCCTTTGCCTTTTCCAGTTTGTCGGAAGAGTTTCACGCGCCGGTTCGGCCAGTTGCGCATCTCGTTTGCGATGGCTTCAAACGTGTTGTCGCTCGAATGGCCCTCGACGAAGATCAGCTCGGTCTCGATCCCCATATCCGGCGTCTCTTCAAAAATGCGGCGAACGTTGCCCGCTTCGTTACGTGCAGGCACGACGACGCTGACGACCGGCGGCGGCCCGATCCAGCGCTTCGGCTGAGGACGCGCGACCAGAAAATTCGTCAGCCCCATCCAGCTGAATAGGCCCAGTTTGACCAAATAGCGGTTGAAAAACGTGTCGAGCCACGGCGTCCGCACCGGCCACATGATTTCTGAAAATGTGCGGATGGTCTCAAAGCCCGAAAGGTACAAAAGGTTTGCGAGGTCTTGCCGCGTGAGCCAGTTCTGGTCGAGCTGTAGCTTCGCCGCACCCATCATTTCGGCGGCCCAGCGCGGTCCCTGCCAGAGGCGGCTGTAGGCGTTCATC
>Ga0207105_1021_pt1 | contig 37179 bp, 24 predicted proteins | sample Alteio_BWMinHeat_77_FD_153569 | JGI IMG/M metagenome (GOLD analysis project Ga0207105, IMG submission 153569) | Enriched cells from forest soil in Barre Woods Harvard Forest LTER site, Petersham, Massachusetts, United States -... | ecosystem: Environmental > Terrestrial > Soil > Temperate forest >... | reverse complement strand
TGAGGTGGAGGGGTCCTCAACGACGAGTTGGCAGGAATCGGGATCCCTGCCGATAGTCCATTCCTGTCCATCATCCAAAGAGAGGACTAGTCCTTTAAGTATGCCGTCTTCTGCGACTAATTTAGCAGCCATAGCCTTATCCCGCTATTAATGAGCCATCCATTCTAACTGATCTTTGCTGTATAATACAAGTCTATCATACATGAAGGGATAGTTGCTATCATAGCCACTATCCCTTTTTAATAATTTCATTGATAAACAATCGCTTCCTCTTTCCAATAATCGACGCAGTTGATGAAGTCTTCGATAATATCTCTAAATTCTTTATAATCAATAGTGTAATCAACAAGTTTTGCAAGCGTTACTAAGGTTCCCTCTTCGTTAATTCCCAAAACGGCTCCCCGCGTTCCCTGACCAAAAAGATTGGCTAACATGGCTTGTGTGTAAAAAGCCTCCTCTTTACTTTTAGGACAATTACAAACCTTGCAATTGAGTGTAAACCCTTGAGGAATTTGCGCGATCTCGATCAAAACATTTCCATCCAGGTTTATCGCATACATGCCTGGAACTCCCGTGGCGAAGTCACCTGAAATTTCGAATTCTTTAGCCAATTGCTGCATAAAGTTTTCCAGCATCCGTTACTCCTTAATGAGGTCTTACGCCGAAGGACCGCATGGTTTCATCCGAAATCTTTTGAATTTGCTGCAGGGTTTGTGCAATCCAGTCTTCCGATTTTTTCTGAGACTCAAACGAGTGTTCCATGACACTTTGTTGAATGGTCTTGTAGCCTTGATACATTTGCAGCAAGCCATCAAATTTGGCTTTTTCAACAACCGTAAGGCCAGTGAGAATTTCTTTAGTCATATCAGTGCCGTGCTGAAGGGCCTGTAAAACCGCATTGGATATCACAGTAGCATGCTGTGCTTGCTGGGCAATGCGGCTCGTCCTTTGGGCTAGTTCCGCCTTTTGGTTGCTCTTCATGTTATCAAGTTCATCTTGAAGTTTTTCTTTTTCTATTTTTTTAGCTTGTTTTTTCTCTTCAAGCGCCTTGATTTTTGTCTGATCATTGGATGTTTGAGCTTTATTGTGTTCTCCGCTAGCTTCGCCAAATTCGATTTTGGCTTTATTGAGTTGATTTTGTTTGGCATTAATTTTTTCCTGCGTCGCTTCATCCTCGGCATCAACGTTTTTACCGGCTTTGTGAGTTTCCCAGCCCGATTTTGCAGCGGTTGCAACCGAGAGGACCATGCCAATGCCAGCAGCAGCTGCCTGAATGTAGTGTTGCATAGCTTCTTTGTTGGCGGAATCTTTGATTGCTTGGGCTGCATTCTTAGACATATCCCAGACGGCATTCATAGCACCGATGGCGATCTTGTTATTTGCCAACTCCATTTTTTGCATCAATTGAATCAGCAAAAAGTATTCTTGTAAAATGGTGACTAGCGGATTTGAACCAAACCAGGGATTGGTTCCGCCTACTTCGCCGGAGCCGCCTGTTTTATTTAAATGTGGGTCGGTTACGACGTTTCTATTAACATTATTGCCCTTGACAGCCCCTGATCCGGTGCCATCATCCTCTGTTGTTTTATCTTGATTCAGTTGTGTATCTTGAACTTGTTTGTTGACTTTACTGCCTCCATCGGAGTAAACCGTAAATGATGAAGTTGTTTGCGAGGGATTCGGAGGGGGTAGAATCGGGGTTCCGGCTTCCAGCGCATCTAAAGTTTTTTGATTTAATTTGATGCCTTTCTCTTGCATGTATTTCAATGAGTCCACAATGGAATCTGCGGTCACTCCAGTAGCTGCTTGCGTGGCAATTAATTCGGCTGTAATTTCCAGGTCTACATCGGAATAATTTTTCAAATTTATGTCTTTGAAAGACGATTGTTGTCCGCCCGGAGAATCTAAACTTGGTCCACCCATAAACATCTCCTCCTTTATTTCTTGGAATATAAAGGTAAGTTTTGTTTCAGTAATTCCAGGAAATAATGCTATAATTATTATTTTAATACATCTTAATTAATTTATCTACTATTTTAATTTAATTCAGTTTTTATCTCTGTTCTTCATGCCCGATTTGCCCTGTCTTTTTCGTCACCAACTTCCCAACTTGCCCTGCCTCCGTGCTCGCCTCGGCTCGAAATCGGGCACGGGCACGGGCACGGGCAAGGGCACGGGCACGAAGAGGCAGGGGCACGAAAAAGCTTAAGCCGCTTGTGATATTCCCGTAATATTGTTTGTTTGTTCCTCCATTCCTTGGTTAAAAGTTGTTGATATTAGTTTGGCGAATTCTTGTACGCCTTTTAAATCTTTCTGCAAATCTTCGGCGCTGATGCCCACGCCTTCAAGGGCTTTAGTGAAAACGGCGATTAATTCATCAAAATTCTGATTTTGAAGCGCTAAAATGGCCTGTTGTATATTGACGGCAAGCTCATGGTGTTTTTCTAAACCCTTTTCAATGTCTGCGCTGATATTGCGTTTATGAATCTCTTCATTGACCAGTTGTGAAGTCTTCTCTAGCTCATGGATTAAAGGCGCTGTAAAGCTATCTAAGAGAGCATTGACATCAACTTTGCCGGTCTCTTTTACAGCCATGATCATTAAAAAAAGAGCTGCCAGCGTTAAAGTGCCGGCGACAATTTGTTGAGTGGCAGGGCTGTCACCGATCGATTGAGAAATAGCTGCAAAGGTGGTGTTTGCAAGTGTGGAGTTAATGGCTAAGGAGAGGACCAGATCAAGGGTAAAAAGCCGTGCATTGGTGTTGTCTGCAGCATCAGACGGCGGCAGGGGGCCTATGCCATTATCAAAGATTAAACTTGCCATCACCATTGATGAGAAAAGCGAAGTTGTCACAAGGGCCGGAAAAAGCAAATTGGCTCCTGCATTTAAAGAGGTGTCTCGTAAAACCGCCGATGAGAGCAATCCTTGAGCGATGGCATTGCTTAAAGCCTTAGAAGCGCTGCCTGTTAAGGACAATGCGCTTGAATCTGAGCTTAATCCTACAGAGGCAAGACTTAAACTTAAAAGCAGAGGCTGAGCCGCAGGATCGAGAGTCATTGCAGCAGTGGTAAGAGCCATGGCATCAAAAACCGAGGAAAGAATTTGCAAGTCTTGAAGGTTTTGCAAGCCGGAAAAAGAAGTTGCCATTGCAGCAATTGCATTGGAGAGTTCATTTAAGCCTGGCTTTAGGCCGCTAGAGTCATTTTGACCCGCATTAACGAAGGCATTAGCAGCATCTTTCATGCTTGATAAAGATTCATTGGCTTGGTTGAGAAAGTTAAGAAAAGTATCGAAGTTGGGGGAATTAGGCCCCAAGCCGTTGACGACATTAGTGGCTAAGTTAAGAATAGCCTCGCTTTGAGATACCGTGCTTGCCATCATCAAGAGGGGCAGGGTGAGATTCATTTGCGCGCGCCCAGCTTCGATGCTGGCGGGGTCTATTGGCTGGGCAGCATTATTTAAGGAGACGAGCGCTTGCGCGGTAAAAGTTAATACATTGTCTAGGACGACAAAATTGATGTCCCTTTCGGCAAAAGGCAGTTGGTTTTGCGCTGTGAGCTCCTCTTGAACGTCGGCGGGAAGTTTACTGAAAAGAGCATCATAGGCCGTAAGTAAAGCCTCATCAGAAAGAAGAGCTCCCGATGTCGCCAGCCGCAATAATTCCAATGGATTGGCTAAGTTTGGCCTGTTTGCCGGCGATCGATATTTTAAAAACCCTTCTCTATCTACATCAGAGATAGGTCTTTGCAGGGAATCGCCGATGCCCAAAAGTTCTTTTGCCACTGTGACGAAAGCCGTCGCATTAAGCTCTTCAATGGTCGGTTGTTGAGGTCCTCCAACGTTTCCGCTGCCGCCGCCCGAACCTGAGATAGTCATAATTTTCTCCTTTCTCTAGAATGATTTTATTCTAGAGAATAACTTCTATTAAGCCGCTTTCTTTGCAGGTAGCGGGGATTTGTCGATCTCCTTGATTTGTTGGTGTATTGCCTCGAGCATTAATTGTGCTTTTTCGCGGATTTTAGCATAGGCAGCATTGGAAGAGCAGCGATCGATCGTGTCCTTAAGAGCAAAAACGGCGCATCGAGCTTCATGCAGTTGAATATAGCAATCGGCGACATGAAAAAAAGGAACCGGATCCAAGGGGTCTAAGTAGGCCCCTAGCATGTAGCCTTCGATGGCTTTATGATAGTTTTTTAGCAGGTGATAGGAAGCGCCAAGTCCCATTGCATACTTATATTCAACCGGGTTTAAAGCGACCAAGAGACGGAAAAGGAGGGCGCTGCGTTCGTAATTTCCGGATTTATATAAGTTATAAGCTTGTCCATACAGAGCCTCCAATGTTTGCGCGTCGAATCCGATAACATCTTTGATGCACTGGCCTTCTTCAAGGACTTTTACTAAAAGATCCTCATGCTTTTTTTTATCCTTTTCAGCAATTTTATCTCCCATCATCTCTATTGTTTTGGCAATCACTTCTTTGGTAGTTTTCATTGTGACCTTCCTTTTATACTGCCCCTTGTTTTTGTTTTGAAAATATATGGCTGATTGTAGCACTTGACTCTTGCCACATTTTGCTATTTAATGCTGTAACTTGGGCAGACCATTCCGCAAGTCCGGCTTGACTGTCGATGATCTTTTGCGACATTTTTTCAAATAATGCGATCAGTGTAGTTATTTGCTCTAAGAAGGCATCCAGATCGCCTTGAATGAGTGCAATTTTTGCCAGGTCAAGTTGGATTACGAGGTTGACACCGCCTGTGCCCACCTGCAGTCCTGTTGAGACCAAATTGAAAACCTGCATGGCAGCTTCTGCCTTTGTTTTAGGAAGGAGTTTTGATAATACACTCTTTACTCCCCGACCTGCACGAGAAACGCCTTTTCCAACCGTTTGAACAGCTCTAGAGTCACTTAATGCTTTCATTAAATCATCGAGGGCTTTTGTGAAATTCTTAAGCGCCTTTTGAAGCGGTTGTGTGAGGTCATCAACTTTGCTAGCCCCCCGGACGATTTGCGTCACCGGCCTGGAGTCTTTTATGATACTGCCTACATCATCTGCGGCTTTTCCAACAACGTTTTGCATGTTCTCGATTTGCTTGAGCAAAGCTTGCAATAGTTTTTTCATTTGGCCCATGGCAGTTTTTAGCGCTTCTTCAGCTTCGGTTTTCACTTGATTCATCTTTGCAGCTATCCTAGCTAATGCTTGTGCGGCTTCTTGTCCGGCTTCTTCCACTGCTTTTACCGTCTTTGTGGCAGCAGCCGATGATCGCAGGCCTACGGTTGAATCTTCAATAATATCTTGAAGCTTTTGGGAAAATTCTCCGATTTTATTCATGACGCTTTCGACGTCTGCAACGATTTTTTCGGCTTCGACGGCAACCTTGGTACTCGTTTGCACTGTCTTAGCTGCGTTTGCACCCTCTTCGACGCCTTCAACTGCCGAACTTTCACCGCCGGCGGCGATGCCGACGACGCAGATAGCTAAAGTGAGAGCGAGCATGACGGCTAAGGCTGTATATTGCTGAACTTCTGCGTCGCCGCCGCACGTAGCTACAAAGTCTTGAATGATATTTGATGATTGTAAACAAGTCATTCCCAGGTCGATGGCCGCCATACCGCCGCCATAGGTAATGCCCACAGTTAAAATAGCAACAACGACAGCAAATCTGACCCATTGAGATACAAGGTCATCAAATTTTGCAGCTGCTGGGGAATCGGGCGGCAAAACCTGCTTCATTCCGTCCGTCACCCCGGTTGTAATTTCTTTAAACATCTGGCTGATGAAGGTGTTGCCGTTTGGATGCATCTCGGCGTCGACCACTAAAAAGATAGCAATAGCTAAAGCAAGAGGGCCCATCACGATAGCCATAGCTATCGATAAGGCTTCCATGCAGGGGCCTAAAATTTTCATGACATCGTTCATTTGCTTTTGCTTTTTTTGCTGCTTGGCTAATTCCGCTTGTTTTTCAGCCTGCATTTTAATCTGATCTTGCTGCGCTTCCATTTGAGCTTTGACTTCATTTTGCGAACTTTGAGTTTGAGCTTCTTCAATCTTATAAATCTGCAAATTGAGTTTGTCTAAGGCTTCGTGAATGACTTTTAATAAGTCTAGGATGGTATCTCCTGTAGGTTGAAATGATTTCGCATTAAGGACAACTTTTTTGTTGTGCGAACCGTCAGTAATGACCGTTTTATTTTGATCTTTATTTTGAGGTTGATCCGGAGGTGGGCTTTCGAACTGTTGCTGATAAAGCTTTATGGCGTTTTCGACGATTTCAGTCCCGAATGCAAGGCTTGCATGAGCAATGATTTTAGTTTGAGTCGGAAGCCCTTGTCCGAATAATCTTGGAATCCAATTGGGAGGAGTTGCAAATTCGGTTCGAACTTCGGTTAAGCTCTCTTTGGCATCAGCCATTATCTCCGCTTTTGATGGATTCGGGTTATCCTTTTGTTGCAATTTTTTGTTAAGTTTATAGCGATAGGTACCATTGATATCGGCGTTGAAAATGCTATTATCGACCGGGGGGTGGTAATCGTCCGGAAAGCCAAACTGTTTTTGGATGGCTGCAGTAGCCGTCTTCTCCAACTGATCATTAATGGTTTTTAACTTAGCTTGAACATCAGGAGGGTAATCGCCGCCGCCATTGTAGTGAAAAAAACGCAATTGGTTGATGTCAGTTTCGCTTAGGTGATTGTCTTTAGCATATTTGGCTAAAGTATCTTCGAAAGATTTAGTATAGGCATCCGTAAGTTTCTGATTAAAGTGTCCATTGGGAATGGACACCTCAGTACCATCGGGTATGCCAAAATCTTCTTGAACGGATTTTAAGGCCTCTTCCATTAGTTGAGAAAATAGATCATTGGAAGCTGCAGGGGGAGTGGTCACGCTATTTTGCGAATAAAACTGAAAGCGCAAAGCCGTTTTCTGTTCTTCAGAAAGACCCATTTTATTCATAGCAGCTTCAAACTTACTTGCTAAGCTATTGCTAGCTTGTGATGAAAGCAGAGCTCGATCTTTACTAGGATTGGGTTCCCAACCTTGAGGCACCGCCTTTTTGGAGAGTAAAGTACCCAACGTTTGTTTCTCGGCTAATTGAGCTAAATCTTTAATGTCTTGAGGAATGCCTTTAGCGTCGGGATATAGATGAGCATATCGAATTTGCTTGATCTGTTGGGGTGAAAGTCCGCGGCTTTTAGCCAGTTGGTTCAATTCATCATCAAACGCCATATTGTACTGGACATTTCTTAAAGACTCGTGAAAATCTGAATTTTTATAAAGGGAGCTTGGATCTGATTCCCTCAGAGTAGAAGGCAAGACAAGTTTAGGCAAATGGGCCCCGTTATTATAATTATGAAGTAACAAAGGTTGAGTTTCATCGGTCTGAATAGTGTCTGTGATGAATTGCGCATAGATTTGATCATCTATAGTACTCTTATCAACCTGACCCTCTTCTTTGACATGCCAATTATAATTTTGTCCGGAAGTATTGACATCTAGTGCCATAATAACCTCTTTGCTATTATATGATGATTATTCCTTGGGTTTTTGCATTTCCTTTTTTAAGCTTTCTACAGTCAAAAGAGCCCGATCGCGCAGAGTTTGATAAGTTGGCTGGGTACCGGCACGCTTAATAGCCATCTCTAAAGCAATGAGAGCTGAAATAGGATCTTTCATTTGAATATAACAATCTGATGAGTGAAAATGAGGGACAGGGCTAACCGGATCGATAATGGCGCACAAAGCATACATTTCTACAGCGTTTTTATACTCTTTCATCATATGAAAACAGGCTGCAAGTCCCATGGCATATTTAGCTTCAGTCGAATTTAACATAATCAACAAGCGGAAAAGTTGCGCTGCATCTTTGTATTTTCCTGTATTGTATAATCGATAAGCCTGGGCATAAATGCCTTCGATCATAGAATCGCTAAGGCCCATTGCGTCCTTAGGCATGGCCCCCTTCTTTAAAATTTTGTCGATTGTTGTTTGTTCCTGATCCTTATTTTCTTTTCCTAACTCAGCACCTATTTTTTCAGCGGCTTTCTTAATCTGATGTTGTTCGCTTTTCATGAATTCCTCCTACCGTTAAATCGTTAAAATTTCTTATACTGTCCAGTGCTGAGAATATTCTGCTTTTGCTATGGTTGATTAAAACCCAAAATCAAACATAACGTTTGCCTTTCTAGATCTTAAAGTTGCATAAACTATGCCAAATAGAAAGGATTGATTGTTTTTTAATTCTATATTTTTTTAAGAGACTCCCTCTATTTAAAAATTGCCGAAATTATGGTTTGTAAATCTTGGATGAAAGTCGTGGCCATATCGGATTGTTGGTTGGTTGCATCGTTAGTTTGATTAACAGAGGACTGCAATGATTTTGCGTAGTCACTGACAATGTTAGTGTTAGCCTGAATCTGTGTGATAAAAGAGGCGTTTATTCGGTTAGCGTCATTGCGTGCGTTAGCTGCTTTGTTAGTAGTTGAACCTATTGTGCCGACTACGCCGTTATTAAAGTGTTGGGTAAAAGTCGGCACTTGGTTTTGCAACTCCGTATAGGCCTGCTGCCATCCTGTTAGAAAATTTAAACGGGAAGCTTGGGCCGCGGCGGCTTTTTGAACTGAGGTGATGAGTTCAACCAGCAAAAAGAAAATGTTATTTAAAACAGCCGTTTTTTTCGTTTGGGATGTGTCTACCGAGGTCGTTAAAGGTCCTAAAACACCAGTGCCGCTCAGGCTAATGTTGTACTGCTGTTGGACCTGCGAGACCCATTGGCTAAGCATTTGACTTGGGTTGAAGTATCCATTTGAGTTTGGATCGGACAAGACTTTGTTATAAAATTGAAGAAGCTGTTGCTGGAAGTTCCCATTGGGGAAAAATGTTTTAAATATAGTTTCGTAGCTCAAGCCGGTCCCTGGCGTCGTTGAAGATTTTAAAAAGGCTGTGACAGCGATAAATTTGTACCAATTGTCAAAAAAGCTAGCTTCCGTAACTGTTCCATTGGTCCCGGAATAGGGGTATGCTTGAAGAAATGTGGTGAAAGCCTGCTGAAATTGATTTTGAACATCTCCGTTAGTTGCGTTCAAAAGACTCCAATCCCCGCCGGTGGCATTGCCCAGATTATCATTATATGCCATTCCCAAAGCGGGTTGATATACTTGTACAAATGATGTTAACATCTGATCTGGAATAATTCCAGTATTGTTATGCAAAGTATTGGTAACATACGACGTCCAAGCAGAAACAAATTGATCCCAAGAAGAAGGTAGGGGATGGGTGTTATTAAATGTTACAAAGAAATTTTCAAGATCACTTTCATTTATAGATGGAACAGTAACATCCAACATACCTTGCACATCTAGATTGTTTGTGCTGAAAGGTTTTACTATTTTGTTAGAAACATTATCAATGTTTTGAAAATAGGTGTCACCATTAAAAGTGACTTGATTAGCATTAAAACTCATAGACACCTCCTTATGAGGCATTATACAAAAAATAGCATCACGCTTTATTTGTTTTAGCGTAATAAACATTACTTTCTATATAAATTATTATAACATAATTTGTAATTATAATTATATGGTTTTTTTTATTGATTTTGACATTGAAAAAGGAATTCTGGAGAATACCGCACGGCATGCAACTTAAGGTTTATGCCCGCGTGGTATCGCCTGCTATGACCTGCTATGACCTACGACCTTGAAATTTGATCTGAGATTTTATTAATCAAAGTATTAATTGCTGTTAACATGCTAGAAGCAGACTGATAATATTGCTGAAAGACGAATAGGTATCGATTGACTCGGTCTTGTTGCGTGCTATTCAATGCCTGTGCAGCCGTGATCGCATTGGTGAGATCCTGCTGAATGGTGCCTATATTATTTGATGGTGCATTATTACCGAGTAAAGTGGAACCCGTTCCCAAGTCGTAATCGTCCAAAACCCATCTTTTAAATTTTTGATAGAAAGCTTCCTGGTCAGTCGCACTATTTAGATCATTTAATTGTGTAACCGTCTCCTGGCCAATGTGATTGACAATATCGTTATAGACAGTGCGTATGTGGCCGAGTAAAGTACTCGGATCTTCCATTGTTTGTCCGGGATGGCTAGGGTCTGGAATGCGAGGTGTCGTTTTGCTTAATGCTGAAATTTGCAAATTGAGTTTGTCTCTGAGCTGAATGAGTTGGTCAGCAGTAGCTAAATAGTTGGGACCTGGATTAAAATGGACATTATCGAACTGAGTGCCATTTTTATCAAAGTCGGCGATAATGTCGTCGCTAAGGACTGGATTTAATGTGTGGCCGAAAAAAGAAGAGGCAATCCCTGGATACCCGTTAATAAAGTCTGTAGCGGCAGAACTTCCAGTAGCTGCTAATTGGCCTGACAATTGGGTTTTCAAGAAGTCTTTCGGCCCTACTGTAGTAATTTTGTTGTGCAGGTTTTGCAAGGAAGTAAGGGTATTCACCGCATCAGTGGTACCCGTTAAGGCTGATTGCAATGATGATAAGCTATCGGAGATGGTTTGATTACCAGTTTTAACATAGACAAGTTCTACCAATGCCTGCAAAGTTCGATTGCCATAGCTTCCAGCAACTTGTGAATTTGAAAGAACCTGTTGAATAATGGGGGATTCTAGGGCTAGGTCTTGCCAAGCAGCGGCAGCATTGGCGTCAAAAGTGATTTGAAAGGGAAGTAGAGGAGTAACTGTTGAAGTATTACCTGATCCACTTACACCAAAGTTTGGGGGATAATTAATGACCATGCCAGAAGCTTGCAGGGTTTTAATCAATAAATCGGCTTGGGTCGCCATCTCGACGTCAAGGAAATCGGTAGTGCTACCTCCAAAAGTGCCTAGATTAATAAGGTTAGCCACCCCCTCCTTCATCGCCTCGATTTGTTGATCTGTCGGGGGCGCTATAGGCGCGCCGTTGCTATTGGCAACGCCTTGCTGAATGATATTATACTGATCAATAAAGGGCTGCATCGCTTGTTGGAATTGAGAGGCAACATCTCCTGACGTATACTCAAAGTTAGCTTGAATCGTTTTTCCGGCAAGAGTTAAAGTTGTTAAAGCTGACATAAATTTAATTCTCCTCTTTAACAGCCATTGAATAAATAACTTTAAAGAAAAAGATAAGTTGCTAAATCATAAGTTGTTGTCTCGATACTTAATCTCTTCCTCTGTATATTTATATTATACTAAAAAAATCTTTAAAATTCAAAGGTAATCAATAATTTCAATAATTCCTCATTAAATGTCTATGTTTTTCTAATTATCTGCATAGTTTATTAAAGTTGTTTTTTATGCGGTGAAACTCCCTCCAATATCTATCACCCTTGAAATTCAACTTCTCGTTTAAAGTTTTTAGGTGTAACGCTGCTGATCTCCGCACCATAGCCCATCGAAAGAGATAAAAAGAGGCTTTTACCCGGATCCAAAACGCTTTGGATGAAAGAAGCAAAATCATAACTCGGCTTGATGATATTTTGAAAAGCCTTTTGAACCTTTTCATCGAAGCGAACATTGGTCAGTGTCTCTAATTTTTTGACTTCGTCTCGAACCAGCTTTATTAATGAAGTTGGATTCAACTGATCTTCTTTTTCTTGACCTGCAACGGAATTGACAAATAAAGCTGCGATAGCCGAACTCATTTTAGCGCCGACTTCAGGAGATAATTGATCCACAATTTTTTGCGTTAATTGTTCTCGAAAAGCGCTTAATGATAGCTTCTGGTCCGGCAGCGACGAAAGAAGAGCGTCTTTTTGCTGACTTAATCGAATCACACCTTCTTGAGAAAGAATAGAAGAAAGCGCGACGGCGACGCCTTGATTTTGCAAGGCTTTATCAAGGCCTTGACGGAATTCAGCTTCATTGGCAAATGTCTCTGCTAATACGGCATTGATGGCATTTGAAGCCACAGTATCGGCATTTTGAACACCATTGGCATTTAAATGCTTGATCAAAGAGTTATTGAGAATGTCCTTTCGGACTTGATCACTTTTAAATGCAGCGCTTATATTTCCTGTTTCAATAAACTCCAATGCTTTTTGCGCAATGGCATTGGCATCTTCTGCAGAAAAATTTTCTTCTTGAAGAGCTTTTACAAATTTATCTAAAAATTCCCTTTCAACAGAGTGTTGGAGGTCTGCGCTGGCTTTTGTTAGCGCGTTATTAACGCTTTGTTTGTTCGCTTCACTCAAATTTAAGCTGCTGGCTAAGGGATTTAAGACATTGTTGAGGACGTTTTTATTGAAAGTAGAGTTTATTAAAGGAAAATTCTTTTCATTTTCGATAAATGCAGCTGCAACTTTTCCGGCAGCGCTTGCATCTTCTGGGGATATTCCGGCTTTAATGAGAGCTTGCTCTACAGCTTTAGAAAGCTGTTCCGGAGTTGCAGGGATGACACCTTCCAAAATAGCATTGAGGACGTTGTTGACAATCGCTTCGGAATTGGGTCCTAACTGATTTGCTAAAGCTGCTTTAAGAAAAATAATGCTTATGGGGTTATTGAGGATTTCATCCAGATGAGACTTATTTGTGGTGGAAAAAATTGCTTCATCAAAGAGCGGCGAGCCGGAATTTCCCAATAATTGGGGAAGAAAACCAGGTAATCCTAATGAGAGCGCTCCGGCTGTTAATACATCGACTAGCAGAGATAAATTGAGAGACGCGCCCAAAGCATCGATAAGTTTGGATTGATCAGCCTCCGATAAGTTCCCCAAAGATGCTTCGTTAGCAACCAGTTGTTTAATAGTTGGCAAAAGAGCATCTGACTTGACGAGGCCGCTGATTTGCTTGGCTATAAAAGCCACCAAAGCCGTGGAAAGAGCTGCACTTGCGGGGGGTAATCCCTTGCCTTGAACATTCAATAAACTCAAGGTAGGCAATGCCGCCGCTAGACCGGATTGAGAAAGCAATGTTAATCCAAGCCCATTCAGCCGTTTTGTGACTCTTCGCAGAGACTCATAAGTCTGTTTTTTGGCCTTGCTGCGAAATAGCGTTTGTAAGACAGACATCATGACAGCAGAGTCGCCTGTGCTTGATTGAGAGGATAGTGCATTGCCCGAGCCTTTCACAAAACTTGGCGGCTGTTCGCGAATATAAGACGATGGCACATTGACCTGCTGCCCTCTTGTTCGAAAAACGAGGTTATCAAAGGTATTAAATTGAAGGTTTTGTTGTTGCTTTAATTCGGCGAAGATTTGAAATTCGATAAAGATTAAAGTGTCAAATCCAAAAAAATTGGAACCTTGGGATACAGGCGGTGGAAGCAAGGTGTACTGCTGAACGACAGGAGAAGGGGCGGGCATTGATACAGAGGCTGGAGGATTATTTGGATCGATAGGGGGACCCATATGCACGGGAGTATAGGTGTTTAGCGTAGCGTTTTGCGGATAGGGAGGGAAGTTCGCTAGAGTCCTTTCCTCATTTTGTGTAGCCATATATTGATTATCTGAGGTAATCAATTGATTATTTCCGTCGACCTTATCGTTAAAGCTTGCTGCATGGGTATCTACATCATTATTGCGGGTTTGGATAAAGTCGTTATAATTAGCAACATCATTATTAAACTCAGTTTGGGTAATTACCCCATTGTTATAATCTTGGATCGCCTTATTCATTCTATCAACTTCATATTGGTCAGCATGCGTATCGGTGCCGATTTGATTGTTTAAATCACTGATATTGCGATTGATTGTAGTGAGATGCCCGTTGACTTGGTTTACTGTTGGAGGGCCAAGGGCGTTTTGGTCTTTAATAGCATTCAAAATTTCTGTAAACGTGGGTTGTACATGGGCGGCCAATTGATTGAGACTCATCGTCACGATCTGCTGCATATAAGCATATTGATTTTGCTGCGCTTGTCTTTTAACGATATCCAGGATTTGATTATAAGCTAGAATTGTCAAGTTGTCGCCTTGCGGCAGAGGTAGTGGAATAATTCCACCGGGAAAGCCCCCCTGATTTGAAGTTACACTCGATGAGCCAAGGGTATCATTCGGCCCTGAAGGCGGTGGAATAGGATCATTAGAAGGAGGCGTTATGGGCGGCTGAATAGGAGGATTCGGGTCTATGGGGTTCATTTTGGACTCCTTTGTTTGCGATATATATTCATTGCTTAATTACACAAAGGTTTTATGAATTAATTAAGCAACAATAAACTCCTAATTTATATTATAACAAATTTTTTATTTTTTTGATAGTTAAGTATCGAAGTATAAGAGGAATTCAGGTTCATCGCAAAAACGAGTACCTCGTTTTAGTAAATTAAAGAATTTAAGTTTAAAAATTAGTCGTTAGCCGCGAATAGCGGCAGCAGCGGGTGGCCACAGGCTGTAAGCCCAATTTCGTCAAAATTGAAAAATATTTATACAAATTTGCTAGCATTCAGTCGCCCGGAGTGGAACGAAGGGCGACTGAAGGCTAGCCAAGCGCTATAAAAACTTTCTTAATTTGACGACATTCGGACCCCTGCGGCTATCGGCAGCAGCCGCTATTCGCGGCTAACTAAATCCTTTATGCGGACAGCTACTCATTTTTGCGATGAACCGCTAAAGTCTCTTAGAACTTTGATACGTTTTAATGACTTGACAAGTATGGGGAATCAAGCGCCTTTTGATGAAATTGAGCCATGAATGGTCTACCCCACTCAGCTTAATTTCAAGCAAAGCAAAGGGAACAGAAGAGCTTTTTTGCAGTCTGATGGCATCGCTTAAAAGCTTGATCCACAGATGACTTTGCTGCCATTCTGGATGAATAAATAAAGCGCTATAGCGAATTGTTTGAGTATCTATGCGATGCGTGATCATCCAACCAATCACTCGATCGTTGTAGCGCAATCCCAAGCTATTTAACGGCTCTTGGATGTTTTCATCGCCAAAAGGGGATACGCTGGGCAAAAACAAGCCCTGCTCTTGTTCATGCATAATTTGATCTCTCTCTTGAGAGGTGAGTTCCAGCCAAGGAAATTCAACAAAGCCTGGAGGATAAGAATAGGGCTTTTGCAGCCATGTTGGATTAAAGTCTTTGCTTTTAAATAGGCACGTAAGCAAAAAGAAAATGGGTTTTTGCCAATGCAGGGTCTTAAGTGCCTCTGTGATAACAGCTGCGGCGATATTGTCAGGATATTTGATTGTAAGATTAATGACTCCTTGTGCTTTAACATTAGCTTCCATAGCAGAAAGTAATGCAGCGACATTCTCAGCGGTAATATGGGACACTGCAAGATTGAGAAAGTAGATTTGAGCCAGCCGCAATACTGCAATCCGGTTTGCGATGATAATGCCAACTGGAGTGTCGTTTGTCTTTAAACCAAGGACAATAATATTGCTGTCGGTAATACCATAAGGATCTTTACCTGATAAACAAATGCGATATTCCGGAGAGGTAAGAAGTTCATAGCCTTTTAATTGATGCAGATCCAATGAAGTTAAATCAAGCTCTACAACGTGATACATAGATGATAAATCCAGAATCATAATGACTTTGTTGCATAAATCTGTGAAAGAGGATGCCGTTCTTTCAGAACTCAGCTTTTGCTTATCCTTTTTCCCAGGCCTCTCGCTTTCGCTTCGGCCTGGGCTATGTTCTTATGGTCCTTCAGACCATTGAAAAGACAATTTTTTTAAAAATGTACTTATTTCATGGCCTGAAGGGCCTTCATATTATAGCCTAGGCCGAAGCGAAAGCGAGAGGCCTAGGTAATCTAACAGAGAATGTTGAGTTCTGTAAGAACGACATCCGATTTATGCAACAGTGTCAATCATAATTCGGATTATATCACTTGACTTAGACAAATTCAATTATAGAATCTGTCATCTGGTTCTGGGTTCTGCCGTTCATTCTGGATTCTGAATTCTTACTCTCAAGCGATCTTCTGATCCGAGCGCTTGATGACAGGCGCTTTCTTTTCAGTGATTGTCTCTTTCTCGACAAGGATTTCGGAAATTGTGTCGTCAGAGGGAACTTCAAACATCATCTCTTGCATAGCGTTTTCTAAAATCATACGCAAGGCCCTCGCCCCTGTGCCTGCTACCATCGCTTTTTGAGCAATAGCGTGGAGGGCGTCTTCTGTGAAATTAAGCTTGACACCTTCCAATGCAAACATCGAGGTAAATTGCTTGACGACCGCATTCTTCGGCTCCGTCAAAATGGTAATCAAATCATTAAGAGCCAATTCATTGCAGTTGGCGATGCTGTTGAAACGGCCGACAAACTCCGGTATCATTCCAAATTGGATGAAGTCTTCCGGTTCGGCTTTAGAAAGGAGCATGCTTTTTTGCGTAGGATCGATGACTTCCTTATCGCTTGCTGTAAAACCAATTGTGCCTCGGCCTAACCTCTTGGCGGTAATTTTATCTAAATTGACGAAGGCGCCGCCAACGATAAACAGAATGTTTTCTGTATTGACTTTGATGTATTCTTGATTAGGGTGTTTACGGCCGCCTTTAGGAGGGACATTTGCAATCGTACCTTCCACAATTTTCAGTAAAGCCTGCTGCACACCCTCGCCTGAAACATCGCGCGTAATGGAAACGTTAGCTGTGGTGCGATTGATCTTGTCAATCTCATCAATATAGATGATGCCAAGCTCGGCCTTGGCGACGTCATAGTCTGCTGCCTGCAGAAGCCGTAGAATAATATTTTCAACGTCTTCGCCGACATAGCCCGCCTCTGTTAATGTGGTCGCGTCGGCAATCGTGAAGGGAACATCGAGAATTTGAGCCAGCGTCTTGGCTATTAACGTTTTTCCAGATCCTGTGGGACCGAAAAGCAGCACATTGGATTTGCTGAACTCAACTTCTCTGGACTCTTTTGCGAGGGATCTGACGCGCTTATAATGATTATAAACAGCGACAGCGATTGTTTTTTTAGCGTTCTCTTGCCCGATGATGTATTCGTCGAGCCGCGCTTTGATCTCTTTGGGCTTAAGAACTTTTAATTCGTAGTTTGACGTTTTCTTTTTTTCGAGAACTCCTGAACAAAGACGAACACATTTGTCGCAAATGTAAACGTCTGGGCCAGCAATCAATTTTTCTACTGCATCTTCCGTGCGGCTGCAAAAGGAACACGCAACGAGATCCTTATCTTTTGGGGGAGTCTTCTTTGTCATCCTAAAGTTCTCTCTAAAAGGGACGAGATGTCCGGTTTGGAATTTATTATACACAGAACACAAAAACAACAAAAGAGAAAGAGGGCATGTTATGCCGCTGGCGCCGTTGTTGTTGGTGGTACTGGTGGTGTGGTTGTTGGCGCTGCTGCTATTTTGCGCGGTAGAACGACTTCATCAATTAAGCCGTAGCTCTTCGCTTCCTGCGGGCTCATGTAGAAATCGCGTTCAGAATCTTGATGGATTTTTTCAATGGATTGTCCGGTACAGTCTGCTAAAATCTCATGCAAGCGCTTCTTCAAATAGAGAATTTCTTTGGCTTGCAGTTGAACATCTGCCGAAGTGCCTCCGACGCCGCCGATAGGCTGGTGAATCATGATGCGGCTATTTGGCAAAGCGTAGCGTCTTCCTTTGGTGCCGGCTGTCAATAGCAGGGCTCCCATGGATGAAGCTTGGCCGATGCAATAAGTGTTGACATTGCAACCCATCCATTGAAGCGTGTCGAAAATCGCTAATCCCGCTGAGATGTATCCTCCCATCGAGTTGATGTAGATATGAACATCTTTTTTGGGGTCTTCCATTTTAAGAAAAAGAAGTTGGGCTACAACGATATTTGCCACATGATCGGTGATGTCCTGGCCTATGAAAATGATGCGATCTTTCAAAAGACGGGAATAGATATCCATGGAGCGCTCGCCGCGCCCTGTGTCTTCAATCACATAAGGCGTTAACGACATTGTTGGCTTATTGTGTTCTGACATTGTGCACCTTTTTAGATCTTAAAATGCTAGTTCTTATATAGTCTCACTAAAATTAGCAGTCAACGTATTTCAACGAAGATTTACTATATCTTCGCTGCTAGATCTACGAGGTAATCTGTTGTTTTACGTGCCAGAATGGAAACGTATAACCTTGAACGGACTTCATTGGGCTCCATCGATTCATCAATTAATGAAGAACGCATATAGATTTGCTTCATAAGCTCTTGCACGATCTCGTCTTGTGATACAACGATGCCCGCATCTTCTGCAATTTTGCGAGAGAGGAAAAATAAACGGAAAGACTTATCGACTTCATTTGAAACTATCCCTTCGATCTCTTTCACTTTTTCTTCATTTAGCTCCGCGCCGCTCTCCTGTATCTCGCGCATTTTTTGCTGCACGCGATAATATTTTTCGTGGTCGATCAATGAAGCCGGAAGATCAAAACGATATTTTTCAGCCAAGAGGTTTTCCAACTGTTCACGCAAACCGGAACGCACTTGTTCTTCGGCTCTGAGTTCTAAGTCTTTTGCAACCTTTTCCCTCATCTCAGCGACATTTTGGCATCCGACTTTTTTTGCCAATTCATCGTCAACTTCCGGCAAAGTGGCTTTTTTTATCGCTTTAATTGTGATTTTGCATTGCGTAGGTTCAAATTCACTCTTGTGCTTGTGATGTTCATGGGTACATCCTTCCTCTTCGCAATTCTCAGGTTCTTTTTCACTTAAGCCTTCAGCGCTGTCGCCGACCTTCAACCCCATAATTAACTTAAGCATCCAATCGCCCATTTTACCTTTGACGGCTTCAAAACGCGTGTCTGTACAGAGGTTTTTGGGAGGATTTGTCGCCACAGCTTCAATGTCCAAATCGACATAATCGCCTTCTTGCACTTCGCGGTCAGCCACATCTTCCCATTGTGCATGATGCCAACAGATCTCTTCAATGGCTTGATTGACCTTGGCTTCGGAGATGGATTTCTTTTCAATGGTTTTTAATTGAAGATCTTTGGGGTCCACAGAAGGGACTTCGGGTCTGGCTTCAAATTCGATCACAAGATGAGCGCCATCATCGCGGGAAGCTGATTTGAGTTCAGGACGTTTGATGCTTTCTTCACTAAAAGGATAGACTTTAGTCAAATCGAGAGCTTCTTGAAAAGCAGTTTTTGTGAGAATTTCATGCCATTCTTGGTCGATGTATTTGCCGAAATTCTGAATGACGAGGGCTTCTGGAGCCTTTCCTTTGCGGAAGCCGGGAAGGGAGGCTTCTTTATTGACAACTTTAATTGCCTTTGTGTAAGCGGCCTTTGCTGCCGGGCTGGAAACGCGGATGTCGAGTGTGACTGAGCAGCCAGGGTTTTTTGCGATTGTAACGCTTACATTCTCATTTTTGAATTCTGACGTATCCAAGAAAACCTCACCTTAAAATAGTAAAATAATATAGGAAGGAGAAAATTTTGCTTCTCTCCATTATTGTTTCATAGCGGGCGATGAGATTCGAACTCACGACCCTCACGTTGGCAACGTGATGCTCTACCACTGAGCTACGCCCGCAATAATTTGTCTAGCTATCATATACCACACGCGGTTAGTTTGTGCGCCTTTCGATTGCGCGAAAGTTCTCGCGGTTGAACGATCGCAAGTCGCCCCATATTAGAAATATGAGGCGACTTGCGATCGTTCAACCCCGAGGCTTTGGCGCAGTCGAAATGCGCACAAACTAACCGCGTGTGGTATAATAGCGGGCGATGAGATTCGAACTCACGACCCTCACGTTGGCAACGTGATGCTCTACCACTGAGCTACGCCCGCATGAAATCACTAAACTTAAATTCTTCCTTTTCGACTTCTTAAAGCGGGCGATGAGGCTTGAACTCACGACATTCACCTTGGGAAGGTGACGCTCTACCACTGAGCTACACCCGCATTCCATCGATAAAGCTGCGAACAGAAATACAGTTTCTGCCTCGCAAAGAAGTGGCAGTATAAGATGGGCTAGAATTTTTCAGCAAGATGAAATCGGAAAATAAAGACAAAAAAAATCGGTTCTAAACCAAAGAATGGAGGAAACTTTGACCTAGAACCGGAACGTGGGGAGGGAAAAAGTCCCTCAAATCGATATATGCAAGAAGCCAGTATTTTTTGCTAGCACTTTTATTTTGGAATTAACGTCTCCAAAATCCAGGGACAGCTTTGAAATCGACTTCTTAAAATGGTGCGATCTGTTTCTTCTAGGTTATCATTCAGCTTTTGATACACACCTCTTAAAGTGTGTTGTCCCAAATGATCCTTCCCATCATGTCCCTTTTCAAGATAACGCGCTCCCACAGAATTATTTGTTCTTTCGGATTCAATAAGGTGGTCGCATAAGCTGCTAATTTGGATATATTGGGTTCTTGTTATTGGAGTAGGAATCGATTCTTTTATAGCCGAGGCAATTCCCATTGGATTAAAGGCTTGAGTTTCAACTACCGCCTCTAAGAGTGAATAAATGGCCTCAAAATCTTCTTTAGCAAGACGATCAACTGATTTCTCTGCTTGAAAGATTCTCAAAGCAAGGTTCACTTTTAATTGTGTGATTTGTTTTTTGTCCGTTGTCAATTCAAAAGTTTCTTTTATGTTTTTTAATTCCTTTAATATATTTGATGGAGTGTCTTTGTTTACTTTAAAAAGATTCTCAATTAAGTCATTAAACTCCTTTGAAGGAGCTCCCAAACGGTTATATAAGTATTCAATGGTATACTTTTGTGCTGCTTGTTTAACAAGAGGCGAAAAGCGGCAAAGATTAGAATTTTTTGCTAGCTCTTCCAACAAATTTACTTCTGTAGAAAAGCTTGTTTCAAAAACAAGGCTCTCTAATTTCTTTTGGTTGATTTTTGTTGCATCTTTTATTTTTTTTAATATATCTAAGGTTATTTGAGGATTGTTTGATTTATTTAAAAGGTCATTTAAGACTGTATCCTTCTTATCTTGGTCGGGGATTTTTTCAATCCACTCTAGTTTTTCTTCATTGCTATCTAATAAATTAATTGTCGATAGATAAGATGGTAAATTTGGATCTTGAATAAGTTCTAATTTTGTGTGATTAATTTTATTAAAATTAGCCACGGCTTTATTATAAATAGGCGTGAGGTCATTTTTACTTTCTGGATTAGATGAAATTATACGACTTTTCATATCTTGTAATTTTTGAGCAGATTGTGTTGTGTCAATATTAAAAAAAAGCTTTTTTAACTTATCCGAATGTTGAGCAATACTCCACATAGCCTTTTCAAAATTGTTTAATTTCCAAACCTGAAGACTTCTTTGAATAATCACCGAGTATTTGCCGTTTTTAGGCGTAACCTTACCTATATTTTCTAAAGTTTTTAGTTCAGCTTGTGAAATCGGACCTTGTGGTATTGGATTCATAATTTTCTCCAAATAAAAAGTGAATAATTACAATTATCATTATAAAATAAAAATTTATTTGTATATATATAAAAAATACAGTGTTTTTTATATATAGTTGATTTTATGTATTGAATTTAGTATTATTTTTGTTGTTTTATAACATGTTGAGGTTTGAAATGAGACAAATGAATGTGATTTTATCGTCGCTCCTGATCTGCTTTTTTTTATTTGTAGACATGACTTTGTCGGCCCAGACGATCGATCCCCAAAACAAAATAGTGCGAACGGCCATTGAGTTTGGCTCCGGATCAATTAAAATTCTTTCTTGTATCATTGATGTCAAAACCCAACAGATCATGGGCGAGCCTCTTTTATCGACCATTGTCAATCTGAAACTGACCGAAGATGTCGCCGCTCACGACGGCAAAATCAGCGAAGAGATGCAGCTGCAAGCTTTAGCTATTATAGCAGATCTTAAAGAGCAAACCCTGACAGCCGCGGCCAATGCCGGCGACTGCAATGTACACTTCGTAGGCGTTGCTACAGCCGTCTTTCGCACAGCAAAAAATGGCGCCGACCTACTCCAAAACATTGAACAGCAGCTTGGAATCCACTTCCAAATTTTACCCCAAGAAGAAGAGAGCAAACTTGGCTACTTGTCTGCCAAAGCTCTTTATCCGGAAACAAAAGAACAAGATCTCATCGCGTGGGATAGCGGCAATAGCAGCTTTCAGCTGACGGGCAAAAATAACGATCAATACAATCTCTATCAGGCCCCATTCGGTCATGGAAGCATTCGCATTCTTTTATCCAAAGAAATGCGAAAGGGTCCTCCTCTCGGCGGCAATGAATCGGGAAATCCTGTGACTGCAGCAGAGGCAGAAGAACTCATGCAAAAAATTTATCAATTGATGCCCGCAAAACCAGATTGGCTGCAACATAAATTGACTTCAGAAAAGACTCAAGTTGCCACCTGGGGCGATGGAGAGGCCGTTTTTATGCTTGTAGCGCAGGCTCTAAAAGCCGCTGAAGGCGGCAACGAACCTCTACAGCAAGCGAAAATCTCCCTTGCCGATGTTCAATGGATAATAAATACTTATGTAGGCCAGAATGATCAGTTTTTTGAAGCCGCAGGCGTGCATCGCAAAACTTTGACCGCTGCCATTCTTATCCTTTCGGTCATGAACCATCTCGGAATTGAAGAAATTTGTCTCAAGCGCGCCAGCGGGAACACTCCCGGAATGCTTATTTCCCCAATGCTATGGAAGACAGAAACATCTGCAACGCCCGTTATACCATAAGCACCTCTATCTTAGTTCTTCATGACCGTGTGTGTGCGTCCATACGCATTAAGCTTATATCACACACGCCGTCTGGTTTGCATAGTTCACCCGTGAGAGCTTTGGCACAGTTTCGACTTTAGGAATTTTCTTTAGGGTTGCGACAGCGGTCGCAGAGGTTAGCCGGAGATGACATTGTCCTTTGCATCTCCGGTTAGCCTGGCGACCGCTGTCGCGGCCGCGCAGTATAAATCATTCGAAAGTCTGAAAGAAATAATTGATTGGTGGGTCCTTATATTGAGTTTCCTGGGAAGATTTTTGATCATTATTTTGTATATTCTCGAGAAGAATTTCTTTAGGGTTTCCTTCATGATCGCGTAAGCATATTAATTTATCTTTTATCGATAAGATTCTTCCATAGCTCGTGCGAGATGTTGCCATAAAGTCTGGCGAATGATCTGTAATGTAAGACACAATCATTCCTGGGCGCAATTCTGAAACCATCTTTAAAGGCTTTAACTTCAGCGCAGAAATAGTTTGGATATGCATTGCAATAAAATCAACACCCAAGGATGTGTTGAGGTAGCGGTCATAAAGAGCAACTTCTTCTTTAAACATTTTTACAGCATTGGATTCTTTTAAATTTTGTTTATATTCTTTGGAATATTGACCTGTGCCCTTGATTACAGGAAAAAACTGACGCACTTTGTGGATGAGAATGCATTGCAAAACTAAATTGGGAGGAACACTTGCAAAGTTTTGTTTATATTGTTCACAAAGCCTCTTGACCCTAATACAAGAGGGTTCTTTCCAATCGTTCAATTCGTTGAGAAGCCAATCTAAGTTATTGATGAGTTTAGTTTGGACATTTTTAAAGTGGTCATTGAAACTACTCATTTTGTTTTCATCCCAATCAATCACATCTACTAACTCCTCTGTCAAGCAAGTTGCAAAGGTATATTTTTCTTCGTTAGAAAGATATGTCATTGTACGGCCTACCAGATGCGTCCCTTCAAGATCCAAAGGATTTGTAGGAATTTCCATTTTGAAAATAAGATCTGTAAAAGATTGAAATTCTTTAGCTATAGGCTTTTGGTTAATTACGACCATTGAAGGTTCGATAACAGCACTTAGCTCCATAGGAGAGCCTGTGGTAATAGGTTGAAGAGACATTTTTTTCCTCGTTATTGATTTTTGAATAAATAGATTATTTGCGATACTTTAACAGGGTACTTATTTATTCTTAAGATTATATGCTTACCGAATGAAGAAAAGGCGGCTTCTTTGCAGCCGCCTAAGAGTAAGTTATTGTATGTCCTTGAAGGGGATTTCTTTAGGGTTTCCCTTAGAATCGCGCAAGCAAACTAATTTATCCTGTGTATTGATCGTTAATATTCTCCCATAGCTCGTTGGAGCAACTCTTAAGAGAGGAGAATGATCAGAGATGTATGCCACAATAACTCCTGGATGCCACTCTGGAATATACTGCAAAGTCTCCAATGGCTTTTCACATAAATCATTGATTTGCTTTGCAATGAGCTCTAAACCAGAGGTTTGATCGCTATAAAAGGCAGTATTATTAAGATAGTGATTATAAGTACCGGCTTCCTCTTTAAACATCACTGATCCGATAGACTTGCCTAAATCCCGGGAGTCTTCTCTTTCAAAGAATTCTTTTAGCGTTTGATCTGTCTCAAATTGGTTAGTGTTTTTGATTACAGAAAAAGATTGTCGCACTTTTTGGATGAGTTTGTTTTGCAAAATCGTGACAGCAGGGGTTGCTTCAACGTCATTTTTATATTTTACGCAAAAACCTTTTATCCTTTCGGCTTCTTCTGAGGGCGTTTTAGCTGTCCATTGACTAAATTCTTTGACAAACCAATCGATATTGGTTGCAAGTTTTTTCTTTACATTCCTTAAGCTAAGCTCAAAGCTTGGCACACTTCCATCTCCTAGATCGACGACATCTATGAGTTCTTTCGCAATGGAAGTTTTTTCAGTATATTTTAGCTTGTTAGTCGAAAGATAATGAGCCGTATATGATACTATTTCTGTTGTTTGGTATTGGAATTGGTCTTTTGTAAGAGCCTTATGAGCTGGGATTTTTATTCGGAAAATAAGATCCGTAAGAGATAGAAATTGTTCACTAAAATTATCATTCCATGATCCATCTTTGATTTCATCAACCGGATATCCGGGTTGTGTTGGTTGGATTGACGATGTGCTTAAGCTCATAATGATCTTCCTTGTTGGGATTGGTAAAATTATAGCGGTCAGAAGATTAGGTGACTTGACAGTTTTATTCAATATTTGAATGTTTTTTCTAAAGGGCTTTAATCAGATGTAAGAAGCGTTGCTCATAAGCTTTTCATTAGAATATCTTCAAAAGGTGTTAATCGTTAGCTGAGCAGAAACGAAATTAAGCCTTCTTGTGGGGTTTAAGGGGCTCTGCCCCTTTTTGGAGTGCGCGTACGGCAAACCACATACTTGTGCAAAGATATTTTGCCGTACCGCTTTTTTATGGAGCGTCGTAGATACGAAATGTATCGATTTTTAGATTATACCACTAAGAGGTAAAAAAAAATTTATTATCACTTCTGAAAAAATCAATGCCGGTTAGTTGATTGGTTGTATTCACGTTTAATAATAAGTTATGTTTAAAATTTATAAATCGTTATTCATTTTATTTTATTTATTGAAAATGATGAATTTAGAAAAAAAGAGGCTAGATTATCATGGCAATTTGCTTGATCCTGCTACATTATCCTGCTTACCATTCCGCTATCTTCGCGCGTCATATTGATGCAATCCCGATTAAAATTAGTATGTAATTTTTTTTTGATTGATTTGCTACTTGGAAAAGGATAAAAGTTAATGACATCTTGTCTTTGGATGTATATACTGCGCGCGAATGACGCGATTAAGAGGGTATTTTGAACGTTATCATGGCCAATATTCGAAAATATTTGCCGCTGCAAACAGCGCAAAAAAGAATTAGAATCTACGCTATTAGAACCTTCAAGGTATCCTCCAACCCGAATAAAAACTAGATGTAGAGCCATTCCATGCTAAATTTTCGCAAGCTTAAGCAGGACTATTCCCCGTCTATTCTTAAAGAGGGCAAAATGCTTTATGATAAGGGCATGGTCGTATCAGCAAAGATCTCGAGTTTAAACCCTCGACAGGTTCATTTGAGTTGCCGCGTCATGGGCAGCTTTAACAACACTTATCAATGTGAAATTGAAATCGATCGCCATAACTCCACAACAATAGATTCCGATTGCGATTGCCCTTACAAATATGACTGCCAGCACCTTGCAGGAGTCTTATTTTATTTAGAAGCCCATGCCGATGAGATATTAGTAGCTTACTCAAAGGAAGCTAATTTTGAAAAATCCCAGAGCTTCGACGCTCAGGAAAAGGCGACTCTTTTAGAAACTTTAAAAGAGGCTGAAACAAAAGAAATTGTCCGCCGCGGCAAAAAACACCAAAAAGAATTAATTCAAGAATATATTGGCGCATCTCAAGTCCTTGGTAAATCTCCTTTTTTTCTGCCGGAAGAACAGCTTCTGCAGGATAAAGCCGAGCTGGCTGTGATTTTTTCAAATCAATCTCAGCAGGCCTCAGAATCGGCTAATAGCCCTGAAATCCAGCTTGCCCTTCGCCTTCCTTTCCGTTCTAAACCGTTAAATATCCCCAATATCAAAGAATTCCTCGATGCCGTTCACTATAGTGAAGCGCTCTACATCGGCAGTAGACGCTATTTCTTTACGTTAAACTCATTTGAATCGGAAAGTGCGCAGATTTTGAAAATGATTATGGATTATGCGCGTTACCCCGAAGTTAAGGGAGAACGCAACTTGCGCTTAGCTCAAATTGAAGCGGAAGCATTCGGCACTATCTTGGCTTGCGCCCACGATTTAGCTATGGCTCATCCTGCTTTTTCTAAACCCCGTAACGATAATGAAGCTGAACAGCCTGCTCTTCCCTGTTTCTATATTGGCAGCTTGGAAGAGCCTTTAAGGCTCTCTGGCTCTTTTGCACGTCTGCGCTTTGAATTAGAATATTTGGAGGCCCCTGCGCCGAAAATTTTGTTAAATCCTCTGGTGCTCCTCAATAGTAACGCTACCGTAACGCTGGAAGAAGCGCGCCTTTTTGAATGTGCTAAGCCCGGAATGATCCATCGCAACACCTACTATCGCTTTCAGTCCGAAATCAGAAGAAAACATTTGCGCAATCTGATCACTATCCGCGATGTGACAATTCCAGAGCCGTTATTCGGAACTTTTGTCGAAAACTCCCTTCCCGAGCTTTTACGCTTTGCTGAAGTGTCGAATCGCGATATCATCGAACGCTTTGTGACCCTTCCCTATGTAGGCCAAGTCGGCGCTGAGTGCGATATCCACTATTTGAATGGCGAGCTTGAAGCCTCTTTGCATTTCCTTTACGACAAAGTCAAGGTACCGGCTGCGACGGCAAACCTTACTTTTGACCAGATCTCACCTTTTGTAACAGGACAAGGGATCTTGGCGCGCAATCTGACTGAAGAGCAAAAAATTATCGACGATCTATTTCAAGATTTTATCTATGACTCTTCACAAGGGCTTTACAGCGCAAAGACGGATAAGAAAATTGTCGAATTCATGACCGAAGTGATTCCGCGCAATCAGCATCGCGTTAAATTTAACTGTCCGGAGAACCTTTTAGATCAATTTATTTACGACAACACAGCCTTTAAACTCAGTCTGAAAGAAACTAACCGCATCGATATGTATGAAGTCGATCTTAAGGTAGCGGGCCATTTAAATGGAGTGACCGTAGACCTTTTGTGGGAGTGCTTGCTTTCCAAAAGGGCCTTTATCGAGCTGGCGGGCAAAAAAATGCCGAAGAAAAAAGGAAATACCGAGACGAAATCCCATAAAATTCTTGTTTTAGATTTAGATAGGCTCGCTCCCGTTGTGCAAATTTTTGACGAAATCGGCCTCAATCAATTGGATGACCATAAAGAAGAACGCCCCTTGTGGAGCTTAGCTAGCATTGATGCGGCTCAATTTCAGGGCCTGCCTATCGAATTTTCCATGACAGAACGGTTGAAGCAAATCCAACAGCAGATGCTTGGGACAAGTCCGATACCGTCTAGAAATGTTCCTGACAGCATTCAAGCAAGTTTAAGGCCGTATCAAAGCGAAGGAGTGCAGTGGTTAGATCGCCTCCGTCACATGCACCTCAGCGGTATTCTTGCCGATGATATGGGCTTGGGAAAGACTCTTCAGGCTATCATCGTCATCACACAACACAAGATAGAGTATCCAAAGTCCATTTCGATTGTTGTCTGCCCCACTTCGCTTGTGTATAACTGGAAAGAGGAATTTGCTAAGTTCAATCCCAATCTTAAAGTTCTCCCCGTCGATGGCACTCCCTCTCAGCGGAAAAAGCTGCTTACGGAGATCAAAAGCTATGACATCATTATTACTTCCTATAGCCTTTTACAAAAAGACATCGATTTTTATAAAACAATTCCTTTTGGATATGCCGTTTTGGATGAAGCTCAGCACATCAAAAATAGGGGAACCCGCAACGCTAAATCTGTAAAGATGATTCAAGCTGCCCATAGACTTATCTTAACAGGTACTCCGATCGAAAATTCTTTGGATGAATTGTGGAGCCTTTTCGACTTCCTGATGCCGGGTTTATTAAGTTCTTACGACCGTTTTGTTGAAAAATACATTCGCAATCCAACTCAAAATAATGGAAAAAACTTCGAGACTCTCAAACGCAAGGTATCACCCTTTATTTTGCGGCGCATGAAAAAAGATGTTTTATCAGAGCTTCCGCCTGTGTCAGAAATCACTTACCATTGCCATCTTTCGGAGACCCAAAAAGAGCTTTATCGCTCCTATGCTCAATCCGCACGCGAAGAACTCTCGCAGCTTGTTAAAAAAGAGGGCTTTGATAGAGTCCAGATTCATGTGCTGGCGACATTGACGCGTTTAAAGCAGATTTGCTGCCATCCGGCAATATTTGCCAAAGAAAAGCCGGAGGTCGGCGATTCGTCAAAGTATGATATGTTAATGGAGTTGCTGCAGACGCTCATCGCGGGGAAACACAAAACCGTCATTTTCAGTCAATACACACGCATGCTCAATATCATGCGCGAAGATCTGCAGCAGCAGGGCATTCCTTTTGAGTATTTGGATGGCTCAAGCAAAAATCGTTTGGGCATCGTAAAGAAATTTAATGAAGATCTAGCCGTTCCTGTCTTTCTTGTTTCTTTAAAAGCCGGCGGCTCCGGCCTGAATCTTGTAGGAGCAGATACAGTAATCCATTATGATATGTGGTGGAATCCCGCTGTCGAAAATCAAGCTACCGATCGCGTTCATCGCATCGGCCAAAAAAACTCCGTGTCTTCATACAAATTAGTGACCCTTGGCACCATTGAAGAAAAAATAGTAGAACTTCAAAATCGCAAAAGAGGCTTAGTGAAAAAAGTCGTAAGCTGTGATGAGGAAGCGATTTCAAAGCTGACATGGGAAGAGGTCTTGGAGTTATTGCAAACATAATAAATTTTATAATTAATAATGATATTCTCTTTTAAAGGTATAGCATGAGTAAAAAAGCCCCATTTGGATTTTCTGCGATGCTTCAAGCAATGCATCGCAAGGTCTTTGGACAGCTCAACAAGTTTAGAGGCGTGTTTTCCAATGACATCGGCATCGACTTAGGTACTGCCAATACACTCGTTTTTGTCCGCGGCAAAGGCATCGTCTTAGCTGAACCCTCCGTCGTTGCTGTGGATTCTTTGACTAACGAAGTTTTGGCTGTCGGACACAAGGCTAAGGCTATGCTCGGTAAAACCCCTCGCAAGATCCACGCTGTCCGCCCCATGAAAGATGGGGTCATCGCCGACTTTGAGATTGCTGAAGGCATGCTCAAAGCACTAATAAAACGGGTGACTCCGGCAAGAAGTTTATTCCGGCCTAAAATTTTGATCGCTGTACCCTCCGGTATCACCGGTGTGGAAAAGCGCGCCGTCGAAGACTCCGCTTTGCATGCCGGTGCGCAAGAAGTCGTCCTTATCGAAGAACCTATGGCAGCAGCTATTGGGGTCGATTTGCCCGTGCATGAGCCATCGGCCAATATGATTATCGATATCGGCGGCGGTACAACGGAAATCGCCATCATCTCTTTAGGCGGCATTGTCGAATCAAGGTCGTTGCGCATTGCCGGAGACGAATTTGACGAATGCATCATCAACTATATGCGCAGAACGTATAATTTGATGATCGGCCCGCGCACGGCCGAAGAAATCAAAATGACCATCGGCTCAGCCTATCCTCTTGGCGGCAACGAGCTTGAAATGGAAGTCCGCGGCCGTGATCAAGTTGCCGGCTTGCCCGTCACAAAAAGAATCAATTCTGTAGAGATACGGGAATGCCTGGCAGAACCGATTCAGCAGATCATCGAAAGCGTTAAGCTGACACTCGAAAAATGCCCTCCTGAATTAGCTGCCGACCTTGTCGAAAGAGGCATGGTCATTGCCGGCGGAGGAGCTTTGATTAAAGGCCTTGATAAGGCTTTAATTAAGGAAACGGGCCTTCCTGTCATCGTAGCGCCAAATCCACTATTAGCCGTCTGTTTGGGTACCGGCAAAGCTTTAGAGTATCTTGATAAGTTTAAGAGACGAAAAGCCCTTTAAGCCATGCTTTAGTAGCAGCAATTCTTGCTTGGAGACAGACTTTCTATGCAATTTAATATTCCTTTGGAATCTTGGACAAAAAATCAAAAGTTGATTTCCTGGATTCGTGAATCAGCGGATTTATGCCAGCCCGGTCAAATTTGGCTTTGCGACGGCACTGAAAAAGAATACGAGTTAATGTGCCAAACGATGCTTCAAACAGGCATGATGACGAAACTTAGTGAACAAATCCGTCCGAATAGCTACCTATGCCGTTCAAGCCCGGAGGACGTGGCCAGGGTCGAAGATCGCACATTCATCTGCTCCCAGAAAAAAGAAGATGCCGGCCCTACAAATCACTGGAGAGATCCCAAGGAGATGACTGCGACACTCACAAAGCTTTTCCAAGGCTCGATGCGTGGCAGAACCATGTATGTCATTCCTTATAGCATGGGACCTCTCGGATCCAACATCGCCCATATCGGCGTAGAAATTACCGATTCGCCCTATGTTGTTTGCAACATGCGACTCATGACTCGCATGGGAAAAAAAGTCCTGGATGTCTTAAAAGAAGATGATTTTGTTCCCGGCCTTCATTCCGTTGGAATGCCTTTAGAGCCAGGCCAAAAAGACATTGCGTGGCCATGTAACGCCACAGAAAAATATATTGTTCATTTTCCGGACACGCGCACGATCTGGTCCTATGGCAGCGGCTACGGCGGCAACGCCTTGCTTGGAAAAAAATGCTTTGCCCTGCGTATTGCCTCAGTGATGGCCCGCGATGAAGGCTGGCTCGCTGAGCATATGCTTATCTTGGGAATTACTAACCCGGAGGGAGAAAAAAAGTATATTGCAGCGGCCTTTCCAAGCGCTTGCGGCAAAACAAACTTAGCTATGTTGACTCCTACCCTGCCCGGATGGAAAGTCGAAACTGTCGGTGACGATATAGCTTGGATGAAATTCGGCAGCGATGGACGGCTTTATGCGATTAATCCGGAAGCAGGTTTTTTTGGAGTGGCTCCGGGAACCTCGATGAAGTCAAATCCCAATGCCATGCAATCAATATCTCGCAATGCAATTTTTACCAATGTTGCTTTAACAGATGAAGGCGATGTTTGGTGGGAAGGAATGACTGAGAAGCCGCCTGCACATCTGATCAACTGGAAAAATCACGATTGGACGCCCGAGTCATCAGAAAAAGCCGCCCATCCTAACGCCCGCTTTACAGCACAAGCTTCGCAATGTCCCGTCATCGATAAAGCCTGGGAAGACCCCAAAGGCGTGCCCATATCGGCGATATTATTTGGTGGAAGGCGATCATCTGTTGTGCCGCTTGTCTTTGAAGCGTTTAATTGGCAGCATGGCACATTCTTAGGAGCCGGCGTATCGTCGGAGACAACAGCGGCAGCAGCCGGAGAACTTGGGAAGCTGCGCCACGATCCTTTTGCGATGCTTCCTTTTTGCGGATACAATATGGGGGATTATTTTGCACATTGGCTGAAAATGGGAAAAGAATTTTCAGCGGATAAATTGCCCCGCATCTACTACGTCAATTGGTTTAGAAAAAGTGCTGAAGGCAAATGGCTCTGGCCGGGTTTTGGTGAAAACAGCCGCGTCTTAAAATGGGTTTTTGAGAGAACATCAGGGATTGATCATGGCACGAAAACTCCTTTAGGCTATGTCCCCGCAGAAGGTGCTCTGGATGTATCGGGTTTGAATATCTCCAAGGAAGCTTTGCAGCAGCTGTTTCATATCGACAAAAAGGAGTGGAGGCATGAGTGTGAAGAATTAAATAATTATTTCACTCTTTTTGGCTCTAAATTGCCTGAAGGCATTTCACAAGAACTAAAAGCGCTTCAAGATAGGCTCGAAACATAAACAATGCAAAATCCGCATCTAGACCAAGTCAAACGTCTTTCGCGCGCCTTAATTGTCAGCGGCGCATTTAATATTGTTTTAATCTGTTTTTTCTTCTATTGGATCGTAAGTGAACGTCCTCCTACGCCCTATTTTGAATCTAAACCGGCGGAAAAACGAGAGCAGCAAGTTCCTTTGGCTATAGACCGCACCAATAGCGAAATCATCATAAGCTTCAAAGCACTATCTAAAGAACAGCTTCTCGCAAAGTTAGCACATACTCAATTAGTGGAAAATGGATACACTCAGCGCGATCTAGCCTTGGGATGTCTAGTAGCGTTTCATCATTTTGATTTGTCAAGGGCGTTGCAAGGTCTGCCCTTAAGCGAGCAGCAGCGTCCCATTGCCTTTGGAGTAATGCAAGATGGCAAACCTGCAGAAATTATTGTCTACCCGGGTTTATCAGATCAACATTACCAACTTGTCATGCAATTTGTCGATACAGAGCGATGGCCGCTGACGAGCAAAGGACTCTTTTTGACCCTTAAACACCATCAAGGAGAACCAGAGACTTCTCTCTACGATGCCTTTTTTTTGACGCCTGAGTTCCTCGCGGTGGAAACATTATTTAATCGATCGGAAATAAGCGTCGATAAACAACAGCTGCTAAATGTATTGAAAGATGGAGAGTGGCACACTCTTTCGGCTTTTGTCGAACAACAGCGCATTTCAAATGATCTTTCCTCTGCCCGGCGGCAAAGGTTTCTTTTAGACTACATTCAAACGGGTTCCAAAGCTGCAGCATCCCTCTTATTAAAAATTGATCCTGAATTTGCTGCAAAAAAAATTGATGATGAACATGTGTTGATGATATTAAAAGTACTGTCTGAAAAATCTCCCGAAGCGCAAAAATTTGCTACTGAATTATTAACAAGTCCTAGAAGCGATGCTGTCTGGAAGATGGCTTCTAATCGCCTTTATGAGTATGCCGGAGAGCCTAGCCCAGAAAAATTCCAGCATCATGCTGCTTTGAAACGCTTTGTTCCCCAAAACACTCTTATTAAGCAGCCGCCTGTAAATGTCTTTAAAGCAGCCCCTGTCAACATAACCAAGCCGGCGCCCCAGGCTTTAGTCAAGCAATCCTTAAATCAGCGTCCCCCAAATAAAATTGCTCAAAATATGCCCCGTAAAAAAGAAAGACTCTATGTCGTCCAAGAGGGAGATTCTCTTTGGAAAATATCCCGCCGCTTTAATATCGATGTCGAAATAGTCAAAAAATATAACCAACTCAACTCGGATTTTTTAAAACCGGGAACCACGCTGAAGCTGCCGCTGTAAGAAAACGCTAAATGCTAAATGATGAACTGAAAAAAACACGGTAGTCAGTAGTCGGTAGCCAGTAGAAAGTCAGAAAGTCAGAAAGTCAGGAAGTCAGGAAGTCAGAATCCAGAATCCAGAATCCAGAATTCAGAATGAGCGGCAGAAGACAAAATTCAGAATGAAGTCAGGAAGTCAGAATCCAGAAGGACGCGTTACCGCATAAATCTATTCCCCATTCGGGGAATGCGTTGGTAGCCTCGGGTTTCAACCCGAGGTATATGCAAAAGGGCATTGTGCCCCGTAGGGTCACAAGAAAATGAGTCGAAACCGAATGTTTTTTTCTCAGCGCATATCTTGCGGCTCTAACGAGACGCAACTCTTTTTTTGCGATACACCTCGGGTTGAAAACCCGAGGCTACCAACGCATTCCCCGAATGGGGAATAGATTTATGCGATAAGAGCCTACTGGCTTCCTGGCTTCATTCTGAATTCTGGATTCTGGATTCTGACTTCCTACTGGCTACCGAATTCTGTTCTCTGCCGCTCATTCTGAATTCTGGATTCTGGATTCTGACTTCCTGACTTCCTGACTTTCTACTGGCTACTGACTACCGTTTTTTTTTCAGTTCATCATTTAGCATTTAGCGTTTAGCGTTTAGCATTTCTTTCTTGACTCACGATCAATAATCGATTATGACAAAACAGCAGTGTTTCTTTCATCCTTCATTCGCAAGGTGCTTCTATGAAACAAAAGCTTTCCCTCAAAGATCTCGATCTCTTCGGCAAAAAAGTTCTTATGCGTGTCGACTTTAACGTCCCCTTAGATAAAAACGGCAATATCACCGATGATATGCGCATCCGCGCGTCGCTGCCTTCAATTAATTACGTTCTGGATCATGGGGGAGCGGCAATTTTGATGAGCCACCTTGGCCGCCCAAAGGAAAAAAGAACACCGGAGTTTTCACTGGCGCCTTGTGCAAAAAGATTGTCTGAATTGTTAGGCAAAGAAGTGATCATGGCTTCAGACTGCATTGGACCTGAGGTTGAACAGCTCGCCAAAATCCTAAAGCCAGGCCAGGTGCTGATGCTCGAAAACTTGCGGTTTCACCGTGGTGAAGAGCATCCTGAAGATGATCCTTCCTTTGCTAAGAAGTTAGCTGGTTTAGGCGATCTCTATGTCAATGATGCCTTTGGCACAGCTCACCGCGCTCATGCCTCCACGGCCGAGATTGCTAAATATTTTCCTCATCAGGCTGCAGCAGGCTTTTTATTGGAAAAAGAGATTCAGTTCCTAGGGGACACCCTCTTGCAGCCTAAAAGACCTTTTTATGCCATTATTGGCGGTGCGAAAATATCTACTAAGCTGGGAGTTCTTAAGACATTAATGAAAAAAGCCGATGCCTTGCTTATTGGCGGAGGCATGGCCTATACGTTTTTTAAAGCACAAGGTTTCGAAATTGGCGATTCCATTCATGAAGATGATCTCCTAAAACAAGCGCAAGAAATTCTTGAAGAATCCCGCCGATCGCATTTTAATTTATTGTTGCCGGAGGATACCGTTGCGGCTGATAAACTTGCTAAAGATGCTCAAGTTCAAGTCGTTGATGCCACCACAGGTATTCCAACAGGGTTCCAAGGCGTCGATATAGGTCCAAAAACCATTAAACGCTACACACATCTTTTGCAAGACGCTGCCACAGTCTTATGGAATGGACCCTTAGGTGTTTTTGAGATTGAACCTTTTGCAAAAGGGACTATTGCCATTGCCGAAGTATTAGCAGGTCTTTCTGCTACTACGATAGTAGGCGGCGGCGATTCGATCGCAGCAGTGGAATCTGCAGGCGTTGCCGGTCGCATCACGCATCTTTCTACGGGAGGAGGAGCTGCCTTAGAATATATCGAATATGGAACTTTGCCCGGTATTGAAGCCTTATCGGACAAATAGACTAAGGAGATTTACAAAAGAAGTTATTGCGAAAATTTCATGCGTTTGTTATATTATCTGGGATTTTAGAGATGATTTGTTGAATCGTACTAAAAAAAACTTAGCGATTCGTACGGCATTAGCCTGAGACAACATCTTTGAACCTAGGAGACAAAGTTTGAGGCGTATGTCCGATCTTATATCTCAACTTGCGACCGAATTTATTACTGCACCACCCTTTTTTTTAAAATTTTTCCAAAGCTATTCGTTGAATAACTCCCCTAGAGGGAGTTTTTTTTTATCTTTAATTTTCCTTAACTTAAAGGTTTTGCATGTCAGACTCTATCATGCGTAATGACGAATTTAGCCGCTGGAGAGCTTTTTTTTGGCCTGTTCATCAGCATGAGTTAAAAAAGCTGCTTCCAATGCTTGCCTTATTCTTCCTGGTGTCATTAGATTATAATATCTTGCGCACCATGAAAGATACTCTGGTCGTCACGGCAAAGTCTTCCGGGGCTGAAGTGATTCCCTTTATCAAAGTCTGGGTGATGTTTCCTTCCGCTATTTTGATGACCTTTATTTTTACTCGGCTTTCCAATCGCTTCGCCCGTGAAACAGTGTTTTATCTTATGCTTTCCATCTTTTTAGCTTTTTTTGCTATTTTTACTTTCATACTATACCCGGCTCGCGATCTCCTTCATCCTCATGCCACTGCCGATGCTCTTCAAGCTTATTTAGCCACGGGCTGGAAAGGCCCTATCGCTCTCTTTCGCAACTGGACTTTTACGAGCTTCTACGTCATGGCAGAGCTTTGGAGCAGCGTGATTTTATCGCTCCTATTTTGGGGTTTTGCCAATCAAATTACTCGCATAGGAGAAGCTAAGCGTTTTTATGGACTATTCGGCATCGGAGCAAACCTTTCTGGAGTTGCTGCCGGACAACTCTCTGCTTTCTTCTGCTGCCTGGCTTATAATCCAAGTTTGCCTTTCGGTTCTGATGCCTGGGAACAGTCGATGATCATGCTCGTTTCGTTGATCATTGTCGTAGGCGTTGGAATCATCGCCGTTTTTCGTTGGTTGAACACAAGAGTCTTAACAGATTCACTTTATAACGACAATGCATCCCAAGGGGAAACTCATGAAGCTGCCGGCAAAGTCAAAGGCAAGCTCTCTATGCGCGCTAGCATCGCTTTCCTTTTTCGATCAAAGTATCTTATCTGCCTCGCTCTTATTGTCGTTTCTTATAACCTCGTCATCAATCTCGTCGAAGTGGTATGGAAGCATCAAGTGAAAGAACTCTACCCCACTCCTAGCGCCTTTAATTTTTATATGAGCGAAGTCGCCACTATCACCGGCATTATAGCCACTTTAGCCGCCCTTCTTATCTCCGGAAATAGTATTCGCAAATGCGGCTGGACCTTTACCGCTATGCTGACTCCGGCGATAATTTTTATTACCAGCATCGGTTTTTTCGGCTTTTTCTTCCTTAAAGAGTATCAATCCGATGCCGCTCTTGCCATCCTAGGAACAGCTCCACTTACCCTTGTGGTATTCTTTGGTTCGGCGCAAAATATTTTAAGCCGGGGAGCGAAATATTCTGTCTTCGATGCGACCAAAGAAATGGCTTTTGTTCCTCTCAATGCAGAAAGCCAGATCAAGGGTAAAGCCGTCATCGATGGGGTCTGCTCGCGCATGGGCAAGTCGGGAGGTTCGTTGGTGCATCAAACTTTGCTTCTTAGCTTATCGTCGATTACCGCCAGTGCCCCCTATGTTGCTGCTTTTCTCTTAGGCATCATTGGGCTTTGGTTGGTGGCTACACACCTTTTAGGGAAAAAATTCACGGAGCTTACTACTCCTCCAGAGGCTGT